>Ga0180221_1002655_pt1 | contig 10201 bp, 10 predicted proteins | sample eDN5th37CKraftMG_FD_151339 | JGI IMG/M metagenome (GOLD analysis project Ga0180221, IMG submission 151339) | Enriched Miracle-Growth compost microbial communities from Emeryville, California, USA - eDNA 5th pass 37_C Kraft MG (version 2) (version 2) ...
CAAGGACGGCGTCAACTATCACTGGGGCAACATGCTCAAGGCCGCCTTGGTTTCGACATTGCTCGGCGTCGGCACCGAGCTTGCCACCGACAACGACGATGAGTTGGTGCGAGCATTGCGCTACGGGTCGCAGGACACGATTAACCAGACCGGACGGCAGCTCGTTCAACGCGAGATCCGCGTCGCACCAACGCTGACAGTGCGCCCCGGCCATGTCCTGCGCGTCATCGTGACGCGGGACCTCATTCTCGAACCTCTTCAGGAAGGATATCTGCGATGAGCAAGCTGCGCCTGGGACCGGTGATCGAGGACAAGCCGGTGAAACTCAGTGTCGAGCTGCCCGGGGCCTTATTTCGGGATCTCTCCGACTATGCGAAGGCACACGCCGCCGAAAACGGTCTGACCGCGCCGCTACCCCCGGAAAAGCTCATCGCTCCAATGCTCGCGCGCTTTATCGCCAGCGACCGCGGGTTTGCCCGGAAACGCCGGAACCAATGATGTCCCTGGTCTGATGCAGTTCGACTGTGGGATGCTTGAAAAGCGCTCTTCCGGCAGCCAAATCCGCGAGCGAACCATCAGGAGAGCGAACCATACCCATGACCACGACGACCGATGCCGCGCCCGATACCCGATCCTTTGAAGCCGACGTCAGCAGACTGCTGCACCTCATGGTGCATTCGGTCTATTCGGACAAAGACGTCTTCCTGCGCGAACTCGTTTCCAATGCCGCTGACGCCTGCGAGAAGCTGCGCTATGAAGCCATCGCCAGCCCTGAACTACTCGGCGAAGATCCGCAGCCTCGCATCTCCGTCTCGCTCGATCCGGATCAGCGCCGGCTGACGATCGAGGATAATGGCATTGGCATGAGCGCGGCGGAGATGGCCGAAGCGCTCGGCACGATCGCACGGTCGGGCACCAGGGCCTTCATGGAGCAGATCGCTGCTGGCGAGAAGGCCGAGGGCAGTCAGCTGATCGGGCAGTTTGGCGTCGGTTTCTATTCGGCCTTCATGGTGGCCGACCACGTCGATGTGACATCGCGCCGTGCAGGCGGTGACGAAGCCGCGCTCTGGTCCTCGGATGGCCTGGGAACCTACACGCTCGGCGCCATCGACGCGTCGGAAGCGCCCGCGCGGGGCACCCGCGTTGTCCTGCACCTCAAGGAGGAGGCGGCGGACTATAGCCAGCGCTTCAGCGTCGAGGCCAAGATCAAGGCACAGTCGGGCCATGTCCCCGTACCCATCTTCCTGCGCGAAAAGCCCGATGCCGAACCACAGCAGATTGCCGACGGCGCGGCGCTCTGGACGCGGGCCAGAGCGGACATCAGCGACGAGGACTATACCGACTTCTACCGCACTAATGCCGGCCAGTTCGATACGCCCGCGCTGACCGTGCACTATCGCGCCGAAGGCACCCACGAATATAATGTGCTGGCGTTCGTGCCCGAAACGCGCCCGTTTGACCTGTTCGATCCCGATCGTGCCGGGCGCATGAAACTCTATGTGCGCCGTGTCTTCATCACGGGCGAGGCGCAGATTTTGCCTCGTTATCTGCGGTTCGTCCGCGGGCTTGTCGATTCGCAGGATCTGCCGCTCAACGTCTCGCGCGAGATGATCCAGGAAAGCCCGGTGCTGGCGTCGATCCAGAAGGGCGTGACGAACCGCCTGCTCAGCGAACTCGACAAGCTCGCCCGGACCGAACCCGACCGTTTCCGTCAGGTCTGGGAGAATTTCGGCGCGGTCCTGAAGGAAGGGCTTTATGAGGATTATGGCCGCCGCGAGACCCTGCTCAAGCTGGCGCGCTTCAGGACCAGTAACTCCGGCACCGAATGGCGTTCTCTGCAGGACTATGTCGCCGGGCTGAAGGACAATCAGACCGCGATCTATTATGCGGTGGGAAGCGATCTCGATCGTCTGGCGTCTTCGCCGCAACTCGAGGGCTTCCGTGCCCGCGGCATCGACGTGCTGCTGCTGACCGATCAGGTGGACAGCTTCTGGGCCAGCTCGGGGATCGACTTTGAGGGCAAGCCGTTCAAGTCGGTCACGCAGGGCCTGTCCGATCTCAGCCTGATCCCGTTGAACGAGGGCGAAGCACCGGCGGCGGAAACGCCGGACGAGGTCGCGTCCTTCATCACCTTCGTCAAAACGACCCTCGGTGAGGCGGTATCGGATGTTCGCGCCTCGGATCGCCTGACCGAAAGCGCGGTCTGCCTCGTCGCGCCCGACAGCGGCATGGACCGCCAGCTCGAAAAGCTGCTGGCCGGAGCCGGCCGGCTCGATCAGACCAGCAAGCCGGTGCTGGAGATCAATCCACGGCATGACCTTGTAGTCCGGCTGAGCGCGCTGGACGAAGCGGAGGCAGGCCTGCGTGAGGATGCGGCCCATCTGCTGTTCGACGAGGCCCGCGTGGCCGACGGCGAACTGCCGGTTGATCCACGCGCCTTCTCGGCCCGGCTGGGCCGGATCCTGCTACGCGGCATCGGTGGCGCATGACAGGCGAGCGCCGGCAGAGCGGGATAGTCCGTTCTGCCGGCACAGGCGGACCATCAGACATGTCAGGGTCTGAAGAAACGACGCGGCAGGGCCTCGCTCCGCGACACCACGCCTGTTCCCGCGCATTGCTCTCATAGGCGAAGCCAATTTCGCTCGCGCGACCGTTGAACTTCATACTCTGATGCCTGAAAAGTCCGACATGCAGCCCGTCTCTCCGCCATCTGCACCTCGTGCCCGCAGGTGGCTCATTATCCTTGTCGTGGTAAATATCATGCTCCTTGCCGCAGTCGCTTCACTCCTGCTCCTGCAATCGGCTCCCGTCGCGGTTCCGCGCACCGTCACTCCGCGCGGGGATCTGGCGGCGGACGAAAAGGCGACGATCGACCTCTTCCGAAATGCCCGTGATTCGGTGGTCTTCATCTCGACTAGCCGGCGCGTCACTGACTTCTGGACCCGCAATGTCTATAGCGTTCCAAGGGGTTCGGGCTCCGGTCTGATCTGGGATGAAGCCGGGCATGTCATCACCAATTACCATGTAATCGAAGGCGCATCGGGAGCGCAGGTCCAGCTGGCCGACGGCCGCCAGTTCAACGCGACGCTGGTCGGCGCCAGTCCACAGCATGATCTTGCCGTTCTCAAAATCGGTGGCGTGGGCTTCAAGGCGCCGGGCCGCGTGCCGATCGGCACCAGCGCGGATCTTCAGGTCGGGCAGAATATCTTCGCCATCGGCAATCCCTTCGGCCTCGACTGGACGCTGACCAAGGGCATCGTCTCGGCGCTGGACCGTTCGCTGCCGAACGAAAATGGCCCTGACATCCGGCACCTGATCCAGACCGACGCGGCGATCAATCCCGGCAATTCCGGTGGCCCGCTGCTCGATTCCGCCGGGCGGCTGATCGGTATCAACACGGCGATCTACAGCCCCTCGGGTGCGTCGGCGGGCATCAGCTTCGCCGTCCCGGTGGATACGGTCATGCGCGTCGTGCCGCAGCTCATCGCGAACGGCCGTTACGCGCAACCGGTGCTCGGCGTCGAAAGCGATGAAGAACTGAACGAGCGGCTCAAGCGCCTGTCCGGCATCAACGGCGTATTCGTCCTCGGCATCAATCCCGGTTCCGCGGCGGAACGCGCCGGGCTGGTGCCGGCCACCCGTTCTATGCGCGGTGTGGTTCCCGGCGATGTCATCACAGCCCTGAACGGCAAGCCCGTATCGCGCTTCGGTGACCTGCTGGCGAGGCTGGACGATTATCAGGCCGGGCAGAAGGTCGAACTCACAGTTCTGCGGAACGGGGCCACACGTAAGCTCAGCCTGGCGCTGGATTCGGCTGACTGAACCGCGACAGCGTTCGTGCCGTGACATGGAGTGGCCGCGTTCGGCGAATTACGGCTCGCGGACCAGATAGAAGTCGTCATTGCCGAAGTTTCGCGGGTTCTTGCTGAGGCACCTTCAGCTTGAGCGTTGTTATCCGGCGACGTGGAAGAAACTGGTGTACCCCGCCGTTGGAAGGCGGTTGAGCATGCTGTCGATGCGCTCGACCAGAGCATGGGCAACCCGCGCGGGCCCTGCCCTCGGCAGGACCCTGCTTGGCCGAGAGGGACGGCAAAGCTACTCCCAAGAAATCACCTCATCTACCGAACGCCAGCTTGCCGGTCGGATCATCTTCTCGTGAGCGATGCGGACTGACCTTATCTCGGTGGCGATTGTACGCCGCCAGTGCGCAAGAAAATCGAAAAGCACCGGGAAATCCGGTGCTGCGTCGTATTCCTGCCAGGCGAAGATTTGCAGAAGCGAGGGATGATCCGGCATGAAATAGCAAATCTCAGCCGTGGTCAGTCCATAGCCGTCCAGCTGCATCAGGAATGCGCGGTCGGTCATTGCAAACTCGGCCGACCTGTCGGCTCGTCGATAGACCGCAGTGCTGCGAGCACATCGTCAATGTGAACCGGGTGCTCGAGTTCCGGGGGCTGTCGCATCGCCGGTTGACTCTCGACCGCATGCCGATCCGAAGCCCAGGTGGCCAGGATCGCGCGTTTCACTTCCGGTTCGAGCGATGGATGACGGGCAATCTCGAAGGGATGCAGATACCGTGAGAAAGGTTGCGACATGGGATTATCCTCCTTCCTGCCTTGCCGCCATTTGCTCACTGCGGATTGGTCCGCTCACCGTATCTTGGAACCGGACGTTTCCTCGTCAAGGCCTTGATTAGCAGTGCAAATAACGCGTTTTGGCACTCTCCGCGCAGGAGTGCCAAAAAATTTCGATCGGACCTCTTGAAGCCGCTTTTGCGCAAACTAGATCGCGCAAAGTCTCCTGCCGAAAACGGGGGAGGCACTTTTAGACATATCGCTTTTGTAATGGAGGTTATGCATGCATTTCCGACCTTTGCACGATCGCGTGCTGGTTCGCCGCATCGAGGCCGAAGAAAAGACGGCCGGCGGCATCATCATCCCCGACACGGCGAAAGAAAAGCCGATGGAAGGCGAAGTCGTCGCTGTAGGCCCCGGCGCGCGCGACGATTCCGGCAAACTCGTCGAACTCGCTGTAAAGACCGGAGACCGCATTCTGTTCGGCAAATGGTCCGGCACTGAGGTGCGGATCAGTGGCGAGGACCTGCTCATCATGAAGGAGAGCGATATCCTCGGCATTGTCGAAGCCACCGCCGACCTCAAGAAGGCGGCATAAGCTGGAATAACCAATCTTCGGTTCAATGGAAGGAAGACAGGAAAGGAGCAGGCCACAATGGCTGCGAAGGAAGTAAAGTTTGCGTCGGATGCGCGTGATCGTATGCTGCGCGGCGTAGATACGCTTGCAAATGCGGTCAAAGTAACGCTCGGCCCCAAGGGGCGTAACGTGGTGATCGATAAGAGCTTCGGTGCCCCTCGCATCACCAAGGACGGCGTCACCGTCGCCAAGGAAATCGAACTCAAGGACAAGTTCGAGAACATGGGCGCACAGATGCTGCGCGAAGTTGCCAACAAGCAGAACGACAAGGCGGGTGACGGGACCACAACCGCCACCGTGCTGGCCCAGGCCATCGTGCGCGAAGGAGCAAAAGCGGTTGCTGCCGGCATGAACCCGATGGACCTCAAGCGCGGCATCGACGTTGCTGTAGGCGCGGTCGTCAAGGATCTCGAAAGCCATGCCAGGAAGGTGTCAGCCAATAGCGAGATTGCGCAGGTTGCGACCATTTCCGCCAATGGCGACGAAACTGTCGGTCGGATCCTCGCCGAAGCGATGGAAAAGGTCGGCAACGAAGGCGTGATCACGGTCGAGGAAGCCAAGAGCCTCGAGACCGAGCTGGAAACGGTCGAGGGCATGCAGTTCGACCGCGGCTATCTCTCGCCCTATTTCGTAACCAACGCCGAAAAGCTGAAGGTGGAGCTCGAGGATCCCTACATCCTCATCCACGAGAAGAAGCTGTCGAACCTACAGGCACTGGTCCCGCTGCTCGAACAGGTTGTGCAATCCGGCAAGCCCTTGCTGATTATCGCCGAGGACGTCGAAGGTGAAGCGCTGGCGACCCTGGTGGTCAACAAACTGCGTGGCGGCCTGAAGGTCGCTGCCGTCAAGGCGCCCGGCTTCGGCGATCGCCGCAAGGCGATGCTGGAGGATATTGCCATTCTTACCGCCGGCAATGTGGTCAGTGAGGAACTCGGCACCAAACTCGAGAACGTCACGATCGGCATGCTTGGCCGCGCCAAGAAGGTGATCATCGACAAGGACAACACCACAATCGTCGACGGCGCCGGCGCCCGTGCGGATATCGACGCACGCGTCAGCCAGATCCGTGCCCAGATCGAGACGACCACCAGCGACTATGATCGCGAGAAGCTGCAGGAGCGCGTGGCCAAGCTGGCTGGCGGGGTAGCCGTCATTCGTGTCGGCGGTGCGACCGAGGTCGAGGTGAAGGAGCGCAAGGACCGTGTCGACGATGCCCTGCACGCCACACGCGCTGCGGTTGAGGAAGGCATCCTTCCGGGCGGCGGAATCGCCCTGCTGCGCGCGCTGAAGTCGCTCGACGGGCTCAAGGCTGCGAATGACGATCAGCAGTCGGGCATCGACATTGTCCGCCGCGCACTGCGCGCCCCGGCGCGCCAGATCGCGGACAATGCGGGCGAAGACGGTGCCTATATCGTCGGCAAGCTGCTCGAAGGCGATGACTATAACCACGGCTTCAACGCCGCGACCGGCGAATATGAAGACCTGGTGAAGTCGGGCGTCATCGATCCGGCAAAGGTCGTCCGCACAGCGCTGCAGGATGCCGCCTCGGTCGCATCGCTGCTGATCACAACGGAAGCGCTGGTGGCAGAACTACCCAAGGAGGACACGCCTGCACCGACACCGGCGATGGACTTCTGACGGATACCGGAGAGCGCGGTTGTTCTCCGCGCTCTCCAAACGGCCGTTCCGGGTCGCCGGCCCTCGCCCTATCAGCTTTCTGGACCATTCATTCGCCACTACGGCGGAAATGGCCATAGGAGCGCATTGGCCAGGTGCCCGAGCGGAGATCTCGGTCGAAAGTGAAAGGAGGACAGGATGACCGACAGGTATCTCGACTATCTTTCGCGTGAACATGCACGCCTGGAGGAGGAAATCAGGCAGGAAAGCAAACGTCCCTGGCCTGATGACGTGCTAATTGCGCGCCTCAAGAAAATGAAACTGGCGGTTAAAGATCAGATGCAATCGCACATTCAAAGTTGCAACGCTGACGACCGTCTGATCGCATAGTTCCTCAGCGTCGCAAAAACGAACCGATTGCGATACCCCATCCTGTAAGGAAGGCAGGCGTCCAGTGTGGGCGCCTGCTATTGCGCGCAGAATACTTAAAACGGTGCATAAAAACGTTTTCAAAGTCTCGAAACCTACCGAACATTTCTTAACTGAAATTGAGCCGGATGCCACAATGGATCCGGTTGGATAGAGGGCGCCGCCTCTTGGTTTCCGGCGCCTCTCACGCCCAGATTGCTCAAAGTGGAGGATTTGGACATGAGAACCGCATTTTAACTGACACCTTATCGCCGCTCGACGGTTGGCTTTGACCGCTTGGAAAGCAGCTGCCGCGCCGAGCCGCAGGACAACTATCCACAAGTGGCGCCTCACAACCCCGCCCGATGGCTGGATGCTACATCGCACTCGCCTCCGAGTTTATTGAAACCTTTCCTGGGCACCCGCTCCGGGGGACAGTCGCGGGAGGCCATTCCTTCCCACCGCATCCGCGAAGATGCAGTCCTGCGCCAACACCGAATCAAGGCGAGGGCAAACGGCTCCAATCCCATATTCGATGTTATGGACATGAGCTATCATGTTTTATACGTGCATATGACAGCCTGCGATCCCAATGTAATGACGGCCGCCCAGGCGTGCCGTTTATGCTTTTGATCGCAGCGAAAAGGCGGCGCCGACCATCGCTTCCGGCCGACGATCCCGCCTGACCGGTGGAAGAAAGGATCGTCATGGCGACCAGGCCCATGAAACCAGGGTTTCGCGACCTCTATACCCCCAAGCTCTTCACGGTTCTGCGGGAAGGATATGGACTGGCGAGCCTGAAGGCCGATGCCATATCCGGCCTTACCGTTGCCATTGTCGCGCTGCCGCTGTCGATGGCGATCGCGATTGCCTCGGGTGTGACGCCCGATCGGGGCCTCTACACCTCGATCATCGGCGGTTTCATCGTCTCGGCGTTCGGCGGCAGCCGCTTCCAGATCGGCGGACCGGCGGGCGCGTTCATCGTCCTGGTATCGGCAACCGTCGCCCGGCATGGCGTCGACGGCCTGCTGCTGGCGGCCTTCCTGTCGGGGATCATGCTGGCGGCGGTCGGACTGCTGCGGCTCGGCGCCTTCATCAAATATATTCCCTATCCGGTCACCGTAGGCTTCACCGCCGGCATCGCGATCATCATCTTCGCCAGCCAGATCAAGGATCTGCTTGGCCTGACCCTGGAGAAGGAGCCAGGGCCGCTGCTGCCCAAGCTGGCGGCGATCGGCGGCGCCCTGCCAACGCTCAATCCGGGCGCCGTGCTCATCGCGCTGGGCACGATTCTCATCATCGCCGCTGTTCGCCGCTATCGTCCGCACTGGCCGTCCTTCATCATCGCGGTGGGGCTCGCGGCGGTCGGCGCCGCACTGGCCGGCTTGCCGGTCGAGACGATCGGCACCAAGTTCGGCGGTATCCCGCAAGCACTGCCGACACCGCACCTGCCAGCCATCTCCTATGAGCGGGTGGTGGCGGTGCTGCCCAATGCGCTGTCGTTCACGCTGCTCGGTTGTATCGAAAGCCTGTTGTCGGCGGTGGTCGCCGATTCGATGACGGGGCGCCGGCACCGCTCCAACTGCGAACTTCTCGCGCAAGGTATGGCGAACATCCTCTCGCCCCTGTTCGGCGGCATCTGCGTCACCGGCAATATCGCCCGCACCGCAACCAATGTGCGCTCGGGCGCGCTCAGCCCCGTCTCCGGGATGATGCACTCGGTCTTTCTGCTGCTGTTCATTCTGATCGCCGCCCCGCTGGCCTCCTACATCCCGCTGGCGGCACTGGCCGGCGTGCTCGCGGTGGTGGCCTGGAACATGGCCGAAAAGCATGAGTTCGCCACGCTGATCCGCGCGTCCCGGGGGGATGCGGTGGTCTTGCTCGCCACCGTGCTGCTGGTGATCTTCCGCGATCTTACCGAGGGTATCCTGGTCGGCTTCGCGCTCAGCGTGATGCTGTTTCTGCACCGCATGGCGCAAGCGGCCGAGGTCGAGAATGTTCACCCCCTCGTCGAGGAAGACAAGGCCGACAGCACCAGCACCAATGGCCGCACCCCCTATCAGGTGGGGCTGGCGACCGATCCGGACGTCGCCGTGGTGCGCGTGTCGGGCGCCTTCTTCTTCGGCGCGGCGGCGGCGGTCGGGGCCGCGCTGGACCGGATCGGCGAACGGCCGAAGGCCTATGTCTTCGACCTGTCGGCGGTGACCATGCTGGATTCGACGGGGGCCGCGACGATCGAAGGTTTCGTGCGCAAGGCCGTCCATGGCGGCGCGACCGTCTCTTTCGCGGGTGCGACCCCCGCCGTCCGCCGCACGCTCCTCCTCCACGGCTTGAAGCCGCCGCGTGTGCGGTTCCGACGGAGCCTGGAAAGCGCGCTTGTCGGAGAGCGCGACCACAAACGCGGCTGAGGATCGATTTGAGCAGGGGCCGGGCAAGAGAGGGCGAGCAACCGTGTATCACCGCGCTTGTAATCTGATGCTTTATACATCATCCCGACATCGATGATCACGTCACAACAGATGCGGGCGGCACGAGCCCTCCTCGGTATCGACCAGCGGGAGTTGGCGAGGCTTGCGGGCGTGTCGCTTCCAACAATCCAACGTATGGAAGCCTCTGACGGTCAGGTTCGGGGCGTCGTCGATACGCTGATGAAGGTGATTGGCGCACTCGAAGCCGCCGGAATCGAACTGATCGGCGAAAATGCCCAAAGCATTGGGACTGGCCGCGGCATACGGCTGCGAACGGCTGCGTCCGCTTAACCGGGCAGGAAATTGTCGGCGGAAGGGCCAATGCTGGTCTGAGGCGCCCGGGTTAGCTAACGGTCCGGCGCCGGCGGGGCATTCGCCTATGATTGCGTGTCGTCGACCGGAGTGCCTTTCGACCAGTGCTCATCGCTTCTTTCCAGGTACCAGTCCGCTTGAGGATAGGTGCCGCCGAGCGCGTGAATGCTGCACCCCTCCAGCCA
>Ga0180221_1002658_pt1 | contig 10197 bp, 8 predicted proteins | sample eDN5th37CKraftMG_FD_151339 | JGI IMG/M metagenome (GOLD analysis project Ga0180221, IMG submission 151339) | Enriched Miracle-Growth compost microbial communities from Emeryville, California, USA - eDNA 5th pass 37_C Kraft MG (version 2) (version 2) ...
CAACGGCAAGTCGACCCTGGCCAAGCTGTTCGCCGGCCGGCTGGAGCCGATGGCCGGCAGCGTGCGCAAATCCTCCAAGCTCAAGGTCGGCTATTTCGCCCAGCACCAGGCGGAGGAGCTGGACCTCTCGCTCAACGCCATCGCCCAGGCCCGGCGGGTGATGCCGGACGCGACCGACGAGAAGATCCGCGCCCATCTCGGCCGCTTCGGTTTCGTCCAGCGCCGCGCCGAGACGAGGATCGGCGACATGTCCGGCGGCGAGAAGGCCCGGCTGCTGCTGGCGCTGATGGCGCGCGAGGCGCCGCAGCTGCTGCTGCTCGACGAGCCGACCAACCATCTCGACGTCGACAGCCGCCAGGCGCTGGTGCAGGCGCTGAACGAGTATGACGGCGCGGTGGTGCTTATCACCCACGATCCGCATCTGATCGAGCTGAGCGCCGACCGGCTGCTGCTGGTCAAGGACGGCGCGGTGCAGCCCTTCGACGGCGATCTCGACGACTATCGCCGCCTTCTGGCCGAGCAGCGCCGGCAGGAGCGCGCCGGCCGCCAGGCGGAACGGGCTGCCGCCCCGGTCGACCGCAAGGAGCAGCGCCGGGCCGCGGCCGAGGCCCGCGCCCAGCTGGCGCCGCTGCGCCAGGAGATCCGCGAGATCGAGAAGCGGATCCAGGCGCTGGAGAAGGAAAAGCAGAGGATCGAGGCGAAGCTGGCCGACACCGCGCTCTACAGCAACCCCGCGGCGGCGACCGAGCAGCAGATCGCGCTGCACGACGTGCAGACCCGGCTCGACGCGGCCGAGGAGGCCTGGCTGGACGCCAACGGCAAGCTGGAGGAGGCGCAGGCCGCGGCGGAGTAGCTACCTCCTCCGAAAGCCCTGGCGGTGATGATTTGACCCGTCATCCCGTGCGCGCCGCGGTGCGCAGCACTGCGGTGCAGACACGGGATCTCGGCTTCTGTCGAAGAGAGATCCCGGTTCTGCGGCGCATCACTTCGTGCTGCGCCGCGCCCGGGATGACGGCATCGTGAAGAGGCCGCCCGGCTCTACGCGTTGTAATCCAGACCCCAGATGGCGTAGCGGGCCGGGTCGTCGAGCCAGTTCTCGCGCACCTTGACGAAGAGCGACAGGTGCACGCGCTGCTCGGTGATCTCCTCCAGCTCCAGCCGCGCGGCGGTGCCGATCGCCTTGATCATCTGGCCGCCGCGGCCCAGCACGATCGCCTTCTGCCCCTCGCGCTGGACATAAATGACCTGGGAGATGCGGACGCTGCCGTCCTTCTGCTCCTCCCAGCTCTCGGTCTCGACCGCGACCGCGTAGGGCAGTTCCTGCTGCAGCCGCAGGAACAGCTTTTCGCGCGTGATCTCCGCCGCCAGCAGGCGCATCGGCATGTCGGAGACCTGGTCCTCCGGGAACAGCCAGGGGCCTTCCGGCAGATGCGCGGCCAGATGGCGGCGCAGGTCGTCGACCCCGTCGCCGGTCAGGGCCGAGATCATGAAGGTGTCGCTGAACACGCCCGAGGCGTTCAGCTCGGCGGCCAGCGCCAGCAGCACCTCGGGCCTCACCGCGTCGACCTTGTTCAGGATCAGGATCGCCTGGCGCTTGGTCTCGGCCAGCTTCTCGACGATGCCGCGGGTCTCCTCGCGCACTCTCTTCAGAGAGGCGTCGACCAGCAGAAGCACCAGGTCGGCCTCGGCCGCCCCGCCCCAGGCCGCCGCGACCATCGCGCGGTCCAGTCGCCGGCGCGGCTTGAAGATGCCGGGCGTGTCGACGAACACGATCTGGGCCCGCCCCTCGGTCAGGATGCCCAGCACCCGGCTCCGCGTGGTCTGCACCTTCGGCGAAACGATCGCCACCTTGGTGCCGACCAGGGTGTTCAGCAGGGTCGACTTGCCGGCGTTGGGCGCGCCGATCAGCGCGACGAAACCGCAGCGCGTCGCTTCTTCGGTCATGACGAGAGCCTTTGCAGAAGGGCGGCGGCGGCGTCGCGCTCCGCCACGCGTTTCGAGGGGCCGCGGGCGCTGGCGCCGGGCTGGCCCTCGATCTCGACACGGATCTCGAAGACCGGCAGGTGGTCGCTGCCGCCGCGCGACACCTCGACATAGCGCGGCAGCGGCAGGCCACGGGCCAGCGCCCATTGCTGCAGCGCCGATTTCGGGTCCTGCGGCGGCCGCTCGTGCCGGTCGATGAAGCCGGCCCAGGCGCCGCGGATGAAGCTGGCAGCGGCGGCGAGGCCGCCGTCGCGGTAGAGGGCGCCGATCACCGCCTCGCAGGCATCCGCGAGGATGGTCGGGTTCTCGCGGCCCCCAACCTCCTCGCCCGGCGACAGGACGAGATGGCGGCCGAGGCCGATCGCGGTCGCGACCTCGACCAGCGCCTCGCGCCGCACCAGGGCGACGTGGCGCTTGGCGATCGCGCCCTCGTTCTCCTTCGGGAAGCGTTCCAGCAGCCAGTCGGCGATGACGAGGCCGAGCACCCGGTCGCCCAGGAACTCCAGCCGCTCATAGCCGTGCCGGGCGATGCGCCGCTTCTGGCCGCCGACGCTCGGATGCGTCAGCGCCTCGACCAGCAGCATCGGCTCGCGGAAGGCGTGGCCGAGCCGCCGGGCGAAGGCATCGAGATCCTCGTCGGTCAGTGGATCCCCGTGAACATGCGGCTGAAGCGGAGCGCGAACGGCCATTTCCAGACCTGCCAGAAGCTGGCGTCGTCGAGGCTGAACCACAGGAATTCGGCGCGGCCGACGAAGTTCTCGACCGGCACATAGCCGACATCGGCGCGGCTATCGAGGCTGTTGTCCCGGTTGTCGCCCATCATGAAATAATGGCCCGCCGGCACGATGTATTCCGGCGTGTCGTCGAATTGCTGGTTGTCGCTGATCTCCAGGATCCGGTGGTCGACCGGCGCGTGGCCGTCGGAGCCCGGCAGCGTCTCGATATACTGGTGCAGGACGATGCGCTGGCCGTACTGCGTGGTCGCGGCATAGGGCTCGATCTCGCGGCGCTCGACCATCTGGCCGTTGATATAGAGCCGCCCCCCCGTCATCTTCACATGGTCGCCGGGCAGGCCGATCACCCGCTTGACGTAGTCGACCGAGGTGTTGCCGGGCAGCCGGAACACCGCGACGTCGCCGCGCTGCGGCGGGCTGCCGAGAATGCGGCCGCTGAACAGCGGCAGGCCGAAGGCGATCGTCTGGGCGCTGTAGCCATAGGAGAATTTCGACACGAACAGATAGTCGCCGACCAGCAGCGTCGGGATCATCGAACCGGACGGGATGTTGAACGGCTCGAAGGCGACGGTGCGGATGCCGAACGCGATCGCGATCGCATAGACCACGGTCAGGATGGTCTCGAGCCATCCGCCCTTCTTTTTCGACATCCCGATCGACTTCTGGTTCTCGGTCATGGCGCCCCTGTATGGTCCGGCGGCAAAGGGAAATCAATCGCCGGCAGGGGGCGATCTGGTCGCAGGCGCATCGGCCCGCGGCAACGGTCAGCGGCTGCGGGCACGGTCCACCGCGCTGATCACGGGCATGGCGCGCAGGGCGGCGATGATGTTGGTCAGGTGCTTGACGTCCTTGACGTCGATGTCGATCAGGATCTCGAAGAAATCGACCGAGCGGCTGGTGATCTTGAGATTGGTGATGTTGCCGCCGTTCTTGCCGATCACCGTGGTCAGCGTGCCGAGGCTGCCCGGCTCGTTGCTGATCGTCACCTGGATCCGGCCGACATGGTCCTCGACGGCATCGACGCCCGCGTCCCAGCTGACGTCCAGCCAGCGCTCCGGCGCGTTGTAGAAGCTCTCCAGCGTGTCGCAGTCGATGGTGTGGATGGTCACGCCCTTGCCGGTGGTGACGATGCCGACGATGCGGTCGCCCGGGATCGGGTGGCAGCAGCGGGCATAGTGCACGGCGAGGTTCGGAATCAGGCCGCGGATCGGGATCGCCCCCTGCCCGCCCGTCGCCGCCTTGCGCGCCCGGCTGAGCGGCACGACCTTGCCCGACCGCTCCTTCTCCTGCTGCACCTGGGCGCGGTGGCCCGGGAACACGGCGTGGAACACGTCGCGGGCGCCCAGCACCCCGGCGCCGACATTGGCCAGGATGTCGTCGGCCTGGTTGGCCTTGAAGATCTTGAGGACGCCTTCCAGCGCCTTGTCGGAGAACTCGTAGCCCTCCTGCCGGAACACGCCCTGCAGCATCGAGCGGCCGAGCTTGGCGTGCTCGTCATGCTGCTGGGCGCGGATGAAGCGCCGGATGCAGGCCCGTGCCTTGCCGGTGGCGACGAAGCGCTCCCATTCCGGCGACGGGGTCGAGGTCTTGGAGGTGATGATCTCGACCTGGTCGCCGTTCTGCAGCAGGTGACGCAGCGTCACCATCCGGCCGTTGACCCGGGCGCCGACGCAGGTGTTGCCGATCTGGCTGTGCACCGCATAGGCGAAGTCGACCGGCGTCGCCCCCTGCGGCAGCGCGATCACCGCGCCCTTCGGGGTGAAGCAGAACACCTGGTCCTGGAACAGCGCCAGCTTGGTGTGCTCCAGGAACTCCTCGGGCTTCTGCGCCTGGTCGAGGATGTCGAGCAGGTCGCGCAGCCAGCGATACTGGGTGCCGTCCTGGTTCTGCTCGCCCTGCTTGTAGGCCCAGTGCGCGGCGACGCCGAGATCGGCGATCTCCTGCATCTCCTGGGTGCGGATCTGGACCTCGATGCGCTGCCGCATCGGCCCGATCACGGCGGTGTGCAGCGACCGGTAGCCGTTCGGCTTCGGCGTCGAGATGTAGTCCTTGAAGCGGCCCGGCAGCGAGGCGTAGCGGCCATGGATCAGGCCGAGCGCGTGGTAGCACTCGCCCTCGGTCCCGACCACGATGCGGAACGCCATGATGTCGGTCAGCTGCTCGAACGCCATGTTCTTGCGCTGCATCTTGCGCCAGATCGAATAGGGGCGCTTCTCGCGGCCGGACACCGCGGCCGGCAGCCCCCCTTCGTCCAGCACCCGCTGCAGCTCGGCGATGATCTTGGAGACGACGTCCTGGCCTTCCTCGCGCAGCTGGGCCAGGCGGCGGACGATGCTCTCGCGCGCATCGGGGTGGAGCTGGGCGAAGGCCAGGTCCTCCAGCTCCTCCTGCATGCCGTGCATGCCGATGCGCTCGGCCAGCGGCGCGTAGATCTCCAGCGTCTCGCGGGCGATCCGGCGGCGCTTCTCCTCGTCGTTGAACGCGCCGAGGGTGCGCATGTTGTGCAGCCGGTCGGCCAGCTTGACCAGCAGCACCCGGATGTCCTTCGACATCGCCAGCACCAGCTTGCGGAAATTCTCCGCCTGCTTTGACTGGTCGCTCTGCAGCTCCAGCTTCGACAGCTTGGTGACGCCGTCGACCAGCTGCGCCGTCTCGCGCCCGAACAGGGTCTCCAGCTCGCTCAGCGTCGCGCCGGTGTCCTCGACCGTGTCGTGCAGCAGGCCGGTGACGATCGAGCCGGTGTCGAGCTTCATCCCGGCGAGGATGCCGGCGACCTCGATCGGATGGACGAAATACGGGTCGCCCGAGGCGCGTTTCTGCGAGCCGTGCGCCTTCATCGAATAGACGTAGGCGCGGTTGATCAGGTCCTCGTCCGCGGACGGGTCGTAGGCCTTGACACGCTCAACCAGCTCGTATTGGCGGATCATGCCGCGCCCCGCCACCGATCCATGAAAAAGTCTCCCGGCCGGGCGCTCCCGGCCGGATCATAATAACGTGCACCACAATCGGCTGCGTTGTGGATCAAATTCGGCTGGCGCGCGGCAGCCATGCCGGCGCGCGACCGCTCAGGCCCCATGTGTCTCTCCCGGCAGGCGCCTGACACCATGCCGGGCCGTCCCGCTCGGATCAGAGATCGTCGTCGGCGGAGCCGATTTCCAGGTCGCCGCGGCCTTCCTCCTCCTCGCTCTCTTCGGCTTCCTCGGCCTCGTCGTCGGCGGTCTCGATGCCGAAGGTGGACTCCTGGTCGGAGCCGACCGCGGTCTGCGGCGCGACGCCGGCCTTGAGCCACTCCTCCTCGCCGGCCATCAGCTCGATGATCTCCTCGTCGGCCTCGTCGATCTCGGCCAGCTTCTGGTGACCCTTGACCAGGGACTCCTTCAGCTCTTCCAGCGCGATCGTCTCGTCGGCGATCTCGCGCAGGGCCACGACCGGGTTCTTGTCGTCGTCGCGATCGACGGTCAGCGCCGCGCCGGACGAAATGTCGCGGGCACGCTGGGCCGCCATCAGCACCAGGTCGAACCGGTTGGGAACCTTGAGGACGCAATCCTCGACGGTGACGCGAGCCATGGACGAACCGCTCCTACACGAAAAGAGGCCACGACGTTAAAATCGTGACGCGATGGATGCAACGCAATGGCTACATCTTTGTTATACCGAAGGGCGGACCACGTAGCGCAGATGCGGCGAATGTGCAAGCCTCGTCGCAAACCGTTGACCGTCCCCTATAAACTGGGTAGCGAACCCGACCTGCCAACCTGTCCCCTGCCGCAAAGGAAAGCACATGATTTTCTATAAGGAAGAACGTCTCGCCATATTCATTGATGGCGCCAACCTATATGGCGCGGCCCGTTCCCTTGGTTTCGACATCGATTATCGGCGGCTCCTCGACCTCTTCGCCAAGAAGGGCCGCCTGATCCGCGCCTTCTACTACACCACGCTGATCGAGGATCAGGAATATTCTCCGATCCGGCCGCTGATCGACTGGCTCGACTACAACGGCTACACCATGGTGACGAAGCCGCTGCGCGAGTACACCGACAGCCAGGGCCGGCGCCGCGTGAAGGGCAATGTCGACATCGACCTGGCGATCGATGCGCTGGAGATGGCGGACCGCGCCGACCACATCCTGCTGTTCTCGGGCGACGGCGATTTCAAGCGCCTGGTCGAGGCGATCCAGCGCAAGGGCGTGCGCGTCACCGTGGTCTCGACCATCAAGTCGAGCCCGCCGATGGTGTCGGACGAGCTGCGCCGTCAGGCCGACAATTTCGTCGAGCTGATGGAGCTGGCGCCGCACATCCAGCGCATGAACGCGCCGAACCGGACCCAGACCGCCCCGGTCGAGGGCGACGACGGCGCTGTCGAAGAGACATCGGTGCAGACCGGCACCTACGCCCGGACCGCCTGATCCCGGCGCGGCCGGCTTCGTGGGGGAGCCGGCCTGCGGGGACGCGGTCAGCCCCGGTCGCGCATCAGGCGCGACTTCTCGCGCTGCCAGTCGCGGGCCTTGATGGTCTCGCGCTTGTCGTGGGCCTTCTTGCCGCGGGCGAGTCCGAGATCGACCTTGGCGATGCCGCGGTCGTTGAAATAGATCGACAGCGGGATCAGGGTCATCCCCTCCCGCTTCACCTTCCCCAGCAGCTTGTCCCGCTCGCGCCGGTGCACCAGCAGCTTGCGCGGCCGTTTCAGCTCGTGGTTGAAGCGCGTCGCCGGCCCGTATTCCGGGATATGGGCGTTGAACAGATACAGGTCGCCCTGCATCTCGCCGGCATAGGCGTCCTGCAGGTTGCCGCGGCCCTCGCGCAGCGCCTTCACCTCGGTCCCGACCAGGACGATGCCGGCCTCGATGTTCTCGTCGATGAAATAGTCGTGCCGCGCCCGCCGGTTCTGCGCGACGACGCGGCCCGGGGTCTTCGGCTGTGCCATGATACTGGATCCGCTCCGGTCAGTTGAGCAGGCCGGCGAAGACCATCGCCTCGCGCACCGCCGTCCGGGTCGCCTCGCCCGGCGGCACCAGCGGCAGCCGGACATGGTCTTCGGCAAGGCCGAGCAGCTTGGCGCCGTGCTTCACCGGGCCGGGGCTGGTCTCCAGGAACAGCGCCCGGTGCAGCGGCATCAGCAGGTCGCGGATCGCGGCCATCCGCGCCAGGTTGCCGTCGGCCCAGGCGGTGTGCATCTCGGCGCAGAGGCGCGGCGCGACATTGGCCGTGACCGAGATGCAGCCGTGGCCGCCCTGCGCCAGAAACGCCGTGGCAGTGGCATCCTCGCCGGAAAGCTGGCAGAACTCCGGACCGATCCGGAGCCGCGTGGCCAGCGGCCGCACCAGGTCGGCGGTCGCATCCTTGACCCCGACGATCCGCGGCAGTTCGGCCAGGCGGGCCATGGTGTCGATCGACATGTCGATCACGCTGCGGCCGGGGATATTGTAGATCACGATCGGCAGATCGACCGCGTCATGGATGGCCTTGTAATGCTGGTAGAGACCTTCCTGCGTCGGCTTGTTGTAGTAGGGCGTGACGACCAGCGCGGCGTCGGCGCCGGCCTTCTGCGCATGCCGGGTCAGGGAGATCGCCTCTTCGGTCGAGTTCGAGCCGGTGCCGGCGATCACCGGGACGCGGCCCTTGGCCACCTCGATGCACAGCTCGATCACCCGCTCGTGCTCGGGGTGGCTCAGAGTCGGGGACTCGCCGGTGGTGCCGCACGGCACCACGCCCTGGGTGCCCTCGCGGATCTGCCAGTCGACGAGGTTCTGGAAGGCTTTCTCATCCACCCCGTGCTCGGTGAAGGGGGTAATCAGGGCGACGATCGATCCCTTGAACATGGTCGCTTCCGTGGGCATTGGGGTGGCAAACGCAGTGTCATAGCGGCTGTGGTGCGGGCCGGCAAGCGCACGGCGCTGGCTGCCGCCGCGGCGCTGCTCCTCGGCACCGCCGCGCCCGCACTCGCCCAGCCGGCGACGCCGGCCGAGATCAAGGCGGCGCAGGCCCTGTTCTCCGCCGTCGACCGCAACGCCTGGGACGTGGTGCAGACGGTCGAAAGCCAGATGGGCACCACCCTGGTCGGCCGGCTGGCGACCTGGGCCGACCTGTCGCGCCCCGACAGCACCGCCGGCTTCCAGGAGCTGGCCGCCTTCATCGTCCGCAACCCGGACTGGCCGAACGTCCAGGCCCTGCGCCGCCGGGCCGAGCGGGCGATGCCGGACGGGCTGCCGCCGGATGCCGTGGTCGCCTGGTTCGACGCCTTCGCTCCGCTGACGGCCGAGGGAACGCTGCATTTCGGCACGGCGCTGCAGACCGTGGATCCGATCCGCGCCCGGATCTGGGCCCGTGACACCTGGCGCGCGGTGTCGCTGACCGCGACCCAGGAAACCCAGTTCCTCGACCGCTTCGGCGGCCTGCTGGGACCGGACGACCATTGGGCGCGGCTCGACGCCCTGCTCTGGGCCGAGCGGACCGACGAGGCGCGGCGTATGCTGCCACGCGTCTCCGGCGACCGGCGCCTCCTCGCCGATGCCCGGCTGAAGCTGATGCTGCGCACGCCGGACGCCTCGGCCGCGGTCCGGGCGCTGCCGGCCAGGCTGCTGCAGGACGAAGGCATCCTCTACGAGCGGACCCGCTGGCGGCGGCGCAACGACGACGAGGCCGGCGCCATCGAGATGCTGGCGCAGCAGCCGAAGAGCACGGCGCATGCCCAGGCCTGGTGGCTGGAGCGGCACATCATCGCCCGCCGCCTGTTCGACGAGCAGGCCTACGCCAAGGCCTATCAGTTGATCACCGCGCGGGAGCAGAGCGACCCGGTGGCCCGCGCCGAGAAGGACTTCCTGGCCGGCTGGCTGGCGCTGCGCTTCCTCGACCGGCCCGGCGACGCCATCGGGCATTTCGAGAAGCTGTATGGCGACGTCAGCATGCCGATCAGCCTGGCCCGCGGCGCCTATTGGGCCGGCCGGGCGCACGAGGCGGCCGGCCGGCAGCAGAAGGCCGAGGACTGGTACCGGCTGGCGGCGAAGCAGCCTTTGACCTTCTATGGCCAGCTCGCCGCCGGGAAGCTGAACCAGCCCAGCATCGCCGCGCTGCCGGTGGCCGCGACCCCGACCACCCAGGCGATGGCGAGCTACGATGGCAACGACCTGGTCCGCGCCGCCCGCCTGCTCGATGCCGTCGGCCAGCGCGACCGCGCCGATCTGTTCCTGCGCAAGCTGATGATCGATGCCGACACGCCGGAGAAAAACCGGACGCTGGCGACGCTGGCCTCGTCGATGAAATACCCCTTCGTCGCCGTCCGCGCCGCCAAGGCCGCGGCGCGCGACGGGGTCGTGCTGGTCGATTCCGCCTATCCGCTGGTGCCGATGCCGGACGACCTGAGCGGCCTGCCCCCGGCCCTGGTGCTGGGCCTGGCGCGGCAGGAGAGCGAGTTCAACAGCAACGCCGTGTCCAGCGCCGGCGCGATCGGGCTGATGCAGCTGCGGCCCGGAACGGCCCGCGAT
>Ga0180221_1002660_pt1 | contig 10192 bp, 10 predicted proteins | sample eDN5th37CKraftMG_FD_151339 | JGI IMG/M metagenome (GOLD analysis project Ga0180221, IMG submission 151339) | Enriched Miracle-Growth compost microbial communities from Emeryville, California, USA - eDNA 5th pass 37_C Kraft MG (version 2) (version 2) ...
CGCCGGGCGCTTGCGCTATGCCATCCTCGAAGCCAACAGGCCGCATTACGGGCAGGGGCTTGTCCGCTTCTACCGTCTGGCCAGCCGGCATGACGAGGATGATTTGCCGCCGGATGCATAGAGGATACGGCGCTTTGGCTAAGCCTCGGGAGGCCTAAGGGCGGCTGAACGGAAACTCGATCTCTTGCATCGTATTGAAAAATAGACATTATTGGGCGATTTTCTCATACGATGCTGAAACAAGACTAGCATCATATTGAAAAATAGACGTTTCTGGGCTATATTAGCATATGATGCTAAAGCCCCGGTCCAGCCTTGCGGCCTACCTGACTACCCTTCAATCAGAAGGGCGGCTGAGCTTCACGTCCAAAGAGGCCATTGCAGCGCTCGGATTGACTGAAGGCGCTTTTCTCAAGGCCGCGACGCGCCTTCAAAAGCAACGCATGCTGCTGAATCCCAGGCAGGGGTTCTACGTGGCCGTGCCGCCGCAATTCCTGTCATGGGGAGCGCCCCCGCCAGCCTGGTACATCGATGCCCTGATGCGCTTCGAGAAGAGGCCGTATTATGTCGGGCTCCTCAAGGCGGCCGAATTGCACGGCGCCGCGCATCAGGCGGTCATGGCGTTCCAGGTGGTGACCGACAAGCAGCTCAGTCCGATAAAGGCCGGACGCTCGCGCATCTCGTTTCATTTCCGCAAAAACATGGATGCCCTGTCAGCCGGTATCATCGATCAAAAGACGGATACGGGCTCGATGAAGGTGTCATCTCCCGAACTGACGGCACTGGACTTGCTCCGCTACCTGCACGCGGCAGGCGGGATCGACGCGGTGGCCACTGTGCTTTCGGAACTCGGCGAGCGCATTGATCCGTCGATGTTGGCTCAGCTCTCGGCGCATTTCGAGCGCTCGGCCGTTCAGAGGCTGGGCTACTTGCTCGAACATCTCGGGCATGCCGACAAAACCGGGCCGCTTCAAAGCCAGGTCCGGCGCCGTGGAAGCATTCCCTGGGTTGCGCTCGAACCGGAAAAGCGCGGACAGCCGAAGATGGAAAAACCCAAGCCCGTCGAACGCAACGAGGCATGGCGTGTCTATGTCATGCGCATACCGGAGCTCGACACATGATTCCGGCACAGCACATCATCGCCTGGTCGAAATTCGCGCCGTGGGGCGAACAGCGTCAGATCGAGCAGGACCTCATCATCGCCCGCGCGATCGTGGCTTTATTCAGCGATCCGTTCTTATCCAAGCAATTGCGCTTCCGGGGCGGGACGGCTCTGAACAAGCTCTTCTTCAATCCGGCGCTCCGGTACTCGGAAGACATCGACCTTGTGCGGACGGAGGAAGGGCCGTCCAAGCCGATCTGGGACAAGGTCCATGAAATCCTCAACTCCTGGCTTGGGCAACCTGAATACATGCGCAGTCCCGTTGCGCCGGCGCTGCGATATACCGTCGAGCCCGAAGACAAATCAGGACGCATCCGTCTCAAAGTGGAAATCAACGAGGTAGAAATAGAGGCGTTTGATGCCGCGCAGACGATAGGCTTCAGGGCCGAAAACCCGTGGTTCTCGGGCGCGGCGGATATTCCGACGTTTTCAATCGAGGAGATATTGGCCACGAAGCTCCGCGCGCTGCTTCAGCGTAACAAGGGCAGGGATCTGGTCGATCTCTCGCATGCGCTTGCGGTCTCTCCCGGACTCGATCCTGCCAAGACCGTCGAGCTGTTCGGGAAATACATGACCATCCCGCGATGGGAGGCCGAAAAGCGCATGTTCGAGAAGCTGGAGCGTAAGGACTTCCTCGCCGACGTGCGCCCGCTGCTCACAGTCGACGAGCAGGAGAAGTTCGACGCAGAGGCAGGGCGCGCCGCGTTCATTAAAGTGTTTGATGCCCTGGTGCGGCGGATTCCCGGAAAGGAATGGGCCAGCACCGACGATATGCTGAAGAAGCATAAGTTTGCATAGGGCTGCTGGTGCGAATGCCGGAATGAGTGGCACGGCCGTGAAGTCCGATAGGCCACTGCTCCGCCATAAGTTATGCGCGATTGCGTATAAACGGCCTTTATACGCAATCGCGTATCGCCGGATCAGGCTACGGTCTAATTCTTCCTGTCAGAAATTAGACTGCACCCTTAATCCTCCAATCCCCAAATGTGGATTTGAGCAAATCAGCTCTTCCGAACGGCCAGACGGGGCTGCGGTTGCCGGTTTGAAGTGATGGGTTTTTGCGTAGCCACGCTACGCAAAAAGGCGTCCGCACAAACCGCACTTGCCAGGAGCGGGTGCCGAATAGATTTTATCAGGTAAGCCATTGTTATAATGAGATAATATTGAGAGTGATAATGTAACTTACGGAAATTATCGGGCAGGGCGTCCACGTATTCAGGACTGAGGCGGCATCGGTGCATCGAGCTCTTCCTGGAGTTCAGCCTCGGTCTTGCCCGCGGTCAGAGGATTTACGGCACGCAACGCCTGCAGGCCGTCGCGCCCGTACCGCTCCAGCAAACCCAGCAGTTCACGATAGCCGGCAGCCGCCTTTACGTCATCCGGTACGGCATAGCCCTGGCGCTCGATATCGCTCGCATCGAACGGCAACGACACCGGCGGCGGATTTTGACCGACCAGCCGTGCGTATGGCGAAAAATGCATCAGCATCACACCCGCAAACAAATACTGGCTCCAGACGGCGTTATAGGCGGCGCGTTCGTCGTCTGTTTTAAGCAAATGAAAGCCCGGCTGCCCGAGCGGTTCGTAATAGACATTAAAATTGCCGATGGAGTGCTCGATCGCCCAGAGCCGTGCCTTGAGCCATTTCTCGAAATACCTTTCCTGAAACTCGGCATAAGTCACAAGCTCGATGTTGGTGGCGTGCGCGGCCTCATGGGCGCCGGCCTGAAAACCCGTGCGAGAAATGATGTAGCCACGATTCGCGCCAGTCTCCTGCATGATCGTGCGGAACGCATGCACCTTTTCCTGCGGCACGTTCGTGCGCCAGTTCTTGCATTCGCAGATGATCCGATGCGTGATCCCGTGGTCCGTGTCTTCTGCCATAACGTCGATGTCCACTGCACCGCGCGGCAGCGACAGATGGATCTGTTGTTGAACGGCCATCCCGCATTCACGCAGGATATCCGCAACCGAATTTTCCAGATCGCGCCAGTCTTGCGGCGCTATGGCGGTGATCAGTGTCACTGGAGGTCCTCCTGATCAGAATGGTAATCTGAAATCCGCTCATGTCCTATCCCTCACAATGAGCCCGGCCGCGCCGTCAGGCGCGGCCGGGCAAAGCCGCTAGGCAGCGGCTTTGTGCGCGGGGCGCAGCGGCTCGGGGAGCCAGCCGGTATTGGCGACCAGTTCTGCTGCCCGGACGGCGAGCTCGGTCTTCTTGAGCTTTTCGAGCGCCGGAGCGTGCGCGCCATGGGCCTCGTCGATGGCGCTCAGGATCACGCTGCGGCTGACCCGGCCGAAATACCCCTCGGCGCTTGCGGTGAAGTAACGCGTCATGTCGAGTCCGAGTGCACCGGCCAGGGCGTGCGCGTGCGCGAGCCGCTCGGATTCCGACAGGGCGCTTTTACCCTGCACGGCGTTGACGCTGATCGCGGCGATGAAGCCGAGAATGCCAAGCAGCGTCTCCTTGGGCTGCGCGAGCATCCAGGGCCAAAGCGCATCCGGGCTTTCAGGCAGGATCGACGCAAGGCGCTCGCGTTCGGCTTCTATGGCCGCCAGAGCCGGGCAATCGCTTCCGACCTTGATCAAGCGCGCAAGGTTGGCTTCGCGGACGCCAATCTCCACGCACGCGTCAGCGTCGGACCCATGATAAACCGCCTGCAGCGTCATAGCATGAACCATGGCTGCAAGCGCGATCTCCGGCTGGCGGATCAGTTCGGCTCCAATGGCCGCGCTGCGCTGCGCGGTCAGGTCTTCGATCAGCGAGGCGGGCAGAGCATTAGCCGGCTCGCCCTTCTCGCCTTTCGCCGCTTTGCGGAGCGCCTTGGCATCCGACTTACGGACGAGCCCACGCTCGATGCGTACGCTGCCGTCATGCGACAGACCGATCACAACGCCCGCGACAGCCAGGGTTTCTGCGGGCCAGTATTCGGAGCGCTCCGTGAGTGTGTCCATGCGCTGCTGAAGCTCATCCAGGCGCTCGGAGGCGTCATCGCCCTCGGAGTCGACCAGCTCGTTGTACTCTGCCGTAAGCGCTTCGAGTTCGGCCCGATCGGTGTCCGACAGCTCGGCACGCTCGGGCGACACTCGGGAGAATTCCGCCAAGGCCTGATAGTCGAGGTCGATCATCGTGTGCACGAAGCTCCATCCCTCGCCCGACAATTCAGCGGCGACAGCCGAAAGCCTATCGGTGACAAGGCGGTCCAGGAGCCCGGCGTCCCGCGCATATCCGCCATTGGCGTCATCGAACAGATCGCGGCGGACGGACCCGCCGGCGGTCTCGTAGGCTTCGAGCCCGATGAAGCGGACGCGCTTGTCACTTGCCGGCACTTCCGTTTCGGTCAGCGCGCGTCGGATCGACTGCGGATCGAGGCGCCAGTCCGAAAGCTCGGTCAGGACGCGCTCCTGAGCCGCGTGATCGTCGGTGATGGCGAAGGCCTGGGCCTCTTCGAGATCGATGCGGCCCTCGCGGTAAGCGCCCAGAATGACCGGGCTCAAGCGGCCAAGGCGCAGACGCTTGGTCACGATGGTTTTGCTGACGCCGAACCGGGTCGCGACATCCGCGACGCCGGCCCCCTTCTCGATCACGGTGCGGAAGGCTTCGAACTGATCGGCCGGATGCATCGACATGCGCACGACGTTTTCGGCGAGGCTGAGCTCGGAGGCGTCGATCTCATCGGATGCCAGCGTGCATGCGACCGGATAGTCCTTGGCAACCGTGCCGGCCTTGGCAAGCGATTGCAGGGCCAGATAGCGCCGGCGGCCTGCGATGACCTCGTATTTCCCGCCCTTTGCGGGGCGAACGACGAGGGACTGCAGAAGGCCGTGGTTGACGATCGAGGCAGCCAGTTCGTCGATGCCGTCCTTGGCGCCCGTCTTGCGTACATTACCTTTCCAGGCGGTAAGCGTGTTGAGGGCGATTGCGAGTGTGTCTGTCATGAGAGTTCTCCTTTTCCGTTAGCGGTTTTCTCGTAAGAGACGCGGAAAAGAAGAGCCGGGCGAAAAAGCCGCCGCGGTCACATGCCCTACACGGGAGCGAAGCGAAGGAGTGGGCCGGGCATTGAACGCAAGGCGCGCCCGGCTATGACGCGGCAGGATGAAGAGAAAGCCGGCGCGAGAAGGCGCGCAGTGTGATCGGAGGGCCGAAGGCGGAAGGAAGCCGACACTGGATAAGCAGATTGGCGTTAGTCGGGGTTTTGGGATCTCAGAAAAACAAGGTAGTCGAAAGTCGCCAGCTGTGCGGCGGTGACCGTCGGATAAAAGCGCTGCGCAAAGCGCTCGTAGCCCGTTGCGGGCACCGAAATGACGGCGCCCCATCCCTTACTTTTGCGGAAGACAGTGACGTGATACCCGTCGACCTTGATGTGCAAGTTGCCACGCGGGCTGATTTTCCAACCCTTGCGGTTAGGCCATGCGCGGCGCCGGCCGGCTGCGTTGCGGAGCGCTGTCTCGCGGCGGCGCGCGCCAGCGAGGTCTTCTTCCATGTGGCCGGCACACACGCAGCCACAACGGAGGACATCCGGATAGTCGGCATGCCGCATATGGTGAACGTACCGAATCTCCTGTCGCTCGCACATCTCACAAGTTTCGTCGGGCGCGCCAAGGTCCTCGATGTCGATGCATGACCAACCCCGGTGCGGTACTCCCGCCTGGGACCACTTGCCAAATCCGCCAGAGGGACCCTCGATAGTCATGCCTTCCAGTCTACGTCATTTGGACAGCCATTGAGCGTATGCCTGCACGTCGATCATCGGCACGGTGCCGCTGAACTGGAGCTGAGAGATCAGCTTGAACAGGAATGCCGTGGCAGGTTTGCCGCCCTGGTGGAGCTCATAGCGGCTTGAGCCCTGATCAAAGCTGAAATAACCGTGGGCTGCGACGCAGCCGAGGTCGAGCCGATGATCGGCATCGGCAGTATTGAGCGCATCCAGTAACGGCTGGCCCATGCCCGGACTCCAGTCGCTTTCGAACGTCAACAGGCCACCATAGATGGGGATCAGGGGCTTGGGCGGATAAGTTCCCTTCGCATAGGGAATCGGCAGGCTGGTGCGGTGCAGCCTGCGAACTGACGCGGTCTTCTTCTGCGCATAGTCGACCTGGGCCGCGTTGATCGCCTGCTTCGCCTCGAAGACCGCGTAGACGCTTTCCGCGGGGACGATGGTCTGCCCTTCATAATGGAAAATGAAGGGCGAGTACTGCCGGTCGAAGATCACGACGTCGATCTGTTCGCTGAATACGCCGAGGCTGTCCACCACATGCGCAGTAGCTGCCTGATAGCGATGAGGCAGATATGTCTCAAAAAGTTTGAGCCACACGGTTTCGCTTGCGTCGCCCTTCGTGCCCGGGTGGCCAAATGACTTGCGCACCGTCTCGAGGCGTTGCTGGATGTCGTCGTGCAGTCCAGAGAGGAGTTGAGATAGCGACCATGTCGTCATGCGGCACCGTCCTGGAATGGCGGCGTCGGGATGACCGTCTGCGCGATCTCGAGCGCGCGGGTGGGGCTAACCGGCTTGTCCGGATAGGCATCAAGCACGATTGCCGGCAGCAGCCTCTGCGTCAGGTCTGAGAACGTGAAACCGTAAGCGCGATTTTTATGTACCCCAGTGGCCGCGACAAGCGACGCAATCTGAGTCTGAGATAAGCCCAGCTGCGCGAGCGCCGGCCCGAGAACAGCTTGGCGCTGAGCGTCGTTAGGGCGCGCAAAGGTCAGGATATCAGCCGCGCGGCGTTTGACTGCCGGATCGAGAGCCGACAGCCGGTTGGTGCACATGATAACCGCAGCGGGAACACGGGCGTTGGCGATGCGATCCACGCCGCGGATGAAGGCGTTGACGCCCGCGCGGTCTTCGTGGTGCATCTGCGCAGCCTCGCGCGACTGCGCCAGCGCATCGGCCTCGTCTACGAGCAAAAGCACCGCGCCACGGGCGCGTCCCGACGTTGATTTGAGCTTGGCGCCCTCGGCGACGGTGTAATCGAACGCCGTCGACAGCAACTGCGTCATCTCTCCTACGCGACCTTGGCCTCGCGTAGACAGGCTGAGCGGAAAAAGAGTGATGTCGATCTTCTCTTGCCGCGCAACCGCGTCGCCGATGGTTTCGGCAAGCTCGGTCTTGCCCGAGCCGACATCGCCCGCGAGCACCACCAATGGCGGGCGTCGCAAAATCGTATTGAGGAGGCCGTCGGCCCCGGCGTGATGACGGCGCGCCCAGGCCTCGAGCCCGTTGGGATTCACCAGCAGCCCAAGAATCTTCGTCAAGCGCGACTTCTGGCTATCGAGGCCTACGAGGCGCGAGAGCCGATTTTGCGGCTCAAAATCGGGGTAGGTGATGCGGCGCTCGAAGAGCTCATCGAGGGCGGGGCGGTTGCTCATTTAGAAGCTCCTGACAGTGGCGCGGTTGAGAGCGCGGCCACCGGATGAATAGGTCCGATCGTCGCTGAGATAGCCATTAATGCCGGGTTCCGGTGCGCCATCGCGTTGAAACGGCAATTGCCGGCGGAACGAGCCCTTCTCGCTCTCGGGCAGGTTCGTCCAAGACGTGCTGTAGGTCAGGTAGGTGTAGAACGCTGCGCCCGCGATATTGGCGCCGGGACGCACCCGGCCCGGATCGTCATCGTTGGCCGTGCCGCCGGCGAGATCGCGCGCGGTATAGCGCAGCGTGGGCTCGATCCATTTTCCATCGCGACGATAGCCGTAGGTCACAGTACCCAGATAACCCTCCTTGAGGAATTCGATGACTTCGGCCTCGTAGGCGGCGATATCCTCATCGCTAGGACTGCCATATAGCCGCTGCATGCGCTTCAGATCGGCGCTGACTTTGGCCGCCATGTGCTTGGCATGCGTCGCGGTGAAGGTCGCCGTATCTGAAAATGTATAGCTCGATGACATCTAGGTTCCTCAAATCTGGAAGGCCGAACCAAACACTTTTTGCCAGTAGTAGACCGTCTCCTGCTTGGTCGGCGCGGCGAGCGCTGCGTCGATGGCGTCGCCCGCGTCAAGGGCTGCATCGACGATCGCATCGGCCTGCGCCACCGTGTAGAGACGACTGGTGTTGTTTTTGGCGTTTACCGGATCGATGATCTGCATCGGTTCGGTAAGGGCGCCGACCGTGGAAGGCGGATAATAGTCGGAAAAAACGATGCGCTCTCGCATGTTGGACCGCGCGATGTAGGTGAAGAAGTACTGCAGCGCCTCGGGATAGTCGGAGAAATCGAGGCCCTGATCGCACAAGTGGGCGAGGATGAGCTCAATCATGAAGGACTTGAAGCGGAAGCCTTCACGCTCCTGCTTGACGCGGCGCGCCCAGAACTTCACCAGCCGCGCGACTTGCGCGAAGTGCGTCTCCTGCGCTGTCTTGCGCTTGCGGGTGAAGTCGAGGTGGAGAGGAATGCTGGTCTTGAGAAGCGAGCCGTCGTCCTGGCTGACGAGGTTGCCGTACCACTGCGGATCGCCGTCATAGAGGATCGGCACCACATCGACGTCGAGGCCAGTGCCACGGAACGACACGGTAACGCTATAAGTCTGTGGCTTGACCTGATCGGGACTGAAGTTCGGGAACGCCTTGCGCAGCCGCTCGGCCAGATACTCGAGCAGCTTCTGGACGTCGCCCGGCGCGTCGGCGCCGCTGATATAGCAGGCGATGTCAATGTCGTTGAGCGAACGCAGCGCCGTGCCCTTGGCAAGGCTGCCCGACAACAACATCTTCTTGAGCGTGAAGTCCGGATGTTCGCCGAGATAGCCATCAAGCCGCTCGCGCAGGCGCCGGGCCTGCGCGCGGTACTCATCGGCCTTGTCCTTGGGCAGGTTCACCTTTTCCTGGGCAAACCGGACAATGTCACCGTGGTCGACGTGCTGTCGCCCCATCAGAAACTCCTAAAGCATTGCTATTGGCGAGTTCGCCATGTCATACTTGTCTACTATTCCGAATCGCTAAACACGTCAAGTTCCTTATGTCGAAAGCGCCATGAACGAACCCCAACCCTCTGAAATCTTTAAAGAACGCCTCAAGACGGCCCGTGAACAATTCCGGAAATGGAGCCAAAGCGACCTAGCGGCTCGGGCCGGATTGCCGCCCAGTTCGATCGCGCATTTCGAGACGGGGTCGCGCAAACCGTCCTTCGATACGCTGCGCCGGCTCGCCAACGCGCTCGAGGTGACGACTGATTATCTGCTTGGCCGGGTTGATGATCCCGCCCTCGCCGAAGCCGGGGATCCGCTATATCGCGATGTTGGTAAGCTCACCGGACATGACCGGGAGATTGCCAAGGACTTCCTCAAGATGCTGGCGGAACGCAGCCAAGGCAAAAAAGGGGGATAGGGATGACCCAGGCGTTTCGGCTGAAGATGGCAAAGCAAAAAGCCGAAGCGCTGCTCAAGGAGCGCAATATCAGCGCGCTGCCGGTGGATCCGTTTGCCATCGCGGCGGACTCGGGCATCGAGGTGCGCGGTAAGCCCGATACGGCGGTCGGCGTATCGGGCATGCTTCTGCGGCACGGCGACAATTTCGGAATCCTCTATGCGACGCATCTTCACAATGAGGGCTTCGAGCGCTTCAGCGTGGGCCACGAACTCGGGCATTATTTTTTGGACGGGCACATTGATCATGTCCTGCCCAAGGACGGGATTCATGAGTCGCATGCCGGATTCGTCTCGAGCGATCCTTACGAGTTGGAGGCCGACAATTTCAGCGCCGGGTTGCTGATGCCGGAAACGTTGTTCAAGCGCGAGCTCAACCGGCGCAGGCCTGGTTTTGAAACAGTAGAGCACATGACAGGGCGATGCCGAACCTCCCTCACCGCGACGGCCATCCGGTGCGCGGAACTAAGCAACGACGCACTCGCTGTCATCATCAGCACCGGCAGCATGATCGATTTTTGTTTTCTCTCGGACGCGATGAAGTCGTTGCCGCAACTGAGTTGGTTGCGCAAAGGCTCAGCCGTTCCGGCCGGGACGGGGACAGCGCGCTTCAATACGAAACCCGAAAACGTGCGAAGTGGCGAGCGTTTGGCTCAGGATATCGACGTCATGGAATG
>Ga0180221_1002661_pt1 | contig 10189 bp, 8 predicted proteins | sample eDN5th37CKraftMG_FD_151339 | JGI IMG/M metagenome (GOLD analysis project Ga0180221, IMG submission 151339) | Enriched Miracle-Growth compost microbial communities from Emeryville, California, USA - eDNA 5th pass 37_C Kraft MG (version 2) (version 2) ...
CGAAGGCCGCGAGCTGCTGGCGGATGATCTCGCGAGTCGGCTCGTCCGTCAGTTCGCCGGTCGTCTCGTCGATCTTCTTGGCGGCGAAATTGACGAACACTTCGGGCTTGCCGAGGACAACAGAATCGAGCGAGCCCAGCGTCATGCGCAGATGATATTGCATGCGAGCGCCACCGACCTGGCCTGTCGAGGCCGACTGCAGCGCCACCGGCTTGTCCTTGAACGGCACGTCCTTGAGCTTCGACACCCAGTCGATGGCGTTCTTCAAGGGACCGGGGATCGACCAGTTGTATTCCGGCGTGACGATGACGATGCCGTCGGCGGCGCGGATGGCGTCGGCCCAGGCGGTGACCGCCGCCGGCACGCCGGCCATCTGCACGTCGTAGTTATAGAGCGGGAAATCGGCGAACGAAGGAGCCGGCGCGAGCGTCAATTCCGGCGGCGCCAGCGCGGGCAGCGCATTCGCCACCGCGGCATTGTACGAGCCTTTGCGCAGCGATCCGCAAATGACGAGCGCGTTGAACTTGTCGACCATTACGTTTTGTCCCCCCTAAGATTATCGCGCGATGCGCGGCCGTTATTCCGGCCGAAGCCAGGCACCGTCCCACACGAATGACGCGATGCTCTTCATGGCGTTTCCCCATGCTAAGGGCGCGCGCTCACGGCGCACCTCTGTAGACCGCAGGGAACGTTCGCGACTGCTCGGTTGTCAATGGGACGTTCCGGGGCGCACCGAAGGCGCGACCCCGGAATCCAGACAGGATGCAGCGCGTTGTTCCTGCATGCCGGGTTCGCGGGCTTTCAGCCCGCGCCCCGGAACGACAGGTTACTTCTCGTCTTCGATCGGATTGCGCAGAACGCCGACGCCTTCGATCTCGACCTCGGCGACGTCGCCGGCTTTCATCCAGACCGGCTCCGGCTTGCGCGCGTGGCCGACGCCCGACGGCGTGCCGGTGAACAGGATGTCGCCCGGCTCGAGCGTGATGCCTTCCGACAGATAGACCAGCGATTCCGCAACGGGGAACATGAACATGTCGGTGTTGGCCGACTGCATGGTCTTGCCGTTGAGGCGCGTCTCGATCTTCAAGCCCTTGGCGCCGCGCGGCAGCTCATCGGCAGTCACCATCCACGGACCGATCGAGCCGGTCTGGTCGAAGTTCTTGCCCATGCCCCACTGCGTGGTGTGGCGCTGATATTCGCGGATCGAGCCTTCGTTGCCGACGCTGTAGCCGGCGACGATATCGCAGGCGTTGTCGAGCGTCAGATGCTTGCCGCGCTTGCCGATGATGACGACGAGTTCGCCCTCATAGTCGAACTGGATCGACTTCTTCGGCCGGATCAGCGGCTGCAGGTGCCCCGTCAGCGACGACAGCATGCGGAAGAAGATCGACTGGAATTTCGGGATGTTGTCCTTCTGCGGGCCTTCCTTGACGTGGTCGAGGTAGTTGAGGCCGAGGCAGATGATCTTGCCGGGCTTGGCCACCGGCAGCGTGAACTTCAGGCTCGCGAGCGGCTTCTTGGCCGAGGCCGGCGCCGACTTGGCGATCTCGGCGAGGCCCTTCAGGTCGCCATCGGTCGAGCGCAGATATTCGCCGAGATCGGCGGGAATGCTCGGGTCCACCGCCTGGATATCGATGACGTTATCGCCCTCGACGACACCCAGCCGCGCCCCATTGTTCGTTTCAAAACCGACGATTTTCATGAATACCTGCCTTGCCGTGACTTCCCCGTGCCCGCTTCTGGCCGGGCGCGGCAAGGCTTAGAGGAATTTCCAGCGCGCGGGAAGCCACCCCACGGGCGGCCCCGAATTCCTCACAGCTTGAGAAATTCCGATCGCGCTTTTTAGCCGCACAGAGACGGCCCTGGGCGTCTGACGACGCCCCGGGCGGGCACTCAGGTCAGGATGAAGGCCTGGATCGAGAAATAGCCCTGCTTGTCCGTCCACATGCCGTCCGGCATCCAGCCGACGCCGCGCGCCAGGGCCCGGAGCGAATCCGCGCTGTATTTGTAGCTGTTCTCGGTGTGAATGGTCTCGCCGGCCCGGAATTCGATGGTCTCGCCCAACACCTTCACCTTCTGCCGCTTGAGGCTGGCAAGGTGCATCTCGATGCGGTTGCGCTCGCGGTTATAGAAGGCGTGATGCTCGAAGCACGCCAGATCGAAATTGGCGCCGAGCTCGCGGTTGATGCGCGTGAGCAGGTTGAGATTGAAGGCCGCCGTCTCTCCCGCGACGTCGTTGTAAGCCAGGTTGAGCGTCGCGGAATCCTTGATGAGATCGGCGCCGACGATCAGCACCGACTTCGGCCCGAGGATGCGCGCGGCATTGCGCAGGAACGCGGCCGCCTCGTGCGGCTCGAAATTGCCGATGGTGGATCCGGGAAAGAAGCCGACGCGCACCGGCGCGGACCGCGCTTCCTCCGGAAGATCGAAGGGGTAGCAGAAGTCGGCAACGACCGGCAGCACCTTGAGTGCGGGATAGTCGGCGCGCAGTTCGGCCGCTTCCGCCATCAGCATCTCGCCGCTGATGTCGACAGGCACATAGCACGCAAGCGGGCGCACCGCGTCGAGCAGGATGCGCGCCTTTTTGTTGGAGCCGCTGCCGAACTCGATGAGCGCCGCGCCCTCGGGGATCAGCTTGGCGATCTCCGGCGCGTGTTCGCGCAGCGCCTCCATTTCGCAGCGCGTCGGATAATATTCGGGCTGCTCGGTAATCTTCTCGAACAGAGCCGAGCCCGCCTCGTCATAGAAATACTTCGCCGGAATGCGCTTGGGCACGGCTCTCAGCCCTTCCAGCACGTCCGTGGCAAAGGCGGACAATTCGCCGTTGTTCGATTGCTTGCGGGACGTACGAGCCAGCGCGACCATGCTTGCCTCTTAACGCTTCACGACATGAATTCGACCAGGCGCACGCCGCTGAACTGCCAACGCGCCGACGGATGGAAGAAGTTCCGATAGCTCACGCGGGCATGGCCTTCAGGTGTCGCCAGCGAGGAGCCGCGAAGCACCATCTGGTTGACCATGAACTTGCCGTTGTACTCGCCGAGCGCGCCTTCAGCGGCCCGGTATCCCGCATACGGCAGATAGGCACTGCGCGTCCATTGCCAAGTGGCCCCGAATGCGTCGGCGATCACCCCGGCGCGCGCCGCCGTCTCCCACTCGGCTTCGCTCGGCAGATCCTTGCCGGCAAAGCGCGCGAAAGCGTCGGCTTCGTAGTAGCTGACATGGGTCACCGGCGCGTCGGGATCGACAGGCTTGCGCCCGCCGAGCGTCATCACCGTCCAGTGGCCGTCGTCCTCGCGCCAATAGCCCGGCGCCTGCCACCCTTCCGCCTGCACAGTCGCCCAGCCATCGGACAACCAGAGCGACGGCGTCGCATAGCCGCCAGCCTCCATGAACGCGAGCCACTCGCCATTGGTGACGAGATGACGCGCCATGCGCACGCGCGGGATAAGCTCGTCGTGGCGCGGCAATTCGTTGTCGAAGCAATAGCCCTCGCCGTCATGGCCGATCGGATGAATGCCGGAGGGCACGTCGACAAAGCCGCGCGGCCCTTGCGCGGGCTTGGGCGGTTGCCAGTTCGGATCGTAAGCCGGATCGGTCGGGTTCTGCGCAAACGCATGCAGAATGTCGGTGAGCAGAAGCTCCTGATGCTGCTGCTCGTGATGCAGACCGATCTCGAGGATCTCGAAAGCGCGCGGCGCTTCCGCCACTGGGACCTGCTCGATCAGCCGCTCGACCGCGGCGTCGACGTGCGCGCGATAGGCCGTCACCTCCGCGCTGTTCGGGCGCGTGATGAGGCCGCGCTGCGGCCGCGCGTAGCGGGGACCGGCAGCAACGTAATAGGAGTTGAACAGAAACGAGAAGCGTTCGTCGAAGGGCTCGTAACCCGGCAGATAATCGCGCAGCAGGAACTGCTCGAAAAACCAGGTGACGTGCGCGCGATGCCACTTGGTCGGGCTCGCATCCGCCATCGACTGGACGATCTGATCCTCGGCCGACAAATGCGCGGCGCGGGCTTCTGTCTCGGTTCTTACGCGGCGGAAGGCATCGCGCCAGAAGATACGGAAGTCATCGACTGTCGGCGCCGAAATGCGCGCCGATACGGCAGTGGATGGCATTGATTTGCCTCCGTAGGCATATGCGAGAATTCGGCAATCGATGCAGATAAGGATACGAACGATGGGGGTAATTGTTCCATCATCGGCCGGACGGGGCAACCCCGCCGTCTTCCGACTGGCCCCTGCGCAGCACAAACGTTTCGGCGCGGCAGAGATAACGCCGCGCCGATCGAATGGTTCAAATTAATTTGACGACAGCGGTAGCCGCTTCAGCCGGTCTGCCCAATCGCGCCGGACGGTACCGACACAGTCGTCGCCGACGGCCGCATCCGCGTATCGATCAAGCCGGCGACGATTTGCGCCGTCGCCGCCGACAACGTCCAACCCAGATGGCCGTGGCCCGTGTTGTAGAACACGTTCTGACGGCGGCCGGACGACACGCGCGGCAGCATGTTGGGCATCATCGGCCGCAGGCCTGCCCACGGCACCACGCGTTCGGTGGAGACGCCGGGAAACAGTTGGCGCGTCCAATCGACCAGCGGCTGCACGCGGTCGCTGCGAATGTCGCGGTTGAAGCCGTTGAACTCCGCCGTGCCCGCGATCCGCAGGCGGTCTTCGCCCAAGCGGCTGGTGACGATCTTCGCGGCGTCATCGAGCAGGCTGACCCAGGGCGCAGCCTTGCGGCTCTTTTCGTCGTCGAGCTGCACGGTGATGGAATAGCCCTTCACCGGGTAGATGTTGACGCGGTCGCCGAGCATCGAGGCAATGTGCCGGCTCTCGACGCCGGCGCAGACGACGATCGCGTCGGCCTTGGTCCGCTCGGCAAGCGCATGCTCGCCGGAGCGCCACGAGATGATGACGCCGTCGTCGCTCGCGACGACATCGTCAACGCTCGTGTCGCACAGGAAGCGCGCGCCGCGCTTCTCGCAGGCCGCGGCAAGTCCGGTCGTGAACTTATGGATGTCGCCGGTCGCATCCGACGGCGTGAAGAAGCCGCCGTAATAGTCGCCGCTGACCGTCGGCTCGATCGCCTTGATCTCCTCCGGCGTGACGGCGTGGCGATCGAGGCCGCCCTCGCGCAACATCTCGTTGACGCGCGCGGCGTGATCGAAGTCGGCGCGATCCTTATAGATGTGCAGGATACCGCGCTTCTCGAGATCGAACTCGATGCCTTCGCGCTCGGCCATCGCATAGAGATGCTGGCGCGCCTGCAAAGCCAGCTTGACGGTCGCGACGGTGTTGGCGCGATAGCGCGGGATCTGCGCCGCGAACTCGGCGAGCCAGGAGTATTTGTGCCAGCTCGGAGACGGGTTGAGGAGCAGCGGCGCGTCGCTCCGCAGCATCCACTTCAGCCCCTTCACGAGCGTCGCCGGGTTGTTCCAGACCTCGGCGTTGCTGACGGAGAGCTGACCGCCATTGGCGAAGGAGGTCTCCATCGCCGGATAGCGATGGCGTTCGAACACCGTGACCCGGTGTCCGCGCTCGAGCAGAGCGTAAGCGGTGGTGACGCCGGTGATGCCGGCACCGATGATAGCGATATGAGCCACGAGGGGGTTCTCCCGCGCGCTAGAGGGACCGGACCGGCATAGCTGCGCCGGTCAATGAGTCCCCGTCTGTCCGCGGTACCTGAGAGCTTGACCCGGCAGTTGGCCGGATATCCCCTTCGGTGGGCGCCTCGAAAGCGCCTCTCTCCAGACTGTCCAGCGATGCGGTCCTTGATGCCTGAGAGTTTCCGGGGCGGTTGCTCCGTCGGCGCTGGTCCGGGCACGCCCGCACCAGTCTCTCCCGCATCGCCTATTAGACGATAGGAATTTACTATCGATTCGACCGCCCGGCAAGGCAAGAAAACGTAAGGGCCGGGTCGGCGGCACGGCTATCCACCGCGCCTTTGCCTCTGCCTCGAAGCAAGACATATGTCCCAGCCGCGCGGCGGCAAGGCCCGTACGCCGAGGGCCGTCGATGCGGCACGGGTCTTCGTCTTCAGGGGACGACAGCCAATGAGACGAGCGAGCGGGCTTCTACCCGCTGCGGGTCTTGTACGAACCCGTAGCGATCCATTCCTCGATCGCGGCGCCGAGCGCACTGCCGGTGACGAGGTCGCCACGCCAGTCCTCGACGCTCGGCCGGACGATCAGCATCCAGGCCGCACCGAACGGGTCCTTGTTCAGGAGCTCTGGATCGTCGACCAAGGCCTCGTTATGCGCGATGACCGTGCCGTCAAACGCCGCGCGCGCCGCGCCGATCCACTTGCCGCCCTCCACCATCGCGAACCAGCGGTTTTTCTCGAAGCCGTGGCCGACGCGCTTGGGCGTGAACACCAGCACCTCGCCCATCAGCGCGACCGCCCAGGCCGTGAAGCCGGCGCGCAGCGTGCCGTCGGGCAGCGGCGCGTACCAGACCTGGTTCTGGATGTCGTAGAGCAGGTCTTCCGGAAAGTCGTATCCCTGGACGATGGCCACGGCGCACCTCTAACGGAGCTTACGATCTAGAAGGTCAGCACGCGGCAGTCTTCTTCCATGATCGTCTGGATCACGGCGGCCGCGCCCATCATGCCGTCGCACTCGGCGATCAAATCCGCCTCGTCCTTGTCGAACAGTTCGAGATTGGCCGGACACGCCCACAAGCGCACGCCCTGTTCGCTCGCTTCCTTGATCCAGTCATAGACGGTCTTCGGATCGCCGGGCTTCACATGCAAGGCTTCCGCGACGCCTTTGAACATCAGCCGGCCCGCCGTCGCCGTGCACAGGAGATCGACCTCGTAATCCATCGCCGCGGCAATCGCGGCGTAATAGAACGGCGCGGCAAGCTCTTCCGGATTGCGCGGATCGGTGTTCGCGAGCATGACGACGAGGCGGCGCTTGGTGGCGCGCTCAGAAATCGACACGCGGCGTCTCCGGCAGGTAGTTCTCGAACAGCACCCAGAAGGCGCTGCCGCGCGCGCCGCTGTACCAAGCCTCGAAATCGCGCAGCGCGGCGACGACATCGGCTGGCGGCGCGGTCTGTTCGGGATCGAGGCTGGCAAAGACGGCCCGTGCCACCGGCACGAAGCGATCGAGCACCTCGCTGCGCGCTTCGCTGTCGCTGGCCCAGCCGAGCTTGGCCTGCACCACCGCATTGGCAGCCGCGACCGCGATCGCCTCGTCTTCGGCGCTGGCCACCGCATCGGCGATGGCGCGCATGAAGCTCAAGCGCCGGAAGGCGAAGGCGCGCTCGCGCTCCAGCGCCTTGGTGCGTTCGGCGATCTCGCGGCGGAAATCGTCCTCGGCGCGCGCGGCTTCGTCCGCTGCGGTCTTCAGCGCGTCGAGGAAAGACGAAGCCGGCGTCATCGCGCGCTCCTGGAACGTGGCGGAAGAGAGAGGGAGTCGAACCCACCAAGGACCGGCTCGCGGCCCCTCCCGGATTTGAAGTCCGGACGCCCCACCGGGGACGATTCTCTTCCAGAGGTCGTGGGCTCGGCTTCGCTCGGACGGCGAAAAAGATCGAGCCGATGCTTGTTGATCCGTCGCAGATCGCCGCGGCGCAAGGTGACGCCGTGGCGATCGAAGAACTCCAGAATTTGTATCGCGACCTTGCGGCCATTGTCGACGCGGTCGCGGAATTGCGCCGCGGTGAACTGGCCATCGGGCGCCTTGGCGGCGCAATCGATGATGATCTCCACCATCTCGGCGACCGTCCCGCGCAGGAAGAAATGATCGTGCGCGACTTCATCGACCTTGCCCATGCGGCCGACGAGCTTGAGCAGGCGGCGCACATCCGGCTCGCGCACATCGAGCATGCCGGCGATATCGCGCACGCGCGGCGGCCGGAAGCGCTCGCCCTCGCCAATAAGCGGCGCGATGCGGCGCCACAGCGTCTCGTCCTCAGGCGTGAGCCGCACGGAATGGCCGGCGAGCCGCACCCAGGCGCCATCGAGCGCGATTTCGCCCGCTTTGGCGCGGCCTTGCAGGAAGACGATAAAGCCCGGCGCCGGCAGGCGCGGCGACAGTTGCATCCGCAGCGGCTCGAGGCCGATGCCGGGCAGGTCCGGATGCGCCGCATGGAATTGCGTGAGTGTTTCAAGGAGCGCGCGCTTGAGCGAGAGCCAGCGGGCCGAAGACAGCACCAAGGTCCCGTTCGGCGCCGGCACGACGAGGGCGCCGGTCGTTTCGATCAAGCGGGCGACTTCATCCTCCGACAGCGCGCGGTCGCGCGCGAACGAGGACAGGTCGGCGTAATAAGGCGGCCGCTCGAGCAGAGCGGACAGCGCCGCCTGCGGGTCGGCAAACGCGTAGGCGGCAAGCTGCGCAAGGCGTTCCGCCGTGCGCCGCTTGCGCGCCGGCGCGCGCAGATCGAGAAACTTGCCGCCGCCGATGGTGCGTTGGGCGGTGGTGTCGCGCAGCACGAAGCGGTCGCCCGCCGCCGCGGCAATGGGCTTCTCCAGCACGAGTTGCACCGTCGCCTCGGTGCCGGGCGCGATCGGCGCATCGCCGAGCAGCACGATACGCGCCCCGACTTCGGCGGAAGCATGATGCAGCCGCGCCGGCATCCACTGCGTCACCGGCTTCGTCTCGCCGGGCAGAAGCTTGAACGTCGCGTCGATGCGATCCGTCGGCCTGTGCAAGGCCGGATCGAGCACCATGGCGCCGCGCGTAATGGCATCCTTGGTGATGCCATCGCCGGCGATGTTGAGCGCGCAGCGCTGGCCGGCGAGCCCGCGTTCGGTCGGCCGGTCCTGGGCGTGGATCGAGCGCACGCGCGCTTCGAGCCCGGCCGGGCTCACCACAACGCGATCGCCGACCGAGACGGCGCCGGACAGAACGGTGCCGGTCACCACGGTGCCGGTGCCGGACAAGGTGAAGCAGCGATCGACCGCCAGACGGAAGCGGCCTTGCGCGCTGCGCGCATCGATCGACTGGGCGGCGGCGAACAGGCGCTGCCGTAAGTCGTCGACGCCTTCGCCGCTGACGGTCGACACGGGCCGGATGTCGGCGCCGGCAAGCGTCGTCGTGCTCAAGGCCTGGCGGATCTCTTCAATGACCGCGGCGCGCCGCTCGGGGGAGGCAAGGTCGGCCTTGGTGAGCGCGACCAGGCCGCGCTCGATGCCGAGCAGATCGACGATCGCCAGATGCTCGCGCGTCTGCGGCATGACGCCGTCGTCGGCGGCGACCACCAGCAAAACGAAGTCGATGCCGGTCGCGCCGGCCAGCATGTTGTGCACGAACTTCTCGTGGCCCGGCACATCGACGAAGCCGAGCACAGAGCCGTCCGGCGCCGGCAGATAGGCAAAGCCGAGATCGATCGAGATGCCGCGCGCTTTCTCTTCTTTCAGGCGATCGGTGTCGACACCGGTGAGCACGCGGACCAGCGAGGTCTTGCCATGGTCGATATGGCCCGCGGTGCCGACGATCATGCGCCAGAGCCCTCCGCGGTCTCCGGCGGCAAGCTCGCGCGCCGCTCGGCTTCGGCGATGTCGTCGGCGGACAAGGTCGCGCGTGCCGCGTCGAAGAAGCGCGGCGCCAGCGCGCTGCCGCCGTCCCGCGCGCGGATGAGCCAGACCAACGCCGTCATGGCGTCGCGTTCGACGCCCATACCGAGATGATAGGCCGCGCCGAGCATCGCTTGCGCATCGGCGTCGCCGAGGGCCGCCGCGCGCCGCCACCACTTGGCTGCCTCCACCGCGTCGCGTTCTACACCGAGCGCGTTGTGATGGATCATGCCGAGCCGCGTCATCGACGATGCAATGCCTTGCGCCGCTGCGGCCTCGGCAAAGCACCGCGCTTCGAGATAATCGGGCGTGACGTCCTCGCTCTCCAGGAGCATCCAGCTCAGCATGTCCTGCGCCGGGCCGTCGCCCTGCTCGGCGGCCGCGCGATAGAGCGCGAGCGCGCGGGCATTGTCCTGCGCCACGCCCTCACCTTCCCCTTCGCCCTTGAAATAGAGCGAAGCAAGATTGCGCTGGCCGACCGGATCGCCGGCTTCCGCCGCCACCGTGAGCCAGCGCTCGGCAAGCTTCATATCGCGCGGAACGCCGAGGCCCTCCGAAAAACAGGCGCCGATATTATTGGCCGCCCGTGCAACGCCCGCATGCGCGAGCGGCGTCCAGATCGACAGCGCCTTTTCGTAATCGCCATGATCGGCGGCGTCATAGGCCT
>Ga0180221_1002667_pt1 | contig 10170 bp, 9 predicted proteins | sample eDN5th37CKraftMG_FD_151339 | JGI IMG/M metagenome (GOLD analysis project Ga0180221, IMG submission 151339) | Enriched Miracle-Growth compost microbial communities from Emeryville, California, USA - eDNA 5th pass 37_C Kraft MG (version 2) (version 2) ...
TGGAGCTGTTGACGGTGAACTTGAAGCATTTTGCGCCGTTAGATGTGGTTTGTCGGAATCCGTTTGAGTGAAGGACGTTAAAACTGCCGTGAGACGAATTCCATATCGCCACGGTAGTAACCCTTCGATACCATCAGTTCGGGCTCGACGATCCTCACCTTGAATTTGGCTTCCAGCGTTTCCCTGCATTTTACCCACTTTGGCAGGTCGTTATAAAAGAGCTGCAGGATTTGGCGATGTTGTTGGCCGTCACTCGACATCTCGTTCAAGGCGTATCGGACATCTGGAATATCGGTGATGGCGTCCTCGAACTCCTCAAAGCGTTGATACAGATAAGCCTCTCCTTTCAATATTCCTGTTCGGTCTGCGTCGCTGATCGCGAATACGACAAATTTCAAGAGTTGCTGACCAAAGCTGGATTTGTCGGCGTCGACGAGTTGATCGCGAGGTCGAAGCATGAAAGCAGTCTGCATCACTTGTTGGATGCTGTGCATCGCTCGTGGGAACGTATATTCGATGTTAAAAATGCTGGGACAGTCCAGGCTACTTTTTGGCAACTTGATCTGCAGGCCGTAATCAGAGCCCGGCAGAGAAAGTAAAATGGAGGGAGATATTTTATAGATATTGTCGCCGACAGTTTTCCTGGGCAAGCTGAGATCACAACTCAGTTTAAAAAGAGAATTAAATGAACGATGTTGCAAGTGCAGAACAAAATTATTTCGACAATAACGACGAATACGAATTTGATTTTGCGATACCGCATAATGATGACAATCGCATCAATCCCCATACGCTCCGTTTCGGGCGAGACCGTTCCAATGATCCAGTAATACTGGGCGAAACCTTGGGTGGTGATGGTTTTGTCGTCGGACTGGATAACGAGAATAAACCAATCTGGATATCTGGTCGCGTGGGCGACACCGTTTTCGAGGACGAATGTTCGGTCTTTAAGCCTGATGGCTCGCGACGCGCTGGAAACAAGCCTCATAGCAATAACGCCCTTAGAGAGATATCATACTGGCTAGATGGGCAAACTGTGCCTGACTTCTCTGGTCTTCCTATGGAAATCTCAAACGTTCAGTACTTTGAAGAGCATCCATTTGCGCGAAAACAGCGCGATATCGTGGTTTCGTTTGACATAAACGGCTGGGAAGGCGATGTCGCTATTTTGACCGATGACCACCAGGATGTTCTTGGTGAAGACCATGCAAACATGCTGCTGGAGATTAAACAATTCGATCTGGATACCCAAGAGCGGTATCGAGCCATTTATCGTGAAATCGCTGGCTTGCTCCGCGCGCATCTGAAGACCTATCCGTATAAGATGGCGGATTCCATGCTTTCTTATTATATGGAACACGGTGTGAGGGATGTTGCGGGAGACGACAGCGAACTGATCCGCTACGATATCCCTGTCACTACATACAAAAGCATTCCAAAAAACGACGTCGAGCGTAAGGCCAGCGGGGTACCAGCACGCCTCGTTGTCAACCGCAAGAACAGCTATTGGGAATCCATCGTTTACGTCAATGACGATTTCTATTCGAAGAGCGCGCAGCATGCGACACCGACCAACGGCGGTTTTGGAAGCTATTTGTCTCATATGGATTTCCTGCACAAGGTGCAAATGGTCTCGCTTTTCGTAAGCGGTGTCGATTTTGATTTCGTATCTGATAACTTCGAGCCAATAAAACTGGCATCCTGACGGGTGGGGCAGAGGACGCGAGAATTGGAGGCTACGGCCTCCTTTTTCTGTTGAAGACGGCTTGGCCGTTTCCTAAAGTGAAACTGTAAGTTGATTTGGGGCGGGGTGTTCCGTGTTAAAGAAAATAGCTCTCATTTGCTGCGTTGCGGCAAGCCTAACCGCGTGCAAACAGGAAGTCGTTGGTACGCTCTATGTTCGCGACCTTCTTGAGGTTTTGGAAACGAAGAAAGACATTCCGGTCGATATCTCGATCAATATATATGAGATGGGCATCGCCAAAAAATGTAATGATCCTAAGAGTGATCAAATCGTAAAAGCAGTTGCCGCTCAATTCCAATCTGCTTCGCTTGCAGGCTGTGAAGTCGTAAAGGGTAGCATGCGTGACCGCATGACCATTAAGGCCACGACCGTTCTTACTGCACCTGAGGGGCGTGAACTCACAGCTGGGAAATATCTTCTGCAATTCGATGCGATGAAAACACCGGTCACCAACAATAATAAACAGGTCGATGGATTGTTTTTTATCGCCCATTTTTCCAGAGACAAATACGAAGAAATCAGGAAAGCAATTCGAGCTGTTGATATGATGGCCAGTATCGACCTCGAAGAAGTTGACGTTAAAATCAGTATTAATAACGACCTGCGCTCGGACGTCGTTGTTATACCGACAATTGGATCATTCGTTGATGGGCATCCTGTCGACGTCGATAACGTGTCTCTTACACTTCAGCCACGCAAAGAAATTGAGGCGGTGTTTGGTAATGTGAAATCGGCTTCGCTTACAATGAACCAATGGGCAGCCGTTGCCACTCTGTTTGAACCGGACTCCTCCGACAAAGCGGCGACAAGCCAGTGATGCATGCTTGGCTAACCACGGTCTTTTTACTGATGGTGACATTTGCGTCACCATCAGTAGCTGCCGAACTAACGCAAGCTAAAGCAAATGCTTCGATCTCGCTCCAAGAGTTTGTTCAGGCTCACCCCGACTGTATGGATTTTACCGATCAGTGCTCAATTTGCTCACAGCAGAGTGGGGAATTGGTATGCTCGACGCCAAAGATCGCATGCATTCAAAAAGAATTATCTTGCACGCGATCTCGTGCACCGGACGCTGATAAGAAGTGATCAGAATTCCTATTGCTCAGTCAGTTGAAGTTCCCAATGCCGACGGAAGATCTCGAGCAGTTTTTCCTGGCGATCTTCCAGCACTTTCGGAGTCCAGGCTGTTAATGACCGGACTTCCTGCGTGAGGACGAACGGCGATGCGGTGCCCTCATTTCCGGCAAAATAGACGTTCTTCTTCGTATCGAAATCAAAATTCGAAGCGGCGGGATTCTTGCGGATGTGAAGCGGAACCAGATTTGCCAATTTTTGAGTCCAAGCCTCCCGCAGTTCGGTGTCTGGAAAGATATCCAGCCATCCGGATTCAGTTGACGGTGTCTGCGGCAGGATGTGCTCAATAGAGACGTTTGTGAATTCCTGCCTCTTTGATCCGTCCGATTTCAATGCTTCAAGCCGCAGGATGAGAGCCGCGCGCGCTTTCGGCAACTTTTTATAGATGTCGCCATCGAGTGCTGCGATAAAGGATTTCTTTTTATCGTCACTGAGTTCCAAGGATTTCATGCTCTCGCTGAAGCCGTCAAACCCCTCCTTTTCAATTTCTTCAATGACAGCCACGAAATGCTCGATACGAGAGTTAATCCCCTCTTTGGTGACAAGCAGATAATAGGAAAGCCTTTCCAGGCGCTTCAGGAACTCGGCAATCAGGCGAGGCTGATTTCTGAACTTCTTGAAGAACGATAGCGCTGGCGGAACCCAATCCTTCCAATCAACACGATTAAGATGCCGAAGCTGTTCATTGATTTCTTCTGCTGCGGCGGTAGCTTGGAAATTAGCTTCCTTAAGGAATGAATAGATATCCGAATACGGTTCAATGACATCGTCGACCAGTTTTTCAGCTGGCATGCCCTTTGCAACGAATTCTGTGAACTCTTTTGACAGAATAGCGTGCTGCTTCTTCTTTGCGTATATCGTGCGAACGTGTCCGAGAAGATCTACGAAACCGTTTCGGCCCAACTTTCGTTCGAGTGAAGTCCATTTTTTCGCATAATCTTTGCTCTTAGCTTCACCGTCCTTTGACTTACGGATATCGCCCAGAATCTTGGCCTTCAGGATGTCGCTTGGGAAAAGATCGAGGCCACGATCATTCAGAACACTGAAGATTCTATAGGCGGACTCGAAGTTAGGAGTCGAGATCACAACCATCGAGCATTTGTAAGCTAGAAATCCGAGCAGTGAGGCGCGTTCTTCGTCTGTGAGCTTTCCAATCTCTTCGAGAAAGAGGGCGGCGTTTTCCTTAAACCGAAGACGGCTATCGACAAGTTTCTCTGTCGAAGTGACCAACCGTTGGATTCCGCCTGGTTCTTGTATGAATTCACGGAAAAATGAGGCGTCCTCATCGAATGCGCTTAGTCGATATTCGTTTGGCTCGTCATCCCGAATGCCGAGGCCTTCCTTATATAGAAATGCTGTCAACGCTCTGGCCTTACTCGGTAGCAAGGCGCGCAGGGCGGAAAACAGAATAGTCAGTGTCGTTAGGCGCTGTTGGCCATCGACGACGTCGGCATTTGCAATGCGGTCTGCTTTGATCAGAACGATACTGCCAAGAAAATAAAAGGCGTTGTCCGTCGAACTGCTGGTTTGGAAATCCCGCATTGCGTCGAGGAGATCGCTAAGTAGCTCGCCAGCTTGCTCGGTCGTCCATGAATATGGTCGTTGATAATCCGGAATTCTAAATTGAAATTCGTCAGAAAAAATATCTTTAATCAGCTTATCATGCGCTTCCAGAGATTTCGTCATTTCCCGCCCAAATCAGTACGTTAGAGGTTGTATTCCTATAATCCACATCTCGCGACCGTTGTGAATCGTGAATCTGTATCGTTCTTGATATGTTCCCACATTGGGCGTATGACTCCTGACAAGCAAGACAGGAGATATCTCTCATGGTCGACGAACCAGAAAAGATCGCATTGGTGCTTAAGTGGACAAAGACATGGGAAGAGCGCGAAAACGATTTCGTGGCACGCTCTCCGGTGTATGAGGACAGCGTCGGTCGCATTTATCTCCATGATCACGGTGCCCAGCAAGGCGAATGGTCGTGGAGCTTTACTGCCCACGGTGAGGGCATTGCTCGTCCCAAAATTCACAACGGTATGGCTCCGTCACCTCGCGAAGCGGCGAAGGCTGTCGAAAATGCATGGTTCGCAGCCATCAAAGGCAGTCCGTTGGACGTCGCCGACCCACAAAAGCCTTCAAAGAACTCCTATGCAGCGGCTAAAGGCGGCGAATGATGACTACCTTGTCGCCAGTTTCGGTTTCTTACGTGCAGCGATTGCTTCCGTTGGCGTCAATTCGTGTGCCAGCTGGTTTTCCGTCGCCGACTGCCGATCACGAAGAAGACGAGATCGATCCAATAGCATGGGTCGTTCGTCATCCGTCAGCGACATTCTGGTGGAAAGTGTCAGGCGACAGTCTGATGGACGAAGGCATTCATGATGGTGATCTGATCGCCGTTGACAGGGCAGGGAAAAGGCGTGTCGGCAGAATAGTACTGGCTGTCGTCGATGGTAACGTGACCGTCAAGAAACTAGCAAAAAGAGACGGCCGATACTGGCTCGACCCGAAATCGAAAGGCAGGGACTTTACGCCGATACTGGTGACGGAGAGTAGTGAGATATGGGGCGTTATCGCGGGCGTCGTCAGAAGGTATGCAGTTGAATAATTGTCTGCTGCTCGTCTGCTGAATCCGGGCTATTGAAAGGGAGAGAAAAGGCGGCTTCCGATGAATATGAAATCCGACACGAAGAGTATCAGTGTTGAACTTCCAGCAGACGTAATGTCGAAGATAGAGACCATCGCTGAGGCCACCGAACATTCGGTTAACTGGGTAATTTCGCGAGCGTTGACGATATATCTGCTCAATGAGGGCGGGGATGTCTTAAATTCCATTGAAGGCCGGGATCAGATCGCGCGTGGTGAATTTGTGGATATTGATGCCGTAATTGCTGATTTGGAACGCTTGATTAAGTGAAAAGCCTTGTGTTTTGGCTGATGTAGCCGATTGCAATGTCGACTTATCCGTCCGCTGACGATATGAAAATTGCTCATTCGGAAATGTGAAATCGATACCATGAACCTGATTAAGTCAAAGCAGCGAGTCAATGATCACGGAGAAGTCTTTACTCCGCCTTGGCTCGTGGAAAAAATGCTCGACCTCGTAAAGGGCGAGACCGAACGGATCGATTCACGCTTTCTCGAACCTGCTTGCGGCAGCGGAAACTTTCTCGTGCCAGTTCTGCAACGGAAAATGGCTGCCGTTGAGCTGAAATACGGGAAATCCGAATTCGAAAAACGTCATTATGCCCTTTATGGGCTCATGTGCACCTATGGTGTTGAGCTGCTCGACGACAATATCGCCGAATGCCGTGCAAACATGCTGGCGGTCCTCGCTGAATACCTGAGCATCGATGAGGACGATGATTGCTATAAGGCTGCATCCTACGTGCTGTCGCAGAACCTGGTGCATGGCGATGCGATGACCATGAAAGGCCAGTCTGAACAGCCGATTGTCTTTGCTGAATGGGGCTATATGCAAAAGGGCAAGTTTCAACGTCGCGATTTCCGCTTCGACGTCCTGACAGGATCATCTGCTTACAGCACTGAAGGCACGCTGTTTGCACACCTAGGGGCGCACGAAATCTTTACGCCTGTGAAGGTTTACACGCCGATGACAATGGGTGATCTTGCGGAGCAGTTGCGGGGATAGTTCGGGGAGGGGGCTTATGAGCGAACAGGTGCCATTTACGATACGTGGGCGCAATCCCGACGTGCTGACGTGTATCGCAAATCTTTCGAACGATGAGGTCTTCACTCCTCCCGAATTTGCCAACCGAATGCTGGATACCCTCGCTGAGGCATGGGCAGAATCGAATAATGGCGAGAGCATCTGGGCGAATAGCTCGGTTCGGTTTCTTGACCCATTTGTGAAGTCTGGTGTTTTCCTGCGTGAAATCACAACGCGACTGATTGCTGGACTGGCGACAGAGATCCCCGATTTGCAAACTCGGGTGGATCACATTCTGACGAACCAGGTCTTTGGCATTGGCATAACGACTTTGACCAGTCTGTTAGCGCGCCGCAGTCTTTATTGCTCGAAATTCGCAAACGGTGAGCATTCGGTTGCCAATAGCCTAACAAGTGAAACTGGGAATATCTGGTACGAGCGGACTGAGCATACGTGGAAAAACGCGAGATGCGAGTTCTGTGGTGCATCCCGTGGCCCACTTGACCGTGGGGAGGGTGCAGAGAATTACGCTTATACCTTCATCCATACGAAAGATATTAAAGCGCGGATTGATGAGATATTTGGAGCCGAAATGCAGTTTGACGTAATTATCGGTAACCCGCCATACCAACTGGCAAGTGACGGAGGAACGCGGGACGTTCCAATTTACAACAAGTTTGTTGAACAAGCGAAGAGGTTGGAACCACGTTATTTGACAATGGTTATTCCTTCCCGATGGATGGCCGGGGGGTTGGGGTTGTCTGAATTCCGAAGGGACATGCTGGGCGATAAGAGACTTAGCGTACTTGTAGACTACCCGAATGCAGCGGAGATTTTTCCATCCGTCGGCATTAATGGTGGTGCATGCTATTTTCTATGGGATGCAGCACATAATGGCCAATGCCGCATTTCCAGTGTGAGGGCGGGCGAGGTTAATGGTCCAACACTTCGGGCACTTGACGAATTTGATGTTCTAGTAAGAGATGGTCGTTCTCTTAATATTTTGCGAAAAATATTAGGCTACAATGAAGAATCAATTAATACAATACTTGCCAGAGACAAGGAATTTGGATGGACATCGAACTTTGACGGATTCCATAAGCAAAAAAACGACGTAGACATCCCTCTTTACTATATCCGAACGATGAAGCGTGAAGTGGGATACATTGCGCGCAGCGAAGTTAAAAAGAGTCAGCACTTGATTGATACTTGGAAAGTGCTGGTTCCAGCAGTTGGGTCTGGCCGAGAGCGAGAACGAAGTGGTGTCGATTTGGTTTTGGGACCATCTTTGATCGCTCCTTCTCCATCGGTGTGCACTCAATCGTTTCTTTTTTTCTTCGTATCCTCCCGTGAGCAGGCTGAGAGCCTCCAATCGTACTACACGACGCGGTTTTTCAGATTTCTTGTCTCTCTGCGAAAGATCACTCAACACGCAACCCATTCGACCTATCAATGGGTTCCGATGCAGAAGTGGGATCGAATATGGAATGATGCCGATCTCTATGAGAAATACGGTATCAATTCAGACGAGATAGGGTACATCGAAGAAATGATTCGCCCAATGAGTGTGGGCGATGAATAAACCCACCATCGATGAAATCCTGACAGCCAAGCCGGAAGCCTGCCCACGCATCTATGCGTATTCGATAGCTGATGCTGCCCATGAAGGCTTGCTGAAGATCGGTCAGACGACGAGGGATGTTAAGCGACGGGTTTCGGAGCAGCTCAAGACGGCGGCCATTAGAAACTATGAGATAGTACTTGATGAAATCGGTATGCGAGATGACGGTTCAGTAATCACCGATCACGCTGTTCGGGATGCATTACGCCGCAAGGGGTTCGCCAATCCAATACTGGAATGGGTGAAATGCACAGTTGAAGACGTCAAAACTGTGCTGACGGAGCTGCATACGGGCCAGAAGGTTACAGGTAACCGCCACGAGACGTTTCCGCCACGCAGAGAGCAATCGGAGGCCGTCGAACAGACTTACCTTTATTATCAGTCGCGCTGGCATCAGGATAAGAACGCGGTTCCGCGTTTTCTCTGGAATGCGAAAATGCGCTTCGGGAAAACCTTTACAACTTATCAGCTTGCAAAGAAACTGAATGCGAAGCGTATTCTGGTACTGACGTTCAAACCCGCCGTTGAAGATGCCTGGCAGACCGATCTTGAATCCCATGTTGATTTCGAAGGTTGGCAATATCTTTCCGCGAACGCAGGTCGCGATCTGTGCAAGATCGATGATGCTCAACCCTTGGTTTATTTTGGCTCGTTCCAAGACCTTTTGGGACGCGATAAAACGGGCAACATCAAAAGCAAGAACGAATGGCTTCATGCGATCAACTGGGATCTTGTCGTCTTTGATGAATACCATTTCGGGGCATGGCGAGACACAGCCAAGGAGCTGTTCGAAGGCGAGGATGACAGCATCAGGCGGTCTGCAGACAAGGCTGAATATGCATCCGAATTGGAAACGGTGAACGACGACCTCAATGTTCTTACGGAAGCCGAGGTAGAATTTCTTCCAATAACAACTCGCGCATACCTGTACCTGTCTGGAACGCCATTCAAGGCGCTGTCGACAGGCGAGTTTATCGAAGAACAGATATTCAACTGGACGTATACCGACGAACAGCGCGCCAAGGAAAAATTCGCTGAGGAAAACCCAGGTAAACGCAATCCATATGGGGCGTTACCCCAAATGCGACTGCTGACTTATCAAATGCCGCCAGAAATAACGCATATTGCTAGCGGCGGCGAATTCGATGAGTTTGACCTCAATACCTTCTTTTCCGCCAACGGAACGGGCATACTGGCGCAATTCAAATACAAAGACGAAGTCCAAAAATGGCTTAACGTCATCCGTAATGCGCCGGATGCACCTCGTTCTGTTGATAGCCTGAAGACTGGCACAGTTCCACCGTGGCCTTATTCGGACACAAGACTGCTGCCACACCTGCAGCACAGCTTTTGGTTCCTGCCCAATGTGGCCGCCTGCCACGCGATGGCAAATCTGTTGTCTGAACGACACAATACGTTTTGGCACGATTACCAAGTAGTCGTGGCCGCAGGTACATCTGCAGGCATCGGTCTTGATGCGCTGCCACCTGTGCGAGCTGCTGTCGGCAACGGATTTGATACGAAGACGATTACACTTTCATGCGGCAAGCTGACGACTGGCGTAACGGTGGCGCAATGGTCGTCAATCCTAATGCTCCGCAACCTGAAATCGCCAGAAACGTACTTTCAGGCCGCATTCCGTGTTCAGTCACCGTGGTCGATCAAAAATCCCAATGGCGACAATCCAAATGAAGAGGAAATCCTGAAGCCTGTTTGCTTCGTGTTCGATTTCGCACCGACACGTGCGCTGCGCCAGCTATCGGAATATGGCATCGGTCTTTCGCCTGGAGCATCGAACCCGGAGGATGCCGTCAAGGAACTCGTTTCGTTCCTGCCTGTGCTTGCCTACGACGGCGCAAATATGTCTCAGATCGATGCTGGTGGCATTCTGGATATCGCAATGGCGGGCACCTCGGCGACATTGCTCGCCCGGAAGTGGGAATCCGCTCTTCTGGTGAATGTCGATAACAACACCCTTCGCCGTATTCTCGATAACCCAGA
>Ga0180221_1002668_pt1 | contig 10169 bp, 13 predicted proteins | sample eDN5th37CKraftMG_FD_151339 | JGI IMG/M metagenome (GOLD analysis project Ga0180221, IMG submission 151339) | Enriched Miracle-Growth compost microbial communities from Emeryville, California, USA - eDNA 5th pass 37_C Kraft MG (version 2) (version 2) ...
CCAGCTCTTCCAGTTGCCTGGGGATATCTTCCAGCCGGTGCGGCTCGGCGACGTAGAGCTTCAGGCCCAGGCCCTTCAGCCGCGCCATCTGCGCATCGGGAATGCTGCCGGGCCAGACCAGCACCAGGTCCGGCCGCAGGCTCAGCAGGCGTTCCAGGTTCAGTTGCCCGTAGCGCCCCAGCGAAGGCAGCGCCGCCAGTTGCGCCGGGCGTTCGTCGCCGTCGAGCACACCCACCAGGCGCGCGCCGGCGCCCAGTTCCAGGACGCTGTCGGTCATCGAGGGCGACAGGCTCACCACCCGCTGCGCCGCCAGTGCCGGCAGGCCTAGCGATAGCAGCAGGACGGCAACGAGCAGGCGCATCAGAGCAACTGGCGCGGCAGGCGGTACAGCCAGAGGATCAGCAGGCTGGTCAGCCCGAGGAGGATCAGCGCCACGCCGGACAGGTCGGTGAAGCACGCCAGCACGCCGATCCAGGCCGGCAGGCTGGCGCCGAGGACGCCGTTGCGCCAGGTGCGCGCCAGCTCCGCCCAGGCGGCGGGCTCTTCGGCCGTGTCACGGGCCTTGCCGGCGTCGATCAGGGCGAGCTTGTAGCGGCGGAACAGCGGCAGGGTGAAGTACATCGAGACCAGCGCGGCGACGTACAGCGGGGTGGCCAGCACGGCCAGGGCGTCGATCTCGAAGCCCCACAGCAGCAGCGCCAGCAGCGGCCCGAGAGCCAGCGCCAGGTGCAGCCACCACAGACGCCCCAGGCGGCCGAACTCGGCGGCGCGGTTCACTGCGTCTCGATCTCCGCCTCGCCCTGGTGCAGCTCGCCGAGCATGTGCCCGAGCTTGCCGGCCTTGGTCGCCAGGTAGCGCTTGTTGTGCGGGTTCAGGCCCTTCTGCAGGGGCACGCGCTCGGCCACGGTGAGGCCGTAGCCTTCCAACGCCTTGACCTTGCGCGGGTTGTTGGTCATCAGCTTCAGCGAGCAGACGCCCAGGTGCTGCAGCATCGGCAGGCACATGGCGTAGTCGCGCTGGTCGGCGCCGAAGCCCAGCCTGAGGTTGGCTTCGACCGTGTCCGCGCCTTCGTCCTGCAGGGCGTAGGCGCGGATCTTGTTCAGCAGGCCGATGCCACGGCCCTCCTGGCGCAGGTACAGCAGCACGCCGCGGCCTTCGCGGGCGATGGCCGAGAGCGCGCCTTCGAGCTGGAAGCCGCAGTCGCAGCGCAGGCTGAACAGGGCATCGCCGGTCAGGCATTCGGAATGCAGGCGACCGAGCACCGGCTGGCCGTCGTCGAGGGTGCCCATGGTCAGGGCGACATGTTCCTTGCCGGTTTCCTCGTCGAGGAAGCCATGCATGGTGAATTCGCCAAAGGGAGTGGGCAGCTTGGAGGCGGCGACGAACACGACGGACACCGGAAACTCCTGAAAGTCAGACAGTAGTAAGGAGCCGGCATTGTAACAGCAGTGCCGGGGCCGCCGTCATTGCGAAATCCGCAAGTTGGCTATCGAAGCCATCGATGGATCGGCGATCTGGCAGAGTCCATTCACGGCCTCGCGAGCTAGAGCAGAACAAGGCGGGAACAGGTTCGGAAACGCAGTTCAGGCCGCTAAATGAGCATTTCGAACCTGTTCCCAACGCAGTTATGCCGACGCGCAGCAGGCTGTGGAGGGCTCTCAATGTTTGGACTGGATATACATCATCCCCTGCTCCTCCCGCCAACCCACGCGGTTGAGGAAGCTCATGCCCAGCAGGATCTCGGTGGGGAACTCGCCCTCCAGCACGCTGGCGTCCACGCCCAGCACCTCGATGCCGCCGAGCTTCACACTGTTCAGGCTGATGCGCCAGCCCTTGACGGTGCCGCTGGCGGTGGAGGCGACCATGGGCTTGCCGACCACCCGGTAGTCGATGCCCAGGCGCCGCGCCTGGGCTTCGTTCATCGCCACCGTGGTGGCGCCGGTGTCGACCAGGAACTGGGCGTTCTGGCCGTTGATCGAGCCGGACACCCAGTAATGCCCGCCGGTGCCGCGGGCGATGCTCATTTCCTGCACCGGCGCCGGGGCCGAGTAGCCGCTGGCGTTGTATTCGCGACTCAGTTCGTAGGTGCGCTCCACGCCCTCGACGCGCAGCACCGCCTTGTGCGCGTCGGCGCTGACCACCTGCACGCCCAGCGGCCCGGTCTCGCCGACGCGGAGGAACTTGCGCTGGCCGTCGATGTTGACCACCGCGGCGTTGGGGAACAGCCCCACCACCCATACCTGCGGGGCGGCGAGGGCCGCGCTGGCGGCAAGGGCGAGGCTCAGGGCGGGCAGCAGGCGCAGCATGGTGGGGCTCCTTGTCGGCTGGCGCGAGGGTGGCGCCACGTTACACCTGCGCCGCTGCGCCGTCAGTGATGAAGTCGGCTGTTGTCAGGGCGGCTGTCGTCAGAGCAGCCAGGTGGCCCAGGCCCAGACCAGGCCCTGCATGGCCAGCCAGGCGAAGACCCCGGCGAGGACGTCGTCGAGCATGATGCCCACGCCACCGTGCACGTGGCGGTCGACCCAGCGGATCGGCCAGGGCTTGAGGATGTCGAAGAAGCGGAACACCAGGAAGCCCACCAGCAGCCACCACCAGCCCTCGGGCACCAGCCAGAGGGTGATCCACATGCCGACCATCTCGTCCCAGACGATGCCTTCGTGGTCGTGCACGCGCAGGTCGTCGGCGACCTTGCCGCACAGCCAGAAGCCGAACAGCATGGTCAGCCCCAGCATCAGCCAGTAGCCCCAGTCCGGCAGCAGCTGCCACAGCGGGACGAAGGGAATGGCCACCAGCGAGCCCCAGGTGCCCGGCGCCTTGGGCAGGGTTCCGGAGCCGAAGCCGAAGGCCAGGAAGTGCCAGGGGTTGCGCCAGACCGACGGCGGCACGGGCTGGGCGGGGGCTTGGTCGGGATGTTCGGGCACTGCGGTCACTCCGTGAAATGCAGGTAGCCGCCCTGGCGCGGCGTGATGTCGTGGCCTGCGCCGTCCAGCACGCGCACCCCGCTGCCGGCCTCGACGCGGCCGATGGCCGCCAGCTGCGGCCATTGCGCCTGCAGAACCGGCAACTGCGCAGGCGGCAGGGTGAAGGCGATGACGTAGTCGTCGCCGGCGCCGAGCTTGGCCTGCAGCGCGCGCTCGGCGCCCAGCAGGCTTTCCAGCGGCGCACTGGCCGGCAGGCGCTCGGCCTCGATGACCAGGGCCACGCCGGAGGCGCGGGCGATGTGGCCGCAGTCGGCGAGCAGGCCGTCGGACACGTCCAGCGCCGCCGTGGCGCGACCGCGCAGGGCCTGGCCGAGGGCCAGTTGCGGCTGCGGCGCCCAGTAGCGCGCCAATAGCGGCTCGGCCACTCCGGGTTCGGCGGCCAGGCGGCCGAGCACCAGCTCCAGGGCGCCGCCGGCCTCGCCGACCGGGCCGCCGACGCAGAGCAGGTCGCCGGGACGGGCGCCGCTGCGGGTCAGCGCCTGGCCGACGGACACCTGGCCGAACACCGTGAGGGTCATGCTCAGCGGGCCGCGGGTGGTGTCGCCGCCGACCAGCGCCAGGCCGCAGGCCGCGGCCATGCGGTTCAGGCCCCGGGCGAAGGCTTCCAGCCAGGCCGGGTCGGCCTCGGGCAGAGTCAGGGCGAGGGTGAAGGCCAGGGGCGCGGCGCCCATGGCCGCCAGGTCGCTGGCGGAAACCGCCAGGGCGCGCTGGCCGAGCAGGAAGGGATCGCACAGCGCGGGGAAATGCACGCCGGCCACCAGGGTGTCGGTGGACACCGCCAGTTGCTGCCCGGCGGCCGGCGCCAGCAGGGCGCAATCGTCGCCGATGCCCAGGGCCACGCCATCGGCCGCGGCCGCACAGGCGGCCGCGGCGAAATAGCGGCGGATCAGTTCGAACTCACCCATGCCTTGCGGCGGACTCAGCGCTTGGCGCCGCGCAGCTCGGCGGCGCGCAGACGCGGCGCCAGCTTGTCCAGCACACCGTTGACGAACTTGTGGCCGTCGGTGGCGCCGAAGGTCTTGGCCAGCTCGATGCCTTCGTTGATCACCACCTTGTAGGGCACGTCCAGGCGGTTGCGCAGCTCGTAGGTGGCCAGGCGCAGGATGGCCAGCTCGACCGGGTCGATCTCTTCCAGCGGGCGGTCCAGGCAGGGGGTGAATTCCTGGTCCAGCTCGGTCTTCAGGCGCGGCACGCCGTGGAGGATCTCGTGGAAGTAGGCGCCGTCGACGTCGCTGAAGTCGTTGTCGGTGCGGAAGGTCGCCTCGATCTCGTTCAGCGGCTGGCCGGCCATCTGCCAGGAGTACAGGGCCTGCACCGCGAGGCTGCGGGCCTTGCGGCGCATGGCGATCTTGTTGGGCTTGGCCGGCTTGGACGGAGCGCCGTTGTCGTTGCTGCTCACTTGGCCTCCAGCTGCGACAGCAGGCTCACCATTTCCAGGGCGGACAGCGCGGCCTCGGCGCCCTTGTTGCCGGCCTTGGTGCCGGAACGCTCGATGGCCTGTTCGATGGAGTCGACGGTCAGCACGCCGAAGGCCACCGGCACGCCGAACTGCAGGGAAACCTGCGCCAGGCCCTTGGTGCACTCGCCGGCAACGTATTCGAAGTGCGGGGTGCCGCCGCGGATCACCGCGCCGAGGGCGATGATGGCGTCGAACTCGCCGCGCTGGGCGACTTTCTGGGTTACCAGGGGGATCTCGAAGGCACCCGGGGCGCGGATGATGGTGATGTCGCCTTCGGCGACGCCGTGGCGCACCAGCGCGTCGATGGCGCCTTGCACCAGGCTTTCCACCACGAAGCTGTTGAAGCGGCCAACCACCAGGGCGAAGCGGCCTTTGGGGGCGATGAAGGTACCTTCGATGGTCTTCAGGGTCATGGGGCAGGTCTCGTCTGTTAAAGAGCCAGAGCGTCGGCGACGCTCCGCGAAATTAGGCTAGAAGAACAACGCCGCCGTGCCAGGGCACGGCGGCGCGGGTTCATTCGGCGGGCAGGTATTCTACAACTTCCAGGTCGAAACCGGATATCGCGTTGAAGCGCATCGGCGCCGACATCAGGCGCATCTTGCGCACGCCCAGGTCGCGGAGGATCTGCGAGCCGGCGCCGACGGTGCTGTAGGTGGTGGTGGGCTTGGGCGCCGGCGCGCTGGCGGCGATCTCGCGCACGTGGGCCAGCAGGTCCTCGCCGCCGATCTGGTGGCCCAGCAGCAGCACCACGCCGCTGCCGGCCTCGGCCACCTTGGCCATGGCCGCGCGCAGGCTCCAGCGTCCGGCCTGGTTGACCATCAGCAGGTCGCGCAGCGGGTCCATGTTGTGCACGCGCACCAGGGTCGGCTCTTCCGCGCAGATCTCGCCCAGGGTCAGCGCCAGGTGCACCTCGCCCTCCACCGAGTCGCGGTAGGTGATCAGGTTGAACTGGCCCAGTTCGGTGTCCAGCGGCTGCTCGGCGAGGCGCTCGACGGTGCGCTCGTGGATCAGCCGGTAGTGGATCAGGTCGGCGATGGTGCCGATCTTGATGCCGTGCTGCGCGGCGAAGGCTTCCAGCTCCGGGCGGCGGGCCATGCTGCCGTCGTCGTTCATGATCTCGCAGATCACCCCGGAGGCCTCGAAGCCGCCCATGCGCGCCAGGTCGCAGGCCGCCTCGGTGTGGCCGGCGCGGGCCAGCACGCCGCCGGGCTGGGCCATCAGCGGGAAGATGTGGCCGGGGCTGACGATGTCGGCGGCCACCGCTTCCTTCGCGGCGGCGGCCTGCACGGTGCGTGCGCGGTCGGCGGCGGAGATGCCGGTGGTGACGCCTTCGGCGGCCTCGATGGAAACGGTGAACTTGGTGCCGAAGCCCGAGCCGTTGCGCTGCACCATCAGCGACAGGCCCAGGCGCTCGCAGCGCTCGCGGGTCATCGGCATGCAGATCAGGCCGCGGGCGTACTTGGCCATGAAGTTGATGTCTTCGGTGCGCACGCACTCGGCGGCCATGATCAGGTCGCCTTCGTTCTCGCGGTCCTCGTCATCCATGAGGATGACCATCTTGCCTTGGCGGATGTCTTCGACCAGTTCTTCGATGCTGTTGAGTGCCATCTGGGCAGCTCCTATCAATGCTTCATGAAGCCGTTTTCGGCCAGGAATGCTTCGGTGATGCCGCTGGCGGCGGGCTCGGCGGCCTTGTCGCCGAGCAGCAGGCGCTCCAGGTAGCGCGCCAGCAGGTCCACTTCCAGGTTCACCTGGAGACCGGGGCGGTAGTCGCCCATGATGGTCTCGAGCAGGGTGTGCGGGACTATGGTCAGTTCGAACTCGGCGCCATTCACCGCGTTGACCGTGAGGCTGGTGCCGTCGACGGTGATCGAGCCCTTCAGCGCGATGTACTTGGCCAGCTCGCGCGGGGCGCGCACGGTGAACTGGATGGCGCGGGCGTTATCCTCGCGCTTGACGATCTCGCCGACGCCGTCGACATGGCCGCTGACCAGGTGGCCGCCCAGGCGGGTGGTGGGGGTCAGGGCCTTCTCCAGGTTGACGCGGCTGCCGACCTTGAGCTGGGCGAAGGCGGTGCGCGCCAGGGTCTCGCGGCTGACGTCGGCCCAGAAGCCGTCGCCGGGCAGCTCCACGGCGGTCAGGCAGATGCCGTTGACGGCGATGCTGTCGCCGAGCTTGACGTCGGCGAGGTCGAGCTTGCCGGTCTGCACGTAGAGACGCACGTCACCGCCCTTGGGGGTGATCGAGCGGATGCTGCCGATGGCTTCGATTATGCCGGTGAACATGGGGCCTCCCGGACGGCGCAATGCGGTTGCGCGCAGGCGTGCCGGCCGGCGCGAGCCAGCGCAGTGGAAACGAAGGGGTGGTGCATGGTGTTGGAACTCCTGTTTTGGGAAAAACAGGGCATACCGATCGAAGGGACACGACGCGCAGGCGTGCAGACGCACCTTGCGCAGGTTCATCCCGTTCTCTCTTCATCCGGACTGTTACCGTCGGCCCCGGGATCGCACCGGGTCTGCTGACCTTGCCGCTGCGGCGGTAAGCCGGTCGTGGCAAGCGCTCGCGGGCTCGACGCGTTGCGCGCCATCACCGCCGGTGGGGACTTGCACCCCGCCCTGAGAACGTCAATCGCGGCCGTTACAGCGTTGGCCGCGTGTGGCGTTTTACCACAGGCCGGCGCAAGTCGGAAGGTTCAGTTTGCTCTCCCCGCGCATTCGCAGGAGGTAGCGCAGACAATTCCGTCAGACCGGCCGCGCCGTGACCAGCCAGTCGTCGCCCACGGCGCGGATGTCGGCAATCTTCAGCTCGCGCGCCTCGGCCATCGTCTCCAGCGGCAGCTCCAGCAGCGGGCGGGCGCTGGAACCCAGTAGCTTGGGCGCAACGAATATTTGGTACTCGTCCACCAGCCCCAGGCGGGCGAAGGCCCCGGCCAGGCGCGGGCCGGCTTCCACCAGCACTTCGTTGGCGCCGCGCGCGCCCAGTTCGGCGAGCAGCTTCGCCAGGTCGACGTGGCCATCGGCGCCGGGCAGCACCAGCAGTTCGCGGCCCTCGGCGGCGAAACCGTCGCGTTCGGCGCAGCTGGCCACCAGCGCCGGGCCGGCCTGGTAGAAAGCAGCGTCGGTCGGCACCCGCAGGCGGCCGTCCACCAGCACGCGCAGCGGCTGGCGCGCAGCGGCCAGGGCGGTCTGTTCGGCGTCCAGGCCCAGTTCGTCGGGGCGCACGGTCAGGCGGGCAGCGTCCAGCAGCACGGTGTCGGCGCCGGAGAGCACCACGCTGGAGCGCGCCCGCAGGCGCTGCACGGCACGGCGAGCGGCGGGGCCGGTGATCCACTGGCTCTCGCCGCTGGCCATGGCGGTGCGCCCGTCCAGGCTCATCGCCAGCTTGACGCGAACGAAGGGCAGGCCGGTCTCCATGCGCTTGATGAAGCCGGCGTTGATTTCCCGGGCCTCGGCCTCCAGCACGCCGCAGGCCACCTCGATGCCGGCCTCGGCCAGGCGCCGCAGCCCCTGCCCGGCGACCTGCGGGTTGGGGTCCTGCATGGCCGCCACCACGCGGGCGACGCCGGCCTTCACCAGGGCATCGGCGCAGGGCGGGGTGCGGCCGAAGTGGCTGCAGGGCTCCAGGGTGACGTAGGCGGTGGCGCCACGGGCGTTGTCGCCGGCCTGGCGCAGGGCGTGGACCTCGGCATGGGGCTCGCCGGCGCGGACGTGCCAGCCTTCGTCGATCACCACGCCGTCCTTGACCAGCACGCAGCCGACGCGGGGGTTGGGGTGGGTGGAATACAGCCCCTTGCGCGCCAGCTCCAGCGCGCGGGCCATGTAGGCCTGGTCGACGGCGCTCATTCCTTGGACGGCTCCCGGGCCAGGCGCTCGATTTCCTCGCGGAACTCGTTGAGGTCCTGGAAGCGCCGGTACACCGAGGCGAAGCGGATGTAGGCCACCTCGTCGAGCTTCTGCAGCTCGGCCATCACCAGCTCGCCGAGCACCCGCGACTTCACCTCGCGCTCGCCGGTGGCGCGCAGCTTGTGCTTGATGTGGGCGATGGCCTCTTCCAGGCGCTCGACGCTGACCGGACGCTTCTCCAGCGCGCGCTGCATGCCGGCGCGCAGCTTGTCCTCGTCGAACGGCTGGCGGCTGCCGTCCTGCTTGATCAGCCGCGGCATGACCAGCTCGGCGGTCTCGAAGGTGGTGAAGCGCTCGCCGCAGGCCAGGCACTCGCGGCGGCGGCGGACCTGGTCGCCCTCGGCGACCAGGCGGGAATCGATGACTTTGGTGTCGTGGGCACCGCAGAAGGGACAATGCATGGCAGAGAATGGCCCTACGAAATGGTGGCCCATGGTACCCCATCCGCCCGGGCCCTTCGACCGGCCGTTCGACGAAACATCCGGCGCCGCGCTCCCCGAGACAAGCCGCAGGCTTTACGCTATACAGGCGCCGCCCTGGAAACCGCCGCGAGGGAAATCGCCCATGCCGCACCGCCTTCTCTGCCTGCTCGCCTTGGCCCTGCTGGCCGCCTGTTCGAGCAAGCAACCCGCTCCGCAGTCTCCCGCCGCCAGCGCCCCGGCCAAGGCCGTCGCGACGCCGCTGCCGGCCAACCAGCGCGAATTGTCCGGGGTGCTCACCAGCAGCCGCGGCGCCTTGCCCGATGGCGCCGAAGTGGAACTGGCCCTGTTGTTGATGGACGAACGCGACCGCCCGCAGCGCGCCCTGGCCAGCCTGGAGCTGGTGGGCAACGGCGGCGCCCTGCCCTTCAGCCTGCGCTACGACCCCAGCGACTTCCCCAGCGGCGGGCGCATCGAACTGCATGCGCGGGTGGCGCAGAACGGCCAGTTGGCCTGGCGCCTGCGCCCGCTGACCATCGCTCCCGGGCAGTCCCGGGCCCTCGGCGAGCTGCGCCTGGAGCCGGCGCCGTGAAGGCCCCGCAGGACCTGCAGCAGGCCCTGGGCGAGCTGCTCGGCGACGCCCGCCTGGGCGCCGAGCGCCTGCCCGGCACCGACCTGGCGCTGTGGCTGATCGATGCGCAGAACATGGACCGCCAGTTCAGCCTCGACGAGACCCGCCGCATCCTCGAAGAACCGCCCTACTGGTGCTTCTGCTGGGCCAGCGGCCTGGCCCTGGCGCGCTGGCTGGCCGAGCGCCCGCAGTGGGTGGCCGGCAAGCGCGTGCTGGACTTCGGCGCCGGCTCCGGCATCGCCGCCATCGCCGCGGCCAAGGCCGGCGCCGCCGAAGTGGTGGCCTGCGACCTCGACCCGCTGGCCCTGGCCGCCAGCCGCGCCAATGCCGAGCTGAACGGGGTGCAACTGAGCTATTCGGAAGACTTCTTCGGCGAAGAGGACCGCTACGACCTGATCCTGGTCGCCGACGTGCTCTACGACCGCGCCAACCTGCCGCTGCTCGACGCCTTCCTCGGCAAGGGCCGCGAGGCCCTGGTGGCCGACTCGCGGGTGCGCGACTTCCAGCACCCGCTGTACCGGCGCCTGGACATCCTCGACGCCTGCACCTGGCCGGACCTGGCCGAGCCCCACGAATTCCGCAAGGTCAGCCTGTATCACGCCAGCCGCCCCCTGTAGGAGCGGGCCCTGCCCGCGATTCGCGCGCAGGGCGCGCTCCTACAGGGACGTAGGGCGCGGTGCGGCATTGCCTTGTTTCCGTCCGCCGCGCCCCCACTTATAGTGACCAGCCCCCTTTCGCCCCTTTCGCCCGACGAGAGCCCCCATGAGCGACACGCCC
>Ga0180221_1002672_pt1 | contig 10162 bp, 8 predicted proteins | sample eDN5th37CKraftMG_FD_151339 | JGI IMG/M metagenome (GOLD analysis project Ga0180221, IMG submission 151339) | Enriched Miracle-Growth compost microbial communities from Emeryville, California, USA - eDNA 5th pass 37_C Kraft MG (version 2) (version 2) ...
ACGGTGTACCAGGCGTACTCGAGTCCCTCGCGGGCGGCCGTGAGATCGGCGGCGTGGCGGTGGCCGAGCGGCTCGAGCGTGACGTCGGGCCGCGGCGGGGTCCCGGGAGGGAACGCGAGGGTGACGGGATCGGTCAGGAGCACTCGTCGAGCCTACTGAGAATGGGGGTGCGGCGCGGCGGATGCTCGGGCCACGTCAGCCCTGCGCGGCGGCGAGCAGCGCCCGGGTGCCGGCGTCGAGAGCCGCCAGGCGCGCCTCGGCGTCGGCGGCGGAGTCGCCGCGCACGTCGAGGTACGCCTTGAGCTTCGGCTCGGTGCCGCTCGGGCGCACGATGAGCCGTGAGCCGTCGGCGAGCCACAGCCGCAGCACGTCGCCGCGCGGGAGCCCGTCGACGCCCGTGAGCAGGTCGTCGATGCGCTCGACCGCGACACCGCCCACCTGTGACGGCGGAGCGGCGCGCAGGGCGCTCATGATGCGTCCGATGACCGAGAGGTCGTCGACGCGGATCGACACCTGCCCGGACTCGAAATGCCCGAACGTGTCCTGGAACTGCGCGATGACGTCGGTGAGCGCGCGGCCCTGCTCGCGCGCCTCGGCGATGAGGCCGAGCATGGCGACAGCGGCCGAGATGCCGTCCTTGTCGCGCACCGTCGCGGGGTTCACGAGGTAGCCGAGCGCCTCCTCGAAGCCGAACACGATGCCGGGCGCGCGCGAGATCCACTTGAACCCGGTGAGCGTCGCGTGGAAGTCGAGGCCGTAGTGCTCGGCGACCGCCTGCAGTCCGGGCGACGACACGAGCGAGCAGGCGAGCGATCCGCCCGATGCGGTCTGGGCGGCCCGCCAGCCGAGCAGCAGCCCCACCTGGTTCCCCGTGAGTCGCCGCCATCCCTCGGGTGCCGACGGGTCGGGCACGGCGACCGCGAGGCGATCGGCATCCGGGTCGTTCGCGAGGATGAACTCGGCCCCCGCTGCGCTCGCCGTCGCGTACGACAGATCCATCGCTCCCGGCTCCTCGGGGTTGGGGAAGGCGACGGTCGGGAACGCGGGGTCGGGCTGGATCTGCTCGGGGACGACGACCGGATGCGGGTAGCCCGCGCGCGTGAGGATCTTCTCGAGCGTCTCATATCCGACGCCGTGCATCGCCGTGTAGACCCAGGTCATGCCGGCCGCTCCGGCCGGGGCGGGTGCGACGGTCGCGGTCGCCGACACGTAGGCCTCGACGACCGCCTCGTCGGCGATGTCGTAGGCGCCGCGGGGCAGGGCGTCCACCGTCGTCGTCGCGGCGACCGCCTCGATGTGGGCCGCGATCTCGGCGTCGGCGGGCGACACGATCTGCGAGCCGTCGTCCGCGCCGCCGAGGTACACCTTGTACCCGTTGTCGTCGGGCGGGTTGTGGGATGCCGTGACCATGACGCCTGCCGAGGCTCCGAGGTGACGCACCGCGAAGGCGAGGACGGGCGTCGGCAGCAGACGGGGGAGCAGGACGGCGCGCAGGCCGGCGCCGGCGAACAGCTCGGCGCTGTCTCGGGCGAAGACGTCGGAGTTGCGGCGGCCGTCGTAGCCGATGACGACGAGCGGCGCCTCGGCATCCCCCCTCTGCTGCGCCTTCTCGAGCAGGTACGCGGCCAGGCCTGCGGCCGCCTGCGACACGAGAACGCGGTTCATGCGGTTGGACCCGGCCCCGAGGCGTCCGCGCAGGCCGGCCGTGCCGAAGGCGAGCCGTGTGCCGAACCGGTCGGTGAGCTCGGCGAGCGCCGCCGCGTCGCCGCCGTCGGCCGCCTCGATGAGGAGCGCGAGCTCTGCACGGGTGGCTTCGTCAGGGTCCTGCGCGTGCCAGGCGCGGGCGGCATCGATGACAGCGGTGCTCATCACAGCTCGCCGATCACGCGTGCCAGCAGGGCAGAGATCACCGGTTCCGCCTGCTGTCCGGCCTCGATGACCTCCTGGTGGCTCAGGGGAGTGGTCTGGATGCCGGCGGCCATGTTCGTGATGAGGGAGAAGCCGAGCACCTCCATGCCGGCCTGGCGCGCGGCGATCGCCTCGAGCGCCGTCGACATGCCGACGATGTGGCCGCCGATCGTCTTGGCCATGCGCACTTCGGCCGGCGTCTCGTACTGGGGGCCGCGGAACTGGCAGTAGACGCCTTCGTCGAGGGTCGGGTCGACCGTGCGGGCCAGGTCGCGCAGACGCTGGGAGTAGAGGTCGGTGAGGTCGATGAAGGTCGCCCCCTCCAGCGGCGACGCGCCGGTGAGGTTGATGTGGTCGCTGATGAGCACGGGCTGCCCAGGCTTCCACGCGGTCTTGATGCCGCCGGCGCCGTTCGTGAGAACCATCGTCTTCGCACCGGTCGCGGCGGCGGTGCGCACGCTGTGCACGACCCGCCTCACGCCGTGGCCCTCGTAGTAGTGCGTGCGCGCGCCGATCACGAGCACGCGCCGGCCCCGCGGCGTCAGGATGCTGCGCAGCGAGCCGACGTGCCCGGCGAGGGCCGGCCGGCTGAACCCGGTCACCTCCGTGGCGGCGATCGTCGCCGTCGTCTCGCCGATGAGGTCGGCGGCCCTGCCCCATCCGCTTCCGAGCGTGAGGGCGATGTCGTGCCTCTCGACGCCCGTGAGGCGGGCGATGTCGGCGGCGGCTTCGGCGGCCACGGCGAACGGATCGGCGGTGGGCTCGTCGAGGGGATGAGGGACGTTTTCGGACATGGACCCACTCTAGGAACCTCCGGCATCCCGTGCCAGGACGACCCGGCCGCGTGGGGCGTGGGCCGGCGGTCGGCGGGACGCGCGTTCGCCTGAGACAATGGAGCACATGTCCTTGAGCTTCGAGCGCACCCAGAGCGTCGCCGTCCTCGGCGGCGGACCCGGCGGATACGAAGCGGCGCTGGCCGCCGCGCAGCTCGGAGCCGAGGTCACGCTCGTCGAACGGGCGGGAGTGGGCGGTTCCGCCGTCATCACCGACGTCGTCCCGTCGAAGAGCCTCATCGCGACCGCCGACGCCGCCGTCGCGATCTCCGAGGCATCCGATCTGGGAGTGCAGCTGTTCGCCCGCTCCGAGGCCGGCAAGCCGCTCAAGCCCGAGATCGCCATCAACCTCGCCGCTGTCAACAAGCGGCTCCTGTCGCTTGCGCGGCAGCAGTCCGACGACATGCGCGCGCACCTGGTCGAGGCGGGCGTGCGCATCGTCTCGGGGCACGGCCGTCTCGACGGCTCGCACGCCGTCGTCGTCTCGACGGGCCCCGGCGGCACCGACTTCGATCGGGTCGAGGCCGACACGCTCGTCGTCTCCGTCGGCGCCTCGCCGCGCGAGCTGCCCAGTGCGCTGCCCGACGGCGAGCGCATCCTCACGTGGACGCAGCTGTATGACATGAAGGCGCTGCCGAGCCACCTCATCGTCGTCGGCTCGGGTGTCACGGGCGCCGAGTTCGCCTCGGCGTACATGAACCTCGGCGCGCAGGTCACGCTCGTCTCGAGCCGCGACCAGGTGCTGCCCGGTGAGGACCGCGACGCGGCGACCCTGCTCGAGAAGGTGTTCAAGCGCGGCGGCATGACGGTGCTGTCCAAGTCGCGCGCCGAGAAGGTGGAGCGCGCCCGCGACGGCGTCGTCGTGACGCTCTCGGATGGGCGCACGGTCGAAGGCAGCCACTGCCTCATGGCCGTCGGCTCCATCCCCAACACCGCCGACATCGGCCTGGAGCAGGCGGGCGTGCAGATGACCGACTCGGGTCACATCCGCGTCAACCGCGTCGCCCGCACCTCGGTCCCCCACATCTACGCCGCGGGCGACTGCACGACGTTCGTGCCGCTCGCCTCGGTGGCCTCGATGCAGGGGCGCATGGCTGTGTTCCACGCCCTGGGCGACATCGTCATCCCGCTCGACCGGGGCCGCATCACGGCGAACATCTTCACCGCACCCGAGATCGCGACCGTCGGTCGCCAGGAGAAGGACATCGAGTCCGGCGCCATCAACGGCTACGTGTACAAGCTGCCGCTGGCGGCCAACGCGCGCGCCAAGATGATGGGCATCAAGGACGGCTTCGTGAAGATCATCGCCCACGAGGGGTCGGGCACGGTGCTCGGCGGTGTCATCGTCGGCCCGCGAGCGTCGGAGCTCATCTACCCGATCGCGATCGCCGTGGAACGCCGCCTCACGGTCGATCAGGTCTCGCGCGTGTTCGCGGTATTCCCGTCGCTGTCGGGATCGATCACCGACGCGACGCGTGCGATGCACCTTGTCGGCAGCGACGACACCTCGATGAGCTGACCTGCGGCTCCGCGGCGTCGGCAGCGTTCACCGCTCGACGACCAGCTCCTCGATGATCGTCACGTGCGCATAGGTGGCCGTGTCTGCGGTCGCCTCGATCAGCACGGCTGACGACAGCATCCCCTCGCCCAGCTGGATGGTGTGAGCCTCCTTGTCGCACGCGACCGTCTGGCCGTACGAGTAGGCCTCGGCCCCGTTCTCGGAGTAGACGGTCACGCCGACCTCGACGACGTTCGTCCCGTCGCCGTAACAGCGGGCGTCGGCGCGCACGACGTTCGCGGAGTCGGCGAAGTCGAGGCGGATGCCGTCTTCCTCCGACCCGTCGGGCGCCTCGTCGCCTTCGCCGTCGACCTGCAGGACGGCGTGCCCGGCGGCGCCCGGACCGTCGGACTGCGCCTCGACGACCTCCTCGACCCAGTCCCGTGCCGCATCGAGGTCGACCGACGGGGTCGTTGTCGCGCAGGCAGAGAGAAGCACGGCGGCGGCGCCGGCGAGGACGATCGACGAAAGTCGTCTCATCGCCCCACGGTAACCTGTCGCGTCGTCCAGGTCAGCCCCGTCGGCCCGTGTCGCGCGAAGCGCGAGCGGCGCTCAGGGCATCGCGTGCGGGTCTCAGGAGATGGTGAGCAGCTGGTGGCCGGCGGGAACGGTGGTTCCCGGGTCGGCGTTGATCGACCCGATGACGCCGTCCTTGTGCGCTTGGATGGGCTGCTCCATCTTCATCGCCTCGAGCACCACGACCAGGTCGCCCTTGACGACCTGCTGTCCCTCTTCGACCGCGACCTTGACGATGGTGGCCTGCATGGGAGACTTCACGGCGTCGCCCGAGGCTCCCGCGACGACGGTCGGAGCGTGCGAGCGACGCGACGGCGGCACAGCGGCGGGACGGCCGGTCTGGGCCGGACCCTGCGCGATGCGGTCGGGCAGGCTGACCTCCAGGCGCTTGCCGCTCACCTCGACGACGACCGTGTGGCGCGGTTCGCCGGCGTCGGGGGCTTCCAGCTCGCCGTCCCACGGAGCGATGTCGTTCTCGAACTCGGTCTCGATCCACCGTGTGAAGACGCCGAACTCGCCGTTGTCGGCGGTGAACGCCGGGTCGCGCACCACCTTGCGGTGGAAGGGGAGGACGGTCGGCATCCCCGCGACCTCGAACTCGTCGAGGGCGCGGCGGGAGCGCGCGAGGGCCTCGGCGCGGTCGCGCCCCGACACGATGATCTTGCCGAGGAGCGAGTCGAACGCGCCGGAGACGCTGTCGCCGGCGGTCACACCGGAGTCAAGGCGGATGCCGGGGCCTCCGAACGTCTTGAACTGGTGGATGCGGCCCGGCTGCGGGAGGAAGCTGCGACCCGGGTCTTCGCCGTTGATGCGGAACTCGATCGAGTGGCCGACGGGGGTGGGGTCGTCGTAGTCGAGCACTCCGCCCTCGGCGAGCCGGAACTGCTCGCGCACGAGGTCGATGCCCGTGACCTCTTCCGAGACGGGGTGCTCGACCTGCAGGCGGGTGTTGACCTCGAGGAAGGAGATGGTGCCGTCGGCGCCGATGAGGAACTCGCAGGTTCCCGCGCCGACGTAGCCGACCTCCTTCAGGATCGCCTTCGAGGAGTCGTAGAGGATCCTGTTCTGCTCGTCGGTGAGGAACGGAGCAGGGGCCTCCTCGACGAGCTTCTGGTGGCGACGCTGGAGCGAGCAGTCGCGCGTCGAGATGACGACGACATTGCCCTCGGCATCCGCGAGGCACTGCGTCTCGACGTGCCGCGGCTTGTCGAGGTACTTCTCCACGAAGCACTCGCCGCGGCCGAAGGCGGTGATGGCCTCGCGTGTGGCCGACTCGAACAGCTCGGCGACCTCGTCGAGCTCGCGGGCGACCTTGAGGCCCCGTCCGCCGCCGCCGTATGCCGCCTTGATGGCGATGGGCAGGCCGTGTTCCTTCGCGAACGCGATGACCTCGTCGGCGCCCGACACGGGCCCCGGGGTGCCGGGGGCGAGGGGAGCGCCGACCTTCTCGGCGACATGGCGTGCCGTGACCTTGTCGCCGAGCGCCTCGATGGCTTCGGGTGAGGGGCCGATCCACGTGAGGCCGGCCGCGATGACGGCGCGGGCGAAGTCGGCGTTCTCGGCGAGGAAGCCGTAGCCGGGATGCACGGCGTCGGCGCCGGATCGGCGCGCGACCGAGAGGATCTTCTCGATCGACAGATAGGTCTCGGCGCTGGTGGTGCCGTCGAGGGCGTACGCCTCGTCGGCGAGGCGGGCGTGCATCGCGTCGCGGTCCTGGTCGGCGTAGACGGCGACGGACGCTTTTCCGGAGTCGCGGGCCGCGCGGATGACACGGACGGCGATCTCGCCGCGGTTCGCGATGAGGACCTTGGCGATGTGAGGCATGGATGCCAGCCTACCCAGCCAGACCCTCGATCCTTTGGATCATTCGCACAAGGTCACGACAGAATCGTGAGCGAGAGTCTACGACGACGACGTCGTCTCCGCGTCGGACGCGGAGACTCGGTTCCACAGGTCGGTCCACGTCACGCCGAGCTGCGCGGCCAGGCGGCGCACCGTCGACAGCGACATGCCGACGACCGTCGAGGGGTCGCCGTCGACGCGCGTGATGAACGCGCCGCCCAGGCTGTCGACCGTGAAGGCGCCGGCCACGAACAGGGGCTCGCCCGAGGCGACGTACGCCTCGATCTCCGCGTCGCTGACGTCGTCGGCGAAGGTCACGGACGCAGCGGCGACGGCGTGCGCCCCGACGGGGTCGGCGCCCGGAGCCACCCGGAACACGGAGTGACCGGAGTGCAGGACGCCCGTGCGCCCGCGCATCGCATGCCAGCGAGCCGTGGCGACGTCCGCGGTGTGAGGCTTGCCGAGCACCTGCCCGTCGATCTCGAACATGGAGTCGCCGCCGATCACGAGACCGTCGAACCCCGGGTCGTGCTCGGCGAGTGCGGCGACGACGTCGGCGGCCTTGCGGCGGGCGAGCAGGAGAACGTGCTCGTCGGGGGCGAGGGTGCGCCCCTCGGCGGCCTCGACCTCGGCGATGACGGCGTCTTCGTCGACGCGCGGGGCGTGGGCGAGCGGCTCGATGCCGGACTGACGCAAGAGCATGAGACGAGCGGGGGAGGTGGAGGCGAGGCACACGCGCATCCCATCACGCTACCGCCGGGCGCTCTCGCTCCGAGGCGCCCGCAGACGGATGTGGGAGAGTCGGAGGATGGCACCCGACAGCGAGATCGAACTGGACATCACCGACGTCGCGCACGGTGGGGTGTTCATCGGCCGGCACGTCGACGCAGACAGCGCCGACCGCGGCGGCCGCGTCGTGTTCGTGCCCGATGCGATTCCGGGCGAGCGCGTGCGCGTGCGGCTGACGGACACGAACCACAAGTCCTTCTGGCGCGGCGAGACGCTCGAGGTGCTCGAGTCCTCGGAGCATCGCCGGCCGCACGTCTGGGCGGCGGCCGATCTCTCCCGCGCACCCGGCGAGCGTGCCGGCGGCGCTGACTTCGGGCACATCGCGCTCGATCACCAGCGTGAGCTCAAGTCCCGTGTCATCCGTGACGCCCTGCAGCGCATCGGCGGCCTCGACCTGCCCGTCACGATGGAGGGCCCGCGTCCGGCACGCGATGCCGACGGCGGGGTGGTCGCCGAGGAGAGCCCGGATGCCACGCGCTGGCGCACGCGCGTGAGTCTGCACGTCGACGCCGACGGTCGCATCGGCCCCTTCGCGGCGCGCAGTCACCGGGTGATCGAGGTGGACGACCATCCGCTCGCGGTCGCGGAGATCGCGGCGGCGGCTCTCGCGCAGCGCTCGGCCGAGCCCGGGCGCCTCGACTTCGTGCTGCCGTCCGACGGACGCGTGCGTGTCATCTCGCGCCCGGAGGCCGCGCGCTCCGCCGGCCGCCAGAGCGGCGGCGCCCGTCAGAGCCGTGGGCGCGGCGGCCGCGGTGCACCGCGGCGCGGCGGCGCACAGCGGGCGGCGAAGCCCGTGCTCGACCCAGCGGCGCACGAGACGGTCGTCGAGACGGTGTCCGGGCGGCCGTTCCGGGTGGATGCGGGCGGGTTCTGGCAGGTGCACCGCCTGGCGGCGCAGACCCTCACCGACGCGCTGACCGACGCGCTCACCGGCTCGACGGCATCCGGTCTCATCGACCCCGACGCGTGGCATCTGGACCTGTACGGGGGAGTCGGTCTGCTGGCCGCCGCGGTGGCGTCCGTGGGCGGCCCTTCGACACGCATCACCACCGTCGAGTCGGATCCACGCGCGACCGAGCACGCGGGCGCGAACCTCGCGGACTGGGTGGGCGCGCGCGCCGAGACGGGACGCGTCGACCGCTGGCTCGCGCACCTCGAGGAGACGGCATCCCCGTCGGAGCGCGCCCGGCTGTCGCGCGGCGTCGTCGTGCTGGATCCGCCGCGCGCCGGAGCGGGACGGGAGGTCGTGGAGCGCGTGTCGGCGCTGGCGCCGGCGCACGTCGCCTACGTCGCGTGCGATCCGGTCGCGCTCTCGCGCGACCTCGCGACGTTCCGCGAGCGCGGCTACGAGGCGGCGGAGGTGCGCGGCTTCGACCTGTTCCCGCATTCGCATCATGTCGAGGCGCTCGTCCTGCTCACTCGCCAGGACGTCAGTCGTTAGGCTGAGCGCATGACTCGTGTCGCCTTCATCGACGATCACGAATCCGTGCGCCTGGGCCTCGAGGCCGCGTGCGGTCGCGACCCCAACAAAGAGGTCGTGTTCTCGGGCGACACGGTCACCGACTACCTGAAATGGCGCACCGCGACGCGCACCGGCCCGGCCGACGTCGTCGTGCTCGATCTGACTCTCGGCGACGGCACCACGGTCACCGAGAACGTCGCGCGTCTTGTGCGCGACGGCTCGCAGGTGATCATCCACAGCGTCGCCGACCGCCCGGCCGCGGTGCGTGAGGCGCTCGCCGCCGGGGCGGCCGGCGTCGTCAGCAAGTCGTCGCGGATCGACGATGTGATCCGCGCGATCCGCATCGTGGCGCGCGGCGAGCCCCTCGACAATGTCGAATGGGCGAGCGCCGTCGACGGCGACCGCGCGTTCGCCGACGCGCAGCTGTCGGCGCGCGAGCGCGACGTGCTGCGCCTGTACGCGGCGGGCCTGCCGCTGAAGGCGGTCGCCGACCGGCTGGGCATCGCGTACTCGACGGCGAAGGAGAACATCACTCGCGTGCGGGTGAAGTACATCGAAGTGGGGCGCCCCGCGCCGACGAAGGTCGATCTGCTTCGTCGCGCGATGGAGGACGGACTTGTGTCAGAGGGCGACGGTGACGCCTGAGCCTGCGATGCCCGGTCCGGTGCCGCTCCGGCCGGTCCTCCCTCTGGGGGAGGCGACCGCCGCGGGGAGCGAGCGCTTCTCGCAGGCGCGGATGGAGCGCATCCTCGGCCTGGTGATCGGCTTCGGCTGCTCGATCCTCGGCGCTCAGGCGTTCTTCAACTCGATCAATTCCGAGCAGGAGGGCGAGCTGTGGCGCGTCGCCCTCGTCGTCACCGTGTTCGTTCCCCTGATCGTGATGGTGGTCGCCGCGAGCAGCGGCCTCGCCGTGAAAGCGTGCGCGGGCGTGTTCGCCGTGGTGTTCCCGCTCGTGCTGCTGGTGTGGCCGATCGCCACCGCGGGCCGCGAGGAGCACGCGGCGGGAGAGCCGTGGATCTGGTTTCTCCTGAACGTCGGCACCGCCGCCGCCGTGCTGGCGTTCAAGATGTCGCTGCAGATCCTCTGGGCAGGACTCATCCCCGTGCTGTACGGCGTGGTGCGGACGATCCAGGTCGGCACCGACAGCCTGTTCGCAACGATCCTCAACGTCGTCTTCGCGATCATCCTCGCGCTCGTGTTCGTCGTGCTGGGCTGGATGCTGCGGTCGATCTCCGTGCAGATGGACGACGCGCG
>Ga0180221_1002677_pt1 | contig 10153 bp, 7 predicted proteins | sample eDN5th37CKraftMG_FD_151339 | JGI IMG/M metagenome (GOLD analysis project Ga0180221, IMG submission 151339) | Enriched Miracle-Growth compost microbial communities from Emeryville, California, USA - eDNA 5th pass 37_C Kraft MG (version 2) (version 2) ...
GAGCAGGTGTCGCAGGGCGCGACCGAGCAGGCGGCCTCGGCCGAAGAGGCTTCCGCCTCGATGGAGCAGATGGCGGCCAACATCAAACAGAATGCCGACAACGCCGCCCAGACCGAGAAGATCGCCCGCCAGTCCTCCAAGGATGCCGAGGCGAGCGGCGTCGCCGTCGATCGTGCGGTCGGTGCGATGCGCACCATCGCCGACAAGATCGGCATCGTCCAGGAGATCGCCCGCCAGACCGACCTGCTCGCGCTCAATGCCGCCGTCGAGGCCGCGCGCGCCGGCGAGCATGGCCGCGGCTTCGCCGTCGTCGCCTCCGAGGTCCGCAAGCTTGCCGAGCGCAGCCAGACGGCCGCCGCCGAGATCAGCTCGGTCTCGGGCGATACCGTCAAGGCCGCCAGCGAAGCCGGCGAGATGCTCACCCGCCTCGTCCCCGACATCCGCCGCACCGCCGAACTGATCGCCGAGATCAGCGCCGCCTGCCGCGAACAGGATATCGGCGCCACCCAGATCAACGAGGCGATCCAGCAGCTCGACAAGGTCACTCAGCAGAATGCCGGCGCGTCCGAGCAGATCTCGACCACGTCCGAGGAACTGGCCGCCCAGGCCGAGGAGTTGCAGACCAGCATCGCCTACTTCCGCACCGGCGATCGGCCCGCCGGCCGCGCCAAGCCCGCAACGGCCCGGCCGATCGCCGCCCGCAAGCCCGCCACGGCGACGACGGCCCGGCCCAGGCCCAACTCGATCGCCGACCAGCAGGCCAGGGTCAACGGCTTCGCCCTCGACCTCTCCACAGGCGGCCCAGACGCCGACGACGCCAACTTCGGAGCTCAGGCAGCGTAACGCCGGCGCGTCTCCCTTTCCAAACGCGACTGCATTCGATGCAGGCCAAGAGGATATTTTGAAATGCGTGCAACCATAAAATTGAAACTCGGGGCGACTTTCGGGCTCGTCATCATCATGCTGGCCGTTGTGGGGACGATCGCCGTCTCACGCATGTCGACGCTGAACACGGCCATCAGCAACCTCATCGCCGGCCCGGCGGCGCGGGTCGATACGGCATCGGAAATCCGGGCGGTGTTCGGCGATATCTCGCGCAACGAACGCAGCATGGCCCTCACCGACGATCCGGCGCTGGTGAAGAGCTTCGATGAAAAGATCGACAAGCGGCTGCGCGAGTTCGAAGACCTGCTCGACAAGGGCACCGGGCTCGCCCCGCCCGCGACCAAGGACATCTGGCGCGAGATGCGGGCGAGCTATGAGACGTTCAAGCCGCTCGACGCCCGAATCCGTGAACTGGCGCGCGACGGTCACAACGCCCAGTCCGGCGCCCTTGCGATCGGCCAGGGCCGCAAGATCAACGATCGCATCTCGCAGCAGACCGAGACGCTCGTCACCAAGGCCCGCGAAGACATGGCCAAGGTGGATCACGAAACCAACGATCTCTACGCGACCGCCCGTTCGCTGCTGATTACGGTGGCCGTGGTCGCCTTGCTGATCGCGCTGGCCGGCGCCGTCTGGATTTCCATGCTCGTCTCGGGTGGCCTGAAGCGCATCGCCGTTGCGATCAATGCGGTGGCGATCGGCGATCTCGATCAGGATATCAAGATCACGTCGAACGACGAGATCAAGGACCTCGTCGATACCGTGAACGGCATGACCGCCAATCTGCGCGTCAGCGCGAAACTCGCCGACAAGATCGCCGACGGCGACCTCACCGTCGATCACAAGCCGCTGTCCGATAAGGATACGCTGGGCCATGCGCTGGTCCGCATGGTGGATCGTTTGCGTGGTGTCGTGGGTGATGCGACGGCGGCGGCGGAGAATGTGTCGGCGGGCAGCCAGGAGCTGTCGTCGAGTTCGGAGCAGGTGTCGCAGGGCGCGACCGAGCAGGCGGCCTCGGCCGAAGAGGCTTCCGCCTCGATGGAGCAGATGGCGGCCAACATCAAACAGAATGCCGACAACGCCGCCCAGACCGAGAAGATCGCCCGCCAGTCCTCCAAGGATGCCGAGGCGAGCGGCGTCGCCGTCGATCGTGCGGTCGGTGCGATGCGCACCATCGCCGACAAGATCGGCATCGTCCAGGAGATCGCCCGCCAGACCGACCTGCTCGCGCTCAATGCCGCCGTCGAGGCCGCGCGCGCCGGCGAGCATGGCCGCGGCTTCGCCGTCGTCGCCTCCGAGGTCCGCAAGCTTGCCGAGCGCAGCCAGACGGCCGCCGCCGAGATCAGCTCGGTCTCGGGCGATACCGTCAAGGCCGCCAGCGAAGCCGGCGAGATGCTCACCCGCCTCGTCCCCGACATCCGCCGCACCGCCGAACTGATCGCCGAGATCAGCGCCGCCTGCCGCGAACAGGATATCGGCGCCACCCAGATCAACGAGGCGATCCAGCAGCTCGACAAGGTCACTCAGCAGAATGCCGGCGCGTCCGAGCAGATCTCGACCACGTCCGAGGAACTGGCCGCCCAGGCCGAGGAGTTGCAGACCAGCATCGCCTACTTCCGCACCGGCGATCGGCCCGCCGGCCGCGCCAAGCCCGCAACGGCCCGGCCGATCGCCGCCCGCAAGCCCGCCACGGCGACGACGGCCCGGCCCAGGCCCAACTCGATCGCCGACCAGCAGGCCAGGGTCAACGGCTTCGCCCTCGACCTCTCCACAGGCGGCCCAGACGCCGACGACGCCAACTTCGGAGCTCAGGCAGCATGAGCGAGGCCGAGGAGATACAGGCCGTCACCTTCGGCCTTGGGGCGGAGATATTCGCGGTTCCCGTGGCGCTTGTCCGCGAGATACTCGACTATCGCGAGCCGTTCCACATTCCGAACGGGCCGGACTATCTGCTCGGCCTCACCGACATGCGGGGGCAGGGCGTCTCGACGATCGACTTCCGCCTCCGGCTCGGCCTGTCACCGGCCGAGCCGACCCCGGCCACGCGCATCCTCGTGATCGACGTGCCGCTGGCCGACCGGGGGCTGTTGCTGGGCCTCGTGGTGGACAGGGTGCTGGAAGTCAGCACCTTCCGCTCCGACCAGGTCGAGGCCGCGCCCGACATCGGCGTGAAATGGCGTTCGGACTATATCGGCGGCGTGGTGCGCCGTACCGAGGGCTTCGTCGTCCTCGTGGACATGACGCGCATCTTTTCCGCCGACGAAGCCGCGCTGCTGTCTCCGGCGGCCGCCGCCTGAGCCGGCCCTGATCGACGCCTTGCGTTCCCTCGGGAGCGCAAGGCGCCCCTCCCCCCTGATATCCGCGCATCGGAGCCACGCCTTGCCCGCAGCCGCCGTCCGCACGCCGCTTCCCGGCGCCGATCATCTGAACAAGCGCAATTTCGCCCGCCTCGCCAGCTACATCTATGACTATTCGGGCATCAAAATGCCCGAAAGCAAGATCACGATGCTCGAAGGCCGGCTTCGCCGCCGCGTGCGCGCGACCGGCCTGCCGAGCATCGACGCCTATTGCGATCATGTCTTCCAGGGCGACAATCTGGCGGCCGAAGGCATTCACCTCATCAATGCGGTGACGACCAACAAGACCGATTTCTTTCGCGAGCCCGCGCATTTCGACTATCTGCGCGATCGCGCGCTGCCGGACCTCGCCGCCAAGGGGACCAGGACGATCCGCGCATGGAGCGCCGCCTGTTCGACCGGGCCGGAAGCCTATACGCTGGCGATGATCCTCGATGATTTCGCCGAGACGCACGGCGGCCCCGCTTATGGCATGTTGGCGACCGATCTCGACACCGAGGTTCTGGAGACGGCCCGGAAGGGCATCTATCCCGCCGAGCAGGTCGATCCCGTACCCGAAGCGCTGCGCCGCAAATATGTGATGACGCCCAACGATCCGCACCGGCGCGACATACGGATCGCCACGGCCCTGCGCGGCGCGATCGGCTTTGCCCGGCTGAACCTGATGGACAGCCATTATCCGGTGGGCAAGCCGATGCACCTGATCTTCTGTCGCAACGTGCTGATCTATTTCGACAAGCCGACGCAGAAACAGGTCGTCTCCCGCCTGCTCGATTGCCTGACATCCGACGGTTATCTCTTCCTCGGCCATTCGGAATCGATCGCGGGCTTCGACCTTCCTCTCATCCAGGTCGCCAACACCATCTTCCAGCGGAGCCGATGATGCCAGGCAGCAAGACGCGGGTCCTCATCATCGACGATTCCGCCAGCGTTCGCCAGACGATGACCGCGATCCTGGAGGAGGATCCCGATATCGAGGTGATCGCCGCCGCCTCCGATCCCTTTGCCGCCGCGCGCCATATTCAGGAGGAACTGCCCGACGTCATCACGCTCGACGTCGAGATGCCGCGCATGGACGGCATCACCTTCCTGCGCAAGCTGATGAGCCAGTGCCCCGTACCGGTGGTGATGTGCTCCTCACTGATCGAGGACGGCTCCGAAACGCTGCTCCAGGCGCTGGAGGCCGGCGCGGTCGACGTCATCCTGAAGCCGCGTATCGGCGTCGCCGATCACCTGGCCGAGCTGCACCTTCAGATCCGCGATACGGTGAAGGCCGCCGCGCGGGCGCGCGTTCGTGGGCGCAGGCCGTCGCGATCGGTGGCGGTACGAACACCCGAGAAGAAACTCACCGCCGACGCCGTGCTGCCGCCCCCCAGCGGCAAGGCGATGAGCCGGACGACCGAGATGGTCGTCTGCATCGGCGCGTCCACCGGCGGCACCGAGGCGCTGCGCGCCGTGCTGGAACAACTGCCGGCGAACGCACCCGGCATCGTCATCGTCCAGCATATGCCCGAAAGCTTCACCAACGCCTTCGCCCGCCGGCTGAACGGCCTGTGCGAGGTGGATGTCAAGGAAGCGGCGGACGGCGATCCCGTGCTGCGCGGCCATGTGCTGATCGCGCCCGGCGGCAAGCATCTGATGCTGGAGCGGCAGGGCGCGCGCTATCATGTCGCGGTGCGCGAGGGGCCTTTGGTGTCACGTCACCGGCCGTCGGTCGACGTGCTGTTCCGGTCCGCCGCGCGGTCGGCCGGTTCGAACGCGGTCGGCATCATCATGACGGGGATGGGCGACGACGGTGCGCGTGGGCTGCTGGAGATGAAGCAGGCGGGCGCACGCACCTTTGCGCAGGACGAAGCGACATCGATCGTGTTCGGCATGCCCAAGGAAGCGATCGCGCGCGGCGCCGCCGACCGGGTCGTGCCGCTGGGCCACATCGCCCGCGAACTGCTGCAGGCCACCACGCGCTGAAGATGCAAGAACGGCGCGCTCAGAAGAGCGCGTCGTCGAACAGCGCGTCGTCCTCCTCTTCCACCGCCGCCGGCGCGTCCTCCTGTTCTGTCGCATCGCCGCCCAGGGCGAAGCGCCTGTGCACCTCACGCTCGCGCGCCATCGTATAGCTGCGGCTGATCCGGCCCAGCATCTCGCCCAACGGCTCGATAGCGGCGTCGGGCAGCTCCGCCTCGGGCCGGACGAAGGCAGCTAGACGCGCGGCCACCTCCTCCAGCGCGCCGCCGATCTCCGCCTCGCAATCCACCTTGTCGGTCGACTCGCGGAGGATCGTGACAACCGTGGCCGCGTCGTCATCCAGCGCAGCGAGGCTGCCGCGCATCCGCTCGCCGCCTGCGCGGATGCTCGCCAGAGATTCGGCGAGCGCGCGCCCGGCATCGATCTTCCCGCTTTGGCCCTGCCGCTCGCGGATCGATCCGGCGGCGGCGGCAAGCTGTTCGAACGTCCGCGCGATCCGATCCGAAACCTGTTCGAGATTGTTGGAGAAACCCCGTATCTCGGTCGAGATCACCGCAAGCGCGAGGCCGTCCTCGCCCATTCGCCGGCAGCGCAGGCCAGTATTCCACGCCATCTGCTCGACATCGGATTGCACCTTGCGCACGGCCTTGAGCCGGCGGGCGAGGCTCTCGGCGGTTTCCGACGTGGCGTTGCTCAGCCGGTCGGTATGCCGGTCGGCCTCATGCAATTGCCCCGTAACGCTTTCCACCTCGGCAATGCCTTGCTCGAGAATCTGGAGGAAGGATTGGCCGTTCGCGTCCTGCCCGGCTCCGCCCGAATCCTTGAGCGCCAGCAGCCGGCTCGCATCCGGGCCGATGCCGCGCAGATTCTGCGTGAGGATGCGCGCCTCGCGCTGAAAATCCTCGATCGCGTCGGCGGCCTGCGCGGCAAGGAGGGCGAGCGTGCGCCCCTCAAGGGCCTCCACCACCGCCATGTCGCCATCCGCCCGCTCGGCAAGAAAGGCCGCGAGCGACAGGATGCCGTCGGAGACATGCTCCAGCCGCTGCCGGGTGATATCGCCGATCTGGAGCGCGCCGATCGCGGTCGCCACCTTGCCGCGGATTTCACGCGCGACATCGGCGATGTGCGACGCCAACGTGGCGATATCCGCCTGATGCCGTTGCAGCGCCAGCGCATCCTCGGCCAGCTTGGCGGGCACATGGGGGATGACCCGCGCGCATTCGGCAGCGAGCAGATTTTCGGCCTCGACCATGGTCGTCACCTTCTCGCCCAGTTCCTTCACCTCGCGTTCGAAGCGGGCGAGCTGTTCCTCGCCCAGATCGAGCCGGACGAACATATGATCGGCGAACCCGGAAAACTCCTCGGCGCCGGCCGCGGCCACCTTGATGTTGAGCCCGCATATCCTGAGGAAGCTCAGTGTCCGATGTATCTGGCCGATCTGATCGCGCAGTTCCTTGCTCGCCTCGCGGATCCGGGCGAGATCCCTTTGCCGATCCATCTGGAGCGCCGGCAGACGGGTGAGCCGATCGGCGGTGCTGCGCATATTCTCCACCGCCGCATCCGCCGCCTCGCGGTCGAGCGCGTTGGTCACGCCCTCCAGCGAGCCGACCAGCCGCTCGATGATCTCGAAAGCCGCCGCGAGCGCGGTGCCGGCTTGCATGAAGCGCGCGTCGAGGCCGCTGGCCAGCGCACTGAGCGTCGCCTGTACCTCGGTCAGCGTCGCTTCGCTGGCCCCGGACGCTGAAATCCTCGAAAACTGCACGCGAACCTCCCGGAACGGCTTGATCGATGGCGTCGCGGACGCCTTGAACTTTATAGGTGAAAATGCGCCGGCCCGGCGGTCAGCCCGTCGAGGCGGGCGCGAAGTCCGGCTGCGGAATGGCGTTGGCGACCAGCCAGCGGCCGGTCACGTCCAGATCGGCGAGATCGTGGACGTCGCGGCATCCCTCCGTCTCGAAAGGCAGGATGTGCGATCCCATGCACGGCCAGGGCGGCTGCCCGTCGGGATCGAATATCGCCTTGCGTCCACGCAGCACCCAGAAGGAATGATCGAAGAAGAAGCAGGCGGGTAAATCCTGCCGGTTCGCCGAAATATCCTCACCCGTCACGAACAGGCCGAGCGAGCCGTCGGGCCGAAGACGCTTGGCGCGCATCGGATGATATTCGGGATGCCGATGGGCCGGCACCACCGCCGTCGCCTCGGGCGTATCCAGCAACAGGTCGATGCAGGCGTCTATCTGCCATTCGGCGATCGTGCCGACATTGGCGTGCTGGACGACGAGGATGTCGATCGCGCCTTCGCGCTCCATGATCTCGAAGGCGTGGCGAACGGCGTCGCTGCTCTGCGCCGTCGCGCTTGCCAGTTCCGGCGGCCGCACGATCGGTCGATAGCCCGCCTGCCCGGCGGTATCGAGGATGCGCGGACAATCGCTGCTGATGTAGAAGCGGCTGATATGGCGGCTCCTGCGCGCGGCGGCGGCCGACCAGAGCAGCAGCGGATGGCCCTCCACCGGCAGGATATTCTTGTCCTTGAGCGTGCTGCCGCCCCGCCCGATCATCAGCGCCGCGACGTTCACCGGCCCACCCCTTCGGCCGCCGTCGGCCGTCCCCATGGATGGACGATCAGGAGAAGCGCGTCGCTCGTCCGGCTCGCCTCGCGCGTGGTGCGCCAGCAGGCTTCGAGCCACCAGCGATCGCGGCCGTCGAACATGTCGGGGCTGGCGCCCTGCGGCGCGTTGAAATACGCCCAGTGAAAATAGTTGAAGATGCCGTAGCGCTGATAGCCGGCCACCTCGATCTCCGCCTCGGGAAACAGCCGCCGCGCCGTCCGCTCCAGCACCGGCGGCGAGAAATAGGAGATATGCTCGCGCATGAAATTACGCCGCCGATACGCAGGCGAAAGCGCGTTCAGGTCATCGTCCAGATTGGGCACTTCCACCCAGAGACTGCCCGAACCGGGCCGGAGCAGCCGGCCGGCGCGCGCAAGGAGGGCCAACGGATCGGCGACATGCTCAAGCACATGCCAGGCGGTGACGGCGTCGAAGCAGCCGGCATGCGCCTCCACAAAGGCGTCGTCCAGCAGGCCGGTGGCATAAGCCGGCGGCGGAAAATCCGGGTCCCGCCGCTCCGCGAAATAGCGGCGCCCCATCTCGGCGCGTGCGGCGCTCGGCTCCAGCACCAGCATATCGACGTCGGGATGGAGGCGGGTCATCGCCGCGCCGAAAAAGCCGTAGCCGCCGCCGATGTCGAGCACGCGCGCGCGCTCCCCGCCCCGCCGCGGAAAGCGATGGCCGGAGAAGCGGGCCGCCCGCCGATTGGCCTCGATCGCGCTGTGATCGAATATCGTCGCGATCGATGTGCCATAGGTATCGACGACGAAATTCACCTGCCCGTCATCCTCGTAGAAATCGAGGCTGTAGGCGGGCGGCGACAATTGCACATGATCGCAGGCGCGGCACTTGACCGCGCGAAGCCTGCCCGTCTCGTCGCCCGTCACCTCGCGCTGAACGAGATGCGGCGCCGCCGCGTCTCCGCATAGCAGGCAATGAAAGCCTTCGTCGGTCATCGCGCGATCTCCCATCACGCCGCCGCGCGGAAATATTTATGATGCTCGCTCGGGTTGATCCTTTTGATCTCCGAGCCGAGCATGTCCTCCGCCTCCCGGATTTTGGCGACATAATCGCGAAAATCGGTGGTCAGATCGATCGCGACCGCGTCGAAATGCGCCCAGTCGGTGTTGCCCAGCTTCACATGCTTCTCGATCATCCGGCCGCCGGCGGCGACGGCGAGCGCGGACGCCATCCAGCCGAAATCGTGGCTCGAATAGCCCGGAACGATGCGCGGATCGGATCGCGACAGCGCATCATAATGCCGCACGATGCCGACATTGCAGTCGGCGACCGGCGTCGGATAGGCCGAGTTGCATTGCAGCAGATAGAGGTTGCGGCAGTTGACGAAGCTGCGCAGCACCCAATTCTCATAGGCCTGATCGGTCATGCCCGTCGAAAGGACCACCGAGCCGCGATAGGTGCGCGCGACATGGGCCATATAGTCGCGATGCTCGGAAATGGTGCTCGGCAGCTTGACGAGCGCCGGATCGAACTGAAGCATGAACTCGAACGAGGGCCTGTCGAGCACCGAGGCGAACCAGCCGATATCGAGATCGCGGCATAGGTCGTCGACAAAGGCGAAATCGTCGCGATCGAGTTCGAGCTGATGGCGATAGTCGCCGAAGGTCTTGCCGAAAGGGGAAACATAGGGCGATGCAAGCTGCTCGGGCGAATAGAAGGTCGCGACATCGCGCTTCTGCAACTTCACATAATCGGCGCCCGCCGCGCGCGCCGCGCGGATCATCCGCTCCAGCCGGTGCCGATCGCCGAAATGGTTGGTGGTGAGTTCGGCGACGACGGCGACCGACGATCCCTTGCGCGCCTGCCGGGGCCTGCACGACGCCTGAAAAAGCTGGTTCAGGTCCTCAGGCGTTATCTGCGAGAAGGAACGGCTGCCGACATGCGCCACGTCGAGGTTCGAATCCTTCAGCATGTAGAGCGTGTTCAGGAAGAAAAATTCCTGAAGGCTGATGCGAAAGAAGCGATCGGCGCTGTTGCCGGGGGCGAAATCATGGTCGATCGACTGCGAAAAGCCCGCGCCCGGCAGGAAGTCGAAGCCGACCATATAGACGGTCTGCCGCCGTCCGCGCGCTTCGGCCACATAGCGGGCGATCTTCAGCGCCGAGAGGAACAGCACCTCCTCGATCGTGAAGGCATCGGACTGGAAGCGCTGCATCATCAGGTCGCTGCCGTCGCTCTGGAGCGGCGCAAAGGGCGCGTGCAGCACTTCGCCGCGCGCGGGCCGAAAGTCGGTGGAGGTGATGTAGAGGCGTGAGCGCGCGCCGTTCTCCGCCAGCGCGCCCTTCACCCAATCGGCGTGGAAAATCGTGATGTCGG
>Ga0180221_1002678_pt1 | contig 10148 bp, 9 predicted proteins | sample eDN5th37CKraftMG_FD_151339 | JGI IMG/M metagenome (GOLD analysis project Ga0180221, IMG submission 151339) | Enriched Miracle-Growth compost microbial communities from Emeryville, California, USA - eDNA 5th pass 37_C Kraft MG (version 2) (version 2) ...
CAAGCTCAGGAAGAACGGTACGAGCAGAGAAGCGAGAAAAGCGTAATAGATGTCTTCCTGAATGATCAGGCCGGCGATCATCGGTAGCCCGGCACAGGCCGCCTGGGTGGTGACGAGTTGGTCGCTGGAGAAATTGCGCCCGGATACGCCGACGAGATAGGCGAGGCTGACGGAGAAGCTGATGAGATGGGCTGCCGGGTCAGTCGTCAACGCAAAGGTTAGAAAACACCAGAGGCTGACCACCGCAACGAAGGCGCCGGAACCAATAATATACCGCTTTTCCCAGCGGCGCGTCTCGTCGAAGCCGTTGTCGGCCTGGTTCCGCCGCGCATATGCGGACATGTCTTTTATTCTGGCCCAGCCGATCACGGTCAGAGCGAGGGAGCAGGCGAACAGCACGGGCTCGCTGACCTTCCAGGCGGTGACGGCGGCGGCCGTGGCCGCGCTGATCGTGCCTGCGTACAGCGATCGGGAATCCGCGTAGAGCGCGTTTACTGACGACGCATAGATATCGACCGGAAGCGATCGTTGGTCCTGCGTTGTAAGCCAGCGGGGCATATAACCTCAAACATCCTCGCCAAGGAGGCTCGATCAGCCATGGCCATTTCTTATGGCGCATAGGAATTGATAGGCCATGCGCACGATCCGAAAAATTTTAATGATTTGGCCCGGCTTCATCCCGGGGAGCGGGAATAATATTCCATAATCTTGGAACCGGTTCCCTTGGGGGAACCTCCGCAAAAGTTAATCATAAGTAAAAATTGACGCTTCGAGGCGGGGGGAAGCCCGTCTACTTTGTTTACTTTGGTAAACAAAGAGTTAAGATAATATTGTAGCTTTTGTGTTTCCGGAGTGTTTTCAATGAGCTCGGTTGCGGCCCGAGCGGGCAAGGCGTTTTCCCAGCGTCTGCAAGAGTTTGCGGACGCAGTTCAATATCGGCGCATTGAAACGGGGGCGGATTTAGAAGCGGTATTCCGCCTTCGCTACGAAGCTTATGTCCGGGAAGGGACGATCCCGATCAGCTTCGAGAAGCGCTTTGCCGACAAATATGACGAACTGCCGAACGTCTCGATCTTCGGCGCCTATATCGACGGGGAACTAGCCAGCTCCATCCGCGTGCATGTGGCGAGCCCGGAACATCCCGTGTCCCCCAGTGTCGATGTTTTTGCCGATGTGCTGGTGCCGGAAATTGAGAAAGGGCACACGATCGTCGATCCGACCCGTTTCGTATCGCACCCGGTTATCGCGCGCGGCTATCCCGAATTACCCTACATCACCGTCCGGCTTGGCTTTCTCGCGTCGGAGTATTTCAAGGCGGATCTTGGCCTGGCATCAGTGCGTGTTGAACATCAGGCGTTTTACAAGCGTCTGTTTTTGATGAACCCGCTCTGTGAGCCGCGGCGGTTTCCAAATCTCGCGCCGCTGTTCAGCCTGATGGGTGTTCATTACCCCTCAGTCAAGAATCAGATCATCCAGCGCTATCCGTTCATGCAAAGCACACCGGCGGAGCTGGAGGAACTCTACGGGCACCACGAACGCATCCCCGATGCTTCGGTGCTGCCGTTCCCGCTCAGCCATGGCGAGTTGCACGCCGCCCAATAGCGCCGGAGAGCCTGTGCGCGTGTCTTGCTCAGGCAACGCTGCGGATTTGATGCTGCGCGGTGTCGTCAGTGCGTTTCAGACTGATGTCGTCGAGGAAGCGAGACAACAGGGCATTGAACTGCTCTGGCGCTTCGAGGAACGGGGCGTGGCCCACGCCGTCAATGATATGGCAGCGATGATCCCAGAGCGACTGGTAAGAAACGTTTGCCACATAATCGAGCCGCGCAAACGGTTCTTCAGAACCGTTAACGACGGCAATCGGGGTTGGCAGGTTTTCGACGACCCAGCGTTGCTCGACGCCGGCACCGGCCATCAATCCTCGCCCCAGAATCGGGCGTGCGCGTCTGTCAGTACGGACGATCGCATCGCAGAATTGTACTGCATATTTTTCTCCGACACAGGCGCGGGCAAACCGGCTGATGTCGTGCGCATTCAGTCTGCTTTTGGTTGCGAGCAGGAGATCGAGTTGGACCTGGAAGCCGCGGATCATTCCCAGAATGCCGTGCCTGATGGGCGGTGCGCCGATGATCATTGCGCCAGCCGCATCGAAACCCTGACCGATCATTTCGAGACTGATATGCCCGCCCAACGACCAGCCGATGAGCGCTGCACGCTGGATATCCAATGATCGCAACGCCTCGATCAGCGTGGCAGCATAACCGGGGACAGTGTACGCTTGTCGGGGTTCGAGCGCATTATCCGATTGCCCGTGCCCAAGCAGATCAACCGCGATGAAGCGATGCTCGTTTGCCAATTTCGTTTCGAGCTGATGTTGAAAAACGTCTCGGCAACTCGAATTTCCATGTATAAAAACGACCGGCATGCCCTTGCCTGAGCTTTCCAGGAAAGACAGCCGCCCTTGTGACGTGTCTACTTTGCGCGCAAGCATCGCGTTCCCACGGTTTCCGTTCGGTCGTTATCGACAGGTTGCGCAGAACAAGATGTAAGGCGTGTTAAAAATTTAGGAGACATTTGTGAGTCATTCGATGCCCCCCTCCGCAGCGGTCGGAGATCAGGATGATAAGGCCAGTGCTGATTATGTTTTGGGTCATTCCGATCGGGAACTCGAAAGACTGCGTCGCCAGGGGGCGCTTTTCTCCGATCTGACACGCGATCTTCTGATCCGCGCGGGTGTTAAGAAGGGGATGCAGGTTCTCGATATCGGCTGCGGCGTCGGTGATGTTTCCCTGATCGCCGCGGACCTCGTGTCCCAGGGGGGAAGCGTAACGGGGATCGATCCTGCCGCGGAGGCGCTGGCGATTGCACGGGCCCGGCTTAACGGCAGGGCAGGGGTGCGCTTTTCGCCCGGGACACTGGAGAGCCTGGAAGATTGCTCCTCGTTCGATGCGGCAATCGGTCGCTTCATCCTGATCCATCTGGCAAATCCGGCCGAAGCGCTGGCTGGGCTCCGTAGCCGGTTGCGGCCGGGAGCAATCATGTCCTTTATCGAATTCGACCTGAGTACGGCGGCGGCCTATCCGCCATTGACGCTGCTTCAGCAGTGCATCGGCTGGGTCGGCGAAGTTTATCACCGGATGGGGCGTCAGCTCGATATGGGGGTGGCGCTGTTCGGGGCCTTCCGAGCCGCGGGGCTAAACCCGCAAATGGTGGGGCTGACCCGGATCACTACGGCCGACGACGAGGCGGGGATCGATTTCCTGGTCGAGTCCGTCCGCAGTCTGCTGCCGGCAATGGTCAAGCTCGGGATAGCGACGGAAGAAACTGTTAATATCGATACGCTTCGCCAGCGACTGTTGCAGGAGGCCACTACCGGCGATCATTGTGTTTTCTATCCTCGCCTTGTGGGTGCATGGGCGAGCGTACCCTGATCTATATTTAGTCGAATCTTCACTTCGTTCTTGCTTTCGGCTGTCTGGAAAGGGCGAGCTGAATTAGACTTGGAATTCAAAGCAAAATTTGGGGGCTAGCTTTGAATCTCCTGAAGCAAACGACAGCATATGTCTGCGGTGGAGTGCTGATGGCGTCTTGCGTTGCGTTGGCAACGCCGGCCTACGCTGGGGCATTTCAAGTTCGCACGCAGAGCGCGGAAGGTTTCGGAACTGCGATCGCCGGCGTTGCCGCGGGCAGCGCGTTATCGTTCAGCTTCTGGAATCCCGCGGCACTCTCGAACATCAAAACGATCCAGATCGAGGGCGTCCTGAACGGGGTCTTCCCCTCGATCCATCTTGATCCGACAACCGGCGGGTCCGTTGGGATTGGCAAGAATGCGCTGGTGCCGGCATCCTACATTGCGCTGCCGGTCAACGATCGAATGACGTTCGGGCTTGCCATCACCAGTCCGTTCGGACTGGCGACGAAGACGCCAACCAACTGGGCCGGGCAGATCTACGGGCGCGACTCCGAGATATTTTCCGTCAACGTCAATCCGATGCTCTCTTATCGTGTCAACGATATGCTTTCGATCGGCGCCGGCGTTCAGGTTCAGTATTTCAAGGCGAACCTCTCGCAGGCGACCGGCGTCCTGCCCGGCGCACCGAGCGCTACGCTCAAAGCCGACGGTCTGGGCGTGGGTTTCAATCTCGGCATGCAGCTCAAGCCTTGGGCGGGTGGTACGGTCGGCATCGGATATCGTTCCACGATCAGTCAGGATTTGGGCGGCGACTTGAGCATGCTCGGGATGAGCTTGCCCGCGAAAGCGACGCTGAAGACGCCGCAGCTCGTCAGCTTCGGTGTCCGGCAGGAACTCACCGATCGTTTCCGCCTGATGGGTACGGTCGAATGGACGAACTGGAGCAACATCAATGTTGTCCCGATCTATAGTGTCGGATTGGGTGGACAGTTGACGACGCTGCCGCTTCGTTACCGCGACGGCTGGCTGTTCTCGGTGGGTGGCGAATATGACATCGACAGCCAATTTACCGCGCGAGCCGGTATCGGATACGAGATCGCGCCTGTTACCGATATGACCCGCGATGTTCGATTGCCGGAGCCGAACCAGGTCATCCTCTCGGCGGGTCTTGCCTACCGCTATAGTGAGCGACTGACATTCGACCTCGCCCTCACGCAATCCATCGGCCTTGGAAGCGGGCCGGTAACGATCGGTCCGGGTGACCCTCGTTTTCTCGGTCTGCCATTCACCGCGACATCCGATTTGAATGTGACGATTGTTTCGGCTGGCCTGAAGTTGAAATTCGATGGCACGTCATTGGCCACCCGTTAAAGCCGGGTGCGCCTAACGGGGCCGTTAGCGGTCATCCTTCGAAAGCCTGGCTCTGCTGCCTGCGCTCCCTTCTGGATTGCGGTGCGTTTGCGTGCTCTGTGATCTCCGGATCGGCGCTCAGGGAGCTATTTTCCTTTTCGATAGCAATGAATTGCGATTTTAGGTTGAGGACCCGAAGCGGTCCTCAATTGCGGAAAAGACGCAAATCATCTAATATTACAAAGGCTTAATTCTGTTTGGTAATATAATACCAGATAGACTCAGCCATGGGACCAGAGGCCGCCACACATCGTCATCATGGTTGATGTCACCGACCAGGGCACCGCCGTCTCGCCGGCGAGCGAGGCCAGACCGACAGCGACGGGCGGGGGGCTTCCCTCGATCCTGCTTCAGCCGCTCGTCCTGCACGCGGCGGTGCTGCGTCGCTTGGGGGTGCTGGGCTACAGCTTTGCCCTGCTGGTGTTGCTGCCCGCCGTGGTCGTGTTTTTCTATCTGGCATTCATCGCGTCGGACGAGTTCGTCTCCGAGGCGCGCTTTGCCGTTCGCGCGGCGAACGAGACGACCGTCTCGTCGACCTCCGATCTGATGTCGATGGTGTCGTCGCTCACCGGCGTCCGCTCGACGAACCAGGACGCATTCATCGTCATCGATTACGTCAGAAGCCGGAAGATCATCGAAGATCTCGGTGGGACGCCATACGTCGAAGGCTATTACGCCAAGCCGAGCATCGACTGGATATCGAGACTCCCCATCGGCGAAACCGTGGAGGATATCTGGACCTATTGGCGCGACAAGGTCTCGGCGATCATCGACACGCAGTCGAACATCGTCACGTTGCGCGTACGCGCTTATTCCGCCGAGGAGGCGCAGGCGCTCGCGCGCAAGATCGTGGCGCGCGGCGAAAACCTGGTGAACCAGATTTCGGAGCGAAGCCGAAGGGATACCGCATTGTGTGCCTAGTATGGTCGGTCACTGCCTAAGATCACGATTGAGTTTCGACTAGTTGTAGTAGATAGCGACCGTAATCGGTTGATCGCATGCTGTGCCCGATGGTGGTGATCTGCTCACTTGTGATCCATCCGTTTGCAAATGCGATCTCTTCCGGACAAGCGATTTTCAGTCCTTGTCGGTTTTCGATGGCGCGGATGAATTCTGATGCCTCAAGGAGTGATTCGTGCGTGCCGGTGTCTAGCCACGCAAAACCTCGTCCGAGCTTTCTTACTTGCAATTTTCCTTGTTGCAGATAGTGCCGGTTAACATCGGTAATTTCAAGCTCACCACGCGCCGACGGTTGCAGCGATTTGGCGATATCAACAACAGTATTGTCATAAAAATAGAGTCCGGTAACAGCCCAATCGGATTTGGGATGGGGAGGCTTTTCCTCGATAGATATAACCCTTTCAGCCTGATCAAATTCGACGACGCCGTAACGTTGCGGATCGCGGACACGATATCCAAACACGATTGCACCCTGTCCGAATAACGCAGCTTCTTTGAGCGTATTACTCATCGAATGACCGTAGAAAATATTATCACCCAGCACCAATGCACAGGGTGAATTCTGGATGAATTGTTCGCCGATGATAAATGCTTCTGCCAGTCCCCGGGGCTCTGGCTGAATTGCGTAAGAAATTGAAATACCCCATCTCGAACCGTCTCCGAGTAGTTCAGAAAAGGCAGGAGTGTCGCGAGGTGTCGAGATCACAAGAATATCGCGAATGCCGGATAATAGTAGCACCGATAGTGGATAGTAGATCATCGGTTTATCGTAGATGGGTAACAGTTGCTTCGACGTTGCAAGCGTCAATGGATGTAATCGGGTGCCACTGCCGCCAGCAAGAATAATTCCCTTCTTGAGTGTCATGATAAACTTACCTACGTAACAGAGCGATGATGGCTGCTTCGCTTTCTTGCTTCCACGGGGCTGGCCTAATGCCGAAGGTAGAGATAAAGAGGCCGGTATTGAGAATGGAGTTTTTCGGCCGGCTTGCTTTGGTTGGAAACTCGCGTGTTTCGATTGGAACGACCTTTGGATTTCGGCAGGTGATGGTAGCTTGCGTCGCTACGATATGTTGCGCAAAGCCGTGCCACGTTGTCGTTCCGTCGCCGGCAAAATGGTAAGTACCCCAAGTCGCGATGCCGTCGATCATGCGCGGTGCAATTTTTAAAATAGTACGCGCGAGATCGCGTGTTGACGTAGGGCACCCATATTGATCGGCGACAATACGGAGTTCGTCGCGCTCCTGCGATAACCGTAGAATGGTCTTAAGAAAGTTGGTTCCAAACTCTCCATAGACCCATGCCGTTCGTAGAATAATGTGTTGAGATGAAAGCCGTCGGACGGCGTCTTCTCCGGCAACTTTACTCCGACCGTATGTACTGATTGGAGCCGTCCGGTCGGCTTCTGTATAGGGGCCAGACTTGGTCCCATCAAATACATAGTCGGTCGAGATATGGAGGAGTGGGATGCCACGGGCGGCGCAATTGCGGGCAATAGCTGCCGCACCATCGGCGTTCGTACGGTAGGCAATCGTCCAATTCTCTTCTGCTGCGTCTACTTTTGTATAGGCAGCGGCATTAACGATCAGGGACGGTGCTAGCGTCTCGATGACTTGGCCGACTGCTATTTCATCAGTGATATCGACAGTCTCTTTGCTCAGGCTTCGCAATGGAATATTGCCCAAGCGCGCCTCACGTGACAGCTCCTGACCGAGTTGTCCGTTGCCGCCAAAGACTAGGATCACCGCCAGACCTCGACATTCATGCAGGTTGGGAACTAATTACGAGCAGACGATAGCGTCGGCTATGTCCTCTTTCTGAGTCCAGAGTTATCCAACTTTCTCCGTCTATTTTCCTTCAAAAAAAACGTTGATGTCTCTCATAAGCGGTTGTTTGGTATCTTTAAGCGAGATTTCGATATTCTCTGGTTTGAAGGGCCAGTTAATATTGAGCGCGGGGTCGTTCCAATAGATACCGAGATCATGCGCGGCGGAATAGTAATTAGTGACTTTGTAAGAAACGATAGTATTTGGCGCGAGTGTGCAGAAGCCGTGCGCGAAACCAATTGGAATAAATATTTGTTCGCCATTTTCTGCTGATAACTCAGCCGCGACGTGTTGGCCAAAAGTTGTTGACGTTCGTCGCAGATCGACTGCGACGTCAAGAATCCGACCGCAGATAACATGGACGAGCTTGGCCTGTGCGAAGGGAGGGGCTTGAAAGTGGAGGCCGCGCAGCGTGCCAGTACGATTTGAATGTGAAAGGTTGTCTTGAACGAAACTGAGTTCGAGTCCAGCGTCTGCCAGCGCTCGCTTGCTGTAAGTCTCGACGAAGAAACCCCGTTCGTCCCTGTGGCGCGTGGGCTTGAGGACAACAACATCGGGGATTGCCAGACGCCGGACCTCAATGCTCATCGTCGATCCTTGTATTTCATTGACCGCGCTAGAGTTAAAACTTCAGTCAGTATCGACCAATGGCCGGGGCAGACCGATAGTGTCCTACGTATCCTGTCGTCGCTTGAGGCACTAGATTGATCTTAACAGATGAAATGTTATTATGTGTTTTTATTAACAAATAAAAGGAATGTGAAAGTTAATGTTGCCGACGGCAGCAAGATGCAGAGGTTGCATCGGCCCTATTTTCGCTAACTCTTTTCGGTTGGATCGGAGTAGACGCACTGACGCCGAAGTGTCCGAGTATCGGCGCTATGGCCGCCAGCGGCCGATACGCCTCGCCGTTTCCCGGAGCCTGCCCGAGAGGACACGATGACGACATCCGACCTGACCGTTGAGCGCCCGTCGCCGGGCGTGGCGCTGATCCGCTATAGCCGCCCGAAGTCGATGAATGCGCTCGACGTGAAGCTGCGCCGCGAGCTTGCCGCCGAACTCACCGCGCTTGCCGCCGACGACACCGTGCGCGTTGCCGTCATTGCCGGCACCGACAAGGCGTTTGCCGCAGGCGCCGATCTCTCGGAGATGGCGAAAGCCGACAGCGTCACCGTCCACGACTGGAACACCGGCGCATCGTGGAAACAGATCGGCGCGTTTCCCAAGCCGCTCATTGCCGCGGTCAAAGGCTTCGCGCTCGGCGGCGGCTGCGAACTGGCAATGCATTGCGACATCATCATCGCCGGTCAATCGGCGCGCTTCGGTCAGCCGGAGGTCAAGGTCGGCATCATGCCGGGCGCCGGCGGCACGCAGCGCCTGACGCGGGCGGTCGGCAAGTTCCGCGCCAATCTCTATCTGATGACCGGCCGGCTATTTGATGCACGGACGGCGCTGGAGATGGGGCTGGTGAGCGACGTCGTCGCAGATGCCGAGGTCGAGCCGACGGCGCTGGCGCTGGCGCAGGAGATCGCGGCCTTGCCGCCGCTGGCGCTGAAATTCATCAAGGAGGCGGTGACGCTCGCCGACAACGCGCCGCTCGACGCCGGTCTCGATTACGAGCGCCGCTCGTTCCAGTTCCTGTTTTCGACGGCGGACCAGAAGGAAGGCATGGCGGCGTTCCTGGAGAAGCGCAAGCCGACCTATAAGGGCGGCTAGCGCCGCGCGGCCGATTGAAACCGGCTTGCGGGCCGGGATGGTCGAAAGTCGGACTGTGGGGAGCCTCGCCGCAGGTCTAGGATCGGCGCGAAAGTCGAGGGCTCGCCATGACGCACGCATTGCAACCGCACCGGGTTCCGGGGTCGCATGCAGGCGGGGCCACCGCCCGGCAACGCGCCCAGTTTTTCTGCGATCGCTATGCGTTGCGCGTCCCGGTGTTGCAGGCGCCGATGGCCGGCGCGTGCCCGGCCTCGCTGGCGGTTGCCGTCGCCAATGCCGGCGGCATGGGCGGCATGGGCGCGCTGACCAGCAAGCCCGACGGGATCAAGACCTGGGCGTCGGAGTTTCGCTCCCAGAGCAATGGTGCCTTTCAGCTCAATCTGTGGATTCCCGATCCGCCGCCGGTGCGCGATCCGATGGCCGAAGCGGAGATGCGGGAGTTCCTCGGCTTCTGGGGACCGCCGGTGTCGCCGGAAGCGGGCGATACGCGGCCGCTCGATTTCGACGAGCAATGCGCGGCGCTGCTCGACGTCGCGCCGCCGGTCGTGTCCTCGATCATGGGCGTGTTCCCGGACGACTTCCTGCGGCAGCTCAAGGACCGTCATATCGCCTGGTTCGCGACGGTCACGACGCTGGCCGAGGCGCTCGAGGCGCGCAACGCCGGCGCCGATGCACTGATCGTGCAGGGCATCGAGGCCGGCGGACATCGCGGCGCCTTCGACAATTCCTCGGCCGAACGCCACACCGGCACGCTGTTCGCCCTGCTGCCGCGCATCGCCGACAAGATCGATCTGCCGCTGATCGCCACCGGCGGCATCGGCGAC
>Ga0180221_1002680_pt1 | contig 10147 bp, 9 predicted proteins | sample eDN5th37CKraftMG_FD_151339 | JGI IMG/M metagenome (GOLD analysis project Ga0180221, IMG submission 151339) | Enriched Miracle-Growth compost microbial communities from Emeryville, California, USA - eDNA 5th pass 37_C Kraft MG (version 2) (version 2) ...
TCCGGGTCGGCCGTCTGGGTCGGCACGGGCGTCGGCAACGGGATCGGCTTCTCGACGGTGATGCCGAACATGCTCCCGAGGGTGCGATCCAGGCCGTAGTAGGCGTTGACGCCGAACACGCCGGTGAGGATGAACACGACGAGCGCGACGATCGCGACGCCCTTGCGCCACCCGGGCGAGTCCCAGAGGTTGACGATCGCGATCCCGCAGGCGGCGAAGACGGCGGCGATGATGAGCACCGCCTGGATGGGCAGGGGCCCGCCGAAGGCGTGCATGAGGCCCGCGACGATCCACAGCCCGAGGACGGCGAGCAGCACGCCGCCGAGGAAGCCGATCAGGGTGGTCAGCACCCGGCGCGGCGTCGGGCGGCGGATGAGCAGCACGACCAGAAGCGCGATGCTCAGGCCGCAGAGGATCCACATGAACGGCCCGTCGATGACGGGCAGCTGAAGGAGCGCGTCGAACACCTATCCCCCTAAGTCCCCGGGTCGCGCCCTGGCGCGGTGGTCCATTGTCGCAGACCCGCTTCGGAGGCCGCGGGAGGCTTGGGCGCTTGACGTGAATCGGCGACCTCGCTAACGTGAAACCGATCAGTTGTATATTGACGTGAGGGCACCGCCTCCACGGACCCGTCGAGAGGAAGACCCGATGCCCGTCGTGAGCACCGCGAAGCATCCGGAGAGGCGGAGCTTCCAGATCGTCTGCGCGTTCGCCGCGCCCGTCGAGAAGGTCTGGCAGCTGTGGGCCGATCCGCGCAAGGTCGAGCGCTGGTGGGGACCTCCGGGCTACCCCGCCACCTTCCTGCGGCATGACCTGACCGTGCCGGGCCGGGCGATCTACCACATGCCGGGCCCGGACGGCGAGCCCACCTTCGCCTACTGGCGCTTCCTGCTCATCGAGCCGCCCACGCACCTGGAGATCGAGAACGGCTTCGGGGACGAGCACGGCGAGCCTGCCGGCGACATCCCCGCCAGCGTGGTGGTCGTCGAGCTGGAGCCGGCCGGGGAGGGAACGCGCATGACGGTGAGCACCCGCTTCGAGACGGTGGAGGCGCTCGAGCAGCTGCTCAGCCTCGGCATGCAGGAGGGCATGGCGGCGGCACTGGGGCAGGCCGACGGCATCCTTGCGGAGGGCTGAGGGCTGAGGGCTGAGGGCTGTCGGGATGGGGCGCCCGCTTCCGAGCGTGAGTAGCGTGGAGGCATGAGCGACATCCCCCTCATCCCCCTGAACTCCGGCACCTCGATCCCGCAGCTCGGGCTCGGCGTCTGGCAGACGCCCGACGCGGACGCCGAGCGGCTTGTCCGCTATGCGATCCACGAAGCCGGCTACCGCCACATCGACACCGCGGCGGCGTACGGCAACGAGACAGGGGTCGGGCGCGGGATGCGCACCTCGTCCGTGCCGCGCGAGGAGGTCTTCCTCACGACGAAGCTCTGGAACGCGGACCAGGGCTACGACCGCGCCCTGCGCGCCTTCGACGCGAGCCTGGAGCGGCTGGGCACGGACTATGTCGATCTCTACCTCACCACTGGCCGCTCCTGGACGACCAGCGGATCGTGCGCACCTGGGAGGCTTTGGAGCGCATCCACGCAGAGGGGCGGGCTCGGGCGATCGGCGTGAGCAACTTCGAACCGCGCCACCTGCGCCTGCTGCTCGACCGGGGCGGTGTGGTGCCCGCGGTCAACCAGATCGAGCTGCACCCGCACTTCCCGCAGCGGGCGCTGCGAGCCTTCTGCGCGGAGGCGGGCATCGCGATCACCTCCTGGAGCCCGCTGGGCGGAACGAGCAACTCCTGGGGTCCCGACCGCCCGAACACGCTTCTCGGGGATCCCGTGATCGGTGCGATCGCGCAGGAGCACGGCGTCTCGCCCGCGCAGGTCATCGTGCGCTGGCACCTGCAGAACGGCCTGGTCGTGATCCCGAAGTCCTTGCGCGAGGAGCGCATCGCGGCGAACATCGACGTCTTCGGGTTCGCGCTCACACCCGAGCAGCTGGCCGCGATCGACGGGCTCGAGACGGGCGTGCGCGTCGGCGGCGACCCGAACGTCGTGAACGTCGGCGCTCCGGCCGACTGAGCGCCGGCCCCGCCTGGCGCTCGCATCCGAGGCCCGAGGCCCGAGGCCGCTCAGCGCGCCCGGCGTCGGCCGTCGGCGAGCGCGGAGGGCCAGTGCGACCACCAGCCAGACGACGCCTCCGGCGGCGAGTCCCGCGATCGCGCCGAACAGTCCTTGCACCGGCGCGAGCGGATCCTCCCGTGCCGCGGCCGGCACCGCGAACGCCAGCGCGCCGAGCATCGTGGCGCTGGTGAGGATGAGGGATCCGGGGCCGGGCCGGCGTCGAGGCGGCGGAGGCGAGGCCGGCTCGCCCACGGCATCGCCGTCGTCCGGCGTGCCCAGCGCCTTCTCGGGTCCGGAAGGCTCGGCGTCGCCCTGGACTCCTCCAGGGGCGGGCCGCTCGCCCGGGTCCTGCGACGGCTCTCCGCTCGCGCCGGGCTCGCCGCTCATATCGGGCTCGCCGCTCATCTCTGACCTGCTCGTCCGGTCCGCATGATCGTTCAGGCGGAGGGCTGCTGGGTCTGCTGCGGCTGCTGCAGCGCGGCGGCGATCCCCGCGAGCACGTCGACGGTCTCGCGCAGCTGCTCGTCGCTCGCCTGCGTGGCCGGGTCGAGCAGCCTGGCCCATACCTCCCGGTGCCCGCTGAGGTTCCGGCGCGACATCTCGGTGGGGTAGACCCGCACCTCCCGTGCGTCCGCCCCCTCGGAGCGCTTCTGCGCGAGACCCTTCTCGACGAGCGACGCGATGGACGTGCTCGTGTTGCTCTTGTGCTGCCCGAAGGCGCGTGCGATCTCGCTCACGGTGGCGCCCGGCGTCGCCATGATGATCCGCATCACATCCGCCTCCGAGCGCGTGATGTGGACGAGCCCCGGGTGGGGGATGAGCACCTCCCGCTGCACGAAGCGGAACACGTCGATGACCCGCTCGGCGAGCTCGCCGAGGAGCTCCTCGCGTGCGCTCATGCGTGCCTCCGAGAACTCTGCGCCGCCCCTTGACGGCGATGGTCATGAGTCTATAATCATCGTATGGTTATGGAGTCATAACCAACTGCACCCGAGGCGGCGCAGTGGACGACGAGGAAGCGGAGCCGACGATGTCTCTCACAGAACAGAACCCCACGGCTCAGGCCGGCGCCGCGCCGGACGAGCCGACGAGCGAGGAGCTCATCGAGCGCGCGAGGGCGCTGCGGCCGCGGCTGCGGGAGCTGCAGGCCGAGCACGCGCGTCTCGGCTCGTACTCCGAGGAGATCCACGAGTACTTCACCCGGAACCGGCTGTACGACATCCTGCGGCCGCGGCGCTACGGCGGTCTCGAGCTCGGCCTGGAGACGTTCTTCAAGGTGGTCGTCGAGATCGCCAGGGCGGACCCCGGAGTGGCCTGGTCCTTCGAGCTGGGCGCCAGCCACCCCTTCCAGTTCTCCTCCTACTTCCCGGAGCGCTCCCAGGAGGAGGCGTACCAGGCCTACCCCTTCGTCTCGGCCTCCCGCGCCTTCCCGCTCGCCTCCAAGATCGAGAAGGTCGAGGGCGGCTTCCGCGTCTCCGGGCGCTGGGACTACTGCTCCGGCTGCACCTGGAGCTCGCACTTCATGCCGGTGGCTCCGGTCACCCAGGAGGACGGCAGCCAGGTCATGTACATGTTCATCCTGCCGCGCAAGGACTTCACGATCCTCGACGACTGGGGCGAGGGCAAGACCATCGGCCTGCATGCGTCCAGCTCGAACACGATCACGATCGAGGACGCCTTCGTGCCGGACTACAACGCCGTCGTGTACGACTTCAAGGACCACGAGTGGGGCGAGAAGGGCACGCCCGGCTACGAGCTGCTGGGCAACCCGCTCTACCTCGGCCGCACCGTCACGATCTTCATCGCCGGTCTGGTCTCCTCGCAGATCGGCGCGGCCTGGGCCAGCCTGGACGAGTACGAGCGGCTGCTGGAGCGCGGATCGAGCTTCCCGCCCCGCATCCCGCGCACCGAGTCGCCCGAGTACCAGCTGTGGTACGGGCAGATCCAGTCCCTCACGGACGCGGCCGACACGCTCTTCCACGCCACGATCTCGAAGTTCGTGCGCATGCACGAGGAGTGGACCCGTGGCGGGCCGCCGGTGGGCGTGAAGGAGGACGCGCGCCTGCGCGGCCACATCATCCAGGCGGCGAGGCTGGCCGGCGAGGCGATCGATCTCGCCTTCGCTCACGCCGGCACGTCCTCCGCGGCCCTGGCCGGGACGAAGCTGCAGAAGTACTACCAGGACGCGGCCATGTTCCGCACGCACATCGGTGCGCAGTGGGATGTGCTGCTCGCCGCTCAGGCGCGCACGCAGCTGGGCAAGCCGCTCACGATGTGACGCGGTGCCGGACCGCGTGTGGCGGCGCCGGCCCGACGACGAACCCCGCGGGTGCCAGCCTGCGGGGTTCGTCGTTCTGTCCGGGCGCCTGCGCTCGCTGGACGTCAGGACAGCGGCGCGGACGCCGCAGCGCGCTCTTGCGGCTCCGGCGCTGGCTGATCCTGAGGGGACAGGTGCCGAGGGCGGGCCAGGAAGAAGGCGAGCACGGCACCGACGAGGAGCACCGCAGCGGGCAGGAACAGGGACTCCCGCATCGCGGAGGCGAAGCCCTCGTGCAGCGCCTCGGGCAGCACAAGGCCGCCGCCGGACTCCTGGCCGATGGTGACGCCGGGCGGCAGCGGCGGGAGGTCGGCGGTGATGCGGGCCACCATCAGCGCGGCGATCGCCGCCGAGCCCAGGACGGAGCCGACCTGCCGCGTGGCGTTGTAGACGCCGGCACCGGCGCCGGCGGCCTGCGGCGGGAGGTTGCGCGTGGCCGTCGAGGAGATCGGCGCCCACATGAACGCGTTGCCGAGCCCCAGCACCGCCGCGGGGATGAGCATCCACAGCGGGGACAGCCCGGGCTGCACGACGACGGCGTAGAGGACGATGGCCGCGGCGGTGAGCACCACGCCGGGCACCACGAGCAGGCGAGGATGCACCCGGTCCGAAAGGCGCCCGACGAAGGGCGACAGCCCGAGCACGAGCACTGAGGTGGGGATCATCAGCAGCGCCGACTCCGTGGGCGTGAGCCCCTGCACGACCTGCAGGAAGTAGACGATGGGGATGAACATCGAGGTGATCGCGAAGCCGACGGTCGTGATGATGACGTTGGCGATCGAGAAGTTGCGGTCGGCGAAGAGCCGCAGCGGGATGAGGGGCTCCCGCCGGTTGCGCCACTGCCAGACCACGAACAGCGCGAGCAGGAGCACTCCCGCCGCGATCATCGCCCACACCCAGCCGTTCCAGTCGTAGCTGTTGCCTTCCTGCAGGCCGAAGACGAGCAGGAACATGCCGGCCGCGGACAGCAGGACGCCGAGCCAGTCGATCGTGTGCGGATGCCTGGTCAGCTTCGGCACGAGGGCCGCCGCGAGCACGAAGGCGACCACGCCGATGGGCACGTTCACGAAGAAGATCCACTGCCAGCCCGGGCCGTCCACGAGCAGGCCGCCCACCAACGGGCCCACGAGCATCGCCACTCCGGCGGTGGCGCCCCACAGCGACATCGCCGTGCCCCGCCGGTTCGGCGGGAAGGTGCGCGTGATGATCGCCATCGTCTGCGGAGTCATCAGCGAGGCGCCGAAGCCCTGCACGGCGCGCGCGACGATGAGCTGCGCGATGCCGCTGCCGGGCAGCTCGTCCGCCAGGCCGCACCACAGGGAGGCGAGGGTGAAGATGCTCAGGCCGAGCAGGTAGAGGTTCTTCGGGCCGAAGCGGTCGCCGAAGCGGCCGGTGACCAGCAGCGGCACAGCGTAGGCGAGCAGATAGGCGCTGGTGACCCAGATCACGGAGTTCGTGTCAGCGTCGAGCCCCTTCTGAATGGAGGGGTTGGCGACGGTGACGATCGTGGAGTCGACGAGGATCATGAAGAATCCGATGACGATCGCCCACAGTGCCGCCCAGGGATTTCTCTGCTTTTCCATCGCTCTCCTCGCTCGGGGCGATCGCGACCGGCTCGCGACCCCCGGGCGAGACTACGCCCTGCCGCCGACATCCGCTGAACCGCCGGACGCGCCGCCGCCGACCTAGGATCGGGGGAGTGAGCACGGCGGACGACTGGGATCCTCTGCGGCTGCCCGAGCTGTCCGGCAGGCGCATCGTCGTGGTGGGGGCGACCGCAGGGCTGGGGTACTTCACAGCCGAGGAGCTGGCAGGTGCGGGTGCCCAGCTCGTGCTGGCCGGCCGCAGCGCCCAGCGGCTCGAGGAGGCCGCGCGCTGCATCCGCGAGCACGTGCCGGGCGCGGAGCCCGAGCTCCAGCAGGTGGACCTGGCCGATCTCGCCTCCATCTCGGCGGCTGCGGACCGCATGACGGGCACGCGCATCGACGGGCTGGTCGCCAACGCAGGCATCCTCCCGAACGCCAAGGCGGGCACCACGAAGGACGGCTTCGACCTCGGCTTCGGCACGAACTACCTCGGCCATTTCGCCCTGATCGCGCAGCTGTTCCCGACGCTGCGGCAGACACCGGGGGTGCGCATCGTGACGCTCGGCAGCGTGACCCACCGCGGGGCCCGGCTCGACCCCGCCCGGCTCGCGCGCCCGGGCGGGACGCGGATGGCGGTGTACGCCGCGTCGAAGCTGGCGCTGATGAGCTTCGCCTTCGAGCTGGATCGCCGGGTCCGCGCCGCCGGGATCCCGGTGCGCGCGATGTCCGCCCATCCCGGCTACGCGGAGGACGCGCTGACGCCTGCGCGCGGGGCGATCGTGCCCAGGCGCAACCCCGCCTTCGCGGCAGCCACCCGGATGATCGGCCAGGGCAAGGACAGGGGGGCGTGGCCCGTCGTCCGTGCGGTCATCGAGGGGGAGGGCGGCGACTACTGGGGGCCGTCGGGACGCTTCGAGCTGCGCGGCCGCCCCGTCCCTGCGCGGGCCACCGCGGCTGCCCGCGACCCGGGTCTGGGCGCAGCCCTGTGGGAGGCGAGCGAGCGTCTCACCGGCGTGCGCTTCGAGCTCGGCTGAGCGCGGCTTCGCGGCGGGGCGCAGCCCGCCGGGATGCGGGGCGCCGGCGGCGCTAGGAGGGTGTCGCGCCTGTGCGGCTCCTCACGACGAGTCGCAGCAGCACCCCCGCCACGACCACTGCCGCACCGGCCGCGACGCCCTGCCAGGGCAGGGTGGCGACGAGGACGACGCACAGCACCGCGCCGACGACGGCGAGGGCGCGCGGGTAGCGGCGCCACGGTGCGCGCTGGCGCAGGGCTGCCGCGTTCGCCACGAAGTAGTAGAGCAGCACCCCGAAGGACGAGAACGCGATCGCGCCGCGCAGGTCCACCAGGGCCGCCGCGATGCACATGATCGCCGCGAGGCTCAGCTCGGCCCGCTGCGGCACCCCGAAGCGCCTGTCCACGACGGCCAGCCAGCGCGGCAGGTCCCCCTCGCGAGCCATCGCGAGCGTGGTGCGGCCCGTGCCCGTGATCAGGGAGAGCAGCGCCCCCAATGAGGCGGCGGCCGCGCCGACCCGCACGAGCGGCGCGGCCCATCCCCAGCCCGCCTCCTGCACCACGAGCGCGAGCGGCTGGGCCGTGGCGGCCGTGCCCGACGGCCCCAGCACGAGCAGCACGACCGCGCCGACGAGGGCGTAGACGACGACGACGAGGGACAGGGCGAGCACGATCGCCCGCGGGATGTTGCGGCGCGGATCCCGCACCTCCTCGCCCATCGTCGCGATGCGGGCGTAGCCCGCGAAGGCGAAGAACAACAGCCCGCCGGACTGCAGCACCCCGTACCAGCCGCCCGCGAAGAACGGGTCGTCCCCGGCGGGCGCGGCCTGCGCGGGCGTCCCGGCTGCTCCGGCCAGGGTGAAGATCCCCGAGGCGACGACGATGGCGAGCGTGAGCAGGCTCGCGGTCACGAGGATGCGAGCGAGCAGGGCGGTCCGCGTCACGCCGAAGCAGTTCACGACGGCAAGCGCCGCGATCGCCAGGACCGCGACCGGCCGCTCCCATCCGGGCGGGGCGGCGTAGGCGGCGAAGGTCGTCGCCATGGCCACGCAGCTGGCCGACTTCCCCACGACGAAGGACCAGCCCGCGATGTAGCCCCACCAGGGGCCCAGGTGAACGCGGCCGAAGACGTAGGTGCCGCCGGAGGTGGGCGTCTGCGCGGCGAGCTGCGCGGAGGAGGTCGCGTTGCAGAAGGCCACGAGAGCCGCGAGAGCCAGGCCCACCAGCAGCGAGGGGCCCGCGACGGCTGCTGCGGGTGCGAACGCGGAGAAGACGCCCGCACCGATCATGGAGGCCAGCCCCAGGGCGACCGCGTCGCCCAGGCCCAGCCGTCGTTGGAGCGCTGCAGTGCTGTGCACGCGCCGCACTATAGGCGCTGGGCGTGAACGGCCGGGTTCAGCGCAGCTCGATGACCCCGGTGACGACATCGTGCGCGACCGCGGCGGCGAAGGCGTCGTTGATGCGCTCCAGCGGGAACACCTCGGAGACGATCGGTGCAGGGTCGATGCGGCCCTGGCGCAGCAGCCGGTCCCAGCGCGGGATGTCGCGGTGGATGAAGCCGCCACCGGTCTGCGAGGACATCACCCGCTTCGCGCGGATCGAGTACTCCAGCACGTTCAGCTCGACCGTGTCGGACCGCGAGCGCAGGCCCGTCGCCACGCTCGTTCCTCCGTTGCGCGCCATGTGGAACGCCTGGGCCATCGTCTCCCCGGTGCCCACAGCCTCGAAGGAGAAGTCGACGCCGCGTCCCCGGTCGGTGAGCGCCTTGACCTGCTCGACCGGGTCGCCGTCCGCCGGATCCACCACCTCGCTCGCGCCGAGCCGCTGGGCCAGCGCTCGCCGCCGCGGATCGGGCTCGACCACGATGATCTGCGAGGCCTGGGCCAGCCGGGCGCCCTGGAGCATCCACAGGCCCAGATGGCCGGCGCCGGAGATCGACACGGACGACCCCGGAGTCACCTGCGCCACGGAGAGGACCGCTCCCAGCCCGCTGGAGATGCCGCAGCCGAACAGCGCGGCCTGCACCGGATCGAGCTCCGGCGAGAGCCTGACCACGGTGCCCTCACGGTAGACGTTCCACTGCAGGTAGGCGCCGATGCCGCCCTCCGCCACGACGTCGCGGCCGTCCGCGGCGACGCCGATGGGGCGAGGGCCCTGCTCGAACACCTCGGCGCAGGCGCCCGGCGTGCCCTTGAGGCAGAAGTCGCAGACGCCGCACTCCGTCGTCCCGGTGATGGACACCCGGTCGCCGGGGACGAGGGTGCGCACCCCGGCGCCGGCCTCCATGACGATGCCCGTGGCGGCATGGCCGGTCACGAAGGGCGGGACCGAGCGGGTCGAGCCGCCGGAGGCGTACACGTCGGTGATGCACACGGCGGCGTAGTCCAGCCGCACGAGCACCTCGTCGGGCCGCGGATCCCGCAGCGTCACGTCCACGATCTGCAGCGGCTCGCCGAACGCCGTCACCAGCGCGGCCTTGTTCGCCATCGTCTCCTCCTCTCTCAGTGCGAGTTGCGGTGCCAGGCCAGCAGGCGGCGCTCCACGAGCTCCACCGTCAGGTTCAGCAGCAGGCCGAACACGGACAGCAGGAGGATCCACGCCCACATCCCGCCGTAGTTGAAGACGCCGGAGGTGCTGCGGATCTGGAAGCCGATGCCGTTGGTGGCCACGAAGAACTCCGAGACGATCGCGACGATCGTCGCGCCGATGGTGCCGATCCGAAGGCCCGCATAGATCTGCGGCATCGCCGCCGGCAGGACGACGCGCCACACGATCGCGGCGGTCGACAGGCGGAAGGAGCGGCCCATCATGATGAGCGTCGGATCGACCGAGCTCACTCCTCCAGCCGTGTTGATGAGCACGTACAGCGAGAGCGTGTACGCGACGAAGGCGATGCGCATCCAGTCCGTGCCGCCGAGCACGAGGATGAACAGCGGAAGCACAGCCGAGGCGGGGATCGCCCGCAGGAACTCCACGACCCAGCTGGTCGCGTACCGGAACACCCGGGACAGGCCGATCAGAGTGCCCAGGGCGATGCCCCACAGCGAGCCCAGCGCGAAGCCGAGCAGGGCCCGCCCGATCGTGGGCAGCCCGTTCTTCAGCCAGGCGTCGGCGG
>Ga0180221_1002681_pt1 | contig 10145 bp, 8 predicted proteins | sample eDN5th37CKraftMG_FD_151339 | JGI IMG/M metagenome (GOLD analysis project Ga0180221, IMG submission 151339) | Enriched Miracle-Growth compost microbial communities from Emeryville, California, USA - eDNA 5th pass 37_C Kraft MG (version 2) (version 2) ...
GCGCGCGCCAACCTGCTCGTCGTCCTGCTCGCCGCCGCGCTGCCGATCGGCATCGCCGTCGTCACCCGCCCCGCCGGCTATAACGGCATCCGCCATTTCCTGTTCGCGGTGCCGCCGATCGCGGTGCTCGCCGGCCTCGCCGTGCCGTGGCTGATCGATCAGGCGCGCCGGCGAAGCAAGCGCGCGCTCATCGCCGTCGTGCTGCTCGCCGCCGCGGCGATCCTCGATCCGGTCGTCGCGATGGTGCGCCTGCACCCTTACGAGTACACCTATTTCAATCTCCTCGCCGGCGGCGAGCGCGGCGCGCGCAAGGACTACATGATCGACTACTGGGGCCTGTCGTTCAAACAGGCCGGCGAGGCGCTGCGCGGCTGGCTCGAGGCCACCGGCGAGAAGCCTCCGCAAGGCCGCCGCTGGAAGGTCGCGGTGTGCGGCCCGCATCCGCCGGCGCGCATCGCGCTCGGCGACGGTTTCGAATTGACCTGGGATCCCAAGGGCGCCGATTTCGTGATGGCGCTCGGCGAGTTCTATTGCGCGCGGCTCGACGCGCCGGTGCTGGCGAACGTGGACCGCGGCGGCGTGACTTACGCCACGGTCTACGACATCCGCGGCCGCGACGTGAAAGAGCTTCTCACGCAGGCGCCGCCATAAAGGCTTCGCCCTACTCTCCGTTCATCCCCGCGAAAGCGGGGATCCAGTCGAAAGGAAAATGGATTCCCGGACGCAGATCGGGTGTACCCGATCTGCGCATTTTGAAGACAGACATCGGGTATACCCGATGTCTGTTCGCGGGAATGAGCGGAGTAAAAAGTGGACACTAAGAATGCGCGAACTCCCAATACAGCTCGCGCGCCTTGCGGAACAGCGGCCCCGGCTGCAATGAGCGTTCGCCGATCCGGTTGACGGTCACCACCTTCGAGGCATTGCCGCTGGCGAAAATCTCGTCGGCCTGCTCGAAGTCCTTGTATGTCAGCACCGTCTCGATCACCTCGATGCCGGCCGCGCGCATCAGCTTGATGGTGCGCTGGCGGGTGATGCCGTTCAGGAACGTGCCGTTCGGGATCGGAGTCAGCACTACGCCGTCCTTCGCCATGAACACGTTGGAGTTCGCCAGTTCCGCGACATTGCCGACCGCGTCGCAGACGATACAGTTGTCGAAGCCGCGCGAGCGCGCCTCCATCATCGCCCGCGCATTGTTCGGGTAGAGGCAGCCGGCCTTGGCGTCGACCGGCGCGGTCTCCGGCAGCGGCCGCTTGAACGGCGACAGCGTCACCGAGAAGCCGTCCGGCGTCTTCATCGGCACCTCGTAGAGCGTGAGACACCAGCGGGTCGACTCCGGGTCCGGCGGCAGCGACATCGGGCTCGCGCGCTCGGCCCAGTACATCGGGCGGATATAGAGCGGGGTGTCCTTGGGGAAACGCTTGATGCCGTCCTGCACCAGGCCGATCCACTGCTCGGCGGCGACGACGGGCTTCAGGAACATCGTCTTGGCGGACGCGTTGACCCGCGCACAGTGCAGGTCGAGGTCCGGCGTCACGCCCTCGAAGGCGCGCGCGCCGTCGAACACCGAGGAGCCGAGCCAGATCGCATGGGTGCGCACGCCCCAGACCGGCAAGTTTCCCTCGTGCCAGTCGCCGTCATAGAAGGTCCAAGTCTTCGACCAAGAAATCTTCGACCAAGAAGTCTTCGACCAGCCTTGCGCATTCGCCATGCCGCACTCCCGCGTCCGTCCCTTTGCGCGACGCTCCGCATCTGCAACACTGCCGCGCCTTGCGCGAGGAGCCTAGCATAATGCCTGCCGCCATTTACGTGTTCGACGCCTATGGCACGCTGTTCGACGTCCATTCCGCCATCGGCCGATACCGCGACAGGATCGGCCCCGATGCCGACCGCATGTCGGACCTCTGGCGCGTCAAGCAGCTCGAATATTCCTGGACGCTGACGCTGTCCGGTCAGTACCAGGATTTCTGGGCATTGACCGGCCATGCGCTCGACTTCGCGCTGGCGCGCTTTCCCTCGGTCGACAAGGCGCTGCGGCCGCAGCTGCTCGACGCTTACTTCCAGCTCGGCGCCTTCCCGGACGCGAAAGACACGCTGCGCCGCCTGCGCGACGCCGGCCACCGCACCGGCATCCTGTCGAACGGATCGCCGGCGATGCTCGAGGGCGCGGTGGAGGCAGCCCGCCTCGGCGAGCTGCTCGACGCCGTGCTGTCGGTCGACAGTCTGAAGATGTTCAAGCCGCGGCCGGAGGTCTACGACCTCGTGACGAATTTTTTCAAATGCCGTCACGCCGAGGTGGTGTTCGTGTCGTCGAACCGCTGGGACGTGATGGGGGCCGCCCATGTCGGTTTCCGGCCGGTCTGGATCAACCGCGCCGGCAACCCGGACGAATACGGCAAGGCCGAGCGCGTCATCGCGAGCCTCGCCGCGCTGCCGGACCTCGCCATCTAGCGTCCCGCAATCTGGCCACTTTTTCCGGGATAGTCGCCCGACCCGGCTGGCGGGCCGCCGCCCGTCCGCCTATATGCCTCTCTGCTCCATCCGCCCCAGCCCGCATTCATTCATGCCGACGATCATTTCGATCAACAATCTGTCGAAGACCTACGACACCGGCTTCCAGGCGCTGAAGACCATCAACCTCGACATCTATGCCGGGGAGATCTTCGCGCTGCTCGGCCCCAACGGCGCCGGCAAGACCACGCTGATCGGCATCATCTGCGGCATCCTGCGCCCCTCGACCGGCACCATCACGGTCGGCGGCCATGACATCATCAGGGACTATCGCGCCGCGCGTTCGCTGATCGGGCTGGTGCCGCAGGAATTGCACACCGACGCCTTCGAGACGGTGTGGAACACCGCCACCTTCAGCCGCGGCCTGTTCGGCCTGCCGGCCGATCCCGCGCATATCGAGAAGACGCTCCGGGCGCTGTCGCTGTGGGACAAGAAGGACGCCAAGATCCTGACGCTGTCCGGCGGCATGAAGCGCCGCGTCATGATCGCCAAGGCGCTCGCCCATGAACCGCAAGTCCTGTTCCTCGACGAGCCGACCGCGGGCGTCGACGTCGAGCTGCGCAAGGACATGTGGCAGGTGATCCGCGAGCTGAAGGAGTCCGGCGTCACCATCATCCTGACCACGCATTACATCGAGGAAGCCGAGGACATGGCCGACCGCGTCGGCGTCATCAGCAAGGGCGACATCATCCTTGTCGAGCAGAAGGCCGAGCTGATGCGCAAGCTCGGCAGGAAGCGCCTGACCCTGCAGATGCAGCAGAAGCTCGAGGGTATCCCAGCCGAGCTTGCCGTTCCCGGCCTCACGCTCTCCGCCGACGGCCACGAATTGATCTACGACTACGACACCGCGAGCGAGCGCACCGGCATCGGCGCCCTGCTCGGCGAACTGTCGCGCGCCGGCATCCGCGTGCGCGACCTGCAGACCCAGCAGAGCTCGCTCGAGGACATCTTTGTCAATCTGGTGAGCGACCGGCGATGAACCACCGCGCGATCTGGGCGATCTACAAGTTCGAAATGGCGCGCACCGCCCGCACGCTGATGCAGAGCATCGTCTCGCCGGTGATCTCGACCTCGCTGTATTTCGTGGTGTTCGGCGCCGCGATCGGCTCGCGCATCACCGAGATCAACGGCATCGCCTATGGCGCCTTCATCGTGCCGGGCCTCATCATGCTGACGCTGTTGACGCAGAGCACGATGAACGCCTCGTTCGGCATCTATTTCCCGCGCTTCATCGGCACGATCTACGAGCTGCTGTCGGCGCCGGTGTCGTTCCTCGAGATCGTCACCGGCTATGTCGGCGCGGCGGCGACCAAGTCGATCGTGCTCGGCCTCATCATCCTCGTCACCTCGTGGCTGTTCGTGCCGGTGCACGTCGCGCACCCGTTCTGGATGCTGACCTTCCTGGTGCTGACCGCGGTGAATTTCAGCCTGCTCGGCTTCATCATCGGCATCTGGGCCGACAGTTTCGAGAAGCTGCAGCTCATCCCGCTGCTCGTCATCACGCCGCTGACGTTCCTCGGCGGCACCTTCTATTCGATCGACCTGCTGCCGGGCATCTGGCAGAAGATCGCGCTCTTGAACCCCATCGTCTATCTGGTGTCGGGCTTCCGCTGGAGCTTCTTCGAAATCTCCGACGTCCATATCGGTGTCAGCGCGGTCGCCGCGCTCGCCTTCATGGGGCTCTGCCTCGGCATCACCTGGTGGATCTTCAAGACCGGCTACCGGCTGAAGAACTAACCACTATTCCGCAGGCCGGCGGAGATACCGTTGATCGTCAGCAGCAGACCGCGCAGCACCTTCTCGTCGGCGTTGCTCTCGCGATGCGCCCGCAACAGCTCGACCTGCAAATGGTTGAGCGGGTCGATATAGGGAAAGCGGTTCTCGATCGAGCGCGCGAGCAACGGGTTGCCGGCCAGCAACCGGTCGGTGTCGGCGATCGCGAAAATCGCGTCGATGGTCTGCTGCCGCTCGGCGCGCAGCCGCGAGAAGATCGCGTCGCGCAGGACGGCGTCCGGCACCAGATCGGCATAGCGCGAGGCAATCGCCATGTTCGATTTCGCCAGCACCATGTCCATGTTCGACAAGAGCGTGGTGAAGAACGGCCATTCCCGGTACATCCGCCGCAGCAGGCCGATGGTGTTGTTCGGCCCCTCGGCCCGCCACGCCGCGACCGCCGCGCCGAAACCGTACCAGCCCGGCAGCATCACCCGGCACTGCGACCAGCTGAACACCCAGGGGATCGCGCGCAGGTCGGCGATCCGGCCGGTGCCCTTGCGCGAGGCCGGACGCGAGCCGATGTTCAGCGTCGCGATCTCGTCGATCACCGTCGAGCTGCGGAAGTAATCGTTGAAGCCCGGCGTCTCGAACACGAGGTCGCGATAGGCCGCGAAGGCATGCGCGGACAGCCGCTCCATCGCGGCGACGAACTCCTCCGGCACCGGCGCCTGCCGGCCGTCGAGCAGCGAGGCTTCGAGCGTCGCCGCGACATGGATTTCGAGGTTGCGCCGCCCGACTTCCGCGTTGGTGTATTTGCTGGAGATGATCTCGCCCTGCTCGGTCAGCCGGATCTGCCCGCCGACGACGCCGGCCGGCTGCGCGAGGATCGCGTCGAAGCTCGGGCCGCCGCCGCGGCCGACCGAGCCGCCGCGGCCGTGGAACAGCCGCAGCTTCACGCCGTGGCGGCGGAACAGCTCCATCAGCCCGACCTCGGCCTTGTAGATCTCCCAGCCCGAGGTGACGTAGCCGCCGTCCTTGTTGCTGTCGGAGTAGCCGAGCATCACCTCCTGCAGGCCGCCGCGGCTGTCGACGATGCGCCGGTATTCCGGCATCGACAGCAGCGCGTCCATGATCGGCACCGAGCGGCGCAGGTCGTCGATCGTCTCGAACAGCGGCACGAGATTGATCGCGCTCACCCCTTCGTCGTCGATCAGGCCGGCGTTCCTCAGGAGAACGGCGAGACCGAGCAGGTCCGAGGCGTCCCGCGTGTTCGACACGATGGCGGTCGAGATCGCCTGCGGGCCGTAATCGGCGAGCCCCTCGCGCGCCGCGCGGAACACCGCGAGCTCGCGCGCGGTCGTCTCCGCATAGCCGTATTGGGGACGCAGCAGCGGCCGCCGCGACCGCAATTCGCCGCGCAGCAAATCGCGCCGCTGCGCCTCGGCCAGCGCGGCATAGCCGGTGCCGGGCGCGACCGCCTCGAACAGTTCGGCGAGCGTTTCGGCGTGGGTGTCCGAGTTCTGCCGCAGGTCGAGGCTCGCCAGATGAAAGCCGAAGCAATCGACCGCGCGCCGCAGATGGCGCAGCCGGCCTCGCGCCAGCGCCGCCGAACCGTTGGCGACCAGCGAGTCGTGGACGGTCTGCAGGTCGGCGGCGAACTCCACGGCGCTGCCATAGGGCTCCGCCGCGCCGACCGGCCCGCGCGCCGGCGTGAAACCGTTCAGCCGCTGCTGGGTCGCCGCCAGCCGCGCATAGAACCAGGCGAGCGCGCGGCGATAGGGCTCGGCCTCGCGATGCGGCGAGAGGTCGGGCGAGCGCGCGGCGAGGTCCGCAAGCTCGGGTGACACCGACACGAGAAACGACGAGAGCGGCAGCTCGTGGCCGAGCGCGTGGATTTCCTCGAGATAGAAGTTGAGCGCCCGCGCGCTCTGCCGCCGCAGCGTCTGACCGAGCGTCTCCGCCGTCACGAAGGGATTGCCGTCGCGGTCGCCGCCGATCCAGCTCCCGATGCCGAGGAAGGAGCGCAGCGGCGTCCGCGCGGTCGCGGCATCCGCCGCCGCGAGTTGGTCCTCGATCGCCGCGTAGAGCCGCGGCAGCTCGCGGAAGAACGTGTAGTCGAAATAGGACAGGCCGTTGGTCACCTCGTCCATCACGTCGAGGCGGGTCCGGCGCAGCAGGTTGGTCTGCCACAGCGCCAGCACGGTCTCCGCCAGCCGGTCGTCGATCTCGCGCTTTTCGTCGGGCGTCAGATCGGCGCGCTCGCGCTGCGCGATCAGGTTCGCCACCGCGATCTCGAGCCGCATCGTGCTGCGCCGGCGCACCTCGGTCGGGTGCGCGGTCAGCACCGCACTGATGTGCGCCGCGTCGAAAAATTCCTTCACCGCGGCGGGCGCGTAGCCGGCCGCCATGCTGCGGGCGAGCGCGTCCGCGACGCTGCCGCGGCGCGGCGACGAACCGGCGATCGCATGGCTGCGATTGCGCCGGACGTGGTGATGGTCTTCCGCGATATTGGCGAGGTGCGAGAAATAGCTGAACGCGCGGATCACCTCGACCGCCTGCACGGGATCGAGCCCGTGCAGGATGTCCTCCAGCGCCTGCTTCGCCTTGAGATCATCGTCGCGATAGAACTGGACCGAGGTGCGCCGGATCGTCTCGATCAGGTCGAACACCGCCTGGCCGTGCTGCGCGCGTACGGTGTCGCCGAGCAGGCGGCCGAGCCAGCGGATATCGTCCTGCAGCGGCCGGTCCTTGTCGGACGGCGCGGCAGCGTCGCGGCGGACGCCCTCCCGGGACAGCACGGTCCTAGCCTTGCGCCAGCGCGTCGAGGATGCGCGCCCAGGAGCGGATGCCCTTGTGGTAGCACTTGAGATCGAACTTCTCGTTCGGCGAGTGCACCCGGTCGTCGTCGAGCGCGAAGCCGACCAAGAGCGAGTCCATCCCCAGCACCTGCTTGAAGTCCGCGACGATCGGGATCGAGCCGCCGGCGCCGACCGTCACCGCCTTGGTGCCCCATTCGTCGGCCAGCGCGCCGCGCGCCTTGACCAGCGCCGGCATGTCGTAATTGAGCTGCACCGGCGGCGCGAGACCGAAATTGCCGAACTCCACCTTGCAGTCGGCCGGGATGCGCTCGCGCACGAACTGGCGGAAGGCGTCGCGCACCGTCTGCGGGTCCTGCGTGCCGACCAGGCGGAACGACACCTTCGCCAGAGCCTCGCCGGGGATCACGGTCTTGGCGCCCTCGCCGGTATAGCCGCCGATGATGCCGTTGATCTCGGCGGTCGGCCGCGTGGTGATCTGCTCGATCAGCATGCGGTCGGTCTCGCCGGAGGACCGTTTCAGCCCGATCGGGCCGAGGAAGGTCTCCGCCGTCAGGTTGAGCGCCTTCAAATCCGCCTTGATGTCCGCCGGCAGGTCGGCCACCCCGTCATAGAAGCCCGGAATGGTGACGCGGCCCTTGTCGTCATGCATCTGGCCCAGCACATGGGCGAGGATGCGCAGCGGGTTCTGCGCCGCGCCGCCGAACACGCCGGAATGCAGGTCGCGGTCGGCCGCCGTCACCTTGACGTCCTCGTAGACGAGGCCGCGCAGCGAGGTGGTGATCGCCGGCGTGTCGGCGTTCCACATCGCGGTGTCGCAGACCAGCGCGAGATCGAGCGACAGGTCCCTGGCGTTGTCCTTGACGAAGCCCGGCAGATGCCTGGAACCGCACTCCTCCTCGCCCTCGATCATCACGGTGACCGGCAGCGGCAGCGTGCCGTTGACCGCCTTGAAGGCGCGGCAGGCCTCCACGAAGGTCATGAACTGGCCTTTGTCGTCGCAGGCGCCGCGCGCGACGATGATCTTGCGGCCGTCGGGCAGCGTTTCGATGCGCGGCTCGAACGGCGGCGACTTCCACAGGTCGAGCGGATCGACCGGCTGCACGTCATAGTGGCCGTAAAACAGGACGCGCGGACCTGCCGAATTCGCCTGCCCGTTCATGGCCTTGGCCAGCACAACCGGATGCCCGCCGGTCGGCTTCACCTCCGCCGAGAAGCCGATGCCGCGCAGGTCGGCGGCGACATGCTCGGCCGCCTCCTTGCAGTGTCCGGCAAAGGCCGGGTCGGTCGACACCGACGGGATTCGCAGCAGCGTGAACAACCGCTCGACGCTGGCATCCATGTCCTGATCGATGCGTTGCAACACCGCGTCGAGACCGCTCATGAGATTAGAGTCCTTCTGAAAAACAACCGGCCGGGCGACGATGCAACCCGGCGGCGCCAAGCTGACAATCCCCAAGCTAACAATCAGATGCCGCGCTGCAAAGTCGCAGCCGATCGGAAACAGTCGCAAAATTCCGTCGAATTTTATCCGGCCAGAGAAGGAAATCGGAACCGGCGGCGGCAAAAGCAGCGCCCGTTGCATCCTCATTGCAAAAACACGACGACCGATTGCCGGAATTTATCAGCCATCTCGCATTCCGCTTGCCGCATTTGCGTGCAGGACGCGCTGCAACCGTGACAGCCGTGCAACGCTCGTCGCGTCATCGCATTCCTTGCGATGACAATTATCTTGACTCGCAAGCGATGATGCATTTTCAAAACGGCCTCGCGCGCGGGCGTTTTCGTTTTCGCCGCTTGTCATCGGCGCGGGCGCAGTTCAATATCGTTTCATCAAGTCGACGACCGCGGCGTGAAGGGACCATGGACGAGCTGATCGATCGCCTCACCGCCAGCACCGGCATCGACCGGGATGTCGCCGCGAAAGCCGTCGGCATCATTCTCGACTTCCTCAAGAAGGAAGGGCCGGCCGACAAGGTGCAGGCCCTGCTCGACAAGATCCCCGGCGGCGACGCGGCGGCGGAGGCCGCCGGCGGCGGCTTCGGCTTGATGGGTGGCGTGATGGGCGCCGGCACCAGGCTGATGGCGGCGGGCCTCAGCATGGGCCAGGTCCAGTCCGTCACCAAGGAAATCATCGCCTACGGGCGGGAAAAGGTCGGCGACGAGGCGATCGGCGAGATCGTCGGCGCCATCCCCGGCCTCAGCCAGTTTACCTGACGCGGCCTTTCGCGGCCGCGCCTTCGTCTGTGTTTTTCGGAAGTCCGCACGTTGCCATGACCTATCCGCTGACCGATATCGACGGCGTTGACGCCGACGTCGTCGCGCTCCTGAAGAAAGCGGGGATTCGTTCGTCGGCGCGCCTTCTGGAAAAGGCCAGCACGCTGCGCGGCCGCAAGGAACTCGCGGCCATCACCGGCATCGGCGAGCGCGACCTGCTGCGCTGGGCCAATATGGCCGACCGCATGCGCATCAAGGGCGTGCACCGGGAATATGCCGAGCTGTTGTGCGCCGCGGGCGTCGACACCATCCGCGAGCTCGCCTATCGCAACCCGCAGAAGCTCGCCCAGGCCATGGCCAAGGCCAACGAGAAGCGCAAGCTGGTGCGGCTGTTGCCGTCGGAAAAGGCCGTGACGCGCTGGATCGACCACGCCAAGAAGCTGCCTATCAAGATATCGTATTGAGGCCGCGGCCGACATCCGCCGCTGGTGGGCCTTCGCCTTGACAGCCGGGTCCGCCCGCGCGACCGATTGACCCATGAATGCCACCCCGGTGGATAGCGCCGTGACCGACACCGCGACCACGACGCCGCTGCGCCTGCGCGCCCTGCTCGGCCGCCGCCGGCCGCCGGCCATGCCGCTGGTCATGGGCATTCTCAACGTGACGCCGGACTCCTTCTCCGACGGCGGACAATTCTTCGAGGCCGACGCCGCCATTGCGCAGTCTCGCCGCATGGCCGAGGAAGGCGCCGACATTCTCGACATCGGCGCGGAATCGACGAGGCCCTATGGCGGGCAGAAGCCGGTCACCGCAGAGGACGAGATGGCCCGGCTCGAAAAGGTGCTGCCGGCGGTGGTCGCGCTCGGCCGCGAGCGCGGCATCCCG
>Ga0180221_1002682_pt1 | contig 10142 bp, 9 predicted proteins | sample eDN5th37CKraftMG_FD_151339 | JGI IMG/M metagenome (GOLD analysis project Ga0180221, IMG submission 151339) | Enriched Miracle-Growth compost microbial communities from Emeryville, California, USA - eDNA 5th pass 37_C Kraft MG (version 2) (version 2) ...
CGCCGCGCAGCGCGCCTTCGCGCACCGCGCCCGGATGAACGGCCTCGCGGCGCAGGGCGAGTGGAAGTCCGATCTGGAGAAGAAGGCCGCCTGATCTTCCTGCGCGGCTCCCGCGCAGACCATCCAGCAGATCATCCAGCAGGCCATCCGAGATGCGAAGGATTTTTCCGTGATCGATCTCTACACCTGGACGACGCCCAACGGCCGCAAGGCGTCCATCATGCTCGAGGAAATCGGCCTGCCCTATACGGTCCATGCCGTCGACATCGGCAAGGACGAACAGTTCAAGCCAGACTTTTTGAAGATCGCGCCGAACAACCGTATCCCGGCGATCGTCGACCGCGACACCGGTATCTCGCTGATGGAATCGGGCGCGATCCTGATCTATCTCGCCGACAAGACCGGCAAGCTGCTGCCGAAGTCCGGCGAAGCGCGCTACCGCGTCATCGAATGGCTGATGTGGCAGATGGGCGGCCCCGGCCCGATGCTCGGCCAGGTGCATCACTTCGTCAAATACAATCCCGGCAAGGCACCCTATGCCGAGGAACGCTACAGCAAGGAAGCCAAACGGCTCTACGGCGTCCTGAACAAGCGCCTCGATGATCGCGCCTTCGTCGCCGACGACTACTCGATCGCCGATATCGCCATCTGGCCGTGGATCTCGCGCTTCGAGTGGCAGCAGATCGACCTCAACGCCTATCCGAACGTCAAGCGCTGGTACGAGACCATCGCGGCGCGGCCGGCGGTGCAGAAGGGCTACAAGGTGCCGAAGAACGTCGGCGAGATTCCGATGCCGTAACGGCAGAGCATCAGCAACAGAAACAAAAACGCCGGTGCAGCGATGCACCGGCGTTTTCGATTCTGCGCCGGAACAGGAACTGCGGCGCGGATGCGGCAGCATGGCCGCAGTTCCGGCCTCGCCGCCAAAATGCGTCCCAAAATCGTTCACCTTTCTCCGCCAGAAGGCGGACGGAACGGGGGATTTCTCCTCATCATCAACACAACGGCGCGCATTCATCGCGTGCCACAGCGGGGTTTCTGCGAATGCGGCGTCTGCTGATCTGCGCCTGCGTCTGCACGACGACGCTCAGCGGCTCGGCACTCGTGACCGAAACACCGCTGCCGCCCGCGCCGGCCGCGACCACGCCGACGAGCGCGCGCCACACCGCGATGCCGAGCGACGACATCGACGGGACCGACTTCGCACTTGTTGATATCCCGCAAGTCGATATCTCACATGTCGATATCCCGCTTCTGGCGATGCCGGCAGAGAACGAACAGCAGGCGATCCTCGGCTCGCACGAAACACCTGATGGCGAAGCGTCCGACGGCGACGCGGGCGACTTCATCGGGCCGCCGCCCCCGCCGCCGAAACCCGTCGTCCACCGCTCGCGCGAGGAAGTGTGCGCGACGCTCGTCACCGCCGCCGAGGACAACAATCTGCCGGCGCCGTTCTTCATCCGCCTGCTGTTGCAGGAAAGCGGTTTCCGGCCCGGCGTGGTCAGTCCGGTCGGCGCGCAGGGCGTCGCCCAGTTCATGCCGGCGACGGCGGCGCAGATGGGCCTCGACAATCCCTTCGATCCGCTACAGGCGATCCCCGCCTCGGCGCGGCTGCTGCGCATGCTGTTCGAGCGGTTCGGCAATCTCGGCCTGGCGGCCGCCGCCTATAATGCCGGGCCGAAGCGCATTCAGGACTGGCTCGCCAGCAAGGGCAGACTGCCGGGCGAGACGCGCGGTTATGTGAAGACCATCACCGGCCGCGACGCCGAAACCTGGAAGGACGAGGCATCGGCCGGCATCGCCGGCATTCGGCTGCCGCGCGTCGCGCCGTGCCAGCGCGAGGCCGGTCTGCACGCCTGGGACGGGCCGGAGGCGGTGCCGTTGCCGCCGCCCTCGCCGCGTACGCAAGCGCTCGTCGTTGCCACCGAGCAGCCGGCACAGGCCGCACCGGCGGCGGCGCAGAATGGCGGCATCGTCCGCCTGCGCAAGGCCGGCGGCGACCGCGTCACCGCCGTCATTACCGTCGCGCGGCGAGGCCGGGCCGCGACCACGCAATTGACCGCGCGCCACGCCGGAAAAACCAGGATCGGAAAAACCAAGACCGGACAGAACAAGACTACGGCCGCCAACAAGAAGGCGGGCAGGAACAAGAAGACGCACAAGACGGCGGCGCAGCAGAAGCCGGGGGCGCCGCTGCAACTGGCGCAAACACCCGGATAGGGGCGCTATCGCCTGCCCTTATTCCGGCGGAATGCGCTACCATGGACCGATCATGGCATCCGCATCCAAATCTGCATCCAAATCCGCATCGAAGTCCGCGCCGAAACCCGTTCCGTCGCGTCCCGCCCCCCGCCTCATGCTGGTGACGCCGCTTGTCGCCGCGCCCGGCGACCTCGCCCGCACGCTCGAAGAGGCGCTCGCCACCGCAGATATCGCCGCCGTCATCCTGCGGCTCGCCGCGGACGGCGAGCGCGTGCTCGTCAACCGCGCCAAGGAACTGGCGGCGCCGGTGCAGCGGCACGGCGCGGCGTTGCTGATCGACGGCCACGCGGAACTGGCGGCGCGCGCCGGGGCCGACGGCGCGCATCTGGCCGGCGTCGAGGCTTTCCTTGCCGCCGCGCCGGGGCTCAAGCCCGACCGCATCGTCGGCGTTGGCGGGCTGACGAGCCGCCACGACGCCATGGTCGCCGCCGAGGCCGGCGCCGATTACCTCATGTTCGGCGAGCCCGACGCCGAGGACCGCCGTCCCTCGTTCGCGGCGGTGTGCGAACGCGTTGAATGGTGGGCGGAGGTGTTCGAGGCGCCCTGCGTCGGCTATGCCGGCACGCGCGAGGAGATCGCAGCGCTGGTTGCGGCCGGCGCCGATTTCGTGGCGCTCGATCCTGCGCTATGGATCGCCGCGCCGGGGCCGGCGCTGGCCGAGGCGACGCGCCTGCTGGCGCTGCCGCAGCCGGCGGCGCCGTAGCGACGAATGAAGAACGAGAAAGTCATCGCATGAGCAAGCCGTCCCCGCTCGCCGATCGTCTGCCACTGCGGCGCCGATGCCTTGGCCGTTTCTTTGGTCTCGCGGTCGCGGCGGCGATGTTGGCGCCCGGTCTGGCGGCGGCGCAGCCGGCGGCGAGCGCCACCAAGACCGCGCCCGTCGACGAGACCTATGCCGCCTATCAGCGCGGCTATTTCCTCAGCGCCTTCAACCGCGCCACCGAGCAGGCGAAGAACGGCGACGCCAAGGCGATGACGCTGCTCGGCGAACTCTACGCCAAGGGCCAGGGCGTCGGCCGCGACGACCAGAAGGCCGCCGAATGGTACAAGCTCGCCGCCGACCGCGGCGACGCCAACGCCCTGTATGCGCTCGGCACCTTCCGGCTCGACGGCCGCGCCGGGCCGCGCAACCGCGACGAGGCGATGAAGCTGTTTGCGCAGGCCGCCAAGCTCGGCAATGCCAGCGCCGCCTACAATATGGGCCTCGCCAATCTCGAACCGCAGGGCGACCTGAAAGCCGCCGCCGACTATCTCAAGATCGGCGCCAAGGCCGGCCTGCCCGATGCCGAATACGCCTTGTCGCTGATGTACAAGGAAGGCCGCGGCGTCGAGAAAAACCCGCAGGAGGCGATGCGGCTGCTGCAAGGCGCGGCAATCGCCGACCATCCCGACGCGATGGTGGAATTCGCCATCGCCCAGTTCAACGGCACCGACACGCCGCGCAACGAGGCTGCCGCCATCGCCATGCTGCGGCGCGCCGCGGCGATGGCGAGCCCGATCGCGCAGAACCGGCTGGCGCATGTCTATCGCATGGGCCGCGGCATCAAGGCCGATCCGGTGCAGGCGATCCGCTGGCATCTGGCGGCGCGCGCCGGCGGGCTCGGCGACCCGGCGCTCGACGACTTCGCCGCGCGGCAGACGCCGCAGGTACGCGCCGAAGCCGAAAAGGCCGCCGCGCCTTGGATCGAATATTACAAGAACGCCCCGCGCAGCCCGGAGCGGCGTTAATCGCGATGTGCCGCCCTTGACGCGGCAGGCGGCGGCGGGCAGACCCACGCCGTCATGGTTCACTCCGCGCTCATCAACGTCATGGTGCAGGCCGCCCGCAAGGCGAGCCGCGCGCTCAAACGCGACTTCGGCGAAGTCGAGAAGCTGCAAGTCTCGCTCAAGGGGCCGGCGAACTTCGTCAGCGCCGCCGACCGCAAGGCCGAAGAGACGCTCTATGCCGAACTCGCGAAGGCGCGCCCCGGCTACGGCTTCCTCGGCGAGGAGAGCGGCGAGCGCGAGGGCGCCGACAAGACCCACACCTGGGTGGTCGATCCGCTCGACGGCACCACCAATTTCCTGCACGGCATCCCGCATTTCGCGATCTCCATCGCGCTGGTGCGCGAGGGTATCGCGGTCGCCGGCGTCATCTACAATCCGATCAGCGACGATCTGTTCATCGCCGAGCGCGGCAAGGGCGCCTTCCTCAACGACCAGCGCATCCGCGTCGCCGTGCGCAAGCGCCTGCACGACAGCGTCGTTGCCTGCGGCCTGCCGCATTACGGGCGCGGCGACCTCGAACTGGGCACGCGCGAGACCGGCGCCATGCAGGGCGAAGTCGCCGGGCTGCGGCGCTTCGGCGCCGCCTCGCTCGATCTCGCCTGGGTCGCGGCCGGACGGCTCGACGGCTACTGGGAGCGCAACCTCAAGCCGTGGGACATCGCCGCCGGGCTGGTGCTGGTGCGCGAGGCCGGCGGCTTCGTCACCGACATGGTCGGCAAGGATGCCGGCCCCTCGACCGCCGACATCGTTGCCGCCAACGACACGCTGCTGCGGCAGATGGTCAAGGTGCTCAAAGGGGCGCGCTAGGACGCCCGTTAGGGGCACCGGCCAGGGTCCGCACGCCAGAGGGCCGCAAGTACCGCAACTTGAAGCCATTCCACGGCCCGTGGCCGGAACACGGTATGGTTTTTCAAATGCCCGCCGCCTGTGCCATATTGCGAGTCGGATGAAGCCACCCTGCCCGGACCGATGGCCAGAGAATACGATCCGCTGAAGCTGTCCTCGCCCCGCATCTATCTGTTCCGGATGCTGGTGTTCGTCGTGCTCTGCGGCCTTATCGGCTTTGTTCTCTACAAGCCGGTCATCGGCGCCTTCATGGCCAATCCCGGCCTCAACGGGCTGATCCTCGGCGTGCTCGGCATCGGCATCATCCTGTCGTTCCGGCAGGTGATCCGCCTCTACCCGGAAATCTCCTGGGTCAACAATTTCCGCCTCGCCGACCCCGGCATCACCGTCGAGCGCGGCCCGGCGCTGCTGGCGCCGATGGCGGCGATCCTCGGCGGGCGCATGGGTCCGATGGCGGTGTCGGCGCAACTGATGCGCAGCATGCTCGACTCGATTGCCACGCGGCTCGACGAGGCGCGCGACATCTCCCGCTACATGACCGGCCTGTTGGTGTTCCTCGGCCTGCTCGGCACCTTCTGGGGCCTGATCGAGACGGTGAGTTCGGTCGGCAACGTCATCCAGACGCTCAAGCCCGGCGGCGACGCCGGCTCGCTGTTCGACAGCCTGCGCGACGGCCTCGCCGCACCGCTCTCCGGCATGGGCATTTCGTTCTCGTCCTCGCTGTTCGGCCTTGCCGGATCGCTGATCCTCGGCTTCCTCGACCTGCAATCGAGCCAGGCGCAGAACCGCTTCTACACCGAACTGGAAGACTGGCTGTCGACCGCCGTCTACGACCAGGGGCCGGAGAGCGCCGGCCTACCCGCCGACATGCGCGGCGCCATCGAGCGGTTGCAGGAAGCGATCCACGACAGCGGCTCCGGCAAGGTCGCGACCAGCGCCATGGCCAATCTGGCGGAGGCGATCCAGGGCCTCGTCCACCATATGCGCGGCGAGCAGCAGTTGATCCGCGACTGGGTCGAGTCGCAGGCCGACCAGAACCGCGAGATCCGCCGCCTCCTGGAAGTGCTGGCGCGCGAAGGCGTCGACGAACGGTGAGCGCGGCGATCGCGAAGCAACACCAAGGGGGCGTCCGCATCGGGTCAAGGCGCCGCGACGCCGCCTGATGCCAGAGTAAGCAAGGGAGAGACGATGGCCCTCGCACGCATGCGCCGCGGCGACAATACGATGAACTACTGGCCGGGTTTCGTCGACGCGCTGTCGACACTGATCCTCGGCATCATCTTCCTGCTCACCGTGTTCGTCGTCGTGCAGTTCTTCCTCCAGCAGGAGGTCGCCGGCAAGGACACGGCGCTGCAACGGCTCAACGCGCAGATCGCGCAGCTCACCGACCTGTTGGCGCTGGAGAAATCCGGCGGCGCCAATCTCGAAGACCAGTTGACGCAGTTGCGCGCCAGCCTCGCCGCGACGCAGAGCGAGCGCGACGCGCTTGCCGGCCAGTTGAAGGGCGCCGGCGCCGGCGCCGACGCCGCGCAGAGCCGCATCGGCGCGCTGACCGCCGACCTCGACAAGGAGAAGAACCTCTCGGCGCGCGCGCTGGCGCAGGTCGAGGCGCTCAACCTGCAAATCGCCGCGCTGCGCCGCCAGCTCGGCGCGCTCGAGGAAGCGCTCGACGCCAGCGAGAAGAAGGACAAGGAAGCGCAGAGCCGCATCGCCGATCTCGGCCAGCGGCTCAACGTCGCGCTGGCGCAGCGCGTGCAGGAATTGTCGCGCTACCGCTCCGACTTCTTCGGGCGGCTGCGCGCCATCCTCGGCAACCGGCCGGACGTGCGCGTCGTCGGCGACCGCTTCGTCTTCCAGTCGGAAGTGTTCTTCGATACCGGCAAGGCCGACCTGCTGCCGGAAGGCGCCTCGGAGATCGACAAGATCGCCACCGCGCTGCTCGAACTGGAGAAACAAATTCCGCCGGAGATCGCCTGGGTGCTGCGCGTCGACGGCCACACCGACGTGCGGCCGATCTCCAGCCCGCAATTCAAGTCGAACTACGAATTGTCGGCGGCGCGCGCCATCGCCGTGGTGCGCTATCTGGTCAGCAAGGGCGTGTCGCCGCAGCGCCTCGTTGCCGCCGCCTTCGGCGAGTTTCAGCCGATCGACACCGAGCGCACCGAGGAAGCCTATCGCCGCAACCGCCGCATCGAGCTGAAGCTGACCGAGCGGTGAGCGCGCCGGTGAACGCCCCGACGCTGCGCCCCTATGCGCCGGCCGACGAGGACGCGGCGATCACGCTGTGGCATCGGGCCTGGCAGGACACCTTCCCGCAGATCGACTTTGCGGCGAGGCTTGCCTGGTGGCGCGAGCGCTGGCGGCAGGAGTTGATCCCGGTCGCCGAGGTGATCGTCGCCGAGCGCGACGGCCGGCTGATCGGCTTCATCACCGTTAATCCCGACACGCTCTATCTCGACCAGATCGTCGTCGCGCCGGACGACTGGGGCCACGGCGTCGCGGCGCTGCTCGTCGACGCGGCGAAACGGCGCTCGCCGCGCGGCCTCGACCTCCTCGTCAACAAGGACAATGCCCGCGCCATCCGCTTCTACGAGAAGCACGGCTTCCGCTACGCCGGCGAGGACGTCAACCCGACCTCCGGCCGGCCGGTCAACCGCATGATCTGGCGGCCGTGATCTGGCGCGACGATCATCGGCGCTGACAGCGGCCCCGAAAACCGACAGACTGCGCCACAATGACAGGCCGTGGCGGCGCGGCCGTCGATAAAAACCAGCCGCACGAAGGGGGAGACGTCCATGCGCTTCATTTTGAGATCGATCGTCCTGACCGCCGCCTGCTGTCTGATCGCCGCGCCGTCCGGCCCGGCAGCAGCGCAGGAGTGGCCGCAAAAGCCGATCCACCTGATTATCGGCTTCGGCGCCGGCGGCGGCACCGACATCGTCGGGCGCATCATCCAGCAGCCGATGCAGGACCGGCTCGGCCAGCCCGTCATCATCGAGAACCGGCCAGGCGCAGGCGGCACGATCGGCGCCGACGCGGTGGCGCGCGCCGACAAGGACGGCTACACGCTCGGCCTCCTGGTCAACGGCCACGTCATCTCCGGCGTGCTGGCGAAGACGCCGCGCTACGACACCGCCACCGCCTTCGATGCCGTCGGGCTGGTGGCGACGGCGAGCCTGATGATCGCGGCGCGCCCGGATTTTCCCGCCAACACCGCCAAGGAAGTAATCGCGCTGGCCAAGGCGGAGCCGGGCAAGCTGAGCTTCGGCAGCCCCGGCTTCGGTGGCACGCAGCACTTCACCGGCGAACTGTTCAAGCAGATGGCGCAACTCGACATGCTGCATGTGCCGTTCCGCACCTCGCCGGAACTGGCGACCGCGGTGATGGGCAAGCAGGTCGATATCCTGTTCGATACCGTGCCGGCGGTGCTCGGCATGGTGCGCTCGGGCCAGCTCAAGCCGCTCGCGGTCACCGGCGAGGCGCGCTTTCCGGCGGTGCCCGACGTGCCGACGGTGAAGGAATCCGGCGCGCTCCCCGGTTATGTGGTCAGCACCTGGTACGGCCTCGTCGCGCCGCGCGGCACGCCACCCGCCGTGCTGGCGAAGCTCAACACCGCGCTGCGCGATACGCTCGCCGACAAGGACGTGCGCGACAAGCTGGCCAAGGCCGGCGCCGTTGCCGAGCATTCGACGCCGGAGGTGTTCCGCCAGCACATCGTCGATGAAGTGGCGCGCTGGGAGAAGGTGCGCGAGGGCGCCAAAATTCCCAAACAATGATCTTCACGCAATAGGATCGGTCGGTCGCCGCTTCTTTGGACCGCGCGCTACGCCGCCTCGAACTGCAACCGCGCCAGCCGCGCATAGAGGCCGCCGGCGGCGGCGAGGCTCGCATGCGTGCCCTCCTCGACGATGCGGCCTTCGTCGAGAACGAGGATGCGGTCGCAAGACAGCACGGTGGCGAGCCGGTGCGCGATGACGATGGTGGTGCGCGCCTGCATCAGGTGCGACAGCGCCTCCTGCACCAGCCGCTCGCTGCCGGCATCGAGCGAGGACGTCGCCTCGTCGAGCAGCAACAGCGGCGCGTCGCGCAGGATCGCCCGCGCGATGGCGATGCGCTGGCGCTGGCCGCCGGAGAGGGTCAGCCCGCGCTCGCCGATCTGCGTATCGAAGCCCTGCGGCAGGTGCTCGACGAATTCCAGCGCCGACGCCTGCTCGGCGGCGCGCAGCACCTCGGCGTCGCTGGCATCGGGCCGGCCGAAGCGGATGTTCTCGCGCACCGAGGCCGCGAACACGACGCTGTCCTGCGGCACCAGCGCGATGCGGCTACGCAGCGCCGCCGGATCGGCGTCGGTGAGCCGCACGCCGTCGAACGACACGCTGCCGGAAAGTGGATCGTAGAAGCGCAGGATGAGGTGGAAGATCGTGCTCTTGCCGGCGCCCGACGGGCCGACGATCGCCAGCTTCTCGCCCGGCCTGACCTTGAACGACACTTCATCGAGCGCCGGCGTCTGCGCCCGCGTCGGATAGGCGAAGGAGACGCGATCGAACGCCACCTCGCCGTGCGCCGGCTGCGGCAGCGCCACCGGATGCGCCGGCGGCTTGACCGACGGCTCCACCGCCAGCAGTTCGGCAAGCCGCTCGGCCGAGCCGGCGGCCTGCGAAATCTCGCCCCACACCTCGCTCAACTGTCCGAGCCCGCTCGCTGCGAACACCGCGAACAGCACGAACTGGCCGAGCCGCCCGGGCGACATCTCGCCGGCGATCACGTCCTGCGCGCCGACCCACAGGATCATCACCACGCTGCCGGTGGCGAGGAAGATGATGATCGCGGTAAGGATCGCGCGGGCGCCGATCGAGCGGACGGCGGCGCGGTAGGCGCGCTCCACCGCCGCGCCGAAGCGCGTCACCGCCATCTTCTCGTTGGTGAAGGCATGCAGGATGCGCGTCGCGCCGATCAGCTCGGCGGCATAGGCGGAGGCGTCCGCCAGCGTGTCCTGCGCGTCGCGCGAGCGGCGGCGCACCATGCGGCCGAAGGCGACGAGCGGAAAGACGATGATCGGGATCGCCAGCAACACGAACAGCGACAGGCGCGGGCTCGTCACCACCATCATCGCCGCCGCGCCGATGAACAGCACGGCATTGCGCAGCGCGATCGACACCGAGGCGCCGACCGCGGCTTTCATCTGCGTGGTGTCGGCGGTGAGCCGCGACAGCAGCTCGCCGGTCTTGGCCTGATCGAAGAACGCCGCCGATAATTCCGTCAGATGC
>Ga0180221_1002688_pt1 | contig 10126 bp, 9 predicted proteins | sample eDN5th37CKraftMG_FD_151339 | JGI IMG/M metagenome (GOLD analysis project Ga0180221, IMG submission 151339) | Enriched Miracle-Growth compost microbial communities from Emeryville, California, USA - eDNA 5th pass 37_C Kraft MG (version 2) (version 2) ...
AGGCTTCCAGCGCGCCGAGTTCCTGCTGCAAAAGGGCGCCATCGACATGGTGGTCGATCGTCGCCAGCTGCGCGAAGAGATCGCCCGCCTGCTGGCGCTCCTGACCGACCAGCCGGCCGACGTCGTGGCGGCCTGATGCGCGATATTTCCATATAGGCTAGGAATCCACCCGGTATCTTCCACGCAACGTCTGATTTTCCGGCCGGACTGTTGCCTGGCTTATACAGGGAGGGCAGGGCGCGGCTGAATTTCTGCTATGTTTACCGGTGTGCAAAACACAGGATCTGGAGTATTCATGTCGAGTCTCAATAAGAAGAATATCCGGGCGGCCCTGGCCGCCGTCTCGTTGGCTGGCCTGGCGTTCTCGGCGCAGGCCCAGCAATCCACCCAGGGCGGCATAGGCCTGCACTACGGGGTGGGCGAGCACTATCAGCGCGCCGAGCTGGTCTATGAAACCCCGGGCCTGAATCTGTACGAATTCGGCGGCAACTGGGGGCGCCTGGATCTCACCGGCGAATTCGGCGCCGCCTACTGGTGGGCCAGCGGTTCGCGTTCGCCCAGCAGTGTGTGGCAATTCAATGCCATCCCGATGTTCCGCTGGTGGATGACCGAGCGCTTCTACGTCGAGGCCGGCATTGGCGCCACGGCCTTCACGAGCACCCGCTTCGCCGACGAGAACATCAGCACCGCGTTCCAGTTCGGCGACCACCTCGGCATGGGCTTCATGGTCACCCCGCACAACCGGCTCGGCCTGCGGTATTCGCATTTCTCGAACGCCAGCATCAAGCGCCCGAATCCGGGCCTGGACGTGTTGCAACTCACCTACACGTACCAGTTCTGAGGCATCGCGCATGCCAGGAGAGGCCGGGTATTCACCCGGCCTTTTTTATTGCCCGGGGAAATCGCCCCGGGGAAGGCGTGCCGCCGCTATGCGCCGGGCACGAGATAGCCGGCCAGCCGCTGCCGATGGCGGTCCGGCACCGGCACCGGGCGGCGCGATTGCGGATCCACGTACACGTGGGTGAACAGGCCGGTGGCATGGCAAGCCTGGCGGCCCGCGCTGAAGACGCCCAGGCGGTAGGTGACGCTGCTGGTGCCCAGCCTGGCCACCCGCAGGCCGATCTCGACCGGCGTGGGGAACGACACCGGCTCGAAATACTGGCACTGGCTGCCGACCACCAGGCCGATGGCCGTGGGCGAGTCCGCGCCGGCGATGCCTTCGGCGATCAGCATGCCGTTGACCGCAGTGTCGAACCACGAGTAGTAGACCACGTTGTTCGCGTGGCCGTAGACGTCGTTGTCCATCCAGCGCGTGGCGATGGGCGTGAAGTGCCGGTACGCCGCGCGCTCTTCCGGCGCCAGTCGCTCAGTCATGGTTGCTCCGCCATTGATGTCATGGCGCTACCTTGCCCAAAAACAACGCCGGCAGCAATGCCGGCGTTGTGTTCCGATGGCGGGCGCGCTCGGCCCGGCCAGATCAGTGGCGCTGCGTTTCCACCTGCACCAGCGGCTCGTTCGAGACCGGGGGCACCGGCTTGCGCTCGCGGCCCAGGCGCGCCGGCGCGTAGCTGGCGGCGATGCGCTGCTGCGTCTGCGCGTGACGCTCGGGGTCGGTCTCGACCCATTGCAGGCCGGCGGCGCTGACCACCTCGTGCAGGACCTGGCTGGAGACGGCCGGGGCCGGGGCGGCTGCGGGCACCACGATGGGCTGCGCCGCCGCGGGGGCCGGCTGGGTGGCGACCGCCGGCTCGGCCGGCTGGACGGGCGGCTCGGCCGCTTCCACCGGGACCGGCGTCTCGGCAGGCGCCGCTACGTCGGACGGTTCAGGCTGCGATACCGGCTCGGCTGCCGCCGGCGCCTGCGCGCTGGCGGTTTCCGGGGCCTCCACCGGAGCGGCGGCTTCCGCCGGGGCGGCGGACGGGGCTTGCCCGGCCGGGGCCGCCGGCGTGGCGGGCGCCGGCTCGGCGGCGGCCGGGACGCTGGCCGCCGCGGGAGCGACGGGGGCGGGGGCCGGCACGGCGATCTCGGGCGTGCCTTGCGCGATGGCCGCGGCATTGGAGATGTCGGCCAGGTCGGCGGCCGGGGCCTGCAGGGGCGACGGCGTGGCTGCGGCGGCTTCAGTCGCTGCCGGCTCGCCGGTGGCGGCAGCGGCTTCCTGGGCGTCCTCGGCCTGGCCGTCGGCGCCGGTCGCGGCCAGTTCATCCTGGCCACGGCGGCCGCGGCGGCTGCGACGGCGGCGGCGCTTGCGTTCCGGATCGGCAGCGCCTTCGGCGGTTTCCTGCTCGCTGGCGGGGGTTTCCGCGCCGGGGGCCGCGTCAGCCTCGGCCTCGGCCCGTTCCGTCAGGGCGGCGGCAATGGCCGGCCCTTGGGCGGCGGGCAGGGCGGTGGCCACGGTTTCCGCCAGGGCGGCGACCATGCTCTCCTGCTCGCTCATCGGCGCGTCCTGCTGGGTTTCCTCGCGCCGGTTGCGGCCGCGGCCGCGGCGGCCGCGATTGCCGCGGCCGCCGGAGGTTTCCTCGGCGGCCTCGGGCGCCAGGGCGCGTTCGGGGCGGGCGGCTTCCCGCTCGCCACGGGCCGGGCGCTCGGCGCGTTCCTCGGAGCGGCGGTTGCCGCGCACATGGTGGCGGGCGGCGCCTTCGGCCGGTTCGCCAGCCTCGCTGCGCGGTTCGGCGCGGCGATGGCGGCCGCGGTCCGAGCCGTGGCGCTCGCCACGGCGGTCCTGGCCATCATGCGCGCGCTTGCCGCGCGCGGCGCCGGCGCGCTTGGCTTCTTCCTTGGGCGCTTCCGGGGCGGCGGGTTCGGCGCTGCCGCTCAGCCAGCCGACCAGGCGCTTGAACAGGCCGCCGAAGCCGCCTTCGGCGGGCGCGGGCGCCGGGGCGGCCGCGGCCGGCGCCGGCGTCGACACGGGCGCCGGCTGCGAAGGCGTGATGCCCTTGACCAGGGCCTCGGGGCGCGCCTTGACTTCCTGGTCGCGCGGCGCCCAGGCCATGTCGGTCGAGGGGGCCTCGGCCAGTTCGAAGCTGGTCTTCACTTCCTCGAGGCGCGGGTCGTCGTGGCGCAGGCGCTCGATGTGGTGGTGCGGGGTTTCCAGGTGCTTGTTGGGGATCAGCACCAGGTTCACCTTCAGGCGGGCCTCCATCTTGGCGATGTCGGAGCGCTTTTCGTTGAGCAGGAAGGTGGCCACGTCGACCGGCACCTGGGCGTGCACCGCCGCGGTGTTCTCCTTCATGGCTTCTTCCTGCAGCAGGCGCAGCACGTGCAGCGCGCTGGATTCGGCGTCGCGGATCACGCCGGTGCCGTTGCAGCGCGGGCAGGTGATGTGCGAGCCTTCGTTCAGGGCCGGCCGCAGGCGCTGGCGCGACAGTTCCATCAGGCCGAAGCGCGAGATCTTGCCCATCTGCACGCGGGCGCGGTCGAAATGCAGGGCGTCGCGCAGGCGCTGTTCGACGGCGCGCTGGTTCTTGCCGTCTTCCATGTCGATGAAATCGATCACGATCAGGCCGCCCAGGTCGCGCAGGCGCAGCTGGCGGGCCACTTCATCGGCCGCTTCCAGGTTGGTGCGCAGGGCGGTTTCCTCGATGTCGGAGCCGCGCGTCGAGCGCGCGGAGTTCACGTCGACCGCCACCAGAGCTTCCGTGTGGTCGATGACCACGGCGCCGCCCGAGGGCAGCTGCACGGTGCGCGAATAGGCGGTCTCGATCTGGTGTTCGATCTGGAAGCGCGAGAAGAGGGGGATGTCGTCGCGGTAGCGCTTGACGCGCTGGACGTTGTCGGGCATCACCACGCTCATGAACGCGGTGGCCTGGTCGGCGATCTCGTCGGTATCGATGAGGATCTCGCCGATTTCGGGGGAGAAGTAGTCGCGGATGGCCCGGATGACCAGGCTGGATTCCAGGTAGATGAGGATTGGCGCGGCGTTGTCGCGGGCGGCGCCGTCGATGGCGGTCCAGAGTTGCAGCAGGTAGGACAGGTCCCATTGCAGCTCTTCGACGTTGCGGCCGATGCCGGCGGTGCGGGCGATGATGCTCATGCCCTGCGGGACTTCCAGCTGCTCCATCGTGTCGCGCAGTTCCTGGCGGTCCTCGCCCTCGACGCGGCGCGAGACGCCGCCGCCGCGGGGGTTGTTGGGCATCAGCACCAGGTAGCGGCCGGCCAGCGAAACGAAAGTGGTCAGGGCGGCGCCCTTGTTGCCGCGCTCTTCCTTTTCGACCTGGACGATCAGTTCCTGGCCTTCGCGCAGGGCATCCTGGATGCGGGCGGTGCGGACGTCGACGCCTTCCTTGAAGTAGCTGCGGGCCACTTCCTTGAACGGCAGGAAACCGTGGCGGTCTTCGCCGTAGTTGACGAAGCAGGCCTCCAGGCCGGGTTCGATGCGGGTGATGACACCTTTGTAGATATTGCCTTTGCGCTGTTCGCGGCCGGCGGTTTCGATGTCGAGATCGATGAGCTTCTGCCCATCGACGATGGCAACGCGCAGTTCTTCCTGGTGCGTTGCATTGAACAGCATGCGCTTCATGAGTGGGGTTCTCCGTTGTCATGACGCGCCGATATCGGCGCGTGACCTCGGGCCACTCGGGCTGCGGACTGAAGCAGGCAAGAGATGCGGCCGGTTGCCGGGCAGCGCCCAGGCATGGCCGCCGCGGGTCAGGCGGGCACGTCGTGCCGTACGGCACGCGGTTCTGTCAGCAGGGGGGTCAGGTTCACTAAGTGTGGTTGACGGAAGGGTTGCTGTGAACGGCAGGTGCGGCGGGGATCTGCCAGCACGCACCTGGTGCTTTAATTACGCGACGATTCTTGCAGTGCTTCAGAGCCGCTTGCGGCAGGCAACGGACCTGCGGACGGCGGGCAAAGCGTGCCACACCACCATCCGGCAGGGCGCGGTTGCGCCGGCGACCGAGAGGCCCCGGAGCTGAATGAGCAGGCAGTACAATGGCGGCCCGCGCGCTCGACGGAGACGCGCACAAATGCATCTCTACGCCAGGCGGCTTGTTCAGCCCCTTAAGGCTGTCCCGATTATATGTCGCTTTCCGCAATGCGCAAAGAAACTTCCTCTCCCGCCAGCTCGCCCGCGGTCCGCATGGTCGAGGTGGGGGCCGAGCACGAAGGCCAGCGCATCGACAATTTCCTCATGCGCCTGTGCAAGGGCGTGCCCAAGAGCCATATCTACAAGGCGATCCGGGCCGGCCAGGTGCGGGTAAACAAGGGACGCATCCAGGCCGACTACCGCGTGGCGGCGGGCGATCTCATCCGCGTGCCGCCCCTGCGGCTGCCGGCGCCCGGCGAGGCCCGTCCGGTGCCCGGCGCCGAGTTCCCGGTCGTCTACGAAGACGACGCGCTGCTGGTGATCGACAAGCCGGCGGGGGTGGCGGTGCACGGCGGCAGCGGCGTGTCGTTCGGCGTCATCGAGCAGTTGCGGGCGGCCCGGCCGCAGGCGCGCTTCCTGGAACTGGTCCATCGCCTCGACCGCGAGACCTCCGGACTGCTGATGGTGGCCAAGAAACGCAGCGCGCTGCTGGCGCTGCACGCCATGCTGCGCGAAGGCAAGGGCGACAAGCACTACCTGGCCCTGGTCGAGGGCGACTGGGTCAACGACCGCCAGCACATCCGCCTGGCGCTCACCAAATGGACCACCCAGTCGGGCGAGCGGCGCGTGCGGCCCGACCCGGCGGGGCAGGCCGCGCATACCATCGTCACCCTGCGGCAACGCTATGGGGGGTACAGTCTGGTGGATGCCGAATTGCGCACGGGACGCACGCACCAGATCCGGGTTCACCTGGCGGCCAGCGGCTTCCCCATCGTCGGTGATGATAAATACGGGACGGATGAGGTCCGGGCGCGTTTCGCGCGCCAGGGGTTCGGGCGCATGTTCCTGCATGCGCACCAGCTGACCCTGCCGCATCCGCTCACCGGAGAAACCCTGCGGCTGACGGCGGAACTGCCCGCCGCCTGCCGGAAACTGCTGCAGCAACTGGAGAGCGCTTGAATATGCCCTATTCGCTGGTCGTGTTCGATTGGGACGGCACCTTGATGGATTCCACCAACGGCATCGTGGCCGCCATCCAGGGCGCCTGCCGCGACCTGGACCTGCCCGTGCCGACCGCCTCGGCCGCCAGCTGGGTGATCGGTCTGTCGCTCGAGAGCGCGCTGCGCCGCGCCGTCCCCGAACTGACCCAGGCCATGGTGCCGCGCTTCCTGGAGCGCTACCGCACCCATTATCTGCTGCGCGACCCCGATCTGAAGCTGTTCGACGGCATCGAGCCCCTGCTCGGCGCGCTGGCGGACCGCCAGGTGCGCCTGGCGGTCGCCACCGGCAAGAGCCGCGTGGGGCTGAACCGCGTGCTGGCCGCCACCGGGCTGGGCGGCGTCTTCGATGCCACCCGCACCGCTGACGAGACCTTCAGCAAGCCGCATCCGGCCATGCTGCACGAACTCATGGACGAACTGGGGGTCGAACCGGAACGCGTGGTCATGGTGGGCGACACCTCGCACGACCTGCAAATGGCCGCCAATGCGGGCGTCCACGGGCTGGGCGTGGCCTATGGCGCGCACAGCCCCCAGGAACTCCAGGGTTGCGGGCCGCAGGCGGTGGTCGACAGCGTGGCGGCGCTGCGCGAATGGCTGCTGCCGCGCGCGGGCGCCTGAGCCGGCGCGCCGCGGCCATGGAATAGAACGGCCTCGCGTTCGTCTATAACAGGACTCGCTGCGCCCAGCACCAGGAGACCGTCATGTCGATACGCAAATCCGGCCACGAGCCGCTCCCATCCGAAATCACGCCGGAAGCGGTCTGGCAGTCGCGCCGCGCCTGGCTGGCGCGCGCCGGACTGGCTGCCGCGGCCGCCGGCCTGCCCGGCTGGGCCATGCGCCAGGCGGCCGCCCAGGAGCCCGGCGCAGCCGCGCTGCCCGGGCAGCCCAGCCCGCAGTTCACGGTCATGGACAAGCAGACGTCGTTCAAGGACGTCACCACCTACAACAACTACTACGAGTTCGGCATCGACAAGGGCGACCCCGCCCAGTACGCTGGCCGGCTGCAGACCCGCCCCTGGACGGTCAGCGTCGAGGGCGAAGTGCTGCGCCCGCGGACATTCGACATCGACGAACTGCTCAAGCTGGCGCCGCTCGAAGAGCGCGTCTACCGCCTGCGCTGCGTCGAGGGCTGGTCCATGGTGATCCCCTGGGTGGGCTATCCGCTGGCGGCGCTGCTCAAGCAGGTGGAGCCCACCGGCAACGCCAAGTATGTCGAGTTCACCACCGTCATGCAGCGCGACAACATGCCTGGCCTGCGCTATCCGGTGCTCGAATGGCCCTATGTCGAGGGGTTGCGGCTCGACGAGGCCATGCACCCGCTGGCGCTGCTGGTCTTCGGCCTGTATGGCAAGGTGCTGCCCAACCAGAATGGCGCGCCGCTGCGCCTGGCGGTGCCCTGGAAATACGGCTTCAAGTCGGCCAAGTCGCTGGTGCGCATCCGCCTGGTCGAGCGCCAGCCCACCAGCTCCTGGATGCAGGCGGCGGCGCGGGAATACGGTTTCTATGCCAACGTGAATCCCGACGTCCCACACCCGCGCTGGAGCCAGGCTACCGAGCGGCGCATTGGCGAGGACGGCCTGTTCACGCCCAAGCGCAAGACGCTGATGTTCAACGGTTACGCCGAGCAGGTGGCCGCGCTCTACCAGGGCATGGACCTGAGGGCCAATTACTAGCGCCCGCTGGCGCCGGGGAACCCGCATGACGAGGCCCTACTAGCATGGCAGGCACCCAGACCGCCCCGCGCCCGGCGCAGTGGTCGGCCGCGGCAATCGGGCGGTTCAAGCCCATCCTGTTCGCCGCCGGGCTGCTGCCGTTCGCCCGCTGGATCTGGCTGGGTTTCCACGATGGCCTGACCGCCAACCCGGTCGAGTTCCTGACGCGCTCTTCCGGCACCTGGACGCTGGTGTGCCTGTTGGTGACGCTGTCCATCACCCCCCTGCGGCGCCTGTTGCGGCAGCCGGCCCTGGTGCGGCTGCGCCGGCCCTGCGGGTTGTTCGCTTTTTTCTATGGCAGCCTGCATTTCCTGGCGTGGGTATGGTGGGACCGCGGGCTGGACCCGGCCTCCATGCTGCGCGACGTGGCCGAGCGGCCCTTTATCACCGCCGGCTTCGCGGCCTTCGTCTGCATGACGGCGCTGGCGGCCACCTCGACGCAATGGGCCATGCGCAAGCTGGGCCGGCGCTGGCAGGCGCTGCACCGCGCCGTCTACCTGATCGGGGTGCTGGCCATCGTGCACCTGTGGTGGCACAAAGCCGGCAAGCACGATTTCCAGCAGCCCCTGGCATACGGGGCGGTGCTGCTGGCGCTGCTGGGCTGGCGCGTGGCGGCCTGGCTGCGGGCGCGCTAGCCGGGCGCCGGCAGCGCCATCATGATGGCCGCCGTCTCGGCGTCCGGCCGCCCGCTGTAGTCGTCCGGGCGATAGTGCATCTGGAATGCCGCCAGTACATTGCGCGTGGCCCGGTCCAGCCGCCCGTGCTGCGGGCAGGCGTAGCCCAGGCGCGCCAGCTGCCGCTGGAACCAGGCCACGTCCGGCACGCCCTCGCGCTGCAGCGTGACCCAGTGCGCCGCCGCCAGGGCTTCGTCGTACCAGCGGCCGATACCGGCCTGCGCCAGGCGTTTCCAGGGGAAGAGCGGGCCGGGGTCGGTCTTGCGCTGCGGCGCGATGTCACTGTGGCCCACGATGTTCTCGGGCCGCACCTGATGCCGCGCGAGCAGGTCGTGCATTAGCCGCACCAGGGTCTCGATCTGCGCGTCGGCGTACGGCTGCCAGCTCGGCGCGCCGTCGGCGCCGTCCCGGCGGCCGGCGTTGACCAGCTCGATGCCGATCGACACCGGGTTCAGCGACACCTGGTCGTACCAGGCGCTCTCGCCGGCATGCCAGGCGCTGCGCGTTTCGTCGACCAGGCGGTAGACGCGCGGCCGCGCATCGTCGGTGATCAGGTAGTGCGTGCTGACGCCGCCGCGCGACAGCAGGTCGAGCGCCCGGTCGCGCCCGGCCGAGGTGTAGTGCAGCACGATATAGCGCACCCGGCTGTCCTGGCTGGCCGCCGTCACCGATGTATCGATGTCGAGCCGGTCGGGCGCATGGCTGGCGCATCCGCCCAGCAACAGCGCCGCTGCCGCGAGCGCCGCCAGTCGGGCGAGGATGCGCGGCCGGCTCATGGGCGGCCGGCCAGGTACAGGAACAGGGTCGGCCGCTTGTCCAGCTCGGGCGCCGGGCGGGTTTTCCATTCGGCGATGCTGTGGGTGCGCACCCATTCGTCGGCGGTCGTCAGGGAGCGGGCCACGCACAGGCGCGTGTCGCCGCGCAGCGAGGCCAGCAAAGTGGCGAACATGGCCGCGTTGCGATAGGGCGTTTCGATCAGCAGCTGTGTCTGGTGGTGGCGCGCGGAGTGCTGTTCCCAGGCGCGCAATTGGCGGGCGCGCTCGGCCGGGTCGACCGGAGCATAGCCATGGAAGGCAAAGCGCTGCCCGTCCAGGCCGCTGGCCATCAGGCCCAGCAGGATCGACGACGGCCCCACCCAGGGGCGCACCTGCAGCCCCAGGCGGTGTGCCGCCGCCACCACCGCGGCGCCCGGGTCGGCCACCGCCGGGCAGCCGGCTTCCGAGACCAGGCCGATATCGCGGCCCTGGCGCACCGGGGCCAGCCATTGCTGTATCTGCCCGGCGTCGGTCTTGTCGGTCAGGGTGTGGATGGTGATTTCCTGCAGCGGGCGCGCCGTGCCGACCTGTTTCAGGAAGGCGCGCGCCGTCTTGGCATTTTCGGCGATATAGGTATCAAGGCTGCCGGCCAGGGCGCGGGCGTCGGCGGGCAGCCAGCGCTCGGGCGGGGCGTCGCCCAGCGCGACCGGGATCAGGTGCAGGGCGCCGCTCATGCCGCGCCTTGCGTGAGGGGGTCCAGGCCGAACGAGGCCAGCATGCCGGTGAGCGCAATGAGCGGCAGGCCGATGATGGCCGTGGGATCGTCGCTCTGGATCGATTCCATGAGGGCGATGCCCAGGCTTTCCGCCTTGGCGCTGCCCGCGGTATCGTAGGGCTCCTCGGCGCGCAGGTAGGCATCGATGGCGGCGTCTGTCAGGGGCCGGAAGCGGCAGCGCGTCAC
>Ga0180221_1002689_pt1 | contig 10126 bp, 9 predicted proteins | sample eDN5th37CKraftMG_FD_151339 | JGI IMG/M metagenome (GOLD analysis project Ga0180221, IMG submission 151339) | Enriched Miracle-Growth compost microbial communities from Emeryville, California, USA - eDNA 5th pass 37_C Kraft MG (version 2) (version 2) ...
AGCCGGCCGCCCGGCCTCCGGCCCCTCGTCGTCCGGCGTCGCCACCCGCGCTGCTCGTTCCTGGTCTGCCATCATGAGCCTTGTTTCACCGCCGCGCGGGCGAAGCACCTCGCCTCCTCAAGTGCCTTAGGTGGCCTATGGGCGCAAGGGCCGGTCCGCACGCATTCCCCTCAACAGCGCGCCGTTACCGTCCGCCAGACGGCCGGCGCAGCTTCATCACGAAGCCGATCACTTCCGCGACCGCCTTGTAGTGCTCGGGCGGAATGGCGTCGTCGATCTCGACCGTCGCGTGCAGTGCGCGGGCGACCGGCGGGTTCTCGACGATCGGAATCGCGTGCTGCCCGGCGATCTCGCGGATCTTGAGCGCCAGCGCGTCCATGCCCTTGGCGACGCAGATCGGCGCTTCCATGCCGCGCTCGTACTGCAGCGCCACCGCGTAGTGAGTCGGGTTGGTGATGACCACGGAGGCCTTGGGCAGATTGGCCATCATGCGCTTCTTCATGCGCACCTGCCGCAACTGCCTGAGGCGCCCCTTGATGTGGGGATCGCCTTCCGTGTTCTTGTACTCTTCCTTGAGTTCCTGCAGCGACATCTTCTGCCGCTCGTGCCACTGGCGGTACTGGAACAGGTAGTCGACCGCCGCGACCAGCGCGAGCATGGCGACCACCGCGCCCATCAGCTTTAGCGCCAGCACTTTGATGAAGGGCAGCAGCACCGCCGGGTCGGTGGTGACCAGGCCTTCGAAGCGGTCCCGCTCGGGCCACATCAGCGCCGTCAGCACGACGCTGATGACAATGAGCTTCACCAGGCCCTTGACGAAGTTCGCCAGCGACTGCTTCGAGAACAGGCGCTTGAAGCCGGCCATCGGCGAGATCTTCGACAGCTTCGGCGTCAGACCCTCGAAGCTCCAGACCAGCCGGTGCTGGATCATGTTGCCGCCGATGGCGGCGATGAGGAGCACCAGGAACGGCACGGCGAGCGTCGAGATCAGCTCGACGCCGATCCTCTGGAACAGCAACGGCAGCGCGCCCGCGTCGACGCGGATCTGATGCGCATTGGCGAACAGCCCGCGCAGCGAGGTCATGAGGCTCGTGCTCATGCTGCCGGAGAAGACCATCATGACCAACGTCGCGCCGCCCATCACGAACCAGGTATTGACCTCCTGGCTCTTGACGACGTCGCCGCGTTCCAACGCTTCGTCTAAGCGTTTTTGGGACGGTTCTTCTGTTTTTTCGTTTTCGGACTCTTCGGCCATCGCGCCCTACCTATCCGTTGGGAGCGAGCTGGCGCAGGATGTTCCCGATGTAGTCGGTGAACAGGCCCATCATGGCTCCGAGCACCAGCACCAGGAGCATCAAGCCGACCAGGATCGTGACCGGGATGCCGATGAAATACACCTGCATCTGCGGCATCAGGCGCGAAAGCACGCCGAGCCCCAGATTGAACAGCAGGCCGAAAGCGAGAAACGGCGCCGCCAACTGCACGCCGATGCGGAACGCGGCCGCCACGATCTGCGTGATGTGCTGCGCGACGTCGCCCGACAGCGGCATCTCGCCCGGGCGGAAGATCGCATAGCTGTCGTTGAGCGCGACGATGACGAGGTGATGCATGTCGGTCGCGAAGATCAGCGCGATGCCGAGCAGCGTGAGGAAGTTGCCCAGGATCATGCCCTGCTGATCCTGGGTCGGATCGATCGCCGTGACGAAGCCGAGCCCGAGCTGCTGCGCGATGATGGACCCCGCCGTCTGCAGCGCCGAGACGGCGAGCCGCGCCGTCATGCCGAGGACGGCGCCGACGATAATCTCCTGGACGAGGACGATCATGACCGGCGCGAGCGTATTGAGGTCGACGCCGTAGGCGCGCTGATGCAGCGGCATGATCAGGCCGGTCAAAACGAGGGCGATGCCCAGGCGCACGCGCGAGGGAATATTGCTCTCGCCGATACCGGGCAGCATCATCATCATCGTGCCGACGCGGGCGAACGTCAGAAGGAACGCCGCCGCCAGCGCCGGAAGAAATGAGATGTCGATGCGCATCGGCCTATCCGCGCTCGAGGCTCTCGCGGGCGGTCATGCCCGGTTCGTGAGGCCCCAAGCCCGCCACCGGCATCCACGATTCTCTTGTCCGTTGCAAAACAAGACGTGGACGGCGGGAGCGGGCTCGGCCCTCACCCATCGCTCAGCCGGCGACGATGCGCGCGGCTATGCGCAGCATCTCGGCGTTCAGCTTCTCGGCCATGAAGGGCAGCGCGACGAGCAGCGAGACGAAGATCGCGAGGATCTTCGGCACGAAGGCGATGGTCTGCTCCTGCAACTGCGTCAGCGCCTGCAGCAGAGAGACCGCGACGCCAACCGCGAGCCCCACCAGCATGACCGGCGCGGCCACGAGGATCAGCGTGAAGATCGCCTCGCGACCGATATCGAGAACTTCGGGACCTGTCATGGTGACTGCTCTGCCCTGAGGCCTCGCGCTCTTGCGGCGCGTAAGCCTGCTCAGCCGATTAGATCGGCATCCGCATGATTTCTTCGTAGGCGGCGATCACCTTGTCGCGGACCGCGACCACCGCGTCGATGGCGACCTCGGTCTCGGAGACGGCGGTGACGACGTCCACCATGTTCGCCTTGCCGTTGACGGCGTTGCGCGTCTGGGCGTCGGACTTCTGGCCGAGTTCGTTGACGGAGGTGATCGCCTCCTTCAGCACGGACGAGAAGCTCGTCCCGCTCGGCTCCGGGATGCCCATGCCGCGGGCGAGCGCGGCGCTCGGATCGGCGGTCATGCGCGTGGCATTGGCGAAACCGCCGGCGGCGTTTGAATCGGTCGTCAAACGCGCAATGTTGGCGTAGGCGCTTGCGGCAGAGAGAGGTGAAGACATGGTCTGAACCTTCAGGCTTTGAGGATGTCGATGGTACGCTGCAGCATGCGCCGGGTGGCGCTGATTACGTTGATGTTGGCCTCGTAGGAGCGCTGGGCCTCGCGCATATCCGTCATTTCGAGCAGTGAATTGACGTTGGGATATTTGACGTTGCCGTTCTGATCGGCGGCGGGGTGACCCGGCTGGTACTTCAACTTGAAGTCCGAGCTGTCGGGCTGGCTCTTGCCCAGCTCGACGACGCGCGCCTCGATGGTCCGATCGAACTCGGCCTTGAAGGTCGGGATCTTGCGGCGATAGGGATCGGCGCCCGGACGCGAAGGCGTCGAGTCGGCGTTGGCGATGTTCTCCGAGATGACGCGCATACGGCCCGCCTGCGCGCGCAGACCGGAGGCGGCGATCGCCATCGTCTTCATGAAATCCAAACTAGCCATTGTTGCTTGGCTCCTTCCGCTCAGCGCCTGCCGATGGCAGTCTTGATGAGGCCGAGGCTGCGCGTGTAGAGCGCGGACGCGGTCTGGTAATCCATCTGGTTGGCGGCGACCTTCATCATCTCTTCTTCGAGACTGACGGCGTTGCCGGTCGGCCGGACGTCGTAGCCCGACTTGGCTTCGCTGAACTGGCCGGCGGCGCCCTCGGCGAGGCCGAAATGGCCGGATTCCGTCTGCGCAAGCTGGACGCGCGGCACGCCCGCGGTCGCTACCTTGGCGGGATCGGGGAAGTTCAGCGGCGCGAGGTCGCGCGCCTTGTAGTTGGGGGTGTCGGAGTTCGCGACGTTCTCGGCCAGCAAGCGCTGGCGCGTCTGCGCCCAGTCCAGCCGCGTCCGCAGCATCGAGAAAATCGGTATGTCGGTAATCGCCATTGGGCCCGGCCCCTAAAATCTGCGTCTAGAATCACGTGATGCCACGCAACACTAGGCAGACTTTGCCGGCCCTATGGTTAACGGGTGGTAAATGGATCGGGCTCGATGGAACTCTTGTTTACCATCCCGAACGAGGGAAATAGCCGATTACGTGCACTTACGGCCTTTATTTGTTAATATTGAATAGGTATCCCCGTCGGCAAATAGTGCCTATAAAAGTTAACGATTAAGTCGATTCCCGTCCCCAGCGCGACGCGCGAACGACCATGGAGTAACTTGATGTTCGAAAGCCTTTTCGGCTCGGAGATGCCGCTGGCCGCGCGCTTCTTCATTGCGTTTCTTGTGGTGCTTGGCCTGATCGGCTTGACCGCCTGGCTGGTGCGCCGCTTCGGCGCCAATCGCCTGGGCGGCGCGAGTGCCCGCGGCCGCCAGCCGCGCCTCGCCGTGATCGATGCCGCGACCGTCGATGGCCGCCGCCGCTTGGTTTTGATTCGCCGCGATAACATCGAGCATCTGCTCATGATCGGCGGCCCGACCGACGTGGTCGTCGAACAGAACATCGTGCGCGCCGCCGGCCGCGAGCCGTCGCTGCGCGAATCGGGCCGCACCGAGTTGCGCCCGTCCTCGCAGCCTGAGACGGCCTGGCCGCTGCAGCCGCTGCATGAGCCGGCGCCCGTGGCGCCGAGCGCGCCCGCCCGCTCCTATCGTTCACCGACCGAAGAGCCATGGCTGCCGCCGGAGCCGGGCGCGCGCCCGCGTCCCGCGGATGCCTTGACGCCGCTCACCAGCGAAACGCCGCCGCGCCTCTCGCCCGATCTCACCGTGCCGGCCGCGCCGCGCGTCGATGCGCCGGCGCCGCGCGCACCGATGGCGCCGCTCGCCAGCGCGCCCGCGCCCGCCGAGCCTGCGCCCCAGGCCGAGCACAATCTGGCGGAGATGGCGCTGCAGCTCGAAGCCGCACTGCGCCGTGCGCCCGCGCCGGAAGGCCGTCCGCCGGTGACCGATCCGCTCGCCGCGCAAGTCGCCAAGCCGGCCGAACCGCGCATGCGCGAGTCCAAGCCGCGCGTCGAACCCCGGTTCGAACCGAAGGCGGAGCCCAAATTCGAACCCAAGCCGGAAGCGAAGTTCGAACCCAAATTCGATCTGCCGAAGTTTGAGACCAAGGCCGAGCCGAAGGCCGAGGCAAAGCCCGAGCCGAAGCCGGAACCGAAGCTCGACATCAAGCCCGAGCCGAAGGCCGAGCCCCAGGCGGGCAAGAGCGTCTACGACAACCTCGAAGAGGAGATGGCCAGTCTGCTCGGCCGTCCTTCTGGGAAATCGTGATATCGGTTTCCGGCCGCCGCGTCCGTCAGTTGACGGTGGTGGCCGGGGTAGTAGGGACGATCCTCGCAGCGACCGCGCCAGCCGGCGCGCAAGACGTCAGCGTCAATTTCGGCCAAGGTGCCGGCCTCACCGAACGCGTGATCCAGATGATCGCGCTGTTGACGGTGCTGTCGCTGGCGCCGTCGATCTTAGTCATGATGACGTCGTTCACGCGCATCGTCGTCGTGCTGTCGCTGTTGCGCACCGCGCTCGGCACCGGCACGGCGCCGCCGAACGCCGTGATCATCGCGCTGTCGCTGTTCCTGACGGCCTTCGTCATGGGCCCTACCCTGCAAACGGCCTATGACGACGGCATCCGGCCGCTCGTCGCCAACCAGATCACCGCGGAGCAGGCCTTCGAGCGTGCCAGCGGACCCTTGCGCGCGTTCATGCAGAAGAACGTGCGCGATAAGGATCTGCGGCTGTTCATGGACATGGCCAAGGAGCCGGAGCCGGCGGGCCCCGATCAGCTGTCGCTGCGCATCCTGATCCCGGCCTTCATGATCTCCGAACTCAAGCGCGCCTTCGAAATCGGCTTCCTGCTCTTCCTGCCGTTCCTGATCATCGATCTGGTGGTGGCGTCGGTGCTGATGTCGATGGGCATGATGATGCTGCCGCCGGTGACCGTGTCACTGCCGTTCAAGCTCATCTTCTTCGTGCTCGTGGACGGCTGGAGTCTCGTCGCCGGGTCGCTGGTCCAGAGTTACGGCGCCAGTTAGCGCACCGCCGCCCGCTGCGCGGGCGGCTTGGCGATCGACCCGGTCGGCGTCATGTCCGGCCGCAGCGGCACACCGGCCGGCGCCTTCGGCGGCAGCGGCGAGGCCGCCGGATCGGCGGGCGCATTCACCGCGGTCTTCTCGGCCGCGGCGTTACGCCTGGCCTGCGCTTCGGCATCCTTGGCCTGCGCGGCCGCATGGCTTGCGGCGGCGGCCGACGCCGCCGGCGGCATCGCGTCGGGGAAGCGCTTGCGCAGGTCGCGCAGGAACGCCTGCAAGGTGTCGACGGCGGCAAGGCGCTTGGCCACGGCGAAGAATTCAGGCCGGTCGGCGCCGATCGGCGCGCTCGCCACCTCGAAGGCGCGCGCGTCCGCGCTCTCGGCCATCTTCGCCGCGTACTTCTCCCGCAAGCGGCCGAGGCCGATCGTCTCGTCGCCGAGCGTATAGCCGACCGCGGCGCGCAGCACGTCGCTGCGCTCGTTGTCGCTGAGCGGCGCGAAGTCGCGCCAGCGATCCCCCAGCAGCAATTCCATCTGCTCGGCCGCTTCGCGCCAGCGCTGCGCCGCCCACATCGTGTCGGAGCGCAGGCGGATCGCTTCTGGGCCCTTCACATTGGCGATCAGTTCGAGCGCCAGTTCGTGCCGGCCGATATCCGACAGCGCGCGCGCCTCGAGCAGCAGGCGCTGGTCGCGCACCTCGTTGGAGAAGTCGCCCATACGCGTCTTCTGCAAGGTCGCGAGCGCACGCTCCGGCCGGCGGTTCATCAGGTAGACCAGCGCCAGGCGGGTCGCCACCTGCCCGCGCGCCGCGCCCTGCAGACGGTGATCGACCTGGTGCTGCAGCAGCTCGGCCGCCTGATCGAGCAGATCGACGGCGACGAGCCGGTCGGCCAGACGGCGGATCATCTCGTCGCCGCGGCGGCCGATCGGCGTCAGTTCGCGATAGTCATAGAACAGGCCGAGCGCTTCGACCGGCGGCAGCGCGTCGCCCTTGCCCTCGAGGAACAGGCTGTCGAACGTGGCGGCGGCCTCGTCCTGCAGCTTGCGCGTCATCTCAGAGTTCGGGTTCGAGCGCAGCGCCGTGCGCATGACGTGGAAAGCCTCGCGGTAGCGGCTCTCTTGCGTGTAGAGCTGCGCCAGCAGACGCAGACCCTCCGCCTCGGTCTCGTCGCCGCGCCACACCGCGGTCAGCGTTTCGAGCGCCGTGATCGCGTCCTTGCGCGGCATCTGACCGCTCGCTTCGAGCAGCGCGATCTCGCGCAGGCGCGCTTGCGCGGCGGCACGGCGATCGGCGGAATCGGCGGCGGCGCGATAGTTCGCCAGCGCGTCCTCCTTGCGGCCGAGGCCCTCGTTCAGCCGCCCGGCCAGCACTTTGACCGTCGGGTCGATATCGGCGGGAATGCCGGCGGTCTCGAATTCGTTGAGCAGACGCGAGGCGGCCGTGTAGTCGCGCACCTCGATCGCCGCGCGCAGCGCTTCCAGCATCGCGCTGCGCTGCAGCTCGAGCGGCAGCGTGCCGATCATCGCCTCGCTGCCTTTGAACGCCTCGCGCGCTTCCGGCCACTTGCCTTCGTGCGCGAAAGCGACGGCGCGCCAGATCGGCGCGTCCTGCTGGTTGCCGATCTGCGGCACCGACAGGATCTTCAAGGCGTCCTGCGAATGGCCGAGCATCACTTCGGCGACCGCGCGCAGAATGCTGCCGGTGACGTCGTTCCCGTCCGGCTGATCGGCGAGCGCGACGTCGATGACGCCCTTGGCCTCGGCGGCCATGTCGCGTGCCAGATAGAAGCGCGCCACGTTGAGGCGCGCCTGCTTGCGGCGGGATTCCGGCGCCGACGCGGCGAGCCGGATCAATTCGGACTGACGCTCGTTGAACGGCGCCTGGCGGTCGTAGCCCCAGGTCTGCGGGTCGAAGGTCAAGGTGCGGAAGGTGGACGCGATCTGCTCCTCGGCCAGATCGGTCGGCGACAGAGACAGGCCGCCGGGGCGGCTGAAGATGACATGCTCGGCGTCGAGATCGGCGACGACATCGTCGGCCAGCGGCTCGACGACGATGCCGTGCGTCGACACCAGCGTGCGCAGCTCGACGAACTCCTGCTGCTTCAGGAAGCCACGCGCGGGGCCGAGCCCCGTCACCACCATCAGCCTGCCGCCGATGTCGTTGGTCTTCAAGACGTGCACCTGGCCGGGGCCGTCGAACGGCATGGCGATGGTCGTGTGCGCCTTGCCGAGCAGCCCGCGGGTGACCGAGAGCGGCTGCGTCGGCGTCGTCACCGTGTCGGCGATGGTGACCTGCCATTCGGGACCGTCGGCCGTGAGGCTGACGAGACGCGGACGCGCCAGGCGGACGCGCAGGATCGCCTCGCCGTCACTGCCGCGCTCGAGCTTGGCGCTGCGGATGCCGGTGCCCCGGTCGGCGGTCAGCGCGGCGATGTCGATCTGCTTGTCGCTGTCGAAGACGAGCCACAGCGTATCGGCGCGGCGGAAGACGGCAGCCGGGGTCGGCGCCGCGAACGGGAAAGAGAGCTGCAGCGTGTTGCCCGACTGCTGCAGGCCGACGACGACATTGCTCCCGTCGCCCGACGTCCTCGCGGACTTGGCCGCCGGCTTCGCCGGCTCCTTGGCGGCTTCCTTGATGGTCTCCTTGATCGCCTCTTTCGGCGCGGCAGCCGCCTGCTCGGCCGGCGCGGCGGCCGGCACGTCCAGCTTCGCCGCCGGCTTCGGCGCCTCCGACTTGGCGGCGTCGGCCTTGGGAGCTTCCGATTTGGGGGCCTCCGACCGCGGCGCCATGTCCGGCCGCAGCGCCTCGCCCTTCGGCGTTTCCGGCTTCACGGCCTCAGCCTTGGGCGCGGCGCCCTTGGCGTCCCTCACCGCGGGCACGGTTTCCGGCGCGTCGATCGAAGGCGCCGAGGCCGGGCCCGGCTTGGCGCTGGCCGCCGACTGTTTGCTGCCGGTGCCGACATCGACCACGATGCTGCGGTCTTCGCGGAAGGTGCGCACTTCCGGCGCGCCGTTCAGCGTGAACGTCACCGTGCCCGACGAGAAGTCGCTCGCCGCATCGATCGCCTCGACGGTCGGCGGCATGGTCGCCTTGGCGTCGGCGAGATCCCAGCGGATCGCCTGATCGAAGTTGAGCGTCAGCTTGCCGGCGCTCTCGTCCGGCACGACGTTGGCCGTGTCCGGCATGTCGAACACAAAGCGCACGAAGGTCGGCTGCCGCGCCACGCGCACGCGCATGAGCGGCGGCTCTTTCTGCTTGGCGATGATCTTGTGCTGATACAGCAGCTTCTCGGCGTCGCGCGCGCGGCGCGAGAGATCGTCGACGACTTCCTGCGGCAGGCCGGGCATGATGCCGGTCCAGGTGTCGGGCAGCAGGTCGACATAGAAGCGGTCGCCCGCCGGAATGGTGTTGATCTTCACCTTGCGCGACAGCGCGATGCGGATCGCCGAGCCGTCGGGATCGCGGCGCGCGACGCTGATCAGATCGCGCGCGCTTTCGCTCAGGCGGTCGACGCCGACCTGCACAGGCTTCTGGAAGCTGATGACCATGATCGAGCCGGCGGCGATGACGCGCGCGGGCACTTCTTCCTCGAAGCGAAACAAGAGGCGCGTGTAGCCGCCGTCGTTGAAGACGCTGACCGTGCCCCTGACCGGATTTTCGGCATGAGCCGGGACGGCGAAGCCCGAAGCAAGGGAGGCTGCGACAGCGAGCGGTGTCGCCACGCGCCATAACCGCGCCCAGGCACGTACAAATACAGAGGCCGAGCGAAGGGACAAAGCCGTCATAAACGCGATCCGACTGGGAACGACAGAAGACGGCAGCCTAAGGCTCGGCGTTTAAAGGCCCCTTAACCGTGATCGATACCCGCGCCGGAATTATCAGCCGCCGTTCGGCCGGCCGTCGATCTTGGGCAATTCGTCGGCGGCGGCCGCGGGCTGGGAGCCGGCGCGGCCGGCCAGCTCGACCGTCAGCCGCTCGGCGGCTTCCGGGCTCATCTGCGCGAGGATGGCGGACATCGTGCGCGGGTTCATGGCGGTCGACACCTCGACCAGGATCTTGATGTCGAGACGGTCGAAGATGCGGGCGGCTTCCTTCGGCTTCATGTTCTCGTACATCGAGACGATGCCCTTGAGGCGCTGCACGTCCACCTTTTCGCGCGTCTCCTGCACGGTCTGGACGCGCGACTCGATATCCTTGAGCTCGTGGACCTTGGCGTCGAGCCGCTTCTCCGCGGCTTTCAGCAGGGTCTCGCGCATCTCCAACTCTCGGTTGCGGCTGTCGAGCTCGTGACGGCGATCCTGCAGCCGCTCCAGCACC
>Ga0180221_1002698_pt1 | contig 10089 bp, 7 predicted proteins | sample eDN5th37CKraftMG_FD_151339 | JGI IMG/M metagenome (GOLD analysis project Ga0180221, IMG submission 151339) | Enriched Miracle-Growth compost microbial communities from Emeryville, California, USA - eDNA 5th pass 37_C Kraft MG (version 2) (version 2) ...
GCGCCGGCCGGGCGAGCCGTTCGGCACCCGCTGCGAGATCAAGAACGTCAACTCGATCCGCTTCGTCGGCCAGGCGGTGGAAGCCGAGGCGCGCCGCCAGATCGAAATCCTCGAGGACGGCGGCGCGATCCAGCAGGAGACGCGGCTGTTCGATCCCGACAGGGGCGAGACCCGCGCCATGCGCACCAAGGAGGAGGCGCACGACTACCGCTATTTTCCCGACCCGGACCTGCTGCCGCTCGAACTCGATCCCGGCGAGGTGGAGCGCCTGCGCGCTGCCCTGCCGGAACTGCCGGACCAGAAAAAAGCGCGCTTCATCCGCGACTTCGGCCTCACGCCCTACGACGCCGCGGTGCTGGTCGGGGAGCAGGAGACCGCGGCGTTCTTCGAGGCCGTGGTCGGCGAGGGCAAACGCGACGCCAAGACCGCCGCCAACTGGGTGATGAACGACCTGTTCGGCCGGCTCAACAAGGAGGGGCTCGACATCGCCGCCTCGCCGGTCTCCGCCGGCCAGCTTGGAACGATCCTCGACTTGATCGCGGAAGGCACCATCTCCGGCAAGATCGCCAAGGACCTGTTCGAGATCGTGTGGACCGAGGGCGGCGACCCGCGCGCCGTCGTCGAGGCGCGCGGCATGAAGCAGGTCACCGACCTCGGCGCCATCGAGAAGGTGGTCGACGACATCGTCGCCGCGAACCCGGACAAGGTCGCGCAGGCCAAGGCCAAGCCGCAGCTCGCCGGCTGGTTCGTCGGTCAGGCGATGAAAGCGTCGGGCGGCAAGGCCAATCCGCAGGCCGTCAACGACCTCGTCAAGCGCAAGCTCGGCCTCTGATAGGACGCGCGCGAGCGTCGAAGACGCGAATCGCCGCGCGCCGATTCGCGCGAAATTTTCCCGATCGCCGGCGATCGAGCCGAAATTTTCGCGCGCTTCGGAAAAAATTATTCACATGTCGCTTTTTTGCAAAGCGCAGGCCGGTCGCCATCCGCCGGCGTTGCGGACAGTCCGTCGAACGGCGCCTTCGTGCACAAGGCGAATTGTTGAAAACATGCGGGAAGCGTCGATTCCATCGGCATTTCCCGCATTACGCGGATTTTCGCGGTTCGATGCCCGTTTCATCGCGACATCTGCGCCGTCGCGCGCGCGGCATCGCGTTTAGTCCCCGCCGCGCAGCGGTTTCTCGCGGCGCATACACGTTTCCTTAAGGTGAAACCGTGTTTTTTTGTTCGTCTTGTAGTAATCGGAATGCGGTGCTTGCGATTCGCGCACGCATCGTTCCGACACCGCCGCGACGATCGCGGCTAGGAGGGCAGCATGGCGAAGAAGGCGAAGAAAGCGAAGAAGGCGACGAAGAAGCGTAAGGCGAAGAAGAAGAAGTAACGTCGTCGGCTCGGGGCATTGCCCCGGGATTCTTCGCAACCTTCAGCGATGCAACCGGCGGCGACGTTCGACAGGCCGCATCAGGTCGTCGGACCCAAGCTCGCGGTTCATCTTGAAGTCAGAGGGCGTCGGCGAGACCGAAGCCCGGACATCCGAAAGTCTTCCGTTCCGCAACGCGACGGCTTTCGGTCATGGGATGCAAGCACAACTGCATTCCATCGTCGGCACGGGTTGCCGATGTGTCCGGTCCGGGTCTCTCGCCGACGCCCTCGATCTTTTCGGGCGCCAGGGTTCAGGTGCCGCGCCTGACGGAAATGTGCGCGCCGGGTCATTGCCGCTCCAATGGCGGCCTCATAGGCTCTGCCGCCCAATTCCATACCCGCACCCGAGGAAACCCCATGGCCCGACGCACCAAGTCCAGAGTCGTCAAGGCGAAATCCAGCCGCAAGGCGCCAGCGCGCCGCGCCCGCCCGGCTGCGGCGAAGCCGAAGGCGTCCGCCAAGGCGCCGGCCAGGACGGCCGCGCGCCGCGCGCAGCGTCCTATCGAGCTCTATTTCTGGCCGACGGCGAACGGCAAGAAGATCTCCGTCATGCTGGAGGAGTGCGGGCTGCCTTACGCGATCCGCCCGGTGGACATCGCCAAGGGCGAGCAGTTCAAGCCGGAGTTCCTCGCGATCTCGCCGAACAACCGCATGCCGGCGATCGTCGATCCCGGCGGCCCCGGCGGGCGGCCCATCTCGATCTTCGAGTCCGGCGCGATCCTGCAGTATCTCGGCCGCAAGACCGGCAAGTTCTATCCGGCGGACGAGCGCGGCCGCGTCGCCGTCGACGAGTGGCTGTTCTGGCAGGTCGGCGGGCTCGGTCCGATGGGCGGCCAGGCCAATCACTTCCGCAACTACGCGCCCGAGCCGATCGAGTACGCGATCAAGCGCTACACGGACGAATGCAATCGGCTCTATGGCGTCATGGACCGACGGCTGGCCGACCGGCCGTTCCTCGCCGGCCGCTACTCCATCGCCGACATGGCCTCGCTCTGCTGGGCCCGCGCCTATGCTCGCTTCGGCCAGGACATCGACGAGTTCCCGAACGTCAAGCGGTGGATCGAGACGCTGGAGGCGCGGCCCGCCGTCAAGCGCGGGCTCGAAGTCTCCGTCGAGAACTACGAGCCCCACGACATGCACGACCCCAAGGTGCGGGCGGTGCTGTTCAATCAGCGGGCGCGCTGAGCGGCGGGCGTCCGACCGGCGGGCGCGGCGCCCGCCGGCAGCGGCGCGCGGGTCCAGGTCTCGCCCTGGCAGATCAGCATGACGCAGCCCTGCACCCGCAGGGTGTCGCCCTGCGCGATCAGGTTGCCGCCGTAGCTCTTGCCGTCGTCGATATTGTAGATGCGGCCGTCCCAGCGGCCCGGCGTGGATGACGGCCGCATGTCGGAGACGACTTCGAGGCCCAGGATCGGCCGGTCGCGCAATGCCGGGTCGGCGTTCCTCCTGTCGACCGGCGGCAGTCCGGTGGCCGGATCGACCGCGTCCCTGATCCAGACCACCACGCCGCACAGCGTGCCGTTCGTCGCGGTCCCGCGCAGCGCGCCGCAATCGTCGATGCGCACGATGCCGTCCCTGTCCTCGTTGAGCCAGGTGCCGGCAATATCGGCGGCCCGCGCCGGAGCGCAGGCGGCGATGAGCACGAGGGCGGCGGCGACTCTTGCGGTCATGGTTCCTCCGGCTGTGGCCGCGCGACCATACAGCGTGGTTACCCGGCGGAAAACCGCGACGGTGAACCGATCCTCACCGCGGCCGCGGAGTCGCGGAAAACCGGGCACTTCTGCGGTGAATCGAATCTTGACGCCTCGAATGCCGGTTCCGGCGTTCACGGGCGATTCATCCCGTTGCTTAAACTGCGATTCAAAATCTCCCGACACAATCGCGGTGCTCGACGGTGATGGGCCGCGAGGGCAGGCGCAACGAAACGCCGCCGAACTTGGCCAGGGGAGGCCAGACATGACGGAGATCGAACTCAGGAGCATCGACACGGCGATGCTGAACAGCGGGAATGCCGACGTGTTCTACCAGCTCGGCATTCTCTATTCCGCCGGCGGCGAGTTGCCGGCCGACTACGTGACCGCGCACAAGTGGTTCAACATCGCCGCCGCGCGCGGGAACAAGGACGCCATCCGCATGCGTCGCGAGATCGCGGAGGAGCTGTCGGACGGCGACATCGCCGCCGCGCAGCGCGCCGCCCGCGACTGGCTCAAGGCCAACCCGGCGTCGCCGCCGGCCGAGGCGGCGACGCCGGCTCCGGCTCCGGTCGCGGAGGTCGTCCACCTGCGCGCGGCGTAAGCGTGCTCAGTCGAGGCGGTCTCGCCGACGAGCCATAGCACCTTCTGCACGTTGAACGCTCTGCGGCGCCCCAGACCGTTGGCATGGCCGGAAAGGCCCGCGTCTCACCACAGTCGCCCGACGCCGTAATCGTCTAATGCGCGCTCGTTGGAGACGAGCACGAGATCGTCCAGCTTCGCCTGGGCGATCAGCATGCGGTCGAACGGGTCGCGGTGCGGGCCAGGCAGAGCGCCCGCCGCCTGGCCGTGGCGGATGCTGACCGGCAGGCCCAGGAAGCCTTGATCGACGACGATCTTGTTGAGGTCGGCCACGATGCCGGCGACACCCGGGAGCTTGCCGAGGCGATGCTTCGCCGCGATCTCCCACGCCGACGCCGCGCTGACGAAAACATCGTTGCCGTCGTCGGCGATGGCTGACCTCGCGGTCGGGGAGAGCGCTTCGTCGCCGGCGAGCCACCACAAGAAGGCGGGGGTGTCGAGCAGCAGCTGCAATCACCGCTCCCAGGCGTCCAGCTCGTGCGCCGGCAGCGGCTCGAAGAATTCGGGTCCAACGCTGACCGTGCCGCGCAGCGCGCCGAAGCGGCGTTTCGACGCCGGCGGCCGGAACGGCACCAGCTTGGCGACCGGCTCCTTGCCGCGCGCCAGCACGATCTCCTCGCCAGCTTCGACGCGGGCGAGAAGCCGGGACAGCGTGGTTTTCGCCGCATGGATCGTGACGATTTTCATGGCCTGTTCCTAGCTAATATAGGTTAGCTAAGGACGGCGCGGTTGTCCACCGGCCGGTCGCACTGTGATTCGGCGTCCGCTTCTCATCGACAGGGGAATCGGGCTCGCTAACGCTTACAAGCATCTCCAACAGACCGTGCGCCACCCCATGACGTTCCACGCCGACCTGCACGTCCACTCCAAGCACTCCCGCGCCACCAGCCGGGACATCGACCTGGAGCATCTGGCGTGGTGGGCGGCGTGCAAGGGCGTTGGCGTGGTCGGCACCGGCGACTGCGTCCATCCGGTCTGGCTTGCCGAGCTGAAGGACAAGCTCACGCCATCCGGCAACGGCCTGTTCCGGCTCAAGCCGGAGATCGAGGCGGAGGTGTTCAGGACGCTGCCGCCGGCGTGCCGGCAGCCGGTCCGGTTCATGCTCTCGACCGAGATTTCGACGATCTACAAGAAGGGCGACAAGACCCGGAAGATCCATCACCTGATCTACGCGCCCGATTTCGACGCGGTGGACCGGCTGGCGGCGCGGCTCGCGCGCGTCGGCAACATCGCCTCCGACGGCCGGCCGATTCTCGGCCTCGACTCCCGCGACCTCCTGGAGATCGCGCTGGAGTCCGGCCCGCATTCGTATCTGGTGCCCGCGCACATCTGGACGCCGTGGTTCGCCGCGCTGGGCTCGCAGTCGGGCTTCGACTCCATCGCCGAATGCTACGGCGACCTCGCGCCGCACATATTCGCGGTGGAGACCGGGCTGTCGTCCGATCCCGCGATGAACTGGCGCGTCTCGTTCCTCGACGGCTACCGGCTCACGTCGAACTCCGACGCCCACTCGCCCGCCAAGCTCGGCCGCGAGGCGACGCGCTTCTCCTGCAAGCCGGACTATTTCGCCATCCGCCGCGCGCTGGAAACCGGCGAGGGCTACGAGGGCACCGTCGAGTTCTTCCCCGAGGAGGGCAAGTACCACATGGACGGCCACCGCGCCTGCGAGGTGCGGCTCGACCCGAAGGAGACGCTGGCGCTCGACGGCCGCTGTCCGGTGTGCGGCGGCCGCGTCACCGTGGGCGTGGCGCACCGCGTCGCGATGCTGGCCGACCGCAGCGAGGCCGAGGTCGCGCCGCCAGCCACCGCGGGCGAGGTGTCGAGCTTCGTGCCGCTGCCGGAAATCCTCTCCGAGATCGTCGGCAGCGGTGTCGGCTCCAAGGTCGTGGCCCACGCCTACGACCGCGCCGTCGCCGCGCTCGGACCGGAGCTCGACGTGCTCGACGCGGTGCCGGTCGAGGACATCGCGAAGGTCCATCCGCTGATGGGCGAGGCGGTGGCGCGGCTGCGCGCCGGCAACGTGATCCGCGAGGCCGGCTACGACGGCGAATACGGCGTGATCCGGCTGTTCGCGGAGGGCGAGCTCGACCGCCTCGCCAAAGGCGACTTCCTGTTCGACGCGCCGCTGTCGCGCCGCGCCAGGCCGGCGAAGGCGCGGGCGAAGGAGGCGGAGGAGACCGCGCCCGAACCCGTCATGCGCGCGCAATCGGGCCGCGGCGGCATTCTCGCCGGCCTCGACGACGACCAGGCGCGCGCCGCCGCCATGACCGACGGCCCGGTGATCGTGATCGCGGGCCCCGGCTCGGGCAAGACGCGCATGCTCACCCACCGCATCGCCCATCTGGTGGCGGAGCGCGGCGTACCGGCGGGCTCGTGCCTCGCCGTCACCTTTACGCGCAAGGCGACGGAGGAGCTGCGGAGCCGGCTCGCGGCGCTCCTGCCCGGCAGGGCGCGGGACGTCGCCGTGCACAGCTTCCACTCGCTCGGCCTTGCGATCCTGCGCGCCCACGGCGCGGCGCTCGGGCTCGCGCCGGACTTCCGCATCGCCGACGAGGCGGAGCGCAGGACGGCCCTCGCCGCGGCGCTCGGCGTCAGCGCGAGCCGCGCCGCGCAGCTTCTCCGCTCCGTCTCGGTACTCAAGCGCGCCGGCGCGCCGGGCGACGGCGAGGAGCGGGAGGCGCTCGCCGCGCTGCGCCGGATCGGCCGTGATCGCAACTGGGTCGATTTCGACGATCTCGTCGCGCTCGCCGTCGATCTTCTGGAGCGCGACGCGGCCGTCGCGGCGTCATGGCGCACGCGCCTCGCTCACATCGTTGCCGACGAGTTCCAGGACGTGGACGAGCAGCAATACCGCCTGCTGCGGCTGATCGCCGGGCCGGACGGCAACCTCTGCGTCATCGGCGACCCCAACCAGGCGATCTACGGCTTCCGTGGCGCGGATTCCTCGTGCTTCGCGCGCTTCGCCGAAGACTTCCCGTCCGCGCGGACCGTGCGGCTGTCCCGCAACTATCGCTCCACCGGCACCATCGTCACCGCTGCGAGCGCGCTCGTCGGCGCGCCGGCGGACGGCATCACGCGGCCGATGCAGGAGCCCGTGGTGGTCCACGCCGCCGCCAACGAAGAGGCGGAGGCCGATTTCGTCGCCGCGACCGTCGAGGCGCTGATGGGCGGCCACGATATGCTCGCCGCCAACCGTGGCAAGGCGGCCGCGCCGCTCGGCTTCGCCGATTTCGCCGTGCTCTATCGCACCGACGCGCAGGCGGGCGCGCTGCGCGTGGCATTCGACCGCGCCGGCATCCCCTACAAGAAGAGCTCGCCGGCGCCGCTGTCGGGCCACGCCGGCGTCGCCGCGCTGCTGGCGGCGCTCGACGAGCAGGACGGAGCGGACCTCGCGGCGCGCATCGCCGCGGCGGCCGACGCCGCGCGCCGCGGGGACGGCGCCGACATCGCCGCGATCGCCGAGGCGAGGGGATGGCTGCTCGCGCTCGCTGCGTCGGACGAGGTCGCCGGCGACGACGCACGGCTGCGCGAGGCCGTCGCGCTCGCGACCGAGGCGGATTTCCGCGATGCCCGCGCCGGCCGCGTGTCGCTGATGACCATGCACGCGGCCAAGGGTCTGGAGTTCGCGGTGGTGTTCGTGGTCGGCCTGGAGGACGGGCTTGCGCCGTTCGCCTGGGACGCCGAGAGCCGCGACGATCCGGAGGAGCGCCGGCTGTTCTACGTCGCCATGACGCGGGCCAGGGATCGGCTGTTCCTCACCCGCGCCGCCGAGCGGTTCTGGCGCGGCGCGGTGCGCGCGCTGCCGGCCTCGCGCTTCCTCGACGCCGTCCCCGCCGAGCTCGTCACCCGCTCGGCGCCGATCCCGCGCCGGCGACGCCCGCTGCAGCAATACAGCCTGTTCTGACCGCTCGGGTCAGAACATGCGATCGTTCTCGTGGGTATTGGAGCGGGCGAGGAACGTCGGCACCTTGTCCAGCCGCGCGACGACCACCAGGCGGTCGATCTCGCGGTTGAGGAAGGCGCGGAGAAAGCGCTGGTAGTTCCTGAACGACACGCAGCCGTTCGACTGGCCGCTCGGGCCGAGCATGTAGGTATGGGCGAGGATGCCGTCGCGGCCATACATGCCTTCGTCGTTCACGGGCGTCAGGCGGATCGCCTGGACGCCGTGGAACAGCGTTTCCCGCAGCGTGAGCCTGTAGACGTTCGGCGGCGTGACGCCGCGGTTCTTCCAGCGTGCGGACCGCGGGTCGTCCATGAAGTTTCCGAGACCGGAATGCGCTTCGAGCCGCTCTCCGTTCGGGAGATAGACCGTCTGGGCGGTGATGTCGTAGATCGCCGTGCGGGCGCGATCGTTGTTGTCGTCCGGGCCGATGTCGATGTTGGTCGTGGGCTCGCGCGAGGCGAGCCGGGGCCGCGGGAGCGGCAACCGCGCCGGCGGAACCGGGGGCGTCGCGACGAGGGATGCCGCTTTGGCCGCCGCAGACGACGGTGAAGGCGGCGGAGCCGGCAGCGCGGAGAGGGTCAGGTCTGAGATTGCACGGTCGCCGGACAGGACCGGCATCCGGTTCGGCTGCGAGATTGTCGGCGCGTCGAGCAGGAGGGAGCCGGTGATGAGATCGTCGTCCGCCTGGTCCGGCCCGGCCTCCGCCGGATCCGCCATGGCGAGGGCGACGGTGGTCACGGGCGCCGCCTCGGCGCTGTCTGACGACGGCATGACCGCCGGCGGCAGGAAGACGACGCGGGACGCGGTCCGCATCCTCGCAACCCCGAGCGCCCAGGCGAGGTCCCCGGACGATGGGCCCAGCCTCATCGTGGTTCGGATGTCCGACCGCGCCTCAACCGTGAGGGCGAAGAGCCTCGCGATGCCGGCGGTCGCTGCCGCGGCGGCCGCCATCGCAAGCACCGCTACGATGAAGACTGCGACGGCCTTCAGTCCACGCGGCCGATGTCGGAAGCTGCGTTGGCATGGCGTTTCAACATGCAACGGGATTGATGTCGCATACGCCATGATGAACGCGCACAGCCACCCGGGACAAAACTCGTCGCCGAGAATGGCGGAGCGTGGTTAAACAGCCGTAAATTGAATCAAAATTGAGCCGCTGCCGGGGCCATTTGCGGCGTCGCGCGCTTTACCGTCAGCCGCGCGCGCGGGTCACGGCCTTGCCGCCGCATTGCGGCCCGCGATCAGGCCCTGGACCAGGCAGCGCGCGAGGCCGTGCTGGCTGAAGCCGCCGGCGGACTCGCCGCCGCAATAGAGGCCCGGAATAACTTCGCCCTGCATGTCGATGACCTCGCAGCGCGCGTTGATGCGCAGGCCCGCGCGCGTGTCGTGGATCACGGGCGTGGCCCAGGCCGCGTAGAAGGGCGGCTTCGCGATCTTATAGCGCGGCGTCGGCTTGCCGAAGTCCTTGTCCTCGCCCAGGTCGACGAACGCGTTGTAGCGCGCGACCGTCGCCTCCAGCGCCTCCGGCGGCATCGGCACGCGCTGGTATTTCATGCGGATGGCCGCGGCCAGATCGGCGAGCGTGTCGGCGCTGAAGAAGAAGCCTTCCGCGACGTCGACGGCCGGAGGCTGCGGCGACCATTTCTCGCGCGCGACGGCCTCGGAATCGAAGATGGCCCAGATCGGGCCGCCGCCGTTATGGCCGTCGCCGATGCCCGCCAGCGCCGCGTTCAGGAAGTTGTTGGGGTTGTAGGTGATGTGCTTCGCGTTGAGGTAGCTGTTCGGCACGTAGGGATTGACGCGATTGTAGTTGTTGGCCGTGAAGCCCGGGCCGGTCTCGTCGTAGAACCGCTGGCCCAGCATGTTGACCAGGATGACGTTCTGCCAGTCCGTGACCGGCAGGCCCGAGGCGCGGGCGCGGGCGAAGACCTCGCTCTCCGGCTGCCAGTGGAGGTGCTGGTAGCCGTACTGGCAGCCGATGCGGCCAGCCTTGGTGAGGCCGTAGCCGAACTCGCCGGTCTGGTTGAACAGGCCCCACAGCGCCGCGCCGATCGCCATGGCGGCGATCTCGCCGCTCGCGTCCTGGTCGGACCACGGCATGCCGGCGAGGCCGCAATACTCCTCGGTCAGGCGCGGATCGAACATGCGGCGGAAGTTGACGTTGCCCGCCGAGCCGCCGGTGCCGACGATCACCGCCTTGCGGGCGCGGATGGCGAGGCGCGCGCCGCGATGGTCGGCCTCGATGCCGATGACGCGGCCTGAGGTCGGCTGTTCGCGCAGGATCGCGGTCATCCTGTGCTCGAGCCGGATGTCCACGCCGGCGCGCCGCGCCGCGTCGATCAGCGGATACATCAGCCCGGCGCCGATGGAGTAGGTCGCCCGGATCGCGGGATC
>Ga0180221_1002699_pt1 | contig 10089 bp, 11 predicted proteins | sample eDN5th37CKraftMG_FD_151339 | JGI IMG/M metagenome (GOLD analysis project Ga0180221, IMG submission 151339) | Enriched Miracle-Growth compost microbial communities from Emeryville, California, USA - eDNA 5th pass 37_C Kraft MG (version 2) (version 2) ...
GGCCAGGTGCGAGCGGGCGGAGTTGGCAGTGCAGACGAACAGGACGCGTGCCGGGCGCGGCAGCGGGCTGGCCGTCATCGGGCCGAGCTCGGTGGGCAGCAGGCGCAGGTAGGTCCGGCGGCGGTCCCCCTCCGACCTCGTGCGCTCGACGAGACCGTGCTCGACGAGCACGTTGACGTGATGGGCCAGCAGGTTGGAGGGCATCGAGAGCTCTGCGGCGAGCTCGGACGGAGAGGCGTCACCCCGCGAGAGCAGGTCGACAACCGCGAGCCGCCCTGGATCGGACAGGGCGCCGTGCAACGCGGCACGACGTTCCACCTGGTTCATCCACTCAGTGTTCATTGAGTCAATGTTGACTGAACGAACGGCAGGTGGTCAAGATGTGCCGCGTGAGGACACAGACACCCGAGGCGGACCCGCGAGCCAGCCTTCACCGACGCCTGGTCGCTGAGCTCGTCGGCACCGGCCTGCTCGTCTCGGTCGTCGTCGGCTCCGGTACCGCAGCCGCCCGCCTCTCCGACGACACCGGCCTACAGCTGCTGGAGAACAGCATCGCGACCGTGCTCGGCCTCGCGGTGCTGATCGTGGCGCTCGGACCGGTGTCCGGGGCGCACTTCAACCCCGTCGTCTCGCTGGCCGACTGGTGGTTCGGCCGCGGCGGCACGGCCGGCCTGCCGCTGCGCGAGGTCGCGACCTACGCCGCCGCGCAGTGCGTCGGTGCCATCGCTGGCGCGATGTTGGCCAACGCGATGTTCGGCGTGGACGCCGCCTTGGCGACCACCCGACGCGGCGGCGCCGGCCTGTTGCTGGCCGAGATGGTTGCGACGGCCGGCCTGGTAGCGGTGATCTTCGCCCTCCAGCGCTCGGGTCGTTCCGCACTGGCCGCGCCGGCCGTCGCGGCGTGGATCGGCGCGGCGTACTGGTTCACCTCGTCGACCTCCTTCGCCAACCCTGCTGTCACGATCGGTCGAGTCTTCTCGGACACCTTCGCCGGCATCGCGCCACAGTCGGTCACGCCGTTCGTCACGGCTCAGATCATCGGTGGTCTCCTGGGCGTCGTCGTGGTCGGTTACCTCTACCCGACGACGGGCACGACGGGCGCCGCTCGCTCCGAGCTCGTCGCGCAGCGCACCACCGCTGGAGTGACGCCTTGACCCCGCTCCCGACGGTCCTCTTCGTCTGCGTTCACAACGCCGGCCGCTCACAGCTGGCAGCCGGGCTGGCGACGGGCCAGGTCCGCAACCGCGTGCGGGTGGCGTCCGCCGGCACCGCGCCTGACACCCACGTCAGTGCCGTCGTGCTCGCGTCGCTGGCCGAAGTCGGCATCGACTGGAGCGCTCGAACGCCAACCCTGCTGACCCGGGAAGCCGTTGCCGCCGCGGACGTCGTCGTGGCCCTCAAGCCGGGCCTCGACCTGCCGGTCGTCGAGGGCGTGCGCTACGAGACCTGGCCGTTGCCCGACCCCGCCGACTGGGACGTCGATGGCATCCGGCCCTTGCGTGAGCACCTGAGCGGCCGCATCTCGGCACTCGCCGACGACCTTTCCCCCGTCCCCTGAGGAGGAGAACTGATGTCCACCACCACTGAGAAGCCCAGCGTCCTGTTCGTCTGCGTGCACAACGCCGGCCGGTCCCAGATGGCCGCCGGCTTCCTGTCCGCGCTCTCCGGCGGTGCCGTCGAGGTGCGCTCCGCCGGCTCGATGCCGGCCGACCAGGTCAACCCGGTCGCCGTCGAGGCCATGGCCGAGGCGGGCGTCGACATCGCCGCCGAGCAGCCCAAGATCCTGACCACCGAGGCAGTTCAGGCCTCCGACGTCGTGGTCACCATGGGCTGCGGAGACGCGTGCCCGTACTTCCCGGGCAAGCGGTACGAGGACTGGAAGCTCGACGACCCCGCCGGCCAGGGCATCGACGCCGTCCGCCCCATTCGCGACGAGATCCGCTCGCGCATCCTGAACCTGCTCGACGAGCTCGGCGTCCCTGCCGTCCAGGCGTGACGGCGATGACGACCACCATCCCCGTGCGCGACCTCGTCATCGTCGGATCCGGCCCCGCCGGGTACACCGCCGCGATCTACGCCGCCCGCGCCGGGCTCGCACCCGTCGTCGTCGCCGGCTCGGTGACCGCCGGTGGCGCGCTGATGAACACCACCGAGGTCGAGAACTTCCCCGGCTGGCCGGACGGCATCCAGGGCCCCGAGCTGATGGAGAACCTGCAGAAGCAGGCCGAGCGCTTCGGCGCCGAGGTCGTCTGGGACGACGCGACGTCGCTGGAGCTGACGCAGCCCATCAAGACCATCGTCACCGGTGGCGGCGAGACGTATCGCGCCAAGGCCGTGATCCTGTCGACCGGATCCGCGTACCGCGAGCTCGGCCTCGAGGACGAGAAGCGCCTGTCGGGCCGCGGAGTCTCGTGGTGCGCCACGTGCGACGGGTTCTTCTTCCGCGACCAGGAGATCGTGGTCGTCGGCGGTGGCGACTCGGCCGTCGAGGAGGCGACCTTCCTGACGCGGTTCGGCAAGCGCGTCCTCATGGTGCACCGCCGTGACCAGCTGCGGGCCTCGAAGATCATGGCGGACCGCGCGGCGTCCGACCCGAAGATCGAGTTCGCCTGGAACAGCGAGGTCGTGGCGATCCACGGCCAGGACAAGGTCACGGGCGTGACCCTGCGCGACACCGTCACGGGCGAGACGCGCGAGCACGAGGCCTCCGGTCTCTTCGTCGCGATCGGTCACGTGCCGCGCACCGAGCTGCTCATCGGCCAGGTCGAGCTGGACGAGAACGGCTACGTCCAGGTCCAGGGCCGCACGACCCTGACGAACCTGCCCGGCGTGTTCGCCGCGGGTGACGTCGTCGACCACGTGTACCGCCAGGCGATCACGGCGGCGGGCATGGGCTGCTCCGCGGCGCTCGACGCCCAGCACTACCTCGCCGGTCTGCCCGACGCCGCGCACGCCGCACCCGAAGCGCACGTCCTCACCTCGGAGGTCTCATGAGCACCCTCGCCGCCGTCACCGACACGACGTTCCAGGCCGAGGTCCTGGACTCCGAGGTCCCCGTCGTCGTGGACTTCTGGGCTCCCTGGTGCGGCCCGTGCCGCATGGTGACCCCGGCGCTCGAAGAGCTCGCCACGCGGTACGAGGGGCGCGTGAAGATCGTCAAGGTCAACGCCGACGAGAATCCCCAGGTGACGACCGACGTCGGCATCATCTCCATCCCCACCCTCAACGTGTACAGGGCTGGGGAGCTCGTGAAGTCGATCATCGGAGCGCGCCCCAAGGCTCACTACGCCGACGAGATCGACGACCTCTTGCGCACCACTTGAGCGGGAGGCTCCGCAAGACGCGCACGGGTGGCGACGAGGCACGTTGGGACCTTGGTCGCAGGCATCGACACCCGTCGATGGCAACGCTGGATCCATCAACATGCATCGATGTGTGGAGGTGGCGTGATGGCGACGGTTGAGGTCTTCGATCCGGCGATGTGCTGCTCGACGGGGGTGTGCGGAACCGACGTCGACCCGACGCTCAGCAGGTTCGCCGCAGACCTGGAGTGGCTGTCTGCGCAGGGCGTGCAGGTCACCCGTGCGACGCTGTCGCAGGAGCCGGGCAAGTTCGCCGGCAACCCGCTGGTCGCGGCGGTGCTGACCGAGCAGGGCGTGCAGGGGCTGCCTGCCGTGCTCGTCGACGGCGAGGTGCGCGCGACGGGCCGGTACCCCGACCGCACCGAGCTCGCAGGATGGGCCGCGGTGCCCGCTCCTGCCGCGCGAGTGCTGCCACTGGCGCAGCAGACCGGCGGCGGGTGCTGCGGCGGTACCGGTGGCTGCTGAGACCGCGACCGCGACGCCCCTCCAGCACGCCTGGCTGGCGGGGATCGTCGAGCAGGCCACACCCTTCCTGTTCTTCACGGGCAAGGGTGGCGTCGGCAAGACGTCCTGCGCGTCGACCACCGCCGTCGCCCTGGCCGACGCCGGCCGACGGGTGCTGATCGTCTCGACGGATCCCGCGAGCAACCTGCCGGAGGTGCTGGGCGTCACCGGGGCGGGCGACCGTCCCGTCCCAGTCCCGGGCGTTCCCGGCCTGGACATGCTGGACCTTGACCCGACGGCGGCGGCGTCGCAGTACCGGGAGACGGTCGTCGGACCGTACCGCGGCGTGCTGCCGTCGGAGGCAGTCGCCCAGATCGAGGAAGAGCTGTCCGGTCCGTGCACGGTCGAGGTGGCCGCCTTCAACGAGTTCGTGCGGCTGCTGACGGACGCCGCGCTCATCGGCGGGTACGACAACGTCGTGTTCGACACCGCGCCGACCGGCCACACGCTGCGCCTGCTCAGCCTGCCGGCGGCGTGGGACGGGTTCCTGGAGGCCAACACCAGCGGCATCACGTGCGTCGGCCCGGTCTCGGCCCTCGGCCAGACCCAGGAGTCCTACGCCGCAGGCCTCGAGGCACTGCGTGACGGCTCGCGGACGACGGTGGTGCTCGTCGCCCGGCCCGACGACGCCTCGCTCGCTGAGGCGGCTCGGGCGAGCGACGAGCTCACCGCTCTGGGGATGCTCAACCAGCGGCTGGTCGTCAACGGGGTGCTCGAAGGTCCGGGCGACGACTCGGTCGCGCAGGCCCGCGCCGAGCAGGAGCTCGCGGCTCTGACCTCTATGCCGGCGGCGTTGCGCGGAGTGTGGTCCGGCGACGAGATGCCGCTGCTCGCCCGACCCCCGGTGGGCGTCGACGCGCTGCGCGCCGCGGCCCGGCCGAATGCCCAAGCCGACGTGACCGGGCCGACAGCCGAGGTCGGCCCCGCGGTCGCGGGGCTGGTCGACCTCGTCGACGCGGCAGCCGCCGCGGGCCCCGGGATCGTCATGACGATGGGCAAGGGAGGGGTCGGCAAGACGACCGTCGCGGCCGCGGTCGCGCTCGCCCTGGCCGAGCGCGGCCTGCCCGTCACGCTGACCACCACCGACCCTGCCGCGCACGTCGACCTCGTCCTGCCGGACCCACCGGCGAATCTCGAGGTGACCCGGATCGACCCGGGACGCGAGACGGCCGCCTACACGGCGCAGGTCATGGGCGAGGCGGGCTCCCAGCTGGACTCGGCCGGACGTGACCTGCTCGAGGAGGACCTGCGCTCACCGTGCACCGAAGAGGTCGCGGTGTTCCACGCCTTCGCACGCACCGTCGCCCAGGCGCAGCACCGCTGGGTCGTGATCGACACCGCCCCGACCGGGCACACGCTGCTGCTGCTGCAGTCGTCACGAGCGTTCGTCTCCCAGGAGGAGTCGCGGTCCGCGCCCACCGGCGCTTCGGACTCGGCCCGCCTGTACGAGCGGCTGAGCGATCCGGCGCACACCCGGATCGTGTTGGTCACCCTCCCGCAGGCGACTCCCGTTCACGAGGCCCAGGCCCTGCAGCAGGACCTGGCCCGATCGGGGCTGACGCCATGGACCTGGATCGTGAACGCGTCGCTGTCCCGGCGGACCACCCACCACCCGGTGCTCGCGGCGCAAGCGATCGAGGAGACTCGGCGGATCGCCGAGGTCGCCGAGCTCAGCCCGCGTGCGCCCGTCGTGCTGCCCTGGACCGACCGCCCGCCGACCGGCCGAAGCGCCCTGGGTTCGTTGCTCGTGCCCTGATCGGGCCGGCGCATGGGTCCGCCCACCTCGCCGGTGGGCGGGCCCGCGCTGCCGGTCGCCGTGGGTGAGCGACGACGGACGGCGCGCCGGTGCCCCGACGTCAGACGTCCTGGGCAGCGCGCCCGTGAAGCAGGCCGGTCGGGAACCCGAGGACGGCCGGTCCGAGCGTCAGCGCGGTGGTCGACGCCGTCCCGCAGCAGGCATCACTCTCACCGGGGTCCGTCACACACACGCCGGTCTCCGGAAGCGCGAGCTTGACCGCGTCTGCCCCGGCCCGGTCGCCAGCCAGTGCGGCGGCAACCGAACGGACCTGCTCGTAGCCGGTGAGTAGCAGGAAGGTCGGGGCTCGGCCGTAGCTCTTCATCCCGACCACGTAGAAGCCGGACTCGGGGTGGGCGAGGACGGACTCGCCGTGGGGCGGAACCGTGCCGCACGAGTGCAGGTTCGGGTCGATCAGCGGCGCCAAGAGCCTGGGCGCCTCGACGATCGGGTCGAGGTCCAGGCGAACCTCGCGCAGCATGGCGAGGTCGGGCCGGAAGCCCGTGGCGTCGACGATCGCGTCCACCTCCAGATCCACCGGGATGTCGCGGGCCGAGCCGCGAACGGTGACCGAGTCCTCGCCGGCGCGCAGCTCGGTGATCGCGGTTCGGGTGAGGAGCGTGATCGCGCCCGAGTCGACGGCGTCCTTCAGCCGAGTGCCGAGCAGGCCACGAGCCGGCAGCTCGTCGGAGGCGCCGCCACCGAAGAGCCGGCGTGCCGATCCGCCTCGGATCGCCCAGGTGATCTGGGTGCCGGGCTCCACCCGTGCGAGCTCAACCAGCGAGAGCAGGGTGTTGGCGGCCGAGTGGCCCATGCCGACCACGAGAGTGCGACGCCGGGCGAACCGTGCTCGCGCGGCCCCCAGGACGTCCGGCAGCGGCCCGGTCAGGAAGGCAGCGGCGCCGTCTTCCCCGAGCGCCGGCAGCCCGCCCGCGCCCACCGGGTTGCGCTGCCCGTAGGTCCCGGACGCGTCGAGCACGGCAGCGGCGAGGACGTCACGCACCTGCCCCTGCTCGTCAACCGTCCGCACGCGGAACGGGCGACGCTCACGCCCGAGAGACTGGGTGCGGTCAGCCCCGTCGCGGGTCACGCCGACGACCCGCGTGCCGGTGCGGATGTGAGCGGCCAGCGGCGTCCGGGCCGCCAGGGGAAGGAGGTAGCGGCTCACGAGTTCGCCGCCGGTCGGCAGCGCCTCCGGATCCGAGTCCTCCCATCCGGTCGGCTCAAGCAGGCGTCGGGCAGCGGCGTCGATCGCGTAGCGCCACGGGGAGAAGAAGCGGATGTGGGCCCACGAGCTCACAGCGGCACCCGCGTGCGCGCCCTGCTCCAGGACGAGCGGCTCGAGCCCGCGCTCGAGCAGGTGTGCCGCGGCGGCCAGGCCGACGGGTCCGGCGCCGATCACGACGACGGGGAGGTCGGGGTGCTGGATGGTCATGACGTCTCTCTCCATGGGTTGCGACGTGCCGAAGGTGGAGCGCGTGCGGCGATCAGGCCGGGCAGCAGGCCGGCGCCACGCCGAGCGTGGGAACCGGGGCGATCCGTGCGCGAACGGAGCCGAACAGCGCCTGCTGCAGTCCGATCAGACGGCGCCAGGCGCGGTTCCGCGAGCGGCGCGCGGAGATGACGCCGCGCTCGTGAGCGGCGAGCGCGCGAACAAGCCGCTCGTTCAGCTCGCGCTCCTGCTGGCGGTACACGACAAGGTGCAGGTCAGGGTGCATCGAACTCGAACCTCCAGGAATGTATCGACGTTTATCAATGTCTGGACCATGCGCCCGGGACCGTGCCCGTGTCAACATCGACAACCATCAATCTTTGCAGGACACTGGACCCATGGCCCTCGATCTGCTCCCCCTGGCAAGCTCGGGCACGTCGTGCTGCACGCCGCTGACGGCTACGGCGATCAGCGACGATGATGCCCAGGCACTCGCCCGCACGCTCAAGGCACTGGCGGACCCGACGAGGTTGCGGCTGCTGTCGCTCATCGCCGCGCACGAGGGCGGCGAGGCATGCGTGTGCGACCTCACCGAGCCGGTGGGTCTCAGCCAGCCGACCGTCTCGCACCACCTCAAGCAACTGGTCGAGGCAGGCCTTGTCACCCGCGAGAAGCGGGGGGTCTGGGCATACTTCACCGTCGTGCCCGGCGCCGTCGACTCCGTGACAGCACACCTCGGCAGGCACCTGGGCGGCGGCGGTGCCGCGTGACGCATCAGGTCGCGGTCGCGGTCGTCCCTCTGACGATCGAGCACTGGCCCGACGTCGAGCGCATCTACGCGGCGGGAATCGCCACCGGCCACGCGACGTTCGCCGACGCCGTACCGACGTGGGAGTCGTTCGCAGCGAGCAAGCTCGTCGACCACAGATTCGTCGCGGTCGATCGCGTGGGGACAGTTCTCGGATGGATTGCGGCGTCGCCGGTCTCTGACCGTTGCGTGTACGCCGGCGTCGTCGAGCACTCGGTCTACGTCGACCCGGCCGCACAGGGCCGCGGCGTCGGCCGCTCACTGATCGACGCCCTGCTGGCCAGCACGGAAGCTGGCGGCGTCTGGACTGTCCAGTCCGGAGTCTTCCCCGAGAACGTGGCAAGCGTGGCGCTGCACGAGTCGACCGGCTTCCGGGTCGTGGGGACGCGCGAGAAGCTCGGCCGGATGACCTACGGGCCTATGGCCGGTCGGTGGCGAGACGTGCTTCTGCTCGAGAAGCGAGCAGCCTCGCTCTCGTGAGCGCGCCTCCGCGAGGAGACCCACGTAGCCCGCCGTCGCACGCTGGCCCGAACCGCCGTTCCGAACCGCGACGCAGCGCGTTCTGTCCAGGAGGCTCGTCGCCGCTCCGAATAGTCCGAGCACCGCAGATCAGACTAATTCTTCGGTCCCACCAGAGGCCCGGTGGATGGGGACTATGAGTGGGAGAACCCTCGGGACAACATCCACGCAGTTCGTCCGGCTCTGGCCCCCGATCGCAGGTCGAGGCTACGGCACCACGAGCCTGAGCCTCCGCGTGGCTGCTACTGCTGCCGAGGCCGGGTTCCGAACATTGTGGGCGTTGGTGTGCCAGCGCCGGCCTTGCGTGCGCTCCGTCCCCCGCCCTTGATACGGCGAATCTGGTCGACGCCGAGCGGGACGAGTCCACGTTGACCGCTTGCTACGAGTCCTTGCTCAGCGAGTCCCAGGCGCATCCAGGTACGCGGAGCCCCAGGCGCCCATCGCGCCGATCATCTCTCCGTGGGGTGTTGGGCCATGCTGTGGTCGTGACGAGGGAACCCAACGAGGCGACCGTCGGCCGGGTCCGTGCCGCCGCGAAGTCGTGGCGCGCATCGCTGATCAACATCTCCGGCGCGAATCCCCTTCTGTACTACCGCACCTTGCGCGTCGGGACGCTGCTGCTCGATGACGCGCATCCCGCTGCGCTCGCCGATCTCTTCGCCGGGAAGACGGTTCGCCTCCAGCGTCTGTTTCCCGAACCCACTCGGTCGCAGTCCGCGGCGAAGTCGCTCAAGGCGATCACCACCCGTGCGCGTGTCGCGGCCGAGGAGTTCGGCGTGCACCTGACGCACGTCGCGACCGGGTTCGCGACGTGGCCGACACAAGGCGAGGGAGTCGGCGGCGCATCTGAGACGGATCCCGCCGCGTCCACGGGTCTTCGGGCGCCGGTCCTCCTTCGCCCGGTGAATGTCATCGCGCGCCCTGGCTCGGTGAACGGCTTCGAGCTGGCGCTCACGGGAGAAGCACAGGTCAACCCGATCTTGCTGCACTTGCTCCACGCACAGTTCGGTATCGACGTCGACGACGTGGGCCTGCTTGAGCGAGCCCTCGATGACGCTGCCCTGTTCGACGCGCTCACCCGCCACTGCCAGCCCGACCTACCCGGCTTCACCGTGAGCCACGAGGCCGTCCTGGCGAACTTCACCTACGCGGAGCAGCCACTCGTCGACGACCTCGCAGACGACGCTGCGGCGTTCCTGGCGGCGAACGACCTGGTCGCGGCTCTCGCCGGTGACGACGCGGCCGCTGAGCGCGCACGAGCAGCCGGGCAGCCCGTCGACGTCGACGCTCCGGATCGGAAGCCACCGTCCGACGAGTACCTCGTGCTGGACGCCGACGGTTCACAGTCCTACGTCGTGAACGCAGTAATCGGCGGCCAGAATCTGGTCGTGCAGGGCCCGCCGGGCACCGGCAAGTCGCAGACGATCGCCAACGTCATCGCCGAACTGGTCGCGAAGAACAAGCGAGTCCTGTTCGTGGCGCAGAAGCGGGCGGCCATCGAGGCCGTGCTCGATCGACTCGAGCGAGTGGGCCTGGGCCACCTCGTGCTCGACTTGTTCGCGACGTCCTCCTCACGCAAGGCGGTCGTCGCGGCAGTCAGCACGGCTCTGGATACGAGTCGGGCCGCTCGTAGGCCTCAGGTCGAGGCGTTGCATCGTCGCCTCGCCGA
>Ga0180221_1002701_pt1 | contig 10084 bp, 10 predicted proteins | sample eDN5th37CKraftMG_FD_151339 | JGI IMG/M metagenome (GOLD analysis project Ga0180221, IMG submission 151339) | Enriched Miracle-Growth compost microbial communities from Emeryville, California, USA - eDNA 5th pass 37_C Kraft MG (version 2) (version 2) ...
GGGCCGGAGCGGCGCGCGGGCCCGCGCCCGCCCTGGCGCCCCTGGCCCTTCCCGCGGCCGCGGCCGCGACCCCGGCCGCGGGGACGACGGGCACCGCCGTCGTCCGACGGCGACTGCGGGGCGGGGCTGGGCTCGGTGCTCACGACGTCCCATTCTCTCAAGACCCGCAAGCTGATACGTGCGCGGTCGCCCGCCGGGAGGTCCCGGCGGGCGACCGGCGCCCCGTCCGGCCGATCACGAGCCGATCACGAGCCGATCACGAGCCCGAGCACGAACCGGCCAGGAAGGTCAGGGCACGCGGTACCCGGCGGCGCGGAACAGCTCGTACCACTCGGCGCGCGTGAGCGGGATGTCCGAGCCCTGCGCGGCGCCGGCGACGCGCTCCGGCGTCGTCGTGCCGAGCACGACCTGCATGCCCGCGGGGTGGCGGGTGATCCACGCGACAGCGATCGCGATGGGCGGCGCGTCGTACTTCGCCGCGAGCCGGTCGATCACCGCGTTGAGCTCCGGGTAGTCCTCCGAGCCGAGGAACACGCCGGTGAAGAACCCGGCCTGGAACGGCGACCAGGCCTGCACGGTGATGTCGTGCAGGCGGCAGTAGTCGAGGATGCCGCCGCCGTCGAGCGTGACCGACTGGTCCTCGCCGGCCATGTTGGCCGCGACGCCCTGCGCGACGATCGGCGCGTGCGTGATCGACAGCTGCAGCTGGTTGGCCACGAGCGGCTGGCGCACCGAGCGCTTGAGCAGCTCGATCTGCCCGGGGGTGTGGTTGGAGACGCCGAAGGCGCGCACCTTGCCGGACGACTCCAGGTGGTCGAACGCGCGCGCCACCTCGTCGGGCTCGACGAGCGCGTCCGGGCGGTGCAGCAGCAGCACGTCGAGGTAGTCGGTGCCGAGCGCCTTCAGGGAGCCCTCGACCGACTCGACCAGGTGGTCGTACGAGTAGTCGAAGTACGGCCCCTCGCGCACGATGCCGGCCTTCGACTGGATGGTGAGCTGCTCGCGCTCGGACGGCGTCAGCTGCATCGCCTCGGCGAAGCGGCGCTCGCAGCCGTGCAGGTCCTCGCCGTACACGTCCGCGTGGTCGACGAAGTCGATGCCCGCGTCGCGCGCGGTGCGCACGAGCTCGCGGACGGCGTCGTCGTCCAGCTGCTGGATGCGCATGAGCCCGAGCACGACGTTCGGGACCTGGCGGCCGGTGCTGCCCAGGGGGACTGTTCTCAAGGGGATCCTCCTCGGTCGGGGGTGGGGGTCAGGAGGCGGAGAGCTCGGCCATCTCGTCGGCGGTCAGCTCGAGGTCGACGGCCCGCGCGGAGTCCTCGATGCTCGCCGGTCGCGACGCGCCCGGGATCGGCACGACGACGGGCGCGAGCGCGAGCTCCCACGCCAGGGCCACCTGGTGCGGGCTCACGCCGTGCGCCTCGGTGACCCGCCCGAACGCGGCGTGCGCGGTGCCGAGCTCGCTCGCCTTGCGGATCCCGCCGAGCGGCGACCAGGGCAGGAAGGCGATGTCGAGGGCCGCGCAGTGCTCGAGCTCGGCGAGGCTGGAGCGGAACGCGGGGGAGAACTGGTTCTGCACGGACGCGAGGCGCCCGTCCAGCACGTCGTTGGCCTCGTCGATCTGCGCGACGCTCGCGTTCGAGATGCCGGCCTGGACGATGACGCCCTCGTCGAGCAGCTCGACGAGCGCGCCGATCGACTCGGCGTAGGGGACGGCCGGGTCCGGACGGTGGAACTGGTAGAGCCCGATGGCCTCGACGCCGAGGCGCTGGGCGGACTCCTTCGCGGCCTTCTTCAGGTGCTCGGGGCGGCCGTCCTGGGTCCACGACCCGTCGCCGGGGCGCAGGTGGCCGCCCTTGGTGGCGACCAGGACGCCGGACGCGTCGCCGCCCCAGGAGCGCAGCGCCCGCGCGATGAGCTCCTCGTTGTGGCCGACCTCGTCGGCGTGCAGGTGGTAGGCGTCAGCGGTGTCGACGAGGGTGACCCCCGCGTCCAGCGCCGCGTGGATGGTCGCGACCGAGCGCGCCTCGTCGGGGCGGCCCTCGATGGACATCGGCATGCCCCCGAGCCCGATCGCGCTGACGGCCTGGTTTCCGATCGTGCGAGTCTTCACGGCTCTCCTTCGGTCGACGTGCTCCGACGATAGGAAGATGATCGTTGATGAGTCCAACAACTGGACGTCATAGGTTTCAGCAACGGGAGACATCAATGGAGCTGCGGCAGATGGAGTACCTGGTCGCGGTCGCGGAGGAGGGCCACTTCACGCGCGCCGCGGCCCTCTGCGGGGTCACGCAGTCGGGCCTGTCCGCCGCGATCCGCAACCTCGAGCGCGAGCTCGGCGCCGACCTGTTCCTGCGGACCACGCGGCACGTCGCCCTCACCGACGCGGGCCGTGCGCTGCTGCCGTTCGCGCAGCGGATGCTCGCGCAGGCCGCCGCGGGCCGCGACGCCGTCGTGCGGGCGAGCCACCAGCTCTCGGGCCGGCTGCGGCTCGGCGCCGAGCAGTGCCTCGGCGTCGTCGACGTCGCGCCCCTCATCGAGCGGTTCCGGCTGCTCTACCCGCTCGTCGACGTCCAGTTCACCCAGGCGGGCTCCCGCGAGCTCACCGCGCAGGTGCGAGCGGGCGAGCTCGACGTCGCGTTCGTCGCCGCCACCGAGCACCTCGGCGCGCTGCGCCGGCTCGAGCTCGGCCGCCGCCCGGTCGTCCTGCTCACGCACGCCACCGACCCGCTGGCCGCCGCCACCGAGGTGGCCTGGGAGGCCCTCGTCGACCGCGACTTCGTCGACTTCCGCGAGCAGTGGGCCATCCGCCGCCTCGCCGACGACGCGTTCGCCTCCCGGCACTTGGAGCGCCGGGTGCGGATGAGCGTGGACGACGTCCACACGCTGCTCGACTTCGTGCAGCGCGGCCTGGGCGTCGCCGTCGTGCCGCAGCACGTGGCCGCCAAGCCGCAGGCCGCCGGCCTCGCGGTGGTGGACCTCCCCGCGCGCGACGCCCCCGAGTGGGTGGTCGCCGCGATCGCGTCGCCCACGGCGGAGCCCACCGCGGCCCGCCTGCTCGAGCTGGTGGGGGAGGCCAACCTGGCGGTGCCGCAGCCGGCGTGACCCCCGGTAGCGTCGGCACCGCCCGAGGGTCGGGCCGACGAAGGAGGTCATGGTGCGCATCGCCGTCCTGGACGACTACCAGAGGGTCGCCCTCAGCTTCGCCGACTGGGGGAGCCTCGGGGCCGAGGTGAACGTCCTCGACCGGCCCCTGCCCGACGACGACGCCGTGGTCGCGGCGCTCGCCGGGTACGACGTCGTCGTCGCCATGCGGGAGCGGACGCCGTTCACCGCGGCGCGGCTGGCCCGGCTGCCCGACCTGCGGCTGCTGGTCACGACCGGCCGGCAGAACGCGGCCATCGACCTCGACGCGGCGCGCGAGCGCGGCGTCGTCGTGTGCGGCACGGAGTCCCCGGCGAACGCGACGCCGGAGCTCACGTGGGCGCTGATCCTCGCGGTCCTGCGGCACGTGCCGGCGGAGGCCCGGGCGATGCGCGAGGGCGGGTGGCAGCACACGATCGGCGGGGACCTGGAGGGGCGGCGGCTCGGCGTCGTCGGGCTCGGGCGGCTCGGGACGCGCGTGGCGCGGGTCGGGCAGGCGTTCGGGATGGACGTCGTCGCGTGGAGCCAGCGGCTCGACCCGGAGAAGGCCCGGGAGGCGGGGGTGCGCGCCGTCGCCAAGGACGAGCTGTTCGCGACGTCGGACGTCGTCACCGTGCACTACAAGCTGAGCGACCGCAGCCGTGGCATCGTCGGCGCGGACGACCTGGCGCGGATGAGGCCGACCGCGGTGCTGGTGAACACCTCCCGCGGCCCGCTCGTCGACACGGGCGCCCTGCTCGCCGCGCTCCACGAGGGGCGCCTCGGCGGGGCAGGGCTGGACGTGTACGACGTCGAGCCGCTGCCCGCCGACCACCCGCTGCGCTCCGCGCCGCGCACCGTCCTCACCCCGCACCTCGGGTACGTCACCGAGGCGACGTACCGGACGTTCTACGGCCAGGCCGTCGAGGACGTCGCGGCCTGGGCGGCCGGCGCGCCCCTGCGGGTGCTGACGTGAGCGCCGTCAGACCGACATGCCGGCGCCGTTGATCGCCGTCGTCGTGGAGAACAGGGTGAAGAACGTGCCCGCCATGAACAGCAGGACCACCACCACGTAGAGCACCGCGAGCGCCGTGAACGCGATCGACAGCCACAGGCCCCACTTGCCGAGCGGGTTGTCGACGCCGGCCTTCTTCGACTCCGACAGGGCCATCGCCGACACGACGATGCCGGCGGGCGCGAGGACGAACGCCAGCACGAAGCCGACGATGCCCATCGTGCGGCCGGGCGGCTCGGGGGCGTACGCGGGGTAGGCCGGGTACGCGGGGTACGGGGCCTGGGGGTACGGGCTCTGCTGCTGGCCCTGCGGGTATGCCTGCTGCGGATCACCCTGCTGATAACCCTGCTGATAAGCCTGCTGGTCGCCCTGCTGCGGGCCGGGCTGCTGGCTCGGCTGCTGGTACGGATCGCTCACGGGGACAAGTGGACCACGGGGGAGGTGCCCGCCGGAACCCGCGACGGCTCACTCCGCGGTGGAGCGGGCGTAGCGCGCCGCGAGCGCCCGCAGGTGCTCCACCAGCGCGGGCGGCTCGGTGACGTGGAAGTCGAGGCCGAGCATGCCGATCCACACGGCGACGACCTCGACGCTGTCCCCGCCGGTGACGAGCACGCTGCGCCCGTCGGGCAGCGCCTCGACCGTGCCGACGGCGGGGTTGATGCGCGCCAGCACCTCCTCGGCAGGGGCGTCCACGGTGATGCGGGCGTGCACCGCCCACCCCGTGCGGGCGACCTCGCGCACCACGAACTCGGAGAAGTCGCCGGGGAACGGCTGCGGGCGGAACCGCCGCCCGCCGGGGGTGCGCAGGCGCAGCCAATCGACGCGGAACGGCGCCCACGCGCCGTCGTCGCCGCCGACCTGCCGCGCGACGAGGAACCATCGCCGCTGCCACGAGACCAGGTGGTACGGCTCCAGCTCCACCGGCTCGTCACGGTAGAACGCCCGCAGCCCCTGGTGGTCGCGGATCGCGTCGGCGACGGCGGACAGCGTGCCGGAGTCGACGCCCGGGTCCTCGACGTTGGAGCCCGTGTTCTCCGGGCCCGTGGTGCTGGCGTCGCGGATCGCGGCCAGCCGCCGGCGCAGCCGGTCGGGCAGCACCTGCTCCAGCTTGGTCAGCGCGGACCCGCCGGACTCCTCGAACCCCGCCGTGGCGGTCACCGCCCGCAGGCCGACGGCGACGGCGACCGCCTCGGCGTCGTCGAGCAGCAGCGGAGGCAGGCGCGCACCCGCGCCGAGCCGGTAACGGCCGCCCGGGCCGCGCACGGCGTGGACGGGGTAGCCGAGCTCTCGCAGCCGCGCGACGTCGTTGCGCACGGTGCGGTCGGTGACGTCGAGGCGGTCGGCGAGCTCCGCCCCCGACCAGTCGGGCCGGGACTGGAGCAGGCCGAGCAGCGCGAGCAGCCGGGCGGAGGTGGAGCCCATCGAGACCTCCGGGAGGGGTCGTCGGGGACGTCCCGAGAACTCGTCGGAACTTCCCCAGAATAAGGGAACGAACCGTTCCTGAACTGTTCCTACCGTGGGGTTCAGGAGCTGGGGCACGGGCCCGGCTCACGAACCGGGAGAATGCCATGACCGCCACGACCCGCCTCGAGCTCACCCCCTTCACCGCCGCCGTGCCGCAGGCCGACCTCGACGACCTGGGCGCGCGCCTGGAGCGCACCCGCTTCGCCCCCGCCGCCCCCGGCGACTCGTGGGAGTACGGCACCCCGGAGTCCCACCTGCGCGACATGGTCGAGCGCTGGAAGGCGTTCGACTGGCGCGCCGTCGAGGACCGCCTCAACGCCTACCCGCAGTTCACGACCGAGATCGACGGTCAGCCGATCCACCTCCTGCACGTCCGCTCGCCGCACCCGGGCGCGACGCCCCTGCTGCTCGCGCACACCTACCCGGGCTCGGTGCTCGACTTCCTCGACATGATCGACCCGCTCGTCGACCCCGTCGCGCACGGCGGGCGCGCCGAGGACGCGTTCGACGTCGTCGTGCCGTCCATGCCCGGCTTCGGCTTCTCCATGCCGCTGGTCGGCGGCGACTGGACGATGGCGCGGGTCGCGCGCACCTACGACACCCTCATGCGGGGGCTCGGCTACGACGCGTACGGCATCCACGGCAGCGACGGCGGGGCGATGGTGTCGCGCGAGCTGGCGATCCTCGACCCCGAGGGCTTCCTGCAGTGGTTCCAGTCGGTCGGGGCGTACAACACGATGAACGCGTCGCGGCCCCAGACGGTGGCCGCCGGCCTGGCGGACTCGCCCGTCGCGACGCTGGCGTACCACGAGCTCTTCGAGAGCTTCGGCAACGGCACGTCGCTCGTGCGCCCGGAGCAGGTGCTGGCCCAGGCGACGCTGTACTGGCTGACCAACACCTACGCCACGGCCGCGCGGTACCACTACGCGGAGCAGCGCTCCGGCGCCGAGCCGGTGGTCAGCACCGGGCGGATCGGCGTGGCGGTCTTCAAGGACGACTTCCAGACGATCCGCAGCCTGGCCGAGCGGGACAACGCGCGCATCGAGCACTGGTCGGAGTTCCCCCGCGGCGGCCACTACGCCGCGCTGGAGGTGCCGGACGACGTGGTCGCCGACCTGCGGGCCTTCTTCGGCTGAGCCGTCCGGTCGATCAGTTCGGCAGGGAGTGGATCACTTCGGTACGGGAGGGTGCCGAACAGATCCGCTCCCTGCCGAACTGATCGCCGTGGTGGAATCGACCGGTGTTCACGCGACCCCGCAGCAGCTTCGACCTGGTCCCCCGCCGCGTGCAGGTGCACGCCGTCACCGAGCTCACCGGCACGCTGCGCCGCACCACGTTCCGCGACGTCGCCGGCGCCGACCCCGGGGCGCCGACGTCGCTCGCGGCGCTGCGGGCACCCGGACCGGAGGACCACGTCAAGGTCTTCCTGCCCGACCCCGCCACCGGCGAGCTGCACGCCCCGACGCTCGCCGCGGACGGCGGCCTCCAGCGCCCGACCGGGGTCGTGTCCATCTCGCGCGACCTCACCGTGCGCGCCACGCGGACGGTCGACGGGGTGGCCGAGGTCGACGTCGACTGGGTGCTGCACGGCGACGAGGGGCCGGCGTCCGCGTGGGCGTCACGGGCGGCCGTGGGCGACGAGGTCGTGCTCGCCGGGCCGCGAGGCAGCGCCGGGGTGCCCGACCGGATCGGCCGGCTGACCCTGGCCGGCGACGAGACCGGCCTGCCCGCCCTCGCGCGCTGGGTGGCCGCCGTCGGCCCGGACGTGCCCGTGACGGCGATCGTCGAGATCGGCGACGACGTCGAGGAGGACGTGGTCGAGGCGGAGCTCGGGCACGCGGCCGTCGAGATCCTCTACCGCACGGACGGGCCCGGCCAGCTCGCGGAGGCCGTGCGCTCCCTCGGCGGCCTGGACGCCGACGAGCTGTTCGTCGGCCTCGGCGAGGCGGACGACCTCGTGCCGGTACGCCGCCACCTGCGGCGCGAGCTGGGGCTGCCCGCCGAGCAGGTGCAGGTCTCCGGGTACTGGCGGCGCGGCACGGTCAACCTCGACCACCACCTGCCGATCGACCCGAGCGACCCGGACTGAGCCGACCTGACCCGCACCCGCCGAGCGGACGCCTCAGGCGGCGGCGCTCTCCGTCTCGCCGCGCAGGGCGTCGATCTGCTCCTGCAGCGTGGACAGCAGGTCGGCGACCCGGTCGGCGCCGTGCTCGCGCGCCTCGCCGGTCACGTGCCGCACCTCGGCGGACGCCGCCTCGAGCGCCACCTGCGCGTCCTCGAGCGCGACCACCGCGCCGTCCTGCGACCGCTCGGCCCGCGTCAGGGCCTCGCGCGCCTCGTCGGTGGCCGCCTGGGCGGAGGTCATCGCGTTCGTGACGTCGGTGCGCAGGTCGTCGGGCACGGCGGTCACCTGCTCCTCGATGCGCTGCAGGTCGGAGTCGATGGCCTCCGCCTGGCTCTGCGCGTCGGCGATGAACTGTTCGACGTCGGCGGGCGCGCTGCACGCGCCGAGCATCATCGCGAGGGCCAGGAGGCTGGCCGCGGCGAGACGGGTCGTCGTCTTGCCCTTCGTGGTGCTCGTCGTCGCTGACGTCATGCGCTCGATTGTGCACCGCCCACCTGGACGTTCGCTTGGGACGACGTGGAGATCTTGCACACAGCAGGGGTGGTCAGCGTGCCCCCAGGCGTCGGCTGACCTCGGCCGCGGCACGGCCGGCGGCGTCCGCGAGCTCGGCGCGGCGGGCCTCGTCGACGTCGTCGGACCAGAACGTGAGCGCGACGCCGGCCACCGGGTGGCCGGTGTGGTCGAGCGCCGCGTGCGCGACGGACGCGAGCCCCGGCGTGACCTCGCCGTCCTCGGTCGCATGGCCGCGGCGGCGGGTCTCGCGCAGCACGTCACGCAGGTCGCGCAGCGTGCGCGGTCCCACGCCGGTGCGGTCGGCGAGCGCCGCGGCCGACGGGAACAGGGCCCGCACCTGCGGGGCCGGCAGGAGGGCCAGCACCGCGCGGCCGCTGGCGGTGAGGTGGCTGGGCAGGCGCACGTCCACGTCCGTGACGAGGCTGGGGCGATGGGGCGCCCGCTGCTCCACGAGGTACAGCACCTCCCGGCCGTGCAGGACGGCGAGGTGCGCGCTCTCGCCCGTCGTCTCCACCAGCCGCGCGACGACCGGCCGCGCCAGCCGGGCCAGCGGCGCCTGCCGCGCGTACGCCGAGCCGAGCGACAGGGACGCCGTCCCCAGCCCGTACCGGTGCTCCTCCGGCAGGTGGGTCACGAACCCCTCGTCCACCAGCACCGACAGCAGGTGGTAGACCGTGGACCGCGGCAGGCTCAGGTGCTGCGCGACCGCCGCCGCGGGCACGGGACCCGCCTGCGCGGCGAGGTAGGCCAGCACCCGCAGCGTGCTGCGCGCCGCGGGGACGTCGCTCATCGGGTTCCTTCCGGAGATGTCTGGGATCCCAGACTGAACCTCCACGGCACCCGTGTCCACCGGGCGCGGGACGGTGTGTGCTGGCGGCATGACCGTCACCACCTCCCGCGCCGTCGCCGAGAACCGTGTCGTCCAGATCGGCGACGCGCCGCTGACCGTCGACGACGTCGTCGCGGTCGCGCGGCACGGCGCCCGCGTGCACCTCACCGAGCGGGCGCTCGCAGACATGGCCGCGAGCCGTGCCGTCGTCGAGGACCTCGCCGACGACACGCGCCCGCACTACGGCGTCTCCACCGGCTTCGGGGCGCTCGCCCGCCGCCACATCCCCACCGACAAGCGGGCACAGCTGCACCTCGGCCTCGTGCGCTCGCACGCCGCCGGCAGCGGCCCGGAGGTGGAGCGCGAGGTGGTGCGGGCGCTGCAGCTGCTGCGCCTCGCCACCCTCGCCACCGGCCGTACCGGCGCGCGCCCGGTGGTCGCCGAGACGTACGCGGCGATGCTCAACGCGCAGCTGACGCCGGTGGTACACGAGTACGGCTCGCTCGGCTGCTCCGGCGACCTCGCGCCCCTGGCGCACGTGGCGCTCGCCGCGCTCGGCGAGGGCCGGGTCCGCGACGCCGACGGCCACGTCCGCGACGCGGGCGAGGCGCTCGCGACGGCCGGCATCGCGCCGCTGGCGCTGCGGGAGAAGGAGGGCCTCGCCCTCATCAACGGCACCGACGGGATGCTCGGCATGCTGTGCCTCGCGCTCGACGACCTGCACCACCTGCTCGCGACGGCCGACGTGGCGGCGGCGGCCAGCGTCGAGGCGCTGCTCGGCTCGGACGCCCCGTTCGCCGAGGACCTCGTCGGGATGCGCCCGCACCCGGGCCAGGCGGCGTCGGCGGCGAACCTGCGTGCGCTGCTCGCCGGGTCGCCGGTCGTCGCGAGCCACCGGCGCGTCGACGCCGACGGCCGGCCCGAGTGCACGCGCGTGCAGGACGCCTACTCGCTGCGCTGCGCGCCGCAGGTGCACGGCGCGGCGCGGGACACCGTCGCGCACGCGGAGGTG
>Ga0180221_1002711_pt1 | contig 10059 bp, 9 predicted proteins | sample eDN5th37CKraftMG_FD_151339 | JGI IMG/M metagenome (GOLD analysis project Ga0180221, IMG submission 151339) | Enriched Miracle-Growth compost microbial communities from Emeryville, California, USA - eDNA 5th pass 37_C Kraft MG (version 2) (version 2) ...
GAAAAGGCCGGCAAGCAGCGGCTGCGCCACGTCCTCGAGGTGCGCCACGACAGCTTCAAGGTGCCGGAGTTCATCGCGCTCGCCCGCTCGTTCAAGATGCCGATCGTGTTTTCCGAGCACGCGACCTATCCGGCGATCGCCGACCTCACCGGCGATTTCGTCTATGCACGGCTGCAGAAAGGCGTCGAGACGGTCAAGACCGGCTACCCGCCGAAGGCGCTCGATGCCTGGGCGAAACGCGCCGAGACCTGGGCCAAGGGCGGCGAGCCGTCCGACCTGCCGAAGGTCGAGAAGAAGAAGGCCGAGAAGCAGCCGCGCGACGTCTTCATCTATTTCATCCACGAGGCCAAGGTACGCGCGCCCGCCGCCGCCATGGCGCTGATCGGGCGGCTATCGAAATGAGCAAGGCAAGACAGCAGACCGCGACAAAGCCGGCGGCCAAAAAAGCAAAAGCAAAGAAAGCCGCGGCCAAAAAGGCCGTAACAAAACGCGGACGCGGCGCGCCGACCCTTTTCACCATCGGCTACGAGCTGGCCAAACCCACCGCCGTCTTCGAGGAACTGACAGGCGCCAAGGTCGACATTCTGGTCGACGTCCGCGCGGTCGCCGCGTCCCGCCGTCCCGGCTTTTCCAAGACCCAGCTCGCCGCCGGGCTCGACGAGCAAGGCATCGCCTATGTCCACCTGCAAAAGCTCGGCACGCCGGCGGAAGGCCGCCATGCCGCCCGTGCCGGCGACATCGACAAGCTCTGGACGATCTACGATAACTACGCCAAATCGCCGGAAGCGCGGGAGGCGCTCGACGAACTCGTCGCGCTGATCAAGTCGAACAAGCGGATCGCGCTCATGTGCTACTGCCGCGATCCGAACGCCTGCCACCGCGCCCGCATCGTCGCGCTGGTGAAAAAGCGCATGTCGATCAAGGTCGAGGACCTGATCCCGCCGCTGATGTAGCCGGCAGCTTTTTTTGCGCGTGATCATTTTTCGGGATCACGCTTACTTTTATTTGCGCGTGATCTTATCCGAAAACCGGTTCCCACTTTTCGGGATCACGCTATTCCGCCGGCTGCGCGGCGGCGGCGTGGCGCGTCTCGATGCTGACGATCAGCCACACCAAGCCGAGCGTCGCCAGGAACATCAGCAGCGCGATGATCGCGTTGACGCCGAGCACCAGCCCGAAGCCGCCGCTGTTGTGCAGCAGCGAGATCATCGCCACCGACGCGCCGGCGCTGATGAACAGCGTGAAGTAGCGCACGGCATAGACGCGGCCGCGCCAGGCGTCCGCCGTGTAGCGCGCGAGGATCATGTCGTTGACCGTGACCTGTCCGTAGATCGCGGCGATGGCGACCGCGAGCGCGATCATCAGCGGCACGCCGGTCGCGTTGGCCGCCCACAGGTTTCCGGCAAAGCCGAGCGCGGTCACGATGACGAAGATCGTATGCGGCGCCACCCATTCGACCAGACGGCCGACCGCGAGCTGCGCGATCGCGCCGCAGACCAGCACCGCGGTCGCGATCGATCCGATCATCGACAGCGACACCGCCGCGCTCATGCCCTCGTCGACGATCTTGGGCAGCGCGATGGTCAGGATGTTGAAGACGAGGCCGGCGCTGATCGCGATGACGAGGAACAGGCCGAACAGCGCGACGGCGGTTTTCGCCGTCAGCGGCACCGCCGCCTTCGACACCCGCTTCTTGATCTCGTGACGGTCGTCCGGCGTCATCCAGACATAGACGATGCCGGTGGCGATGCAGAGCAGCGCCGGCACGAGGAAGGCTGCGCGCCAGCCGAACCAGGTCGCGAGCCCCGCGCTGATGCCGGCGGCGAGCGACACGCCGAGATTGCCGCAGACGCCGTTGAAGGCGAGCGAACGCCCGCGCGCGCCGGTCGCCTCGATCAGCATCGCCATGCCGACCGGGTGATAGATCGCCGCGAACATGCCGAGCAGGAACATGCCGGCGCTGAGCCAGAACAGGTTGGGCGCGAAGGCGGTCAGCACCATCGACAGGCCGCAGCCGACATAGAAGGCCGCCATCATGTTGCGGCGGCTCCAGCGGTCGGCGAGCCAGCCGGCCGGCAGCGAGAACAGGCCGAAGGCGACAAAGGCGGTGGTCGAGAGCGCGATCAGCTCGCTGTAGGGCCGCCGGTAGATCGCCTCGAGGCCGATCACGACCGTCGGGTAGATCAGCAGCACGAAATGGTCGATCGCGTGCGCCCAGTTGAGGAACACGATGGAGCGGCGGTTGGCGGCAGCGGCGTCGGTCATCGAAAAATCCGGATTGGCCGGCCCGGAATCGGGCCCGTCGGCCCACGATATAGCGCTTGCCTTTTGGCGATGTTAGGTCGATTTTCGTCGCATTCGGGCCAACCCCGACCGGGAGCCTTCCGCCATGTCCAAAATCGAGATGGCCAAAATCGAGATGGTCAAGACAGAGATGGCCAAAACCGAGCCGGCCGCCGAGCCGGTCTATCGCCGCAACCTTGACGACGCGCCCCGCCCGGTCGCCGCGATGGCGACCTCGCTGCCGGCCGGGCATGCCATCCCGTTCCACCTGCACCGGCGCGGCCAGCTGCTCTATGCCGTCTCCGGCGTGATGCGGGTCGAGACCGAGCGCGCCGCCTGGATCCTGCCGCCGGCCCGCGCGCTGTGGCTGCCGCCGCAATGGCCGCACAGCGTCTCGATGCGCAGCCGCGTCGAGATGCGCACCATCTATGTGGCGCCCGCGACCTGCGAGACGCTGGCCAAGCAGCCGGTACTCGCCGAGATCACCGGGCTGCTGCGCGAGCTGATTCTCGTCCTGCTCAAGGAACCGCCCGACTATGACGAGACCGGCCGCGGCGGCGCGGTCGCCCGCCTCATCCTCGACGAGCTGACGCGGCTCAGCGAACGGCCGCTCGAAGTGCCGATGCCGCGCGATCCGCGCGCGCTGCGCGTCGCCCGCGCCTTGCTCGACGACTGCCGCATCGACCACGATCTCGACCGCTGGGCGGACGACGCCGGCGCCAGCCGCCGTACGCTGGCGCGGCTGTTCCGCAGCGAGACCGGGCTCGGCTTCGCCGAATGGCGGGCGCGGCTGCGCGCGATCGACGGCCTCGCCCGGCTGTCGGCCGGCGCGTCGGTTGCCGAGACCGCGGCGGCGGTCGGCTATGCGAGCCCGAGCGCCTTCTCGGCGATGATCCACCGCACGCTCGGCGGGCCGCCGCGCCGGCTCATCCGCGCCGCCTAACGGCCATAGCGAAATCCTATCGTCCATTCCGCGGCGTGTTTACACCTCGCGAAAAACGCGGTTTGCTTGCATCGAGGCTCGCAAGTTCTCCCGGGTTGCGTTCAGGGGCTGGGGAACCTCGATGTCGGGTGTGCGTTGGGCGGGCGTGGCGGTTGCCGCCGCCACGGCGCTGGTGGCTTTGTGCGGAATCACAGGCGGCGCTTCCGCGGAAGGCGGCCGGCCCGGCGAGACCCTTTTACTGTTTTCCGGCAGCGATCTCTGGCGCAACGGCCTGTTCGCCCATGGCGGCCTGTTGTGGTCGCCCGAGGGGCTCGCCCGCGAAGGCTTCACCTTCAAGATGGCGATTGCCGGCGGCGCCTATCGCTACACCTCCGGCGCGCTCGGCAATGCGAGCGTGCTCGGCCGCGAGTTCAAGGCGGCGGCGATGCCGGGCTGGCGTTTCAAGTTCGAGCGCGCCGAGATCAAGGTGTTCGCCGGCCCCGAAATTCAGTCGCACGGGACGTATCCGAACGATCCCGGCACCGATTTGCGCGGCACGCGGAGCGCGCTGCGCGCTGCGCTCGAGATCTGGTATCAGCCGACGCCGTGGACCATGCTCGCCGCCGACATCACCGCCTCCACCATCTCGGACAACGACTACGCGCTGCGCCTCGCCGCCGGCTGGCAGATGATGGAAAACTTTTACGCCGGGCCGGAATTCCAGGTCTGGTCGGCCGAGGACTACCGGCAATACCGCTTCGGCATCCATCTCACCCGCATCGTCATCAAGACCGAGGAGTGGTCGCTCGCCGCCGGCTGGGCGCTCGACAGCGACGACCGCAAGGGCTTCTACACGCGGATCGGCGTGCTGACGAAGATGTGATGCTTCTCAATCAAGCGTGCGGCGGAACCGGCGCACCGCGATCGTCATCGCCACCAGCATCAGGCCGAACATCGCCAGCGCCTCCATGTGCAGGTCGGCGATCGTCGAGCCCTTGAGCATGATCGAGCGCACGATGCGCAGGTAATGCGTCAGCGGCAGCATCTCGCCGAACCACTGCGCCCAGCGCGGCATGCCGGCGAACGGGAACATGAAGCCCGACAGCAGGATGTTCGGCAGGAAGAACATGACCGTCATCTGCATCGCCTGCAGTTGGTTCTGCGCGATGGTCGAGAAGGTATAGCCGATCGACAGGTTGGTCGCGATGAACAGCGTGCTCAGCGCCGCGAGCGCCCACAGGCTGCCGAGGACCGGCACGCCGAACAGCAAGACACCGAGGCCGATGATCAGCGAGGCCTGCAGGAAACCGACCAGGATGTAAGGGACGATCTTGCCGAGCATGATCTCGACCGGCGTGATCGGCATCGACAGCAGGCTTTCCATGGTGCCGCGCTCGATCTCGCGGGTCACCGACAGCGCGGTGAAGATCAGCATGGTCATGGTCAGGATGGTGCCGACGAGGCCCGGCACGATGTTCAATTCCGTCTTGCCGGACGGGTTGTAGCGCGCATGGGTGCGCATCTCGAAGGTCGGCGTGCCGCCCTCGGGGATCGCCCGCTCGTGCGCAAGCGCGGTCTGCACCACCTGCCCGAGCGCGGACAGCGCCGAGCCGGACGCCACAGGGTCGGTCGCGTCCGCGATCACCAGCATCGGCGGCTTGTCGCCGCGCCGCAGCGCCCGCTCGAATCCCGCGGGGATTTCGACGGCGAACAGCACGGAGCCGGAGGCGAGCAGCCGGTCGACCTGCGCTTCCGTCTCGGGCAGCTCGGTCACCTTGAAATAGGCGGTATTGCGCAGCGCCGCGACGATGGCGCGGCTGACGTCGGTGTGCTCCTGGACCAGCACCGCGGTCGGCAGATCCCGCGGCGTGGTGTTGATGGCGTAGCCGAACAGCAGAAGCTGCATCAGCGGCACCATCACGATCATGCCAAACGATACGCGGTCGCGCCTGAGCTGGATGAACTCCTTGATCAGCATGGCGCGGGTGCGCAGCCAGAAGCCGGCATTGCGGTCGCGCAAGCCCTGCGCTCTGGGCAGCAGGCTCATTGGAAGTTGTCCTTCGCCTTGCCCATCAGGTCGATGAAGACGTCCTCGAGCGAGGGCTCCGACCGCGCGAAGATCAGGTCCTTGCGCCGGCGATAAGGCGCGATCGCCGTCTCGAGCGCGGCCTCGTCGCGGCCCGACACGTGCAGGCTCGCGCCGAACGGCGCGACCATGTCGATGCCGGGCCGCTTCGCAAGCTCCTCGCCGAGCGGCGCCAGATTGTCGCCCGCCGCCGCCGTCACCGTGTAGGTCGTCAAATGCGCCTGCGCGATCACCTCGTCCACGGTGCCGTGCGTCAGCAGCTCGCCATAGGCGATGTAAGCGATCTCGTGGCAGCGTTCGGCCTCGTCCATGTAATGCGTCGACACCAGCACGGTGAGCCCCTCCGCCGCGAGCGCGTGGATCTCGTTCCAGAACTCGCGCCGCGCCTTGGGATCGACGCCGGCGGTCGGCTCGTCGAGCAGCAGCAGTTGCGGGTTCGGCAGCGTGCAGGCGCCGAGCGCGAGCCGCTGCTTCCAGCCGCCGGACAGTTCGCCGGCAAGCTGCTCCTCGCGGCCGGCGAGACCGAGCCGCTCGATCGCCGCGCGCGCCGCCGCAGCCGGCCGCGGGATGCCGTAGACGCGCGCGACGAATTCGAGGTTCTCGCGCACGGAGAGGTCCTGATAGAGACTGAAGCGCTGCGTCATGTAGCCGACCAGCCGCTTGATCTTGTCGGTCTGCGTCCGGATGTCGTAGCCAAGACAGGTCCCGGTGCCTTCGTCCGGCGTCAGCAGCCCGCACAGCATGCGGATCGTCGTGGTCTTGCCGGAGCCGTTCGGCCCGAGAAAACCGTAGATCTGGCCGCGCCGCACCTGCATCGACAGGTTGCGCACCACGGTGCGGCCGTCGAACGACTTGGTGAGGCCATGGACGTCGATGACGACGTCGCGGCCGTTCGCGGCGCCGTTCGTCTGAAGGGCAGCCTCGCCGCTCACTGCGGCGCTCCGGCGTCCGGCAACGCGACGCTGACCGGCTGGCCGACCCGGAAGGCCGAGGGCTTGTCGGGCTTCGCCTCCATCAGGAAGACGAGCTTCGCCCGCTCCTCCATGCTGTAGATCACCGGCGGGGTGTATTCCGCCTTGTCGGAGATGAAGCTCACCCGCGCGGTCAGGTCCGTCTCGCAGCCGTCGCAGGAGACCTTCACGGTGTCGCCGATCGCGATCTTCGGCAGCCTGCCTTCGGCCGCGAAGAAGCGGATCTTCATGTTGGCCGGCGGCAGGATGGCGACGACGGCGCGGGTCGCCTGCACCGTCTCGCCGACCCGGTAATAGACCTGATGCACGGTGCCCTCGACCGGGCTCGACAGGCTGCGCCGCTTCAGCCGCGTCTCCGCCCAGGCGAGATTGGCCTGCGCCGTGCGCAGCGCGGCCTGCGAGTCCTCGTAGTTCTTCTGGGTGCCGGCGGCGGATTTCAAGAGATCGCTGGCGCGCTCGAAGGCCTGCTTGGCGTTGGTCACCGCCGCCTCGCGCACCGTGACATCGGACTTCTGCAGATCGTCGTCGAGCGAGAACAGGGGATCGCCCTTCGCCACCTTGTCGCCCTCGCGCACGCTCAGCGTCTCGACGCGGCCGGCCTCGTCGGAGCTGACATAGATGAAGTCGGCCTCGACCCAGCCCTGCAGGGCTCCGTCGTCCTTCCTGCCGCAGGCGCCGAGCACAAGCGCGCCGGCCAGCGCAACGGCCACACAGAGATTTCGGAGCGGCGGACTCATGGTGTCCTCGATGACGGTTTCTTGGGCGGGAAAAGCAGGTTCATGTGGGCCTTCATCATCGCCTCGACATCGAGCGGCGCGAAGCGCTCGAACAGCCCGTTCCAGACGATGGCGACGACGCCGGCCGCGGCGACGATCTGCGGAAAGCGCACGAGGTCGGCCGACACCTCGCCGCGCGCGGCGGCACGCTCGAGCAGCGTCCGCATCACGGCCATCACCTGCGACAGCACCTCGCGGTAATAGAACTCGGCGAGCTCGGGGAAGCGCGGCCCTTCCGCGATCATCAGGCGGATCACGTCGCGCCGGTGCGTGCCGTAAACCTCCCGCGCGAACATCTGCGCGATGCTCTCGCCGAGCCTGTGCATCGGCATGTCGGCCGCGCCCATCGCCGCGATATTGCCGATGACCGGCATCAGCATGCCGCGCACCAGTTCCTGGAACAGGTCCTGCTTGTCGCGGAAATAAAGATAGATGGTGCCCTTGGCGACGCCGGCGCGCTTCGCCACGTCGTCGAGCCGGGTGTCGGCGAAGCCGCGGGCGGAGAATTCCGCGAGCGCGGCGGCGAGGATCGCCTCGCGCTTGCCCGCCCCCGACGTCTCGACGGAAGTCTTGGCGGAAGGCTTGGCGGAAGGCTTGGCGGAAGGCTTGGCGGAAGGCTTGGCGGAAGGCTTGGCGGAAGGCTTGGAAAACTTGGCGCGGCGACGACCGGCCGGCCGGCGCTTGCCGCGGCCGGACGCCGGCAGCACCCGCTTTCGCCCGCCCTTGCCTGTCACCGGCCTCGCCATTCCGACAAATCCACCAACGCTGACTGACTGGTCAGTCATTTATAGCGCCGGAACGGCGGCCGCACAACGATGAAGTAATGTCGGGAATTCAGGCGCTTAGAGCGTTTTCAAGCGAAGTGGAAACCGGTTCGCGTGAAGAAAACGCGACAAAACAAAAATCTAGAGTCCCGGCTTTGATTTCATCAAAGCCGGAAAGACTCTAGCGGAAACCGAAGCGCGAAACGGCGGTCAGCCCTTGGCGTCGCAGAGAAAAGTCCGGATCACGCAGTCCTTGCCGCCCTGCCTGTAGCAGGACTTCAGCGCCTGGTTCTGCGCGCGGCCGAGCTTCGGCCCGGAGGCCCAGCCATGGGCGCCGCACGGATTGTTGCCGTCGACCGCGAAGGCCGAGCAGCCGCGCGTCACCTCGGCAACGATCTCGCATCCCCCACCCTGGCATTGCGACAGCGCGCTCTGCCGCGCCGACGCCAGCGTCGGAAAATCGAAGGCCTGCCCATAGGCGCCGCACGAGCCGACCGCCAGCGCGCCGGCGGCGCGCGCGGTCGCCACCGTCACGACCATCACGGCCGTGGTGGCGATCAGCAATGCGCCGACGACAAGGGCGCGCAATGCCGGAGTGGCAACGTCGCTCATGGATTTGGCCTCAGCTCCTACCGCGCGGCAAATAAGCGGTGAGTCGCAGGACCGATCAATGATTCGAATCTCAGGCGCGTTCGATTTCCGCCTTGACCGCCGACAGCGACTCGGGAGTGTCGACGTCGGTCAGCGCCGCGGCCGAATCGACCGGCACTTCGGCGACGGCCTCGGCATAGCTGCCGATCAGATAGCGGGCGCCGACATCGCCCTGCACGCTCATCAGGTCCTTGAAGAAGCGGCGCGACCACACCACCGGATTGCCGCGCTTGCCGTCGATCACCGGCACGACGACCAGCGCGCCGCGCTCGGGATCGAATGCGCCGAGCAGCTTGTCGATCAGCCCGGCGTCGACCTGCGGCATGTCGCCGAGACAGACGATGGCGCCGTCCGCCGTGTCCGGCACCGCGGCGATGCCGGCGCGCAACGACGTGCCGAGCCCGTCCGCGTAATCCGGATTATGCACGACGGTGACGTCGAGACCTTGCAGCGCGCTCTCGACCTTCTCGCGCTGGTGGCCGGTGACGACGATCACCGGCCGCGCCCTGGAGGCGAGCGCCTGCTCGGCGGCGATGCGCACCAGCGGCTTGCCGCCGATGTCGGCGATCAGCTTGTTGACCGCGCCCATCCGCGTCGAGCGGCCGGCGGCGAGCACGATCGCGGCGATGCGCTTCGCGCTTTCCTTCTCCTCCTTCGCGCGCGGCTGCGGCCGCGTGACGATCTCCATCAGCAGCCCGCCGACGCCGAGCCCCGTGATGTCCTCGCGCTGCACGGGGAGCCCCGCGAGCAGGCGCATCAGGATCCAGTCGAAGCCGTTTTCTTTGGGCGAGCGCGCGCAGCCCGGCGCGCCGAGCACCGGCCGCCCCTGCGCCGAAGCGACCAGCATCAGGTTGCCGGGATCGACCGGCATGCCGAAATGCTCGAGCGTGCCGCCGATCTGCTCGACCGCGGCCGGGATGACGTCGCGGCGGTCAGCGATCGCCGAGGCGCCGAACACCAGCACCAGCTCCGCGCCCGCCTTCAGCATCTCATCGATCGCCGGAGCGAGCGCCGCCTGCTCGTGCAGCACGCGCTTCTCGGCGATGATGGTGGCGCCGGCCGGCGCGAGACGCTCGGCCGTCACCTTCAGCGTCTTGTCGATCACTTTCGCGGCGAGGCCCGGCAGCAGCGTCGAGACGACGCCGACCTTCTTGATCCTGTAGGGCGCGACGCGCACCAGCGGCGTCGCGGTTTTCGTTGCCGCCAGCGCGGCGTCGCGGTTCTTCTCCGCGACCGCGAAGGGAATGATCTTCACCGTCGCGATCATCTCGCCTTCGACCACCGGCTTGAACGCCGGCAGGGTCGCGAAGGTCACCGACTCGTCGACGCGGTTGAGCCGGTCGATCGCGTCCTTGTCGACGACCAGCACCCCGGCCGTTTCCGCGAACAGGTTGCAGCGGCCGGTGAAAGCGCGGTCGAGCCGCACGCCCTCGCCGGCGACGGCTCGCGCGATCTCGGCCGCCGCGACGTCTTCCGCGACGTCGCCGTCCTCGAGCCGCGCCACCACGATGGCGTCGACCTCCGCCGCCTTCAGCGCCGCGACCTCCTTGGGTCCGATCCTGGTGCCTTTCTTCAGCACCAGATCGCCCTTGCGGATCGAATGCAC
>Ga0180221_1002712_pt1 | contig 10058 bp, 8 predicted proteins | sample eDN5th37CKraftMG_FD_151339 | JGI IMG/M metagenome (GOLD analysis project Ga0180221, IMG submission 151339) | Enriched Miracle-Growth compost microbial communities from Emeryville, California, USA - eDNA 5th pass 37_C Kraft MG (version 2) (version 2) ...
ATGGAAGCGCTGATCCATCACTTCAAGCTCTACACCGAGGGCTACCACGTCCCCGCCGGCGAGACCTATGCCGCGGTCGAGGCCCCGAAGGGCGAGTTCGGCGTCTACCTGGTCTCGGACGGCACCAACCGCCCGTACCGCTGCCGCATCCGCGCCCCGGGCTTCGCCCATCTGCAGGGGCTGGACTTCATGAGCCGGGGACACATGCTGGCCGATACCGTCGCGATCATCGGCAGCCAGGACATCGTGTTCGGGGAGATCGACCGATGACGGCCGCAGGGATTGCGCCGGAGGCGGATCAGCCGAAGGAATTCGCGTTCACGCCCGAGAACCTCGAGCGGGCGAAGCGCATCATCGCCAAATATCCCGAGGGCCGGCAGCAGAGCGCGGTGATCCCGCTGCTCGACATCGCCCAGCGCCAGCACCACAACTGGCTGCCGCGCGTGGCGATGGACTATGTCGCCGACCTGCTGGAGATGCCGCGGATCCGGGTGTACGAGGTCGCCAGCTTCTACACCATGTTCAACAAGGCGCCGGTCGGCCGGCACTTCTTCCAGGTCTGCACCACCACCCCGTGCTGGCTGCGCGGCTCGGGCGAGGTGATGCGGGCGCTCAAGGACAGGACCGGCTGCGGCAACCACGAGACCAGCGAGGACGGCCAGTTCACAGTGCTCGAGGTCGAGTGCCTCGGCGCCTGCGTCAACGCCCCGATGGTCCAGATCAACGACGATTTCTACGAGGATCTGGACTACGACAAGACCGTCGCCCTGATCGAGGCGCTGAAGGCCGGCAAACCGACCACGCCGGGCCCGCAGAACGGCCGCACCAATTCCGAGGCGCTGTCCGGCGCCACCACGCTGCTGGACCGCAAGCCGGCGCATCGCCCGGCCGTGCCGTCCTCGACGGCCGGCCGGCAGCCCGTGCCGCCCTCCGCCGAGCCGGCCCATACGCCGGCCCGGTCGGGCGAGGTGACGACCGACGCCCCGCCGGCCGAGGATGTCGCCGCGACCGGCAAGGCCGATGTCGGCGCCCATCGCGGCGATGCGGAGCCCGAGAAGAAGGCCCGCACCCAGGAGAAGATCGATCCGACCGGTGGCCGCACCGGCACCACGGATACGGGAGAGAAGTGATGCTGCGCGACGAAGACCGCATCTTCACCAATCTCTACGGCTGGGACGACTGGGGCCTGGACGGCGCCCGTCGCCGCGGCATCTGGAGCGACACCAAGGCGCTGGTCGGCCTGGGCCGCGACAAGATCATCGAGGAGATCAAGGCGTCGGGCCTGCGCGGCCGCGGCGGCGCCGGCTTCCCGACCGGCATGAAGTGGTCCTTCATGCCGAAGGAGAGCAAGGACGGCCGCCCGAGCTACCTCGTCATCAACGCCGACGAGTCCGAGCCGGGCACCTGCAAGGACCGGGAGATCCTGCGCTTCGACCCGCACCGGCTGATCGAGGGCGCGCTGCTGGCCTCTTTCGCCATGGGGGCGCACGCCTGCTACATCTACATCCGCGGCGAGTTCTTCGGCGAAGCCTCGAACATGCAGGTCGCGATCGACCAGGCCTATGATGCGGGCCTGCTCGGCAAGAACGCGGCCGGCACCGGCTGGGACTTCGACCTGTACCTGCATCGCGGCGCCGGCGCCTATATCTGCGGCGAGGAGACCGCGCTGCTGGAGAGCCTGGAGGGCAAGAAGGGCCAGCCGCGCAACAAGCCGCCGTTCCCGGCCGGCGCCGGCCTCTACGGCTGCCCGACCACGGTCAACAATGTCGAGACCATCGCCGTCGTCGGCGAGATCCTGCGCCGCGGCAGCGGCTGGTTCGCCGGCATCGGCCGGCCGAAGAATCAGGGCACCAAGCTCTATTGCATCTCCGGCCATGTGAACCAGCCCTGCAACGTCGAGGAAGCGCTCGGCATCCCGATGCGGGAGCTGATCGAGCGCCATGCCGGCGGCGTGCGCGGCGGCTGGGACAACCTGAAGGCGGTGATCCCCGGCGGCTCCTCCGCCCCGATCCTGCCGAAGGACATCTGCGACACCGTCCTGATGGACTTCGACGCGCTGCGCGAGGTCAAGTCGGCGCTCGGCACCGCCGGGCTGATCGTCATGGACAAGTCGACCGACGTGGTCTACGCGGTCGCCCGCCTGTCGCGCTTCTACATGCATGAGAGCTGCGGCCAGTGCACGCCGTGCCGCGAGGGCACCGGCTGGCTGTACCGGGTGATGCAGCGCATGGTCACCGGCGACGCGCGGTCGGACGAGATCGACATGCTGCTCGAGGTGACCAAGCAGATCGAAGGCCACACGATCTGCGCCCTGGGCGATGCGGCGGCCTGGCCGGTCCAGGCGCTGATCCGGCATTTCCGCGACGAGATGGAGCAGCGGATCCGCGACTATCGCGACCGCGCCTATCGCCGCGAAGCCGCGGAATAGGAAGGCACCGATGCCCAAGCTGACGATTGACGGGATCGAGATCGAGGTCGAGCCGGGCACGTCGGTGCTGCAGGCCTGCGAGCGCCTCGGCATCGAGGTGCCGCGCTTCTGCTACCACGACCGCCTGTCGGTTCCGGCCAACTGCCGGATGTGCCTGGTCGAGATGGAGAAGTCGCCGAAGCCGATCGCGTCCTGCGCGATGCCGGCCGGCGACGGCATGGTGATCAAGACCAACACCGAGCTGGTGCGCAAGGCGCGCCACGGGGTGATGGAGTTCCTGCTGATCAACCATCCGCTCGACTGCCCGATCTGCGACCAGGGCGGCGAGTGCGACCTGCAGGACCAGGCGGTGGCCTACGGCTTCGACCGCGGCCGCTACACCGAAGGCAAGCGGGCGGTGACCGACAAGTATCTCGGCCCGCTGATCGAGACCTTCATGACCCGGTGCATCCAGTGCACCCGCTGCATCCGCTTCATCGACGAGATCGCCGGCGTGCCGGTGCTCGGCGGCGTCAACCGCGGCGAGCACATGGAGATCACGACCTATGTCGAGCAGGCGATCGCGTCCGAGCTGTCGGGCAATCTGGTCGATGTCTGCCCGGTCGGGGCGCTGACCTCCAAGCCCTATGCCTTCAGCGCCCGGCCGTGGGAGCTGCGCAAGACCGAGACGATCGACGTGCTCGACGCCGTCGGCTCGAACATCCGCGTGGACGCCCGCGGCGGCGAGGTGATGCGCGTGCTGCCGCGGCTGCACGAGGACGTCAACGAGGAGTGGATCAGCGACAAGACCCGCTACGCCATCGACGGGCTGAAGCGCCGCCGCCTCGACCGGCCCTATGTCCGGCGTGACGGCAAGCTGCAGCCGGCCAGCTGGGCCGAGGCGTTCCAGGCGATCGCCGAGAAGGCCAAGGAGCTGGACGGCAAGCGCATGGCGGCGATCGCCGGCGACACCGTCGATGCCGAGGCGATGGTCGCGCTGAAGGATCTAATGGCGTCCTTCGGCTCGCCGAACCTCGACTGCCGCCAGGACGGGGCGAAGCTGCCGGCCGGGCCGCGCGGCGCCTATCTGTTCAACAGCGGCATCGCCGGGATCGAGCAGGCCGACGTCATCCTGCTGGTCGGCACCAACCCGCGCTCCGAGGCGGCGATCGTCAACGCCCGCATCCGCAAGCGCTGGCTGAAGAATGGTCTGACGGTCGGCGTGGTCGGGCCGGATGTCGACCTGACCTACCGCACCCGCCATCTGGGATCCGGGCCGGAGACGCTGGCGGCGATCGCCGACGGCCGCAACGAGTTCGCCGAGGTGCTGCGCAACGCCAAGGCGCCGCTGCTGATCGTGGGGCAGGGAGCCCTGGCCCGCGAGGACGGCGCCCAGGTGCTGGCCGCCTGCCGCCGGATCGCCGAGAGCTTTGGCCTGGTCCGCGACGGCTGGAACGGCTTCAACGTGCTGCACACCGCGGCGGCGCGGGTCGGCGGCCTCGACCTCGGCTTCGTGCCGGGGCCGGGCGGCCGCGACATCGCCGGGATCCTGGACGGCGCGACCAGGGGCGAGATCGACTTCGTCTGGCTGCTCGCGGCCGACGAGATCGACACCGGCCGGCTGGGCAAGGCCTTCGTGGTCTATCAGGGCCATCACGGCGACCGCGGCGCCCATCGCGCCGACGTGATCCTGCCGGGTGCCGCCTACACCGAGAAGAACGCCACCTACGTCAACACCGAGGGCCGCGTGCAGCAGGCCCGCATGGCGGTGTTCCCGCCCGGCGAGGCGCGCGAGGACTGGAAGATCCTGCGCGCCGCCAGCGAGGTCATGGGCCGCAAGCTGCCCTATGACAGCCTGCGCGAGGTGCGCCAGCGCCTGGTCGCGGTGAACCCGGTGTTCGGGGCAGTCGACGTCCAGGCGCCGGGCGAGTGGGGCGCGTTCGGCGCCGAAGGACCGATGGGCTCGGCGCCCTTCGCCTCGGCGGTCGAGAACTTCTACATGACGGACCCGATCACCCGCGCCTCGGAGACGATGGCGCAGTGCATCGACGAGATCCTGGGCCAGCACAAGGCGGCGGCGGAGTAACGACGGCGATGGGCTTCTGGAGCGGATATGTCTGGCCGACGATCCTCGTCGTCCTTCAGATCATCGCGATCGTCCTGCCGCTGATCATCGCGGTGGCCTACCTGACCTATGCCGAGCGCAAGGTCATGGCGGCGATGCAGCTGCGCCAGGGCCCGATGGTGGTCGGTCCCTTCGGCCTGCTGCAGCCGATCGCCGACGGCCTCAAGCTGCTGAGCAAGGAGACGATCATCCCGTCGGGCGCCAACCGGATGCTGTTCATCCTGGCGCCGATGATCACCTTCTTCCTCAGCCTCGTGGCCTGGGCGGTGATCCCGTTCGACGAGGGCTGGGTGCTGGCCGACATCAATGTCGGCGTGCTGTACCTGTTCGCGATCTCCTCGCTCGGCGTCTACGGCATCATCATCGCCGGCTGGTCGTCGAACTCGAAATACGCCTTCCTCGGCGGCCTGCGCTCCGCGGCGCAGATGGTGTCCTACGAAGTCTCGATCGGCTTCGTCATGATCACCGTGCTGCTCTGCGTCGGCTCGCTGCGGATCTCCGACATCGTCCACGCGCAGGAGCACATCTGGTTCGCCATCCCGCTGCTGCCGATGTTCGTGATCTTCTTCATCTCGGCGCTTGCCGAGACGAACCGGGCGCCGTTCGACCTGCCCGAGGGCGAATCCGAGATCACCGGCGGCTTCATGGTCGAGTACTCGTCCATGACCTACGCACTGTTTTTCCTCGGCGAATACGCCAACATGATCCTGATGAGCGGGATGACCTCCATCCTGTTCCTCGGCGGCTGGCTGCCGCCCTTCGGCATCGCGCCGTTCACCTGGATCCCCGGCGTGATCTGGTTCGTGCTGAAGATCCTCTTCTGCCTGTTCGTCTTCATCTGGGTCCGGGCGACGCTGCCGCGCTTCCGCTACGACCAGCTGATGCGGCTGGGCTGGAAGGTGTTCCTCCCGTTCTCGCTGGTCTGGGTGGTCGTCACCGCCGGCGTGCTCACCGCCTTCGGCTGGCTGCCGAACTGAGAGGCCGAGACATGGCGTTCATCGACCGCACCGCCCGCAGCCTCCTGCTCAAGGAAATCCTGGGCGGCCTGGCGCTGACCTTCCGCTACATGTTCAAGCAGAAGGCGACGATCAACTATCCGTTCGAGAAGGGGCCGCTCAGCCCGCGCTTCCGCGGCGAGCACGCGCTGCGCCGCTACCCCAGCGGCGAGGAGCGCTGCATCGCCTGCAAGCTGTGCGAGGCGATCTGCCCCGCCCAGGCCATCACCATCGAGGCCGAGCCGCGCGCCGACGGCAGCCGCCGCACGACGCGCTACGACATCGACATGACCAAATGCATCTATTGCGGCCTGTGCCAGGAGGCCTGCCCGGTGGATGCGATCGTCGAGGGGCCGAACTTCGAGTTCGCGACCGAGACGCGCGAGGAGCTCTTCTACAACAAGGAGAAGCTGCTGGCGAACGGGGACCGCTGGGAAGCGCAGCTCGCCGCGAACATTGCGGCGGACGCGCCGTACCGGTAAGACCCGACGCGCCGCCCTCGCAGGGGATTCGGCCCGGCTCCCGATCGGGAGCCGGCGCCGCGAGAGGGGTAGAGCAACCGTGACCTCGAGCGTCCGCAAGGGGACGACAGGGAGCACCGTGAGATGATCATCCAGGCCTTGGCCTTCTATATCTTCGCCGCGATCACCGTGGCCTCCGCCGTGATGGTGATCTCGGCCCGCAACTCGGTGCATTCGGTTCTGTTCCTGATCCTCGCCTTCTTCAACGCGGCGGCGCTGTTCGTGCTGATCGGGGCGGAGTTCCTGGCGATGATCCTGGTCGTCGTCTATGTCGGCGCGGTCGCGGTCTTGTTCCTGTTCGTCGTGATGATGCTCGACATCAACTTCGCCGAGCTGCGGGCCGGCTTCCTGCGCTACCTGCCGGTCGGCGCGCTGATCGGCCTGGTGCTGCTGATCGAGCTGTTCCTGCTCTACGGCTCGGTCGGCGGCGGCGCCTCGATCCTGGCCCCGGCGGTGCAGTCGGGCCCGACCAACACTGCGGCGCTCGGCCAGCTGATCTACACGCAGTACGCGTTCCCGTTCCAGGCCGCGGGCCTGATCCTCCTGGTCGCGATGATCGGGGCGATCGTGCTGACCCTGCGGCACCGCGCCGGCGTCCGTCGCCAGGTGATTTCGCAGCAGCTCGCGCGCCGGCGCGAGGAGGTGATGGTGATCAAGAAGATCGGCACCGGGGAAGGGGCCTGACGCCATGACGATCGGACTCGGGCACTACCTCGTCCTCGCGGCAATCCTGTTCACGCTTGGCATCTTCGGCGTGTTCCTGAACCGCAAGAACGTCATCGTCATCCTGATGTCGGTCGAGCTGATGCTGCTCGCCGTCAACATCAACCTCGTCGCCTTCTCGGTCGCGCTCGGCGATCTGGTGGGGCAGGTGTTCGCGCTGTTCGTGCTGACCGTCGCCGCCGCCGAGGCCGCGATCGGCCTCGCGATCCTCGTCGTCTTCTTCCGGAACCGCGGCTCGATCGCGGTCGAGGACATCCACATGATGAAGGGCTGAGGCGCCCCCGATGGACATCGCCGCAATCTTCCTGCCGCTGGCCGGCTTCCTGATCGCAGGACTGTTCGGCCGCCTCATCGGCGACCGCGCCTCGATGGCGGTGACGACGCTCGCCGTCTGCGTCGCCTGCGTCATCTCCTGGTGGCTGTTCTTCGACGTCGCCGTCGACGGCAACGTCCGCACCCATTCCCTGCTGCTGTGGATGCACAGCGGCAGCTTCGTCGCCGACTGGGCGCTGAAGTTCGACACGCTGACCGCCGTGATGCTGATCGTGGTGAACACCGTCTCCGCGATGGTGCACATCTACTCGGTCGGCTACATGTCGCACGACCACTCGAAGCCGCGCTTCTTCGCCTATCTCAGCCTGTTCACCTTCGCCATGCTGATGCTGGTGACGGCGGACAACCTAGTCCAGCTGTTCTTCGGCTGGGAGGGAGTCGGCCTGGCCTCCTACCTCCTGATCGGCTTCTGGCACGAGAAGGAGAGCGCCCGCGCCGCCGCGGTGAAGGCGTTCCTGGTCAACCGCGTCGGCGACTTCGGCTTCGCGCTGGGCATCTTCGCCGTCTACAAGATCTTCGGCACGGTGCGGTACGAGGAGATCTTCGCCGCCGCGCCGCATCTGGTCGATGCGCGGATCGACTTCCTCGGCATGGACCTGCCGGCCCTGACCACCGCCTGCCTGCTGCTGTTCGTCGGCGCCATGGGCAAGTCGGCCCAGCTCGGCCTGCACACCTGGCTGCCGGACGCGATGGAAGGCCCGACTCCGGTCTCGGCCCTCATCCACGCCGCCACCATGGTCACCGCCGGCGTCTTCATGCTGTCGCGGATGTCGCCGCTGTTCGAATACGCGCCCGACGCGCTGGCCGTGGTCTGCGTCATCGGCGCGCTGACCGCCTTCGTCGCCGCGACGATCGGCCTGACCCAGTTCGACATCAAGCGGGTCATCGCCTATTCGACGATGAGCCAGCTCGGCTACATGTTCTTCGCCATCGGCGTCTCGGCCTACCAGGCGGCGATCTTCCACCTGATGACGCACGCCTTCTTCAAGGCGCTGCTGTTCCTCGGCGCCGGCTCGGTGATCCACGCCATGGGCGGCGAGCAGGACATGCGCAAGATGGGCGGCATCTGGCGGCTGATCCCGGGCACCTACGCCCTGATGTGGATCGGCAGCCTGGCGCTGGCCGGCATCGGCATCCCCGGCGTGTTCGGCTTCGCCGGCTTCTACTCCAAGGATGTGATCCTTGAAGCCGCCTGGGCCGCCCACACCGGCGTCGGCACCTTCGCCTACTGGCTCGGCGTCATCGCCGCGCTGATGACCGCCTTCTATTCGGGCCGCCTGTTGTTCCTGACCTTCCACGGCAGGCCGCGCGCCGACCATCACACGATGGACCATGTGCACGAATCCCCGCCGGTGATGATGGGGCCGCTGGTCGTGCTCGGCATCGGCGCGGTGCTGGCGGGCCTGATCGGCTACGACGTCTTCGTCGGCGAGGGCCGCGAGGGCTTCTGGCGGGAGGCGATCCTGGTCCTGCACGGCCAGGACAGCATCGAGGGCGCGCATCACGGCCCGGAATGGGTGGCGCTGCTGCCGCTGCTGGCCGGTCTGGTCGGCCTCGCGCTCTCCTGGCTGTTCTACATCCAGGCGCCGGGTCTGCCGGGCGCGGTGGTGCGGGCGTTCAAGCCGATCCACCAGCTGTTCTTCCGCAAGTGGTACTTCGACGAGATCTACGACGCGCTGTTCGTGCGGCCGGCCTTCATCCTGGGCCGCGTCTTCTGGAAGGGGGGCGACGGTGCGATCATCGACCGGCTTGGGCCGGACGGCGTCGCCGCCACCTCGATCGGCATCGCCCGCCGGGCCAGCCGGTTCGAGAGCGGATATGTCTACCACTATGCCTTCGTCATGGTGATCGGCGTGGTCGCGCTGATCTCCTGGTACGTCTTCGGCGGCCGGATGTGAGAGTGACTCATGGGTAATTGGCCGATCCTCTCGCTCGTCACCTTCCTGCCGCTGGTCGGCGCAGCGCTGATCCTGCTGCTGGCCCGCGGCAGCGAGGCCGCCGTGGCCGCCACCGCCCGCTGGGTGGCGCTATGGACCACGCTCGTCACCTTCGCCCTCTCGATCGCCATCTGGATCGGCTTCGACCCGACGGTGGTCGGCTTCCAGATGGAAGAGAAGGTGGCGTGGTTCCCCGACCTCAACATCTCCTACCATCTCGGCGTCGACGGCATCTCGGTGCTGTTCGTCGTCCTCTCGGCCTTCCTGATGCCGATCTGCATCCTCGCCAGCTGGGAAAGCATCCACAGCCGGGTGAAGGAGTACATGGTCTCGTTCCTGATCCTCGAGACCATGATGATCGGCATGTTCTGCGCGCTCGACTACGTGCTGTTCTATGTCTTCTTCGAAGGCGTGCTGATCCCGATGTTCGTGATCATCGGCATCTGGGGCTCGGGCGAGCGCCGCATCTACGCCGCGTTCAAGCTGTTCCTGTTCACGCTGCTCGGCTCGGTGCTGATGCTGGTGGCGCTGCTGACGATGTATGTCCAGGCCGGCACCACCGACATCCCGACCTTGCTGGCCACCAAGTACGGCTACGACATGCAGGTGTGGCTGTGGCTGGCCATGTTCGCCTCCTTCGCCGTGAAGGTGCCGATGTGGCCGGTCCACACCTGGCTGCCGGACGCGCATGTCGAGGCGCCGACCGCGGGGTCGGTGATCCTGGCCGGCGTGCTCCTGAAGATGGGCGGCTACGGCTTCCTGCGCTTCTCGATCCCGATGCTGCCGGAGGCGACGGCGCTGCTGACGCCGCTGGTCTACGGCCTGTCGATCGTCGCGGTCATCTATACCTCCCTCGTCGCCCTGGCGCAGGAGGACATGAAGAAGATGATCGCCTATTCCTCGATCGCGCATATGGGCTTCGTCACCGCCGGCATGTTCTCGCTGACCCAGCAGGGCATGGAAGGCTCGATCTTCCAGATGCTCAGCCACGGCGTGGTCTCGTCGGCGCTCTTCCTC
>Ga0180221_1002713_pt1 | contig 10057 bp, 5 predicted proteins | sample eDN5th37CKraftMG_FD_151339 | JGI IMG/M metagenome (GOLD analysis project Ga0180221, IMG submission 151339) | Enriched Miracle-Growth compost microbial communities from Emeryville, California, USA - eDNA 5th pass 37_C Kraft MG (version 2) (version 2) ...
TGCGCGCGCTCACCCGCTCCACCCCGCTGGTCCCCGCGGTCGTCCTGCTCGGCGTCTTCCTGCTCGGGCCGATCCTCTGGGCGCTCTACGGCTCGATGACGAACACCGGGCTCACGGGCTACCGGGCGGCCAAGCCCGAGTTCGTCGGGCTCGACAACTACACGGCCCTCCTGTCCGACGGCGACTTCTGGAAGTCCGCCTGGCTCACCGTGGTCTTCGTGTTCCTGTCGGCCGTCGTCGGGCAGAACGTCCTCGGGATGGCGCTCGCGGTGATGCTCCGGATCGCGCCCAAGCTGCTCGCGTCGGTCGTGAGCACGCTCGTCGTGGTCGCCTGGGTGATGCCGGAGATCGTGGCGGCCTTCGCGCTCTACGCGTTCTTCTCGACCGACGGGACGCTCAACGCGTTCCTCGGCTGGTTCGGGCTCGGCAAGACGACGTGGCTCATCACGTTCCCGCTGCTCAGCGTGATCCTCGCGAACATCTGGCGCGGGACGGCGTTCTCGATGATGGTCTACCGCGCGGCGCTCTCGGAGGTGCCGGCCGAGGTCGACGAGGCGGCCCAGATCGACGGCGCGGCCGGGTGGCAGCGCTTCTCCCGGATCACGCTGCCCATGATCCGGCGGTCGATCTCGACCAACCTCATGCTCACGACGCTCCAGACGCTCGCGGTCTTCACCCTGATCTGGGTCATGACCGGCGGCGGCCCGGGCACGCAGAGCTCGACGCTGCCCGTGCTGGCCTACCAGGAGGCGTTCAAGTTCTCCCAGGTCGGGTACGGCACCGCGATCGCGACCGTGACGATCCTCGTCGGCGCGGTGTTCTCGGTGATCTACATCAAGGTGCTCAAGCCGGAGGTGGACTGATGACGACGCTCGACACGACCCCCGTCGCCCCCGCCTCGCGTGCGCCGTCGGGCTCGGGTACCCGGTCCCGGCACCGCGGCGCCGGGATGCCGACCGTCGCGAGCCCGCGCCGCTCGACCGGCAGGCTCCTGTCCTCGCTCGTCCTCGTGCTCGTCGCCGTGAGCTTCGTGGTGCCGCTCGCGTGGATCCTGCTCTCGTCGGTCGACCCGGCCGCGACGGTCTCCGTCGGGGTGCCGTCCAGCATCACCGCGGACAACTTCAAGGCCGTCCTCACCAAGGACCAGACGTTCCTCCCGCTGTGGAACTCGTTGGTCATCTCGCTCGGCACGGCCCTCATCACGGTCGTCGTGGGCGTGCTGGCCGCCTACCCGCTGTCGCGCTACCGGATGCGGTTCCAGCGCGGCTTCCTCTACACGATCCTCTTCGCGACGTGCCTGCCGATCACGGCGATCATGGTGCCGGTCTACAGCCTCTTCGTGAAGCTCAGCCTGCTCGACTCGACGCCCGGCGTCATCCTCTTCCTCGCCGCGTCGTCGCTGCCCATGGCGATCTGGATGCTGAAGAACTTCATGGACTCGGTGCCCGTGTCGCTCGAGGAGGCGGCGTGGGTCGACGGCGCGAGCTCCATGCGGGCGCTCGGACGCATCGTCCTGCCGCTCATGCGGCCGGGGCTCGCCGTCGTCCTGATGCTCGTCTTCACCCAGGCGTGGGGGAACTTCTTCGTCCCCTTCATCCTCACGACGTCGGCCGAGAAGCAGCCTGCGGCCGTCGCCATCTACCAGTTCTTCGGCACCTACGGCTCGATCGCGTACGGCAAGCTCGCGGCGTTCTCGATCCTCTACTCGGTGCCGGTCCTGGTGCTGTACCTGCTCACGCAGCGGCTGTCCGGGGGCGCGAACGCGCTCGCCGGCGGCATGAAGGGCTGACGCGGCCCCGCCGCTCCGCCCGCCGACGTTCCACCTCCCGACCCCGAAGGACGCTCCACCATGCCCGAAGTCATGCCCACCGCCGCCGAGCTCACGCTCATGCGGGTCGACCGCTTCCTCCTCGAGCGGCTCGCGCCGCACCGGGAGGCGGCCGCCCAGCCGCTCGTCGTGACCGCCTGGGAGGCGCCCGGCGAGCCCGTCCCGTTCGCCGAGGCGACGGCGCACGAGGGCGTCCGCGTCGAGCCCGGCCACGCCTGGGGGGCGCCGTGGAGCACGACGTGGCTGCACCTGACGGGACCGGCTCCCGTCGCGTCGGCGAGCGGCGCCGCCCAGGTCGTCGTCGACCTCGGGTTCACCGACGTCAACCCGGGGTTCCAGGCGGAGGGGCAGTTCTGGTCGGCCGACGGGCGCCCGCTCAAGGGCCTCAACCCGCGCAACCGGGCGCTGTCCTGGCCCGTCGGCGAGCCCGTCGACGTGTGGGTCGAGGCCGCGGGCAACCCGACGGTCCTCGGCCACGTGCCCGAGTTCCAGCCGACGACGCTCGGCGAGCGGGCGACCGCCGGGACCGACCCGCTGTACGTGCTGCGGCGCGCGGACCTCGTCACCACCGACGCCGGCGTCGAGGAGCTCTGGCACGACGCGCTGGCGCTGCGCGACCTGCTGCGGGTCCTGCCCGCCGACGGCGCCCGCTACGCCCGCGTGCTCCGCGCGCTCGACCGCCTGGTCGCCGTCGTCGACCCCGACGACGTGCCCGGGACCGCAGCCGAGGGGCGCAAGGTGCTCGCCCCCGCGCTCGAGGCGCCCGCGAACGCGAGCGCGCACCAGGCCTACGCCGTCGGGCACGCCCACATCGACTCGGCCTGGCTGTGGCCCGTGCGCGAGACCGTGCGCAAGGCCGCGCGCACCTTCTCGACGGTCGTGACGCTCATGGACGAGGACCCCGACCTGGTGTTCGCGTGCTCGTCCGCGCAGCAGTACGCGTGGATCAAGGAGTCCTACCCGGACCTGTTCGAGCGGATCAAGGCGAAGGTCGCGGAGGGACGCTGGGTCCCCGTCGGCGGGATGTGGGTCGAGTCGGACACCAACATGCCCGGCGGCGAGGCGATGGTCCGCCAGTTCCTCACGGGCAAGTCGTTCTTCTCCGACGAGCTCGGGGTCGAGACGCTCGACGTCTGGCTGCCCGACTCCTTCGGCTACTCGGGCGCGCTGCCCCAGATCGCCAAGCTCGCGGGCAACCGGTGGATGCTCACGCAGAAGCTCTCGTGGAACGAGACCAACGCGATGCCGCACCACACCTTCCTCTGGGAGGGGATCGACGGGACGCGCCTGCTCACCCACTTCCCGCCCGTCGACTCCTACAACGCCGAGCTCGCCGCCCGCGAGCTCGACCACGCCGCGCGCAACAACCGCGAGAAGGGCGAGCTCGACGCGTCGATCGTGCCCTTCGGCTACGGCGACGGCGGTGGCGGCCCCACGACGGAGATGCTCGCCCGGGCGCGGCGCTACGCGTCGACCGAGGGTGTGGCCGAGGTCCGGGTCTCGAGCCCGTACGACTTCTTCGAGGCCGCCGAGGCCGAGCTCGAGCGCCCCGCCGTGTGGAGCGGCGAGATGTACCTCGAGTTCCACCGCGGCACGTACACCTCCCAGGCGCGCACCAAGCAGGGGAACCGCCGCAGCGAGCACCTGCTGCGCGAGGCCGAGCTCTGGGCCGCGACCGCGGCCGTCCGGGCCGGCGTGCCCTACCCCCACGAGGCGCTCGACCAGGCCTGGAAGACGGTCCTGCTCAACCAGTTCCACGACATCCTCCCGGGCAGCTCGATCGCGTGGGTCTACCGCGACGCCGAGGCCGGGTACGCCGACGTCGCGCGGACGCTCGAGGAGGTCGTCGGGACGTCGCTCGCGGCGCTCGCGGGCTCGGGCGAGGTGCCGCTGGTCTTCAACGCGAGCCCGCACGCGCGGGACGGCGTGGCCCCGCTGGGCGCGGCGCCCGTCGTGGGCGCGCAGGGCCCGGACGTCACCGTGTCCGACGACGCCGCCGGCGGACGGGTGCTCGCGAACGGCCTGGTCGCGGTGCACGTCGACGCGCGCGGGCTGGTCGACTCGATCCGTGACCTCCGTGCCGACCGCGAGGTCGTCCCGGCCGGCCTCGCCGGCAACCTGCTGCAGCTCCACCGCGACACCCCGCGCCAGTGGGACGCGTGGGACATCGACCACGAGTACCTCGACGAGCGGACCGACGTCGTGGACGCACTCGGCGTCGAGGTGGTGGAGTCCTCCGCCGACGAGGTCGTCGTCGAGGTGCGGCGAGCGTTCGGCGCGTCGACCGTGCGGCAGCGGCTCTCGCTCGCCCGCGGGTCGGCGGCGCTGACCGTCGAGACCGTCGTCGACTGGCACGAGCGGCAGAAGCTGCTCAAGCTCGCCTTCCCGCTCGCGGTGCACGCCGACCGCAGCGCCTCCGAGACGCAGTTCGGGCACGTGTTCCGGCCCACGCACGCGAACACCCCGTGGGACGCGGCCAAGTTCGAGATCTGCGCGCACCGCTGGGTGCACGTGGCCGAGCCGGGCTACGGCGTCGCGGTCGCGAACAGCGCGACGTACGGGCACGACGTCCAGCGCACGGTCACGGATGACGGCGCCACGGTGACGACGGTCCGCGAGTCCCTGCTGCGCGCGCCGCTGTTCCCGGACCCCGACGCCGACCAGGGCGAGCACCGCTTCGTCACGGTGCTGCACGTCGGCGCGGACCTGGGCGACGCCGTGCGCGACGGCTACGCGGCGAACCTCCCGGCGCGCGTCGTCGCGGGGGCGGGCCCGGTCGAGCCTCTCGTGACGGTCGACGACCCGGCGGGCGCCGTCCTCGTCGAGTCGGTCAAGCTCGCCGAGGACCGCAGCGGCGACGTCGTGGTCCGCCTGTACGAGTCGCTGGGAGGCCACGCCCGCGCGACCATCACGGCCGGCTTCGAGACGTCGGGGGCCACCCGCACGGACCTGCTCGAGCGCCCGCTCGAGCAGGGCGGCACCGCGGCGATCGACCTGGCGGAGCCGCTCGCGCTGCGCCCGTTCGAGATCGTCACGCTCCGCTTCGCGCGCCCCTAAGGCCGGACTGCGCACCCCACGGAGGCGGACGGCGAGGTGAGCCGAGGACCGAGCGCGAGGGTGGGGTGAGGTGTCGAAGGACGTCAAGGAGTCCGCACGGCCCCCAGGGGCCGCAGGACGACAGTCCGAGACAGCTCGCCGCACCCTCGCGCGCACCTGGCCCGGGCGAACGGAAGTCAGGCGCGGGCGCGCAGGAACTCGACCTGCTTCACCCACTGGTACGTCTGCCCGCCCTCGTGGCCGTTCTCGGGGTACACCTCGATGTGCGCGTCGGCGGACCCGAGCGCGTTGAACGCGGCGAACGTCGTCGACGGCGGCACGACGTCGTCCATGAGGGCGACCGAGAACAGCGCGGATGCGGTGATGCGCTTCGCGAAGTTCACGCCGTCGAGGTAGGAGGCGGTGGTGAGCACGGTCTCGCGCTGGTCGCGGTGGACCGACAGGTACCGGGTGAGCTCGGCGAACGGGTCGCTCGTGGCGACCTGGAGGCCTCGCTCCCACGCGCACAGGAACGCGACGTCGGGCATGGCGGCCCAGACGTCGGGCACCAGCCCGGCGGCCGCGATGGCGATGCCGCCGCCCTGGCTGCCGCCGGTGACGGCGACGCGGGCCGGGTCGACCTCGGGCAGGGCGCGGACGGCGTCGAGCAGGCGGACGGCGTCGGTGTAGACGCGCCGGTAGTAGTGGTCGGCGGGGTCGTGGATGCCGCGGGTCATCCAGCCCGACTGCGCGGGGCCCGAGCCGTGCGGGTCGGGGGTGTCGCCGCCCGAGCCCCAGCCGCTGCCCTGGCCGCGCGTGTCCATGAACACGTGGACGAAGCCCGCCAGCGCCCAGCCGACGCGCTCGCCGGGCAGGCCGCGGCCCCCGTTGTAGCCGTTGTACTCGACGACGGCCGGCAGCCGCTCGCCCTCACGGCCGAGCGGGCGAGTGAGCCACGCCTTGACGGGCTCGCCGTCGAAGCCGGGGAACGTGAGGTCCTCGATGACGAGACCGGTGATCGGCGTGTCGGCGGGCTCGCGGAGCACGGGCCGGTCGGCGCCCGCGGCGCGGGCCTCGGCGAGCGTCTTGGTCCAGAAGGCGTCGAAGTCGGCGGGCTCGCGCACCTCGGGGCGGAAGGTGCGGAGAGACTCCAGGGGCAGGTCGGTCAGCGGCATTGCTCTCTCTGCTCTCGTGGTGGTGCACCGGCGGTGACGTCCGCGGCGCCGACGGTGACGTTACCCGGGGCAACGTCACCGTCGGCGAACGCCACGTCACCCTCGGCGGAGGGGGCGTCACCGTCGGCGCGGGGTCTCAGCCCAGGTCGCGGACGGCGGCGTACTGCTCGCGGACGACGGGCGCGGGCTCACCCTCGAACCTGAGCGTGGGGCCGCCGTCGCCGCCGGTCCACGCGGGCGGCTCGGCCGTCCCCGCGAGGGCCCAGGCGGCCTGGCGGGCGGCGCCGTCGGCCACGTACTCGCCGGCGGGCGGTACCTCGACCGGTCGCCCGAAGACGCTCGGCGCGATCTGCCGGACGGCCTCGGAGCGTGCGCCGCCCCCGATGAGGAGGAGGCGTCCGACCTCGGCGCCCTGCGCGACGAGCGCGTCGAGCCCGTCGGCGAGCCCGCACAGCATGCCCTCGACGGCGGCGCGCGCCACGTGCTCGGGCGTCGCGGTCGCGAGGCGCAGGCCGTGGAACGAGCCGGTCGCGTCGGGCCGGTTGGGCGTGCGCTCGCCCTCGAGGTACGGCACGAGGACGAGGCCGTCGGCCCCGGCGGGCGCGCCCAGCGCGAGCTTGGAGAGCCCCACGTGGTCGACGCCGAGGATGCTGCGGGCGGCGTCGAGGACGCGGCTCGCGTTGAGCGTCACGCCGAGGAGCAGGTAGCGCCCCGTCGCGTCGGCGAAGCCGTTGACCAGCCCGGACGCGTCGGCGCTCGGCCGGTCCGCGACCGCGGACACGACGCCCGAGGTGCCGATCGAGATGGCGACGTCGCCCGCGCCCATGCCGAGCCCGAGCGCGGCGCCGGCGTTGTCGCCCGCGCCCGCCCCGAGGACGATCCCCTCGGCCACGACGTCGCTGCCCCGGGTCGTCCCGGCGGCCTCCCCGGCCGCGACGACGCGCGGGAGCCGAATACGGTCGGCCGTCGCTGTGTCCTCGCTGTCGAGCCGGAGCGCGCGCGCGAGCAGGTCGCGGCGGTAGGCGTCGAGACCCCAGTAGCCGGTGCCGGACGCGTCGGACCGGTCGGTCGTGAGCGCGTCGAGGTCGGGCTCGAGCCCCTGCGACCGCGGCCCGTACCCGGCGATGCGCCAGGTCAGCCAGTCGTGGGGGAGCGCGACGGCGGCGATCCGCCCGACGAGGTCGGGCTCGTGGTCGGCGACCCAGCGCAGCTTGGTCACGGTGAGCGACGCGACGGGCACGGACCCGACGGCCTCGGCCCACGCGGCGGCGCCGAGCTCGTCGACGAGGTCGGAGGCGGCGCCGGCGGAACGCGTGTCGTTCCACAGGAGCGCGGGCCGCAGGACCTCGCCGTCGGCGTCGAGCAGGACCATGCCGTGCTGCTGGCCGCCCACGGCCAGGGCGGCGACGCCCGAGCCGTCCCCGAGCCCGCCCGCGGCGGCCGCGGCCTCGACGAACGCGTCCCACCAGGCGTCGGGGTGGACCTCGGTGCCGTCCGGGTGCGACGCGGAACCGGTGCGCACGAGCGCACCGGTCTCGGCGTCGCGCACGACGACCTTGCACGACTGCGTCGACGAGTCGACGCCGGCGACGAGCCGGCGCGCGGCCGGCTCCACGGGCGCCCCGACGGGCGCGGGGGCGCCGGCCGTACCGGCCGACGCCCCCGAGGAGATCCCGCTCATCAGCCGACGAGGTGCTTCAGCGCGAGCTGGTGCAGCGCGACGAGGCCGTACTCGCGCTCGGCGGCGGCGTCGAGGTCGAACGTCTCGCGCGTCGTCGGGTCGGCGAGGAACTGCTCGAACGTCTCGCCCTCGCCGAGGGTCGACTCGCCGAGCTCGAAGATCCCGGCGTGCTCGAAGGCCTTCTGCACCTCGGGGTCCTCGCGGTACTCCTTGGCCTTCTTGGCGAGGAGCGAGTAGGTCTCGATGTTGGCGCGGGCGGAGTCCCACACGCCGTCGGGGCCCTCGGTGCGCGACGGCTTGTAGTCGAAGTGGCGGGCGCCCTCGTAGCGCGGGCCGCCGTTCGGGAAGCCGTTCTCGAGCAGGTCGACCGTGAAGAACGCCGACAGCAGGTCGCCGTGGCCGAACACGAGGTCCTGGTCGTACTTGGGGCCGTGCTGGCCGTTGAGGTCGATGTGGAAGAGCTTGCCCGCGTAGAGGGCGAGCGCGAGGCCGTGCGTGTAGTTGAGCGTGGCCATCTGCTCGTGGCCGGTCTCGGGGTTGAGGCCGACGATGTCGCCGTTGTCGAGGGTCGCGATCAGGGCGAGCGCGTGGCCGATCGACGGCAGGAAGATGTCGCCGCGGGGCTCGTTCGGCTTGGGCTCGAGCGCGATGCGCAGGTCGTAGCCCTTCTCCTTGATGTACGCGGCGACGGTGTCGATGCCCTCGGCGTAGCGGGCGTGCGCGGCGTGCAGGTCCTTCGAGTTGTCGTACTCGACGCCTTCGCGGCCGCCCCACATGACGAACGTCTGCGCGCCGAGCTCGGCGGCGAGGTCCACGTTGCGGAGGATCTTGCGCAGGCCGAAGCGGCGGACGCCGCGGTTGTTCGACGTGAACGCGCCGTCCTTGAAGACGGGGTGCGTGAACGTGTTGGTGGTGACCATCTCGATCACGAGGCCGGTCTCGTCCGCGGCCTTCTTGACCGCGTCGACGCGGGCGCGGCGGTCCGCGTCGTCGGCGTCGAACGGGAAGACGTCGTTGTCGTGGAACGTGAAGCCCCACGCGCCGATGTCGGCGAGCTTGCGGACGGACTCTGCGGGGTCGAGCGCGGCGCGCGTCGGGTCGCCGAAGGGGTCCTGGGCCTGCCAGCCCACGGTCCAGAGTCCGAACGAGAACTTGAAGTCAGGCGTGGCCGCGGGGGTGCTCATCCGGGGTTGCTCCTCATCGAGGTACGGGGATCGCGAGACGGGTCGGGATCGCGTCGGTGGGTCGGACCGGCCGCGACGAGCACGCCCGCTCCTTTGTTGTACGGATGAACTTAACGCGGGTCGCGGGTAGGGTCAAGGCTCATGGAGCTCCCCGGCGTCGGCACCCCCAAGGCGCGGCAGGCCTCGTTGCGCGAGCACAACCTCGCGCTCGTCGCCCGCAGCGTGTTCGGCGCCGCCGAGCCGCCCTCGCGCGCCGCCGTCGCGGCGGCCACCGGGCTCACGCGCGCGACCGTCGGCTCGCTCGTCGACCAGCTCGTCGCCGGGCACGTCGTCGCCGAGCTCGCTCCCTCGCCCGGCCAGGTCGGTCGCCCGGCCGTCCCGCTCGTGCCGGCCCCGCGGACCGTCGTCGGGCTCGGTCTCGAGGTCAACGTCGACTACGTCGGCGTCCGGGCCCTCGACCTCACCGGCACGACCGTCGCCGAGCGCGTCGTGGACGCGGGGGACGCGGACGGCGGCACCTACGCGGGCAGCGACCCGGTCCGGGTGCTCGCCCGCGTCGGGGACCTCGCCCGCGAGGTCGTCGCGGAGGTCCAGGGCGAGGGGATGCGGCTCGCGGGCGCACGGCTCGCGCTCCCGGGCCTCGTCGACGCGCGCGCCGGGTTCCTCCAGGTCGCGCCGAACCTCGGCTGGGAGTCGCTCGCTCCCGTCCCGCTTCTCGGCCCGCTGCCCGCGCGCGTCGAGATCGCGAACGAGGCGAACCTCGCGGGCCTCGCCCAGCTCCCGTTCGGCCAGTTCGCCGCGTCCGGCCACGACGGCACGACGTTCGTGCACGTCTCGGGCGACGTCGGCATCGGCGCCGCGATCGTCCTCGACGGCGAGCTCTACCTGGGCCGGCACGGGTGGGCGGGCGAGATCGGCCACGTCGTCGTCGACCCGGCCGGACCGCGCTGCCGCTGCGGTGCCACGGGCTGCCTCGAGCAGCTCGCCGGCAAGGACGCGCTGCTGCGGGGCCTCGGGCTCGACATGCCCCGGCCCGGCGCGACGCGCTCCGACGACGGCGCCTCCGACGGGCTCGCCCCCGTCGTCGAGGCGCTCGCCGCGGGCGGCGAGACGGGGGAGCGGGCGCGGGACGTCGTCGGGCGCGCGGGCAAGG
>Ga0180221_1002714_pt1 | contig 10055 bp, 9 predicted proteins | sample eDN5th37CKraftMG_FD_151339 | JGI IMG/M metagenome (GOLD analysis project Ga0180221, IMG submission 151339) | Enriched Miracle-Growth compost microbial communities from Emeryville, California, USA - eDNA 5th pass 37_C Kraft MG (version 2) (version 2) ...
TGCCGGACGACGGCACGCCCGACGAGCGCTGGCTCTACCTGTCCGACGTGCTGCCCACGGCCTGGCAGGCGGTGGAGTACGCGGACATCCCCGAGGGCGGGACGGCCCTGGTGCTGGGCCTCGGCCCCATCGGGCAGATGTCCGCCCGGGTCGCGCTGCACCGCGGCGCGAGCGCCGTCATCGGCATCGACCCGGTGCCCGAGCGTCGCCTCATGGCGCAGCGGCACAGCGTGATCACCTTCGACCCGGGCGCCCGCGGCGTGCGCACCGCGGTGCGCGAGCTCACCGACGGGCGCGGGGCCGACTCGGTGATCGACGCGGTCGGCATGGAGGCCCACGGCTCGCCGCTGGCCGAGACCGTGCAGAAGATGGTGGGCCTGCTCCCGGAGGCCGTCTCCGCCCCGCTGACGGAGAAGGCCGGCGCCGACCGGCTCGCCGCTCTCCTCGCCGCGGTCTCGCTGGTGCGCCGCGGCGGCACCGTGTCCCTCTCGGGCGTCTACGGCGGCGCGAAGGACCCGCTGCCGCTGTTCCAGATGTTCGACAAGCAGCTCACGATCCGGATGGGCCAGGCGAACGTGCGGCGCTGGACGGACGACCTGCTGCCGCTCGTCTCCGACCCGGAGGACCCGCTGGGCGCGCTCGACCTGCGCACCCACCGCCTCCCGCTCGAGGAGGCGCCGGAGGCGTACCGCACCTTCCAGCGTAAGGAGGACGGCTGCATCAAGGTCGTCCTCGACCCCTGGGCCACCGGGTCCTGAGCGACCCGGCCGGGCCTGCGGAAGGCCCGAAGCGCGGGCCCGCCGGCCTCACGGGGGTCAGGCCGGCGGGCCCTCGCCCTCGTGGAAGGCGCGCCGGCGCGCGTACTCGTGCAGCCGGTCCAGCGTGGCCAGCTGGCGGTGCGTGAGCTCGCCGAGGTCGCTGAACTGCTGCGGGTCGAGCCCCAGCTCGTCGGCGTACTCCTCGAGGACCTGCCACACGCCGAGCTTGCCCACCACGGCGGAGCGCATGAGCTCGGTCTCCAGCACCACCGACATCGGCGACCGCCGCACCAGGCGGCCGTTGAGCTTGAACCGCCCGATCCGCTCCCCGACGCCCGCCAGGAAGTGCCGGTGCCACCGGCGCGGCAGGCCCAGGTCGTGCAGCAGCTGCACCAGCACCTCGCGCTCGCGCCGGACCTGCTCGACGATCTCGGCCAGCTCGGGGTGCAGCGGCAGGTCGGTGTAGTCGGCCGCCATCCGCTGGAACCGCCCGAGCCCGGCCGTCGAGCCGGTGAGGTGGTCCGCCAGGTACAGGCCGAGCAGGTCGCGGTCGATCTGCGGGGGCACCGACGGGTCCGACCCGCGCAGCGGCGAGGTGGATTCACCGGCCGGCCGCGTGCCCGACGGCCGCAGCCGCGTGGCGGCCAGGCCACGCCCCTCGCCCATCCCCTGCACGACCTCCTGCAGCGCGTCCGCCGCCGAGTGACGCGGCGTCCAGCCCAGCTCCTCGGTCGCGCGCCCGGTGTCCATCACGGGGGCGCCCATCGCCATGTCCACCCAGCCCGGGTCCGCGGCGACGACCCGCGCCGAGTACGCGAGCGCGGCGGCGGCGCGCACCGCCGCGACCGGCACCTCGACCAGGCGCCCGTGGTCGACCAGCCGCGCCAGGTCCGGACCGCGGAGCACGTCACCCGCGGCCACGTTGAACGCGCCGCCCGCCCGCTGGAGCACCACGCGCCGATAGGCGTCCGCGGCGTCGTCGGCGTGCACGGCCTGGAGGCGCAGCCCGGCGGGCAGCGGCAGGAACGGCGGGCGTCCGTACCGCAGCAGGCCCACGGGCAGGACCCGGCCCACGAACAGGCGCGTGACCTCGGCGCCCGCGTCCCCCTGGAACACGAGCGCCATCCGCATCCGCGCCACGGTGAGCTCGGGGTGCTCGCGCTCGAGCTCGTCCAGCACGTCCTCCTGGGCGGCCTTGTCCACGCTGTAGTGCGACGTCGGCATGCCGTCCGCCGGCCAGTCCTCGGCCCGCGGCGCATCGTCGTCCACCGGGGCGTAGGCGCCCACGGAGGACGCGACGACGAGGTGCGGCACCCCGGCGGCGGCGGCGGCACGCCCCACCCGGCGCGTGCCCTCGACGTTGGTGGTGCGCAGCAGGTCCCGGTCGCGGTTGGGCTGGATGAGCCACGCCAGGTGCACGACCGCGTCCGCGCCGCGGAACAGCGCGGTGAGCCGCTCGACGACCACGGCCTCGTCCCCCGCCAGGTCCAGCGCCGCCCACTCGGCCTGCCGGTACGGCTCGGCGGTGCGGTCCGGCAGTCGGCGCGCCACCCCCAGCACGGACGTCACCTCCGGCTCGTCCGCCAGCGCGCGCAGGATGGCCGTCCCGACGTTCCCTGTCTGCCCCACCACGACGACTCGCATGGCCACACCGTGGCACCGGCGGCCGGTGCCCGCAGGTGCAACCGTGTCGTCGCAGGTGTCGAGGCACGTGTCGAGGCAGGTGGGACGTCAGCGGGTCAGCACGTCGGCGCCCCGGCCCAGGGTGACGACGAGCGCCCCCGCCACGAGGTAGTCGTCTCCCGACTGCTCCCGCGCCTCGCGGATCACCTGCCGCAGCCGCTCGACCGAGCGGGCGAACGTGTCGACGGGACCCTCGTCGGCACCGCCGCCACCGTCGCCACCGTCACCGTCGTCGGCATCGTCGGCACCGTCGGCACCGTCGGCATCGTCGGCGTCGCCCGACTCCAGGGCGCGGGCGAAGGAGCCCAGCGCGTCGGCCAGCTCGGGCCGCAGGCGCGGGCCCAGGGCGACCTCGTCCCGCCCGGCGTCCTCCCACTGGACGAGGAGGCTCACCACCTCGTCGACCACCTCGGACGTCGTGCCGAGCACCTCGGCCCGCCGCTGCTGCGCGCGCACGCGCTCGCCGTACCGGCGGGCGCGCGGGTTGCCGCGCGACGCCTCCTTCGCCTGGGCGACCGCCGTGCGGGCGCCCTCGATCGTCGGGTTCAGGGCGTGCCGGCGCCGCTCCCACTCGTCCGCGTCGAGCGGCCCCTCGTCGCTCAGCCACCTCGCGAGGTCGTCGAGCTGCTCCACGAGGCCGTCGCGCAGCCTGTCGAGCGCGAGCTCCGACGGCGTGAGGGGCAGCGGGGGCGCCAGCAGGTTCACCCCGGTCCCGATGGCCGTGCCCACCACGACCAGCCCGGCGAAGGCGCCCACGTACTCGGCGTCCTGCCCCTCGCCGAGCACCAGCACGAAGATCGCCGCGTTGGCGACCCACGAGCCCATGCTCCCGAACACCCGCCAGCCGGCGCACAGCAGGGCGATCCCCACGACCAGCGCCAGGGACAGCACGCCGGGGTCCAGCACCGTGTCGACGGCGATCGCGATCGCCGCCCCGAGCAGCAGCGCCGCCACGGACTGCGCCGACTCGCGCACCGAGCGCGCCACGGTGGTCGTCGTCGCGATGACGGCGCCGAGCGGGGCGTAGTACGGGTACTCGTTGAAGGGCGCGGGCGCCACGACCCCGACCAGCCACGCCAGGGCCACCGCCACCGCCCCGCGCAGGGCGAGCGACCACCGCGGGTGCCGCACCCAGGCCCGGTGGGCGGCGGCCGTGGCGCGGCGCCACGACCCGCCCCTCACCGCAGCTCCGGCGGCAGCCGCGTGTACCCGGGCGCGAGCCGCACCCGCCAGGCCCCGTCGCCCGGCAGCTCCTCCAGCGCCGCGACCTCCTCCCACCGCACCAGGAACGTGCCGCGGTGGCGACGGCGCACGAGCTGCGGGATCGGCCACGGCGAACGCACGTCCGTGCGCTCGTACCCGTGGAACGAGCCCGCGCCGCGGGGCCCCACGAGCAGCCCGACGACGCGGGCGGAGCCCACGGCGTCGCGCCGCGCCTGCGCGCTCAGCGGCGCGTCGCGGCCGGCCTCCTCGCGGTCCTCCTCCTCGCCCGGCTCGTCGTCCGGCTCCTCGACCACGTCGAGCGCCAGGCGCACGTCGACCACGACACCGAGCGCGGCGTCGTCCGGGCCGAGCACGCGCGCGTCGAGGAGGTCCCCCACGTTCATCCGTCCCCCTCCGGGTCGTGCCGCCCACCGGGGATGCGGCCGATCAGCCGCTCCCGCACCCAGTGCTCCACCCAGTCGGCGTCGAGCCGGTCGGAGCCCACCGTGAGCTCGACCGCCGTGCCGACGTGCCCGACGTCCTCCCACGCGATGCGGGGCAGCATGCTGTCCGGCACCCGGCCCCCGAAGAGCCGCGTCGCGAGCACCGGCCCGACGAGGACGGCCGCGACGTGCGCCTCCTGCCCGGCCCGCACCTCTCCCCCGCCCGGGCCGGCCAGCTCCAGGTCGTCGACGGTGCGCACGGGCTCACCGTCGGTGTCGAGCACCTGCCGCCCGAGCAGGTGCAGGCGCGCGTCGACCAGCCGTTCCGTCACGATCCCGCTCCCGTCGCGATCATCAGGGGGATCGCCGCGACCGCCGCGACGACCACGATCACCAGGTACACCATCCCCAGGGCGTTGGCGACGCGCCCGTTGACGTGCCGCCCCATGTACGCCGGGTCGTTCGCGACCACCAGGATCGGCACGTACGTCAGCGGCAGCGCGACGGCGGAGAAGACCACGGACATCTCCGTCACCGCCACCGGGTCGACGCTGGTCATGAGGATCCCGACCGCCACCAGCAGCGCGACGATCATCGTGAGGTGGAAGCGCGCCGCCCGCGCCGGCCGGCGGAACTTGCCCCACGACCAGCCGAGGTACTGCGCCAGCGTGTACCCGCTGGACAGCGCCGTCTCCAGCGCGGCGCCGAACGTGGCCGCGACGATCCCGAGGATGACGACGGCGAGCAGCAGCACCCCGCCCGCCTGCGCGACGGGCAGCACGATCTGCGACAGCGACGACACCTCGATGCCCGCGGGCAGCAGCACGACGGCGGCGCACGCGGCGATGGCGAGCGACAGCAGCCCGCCGAGGGGGAAGCCGAGCAGCACGTTGAGCCGGTTGGTGCCGAGGTCCTTCGCGGTCCAGCGCTCCTCGACGGCGCCGGAGGAGAAGAAGAACACCTCGTACGGCGTCATGGCCGCGCCGAACAGCGCGACCGCGTAGTACCAGTACGACGCCGGGTGCTCGGTGCCCGGCGGGGACGGCGGCACGGCCTGGCGCAGCAGCTCGCCCCAGTCCGGGCCGAGCTGGAACAGCGCGATCGCGAACCCCACGAGCAGCAGCCCCAGGAGGCCGGCGACGTTCTCCATGACCTGGAACTTCACGCGCCACAGCACGAGCCACACCGCGAGCGCCGCGACCGGGATCCACAGGCGCGGCTCCACGCTGCTCGCCAGGTGCAGGGCGAGCGCGATGCCCCCGACCTCCGCGGTGAGCGTGAGCAGGTTGATGGCGAACGACGCGAGAAGGTTCGCGCCCGCGGCCCTCGGCCCGAGCCGCTCGCGGATGATCTCGAAGGTGGCGCGGCCGCTCACCGCCGCGACCCGCCCCGACATGCTCGCGAACAGGACGATGCCGACCACCCCGAGCACGACCACCCAGGCGAGCGACATGCCGAACCGGGACCCGACGACCGCGTTGGTCACCAGGTCCCCGATGTCGACGAACCCGCCGATGGCGGTGAGGATGCCGAGCGCGACGCCGAGCAGCTTCTTCACGGCCCGCCCGCCTCGGCGAGGGCGGCGTCCGTCGCGTCGAGGGCCGTCGCGAGCTCGGCCAGCAGGACGTCGGACGACGCCGGCACGTCGTGGGAGGCGAGGTCGCCCCCGGACCGTGCGGCCACCCAGGCGCGCGCCGCGACGACGGCGTCCGAGACGTCGCCGACGGCGTCCAGCCCGGTGGTGCGGCGCGCGGACGACGCCGCGTCGGGCGGCACGAGGGTGGTCAGCGCCGACTCCGCGTCGTCGAGCACGCGCAGCTGGTCGAGCAGCACCGTGTCGGCGACGGGGCCGGTGACCCGGCCCTCGTCGAGCAGGCCGACGGCGATGCGCGCCGTCTCGCCGGCGGACCCGGCCTCCGCGAGCGCGTCCGCCACCGCCGCCGTCGCCTGGCCGGGCTCCTGCCGGCTGGCGACGCACCCCGTCCCGGCCAGCAGGGCCGCGAGCGTGACGACGAGCGCGAGGCCGGCGGCCGCGAGCCGGCGTCGTCCTGTCTGCTGCGTCACGCCCTGATGATCAGCACGACGGGCGAGTGCCCGCATGCCGGGCCTGCTCAGCCACGTTCCCAGCGACCGCCCACCCCTTGCAGCGAGTTCCCAGGACGCCCTCAGGGCCCACCTGAACGCGGGGTGTCCACTGGGTGTCCTTCCCACCCACGGACCACGACCGGTCCCCGTCCCCCGGAGCCCGCATGCCTCCCGCAGCCCTGTACGCCGTCGACCTCGTCGCCGTGTCGATCCTGACGTTCGCCCTCTACTTCCCCCGGCACCGCCGCCGCGACCTCGTGGTCGCGTACCTCGGCGTGAACGTCGGCGTGCTGGCGGTGTCCGCCGTGCTGGCGTCGACCTCGGTCGCCGCGGGCCTCGGCCTCGGGCTGTTCGGCGTGCTGTCGATCATCCGGCTGCGGTCCGACGAGCTGTCGCAGCGCGAGGTCGCGTACTACTTCGCCGCGCTCGCGCTGGGGCTCCTCGGCGGGCTGGGCACGTCGGCCGGCTGGCTCGGCGTCGCCGGGTCCGCGCTGATCCTCGTCGTCATGGCCGTCGCGGACCACCCGCGCCTGCTGGCCCGGTACGGCTCGCAGACGATCGTGCTCGACCGCGCCGTCGTCGACCGTGCGGAGCTCGCGGCGCGCCTCGAGGCGCTGCTCGGCGCCCGCGTGCGCTCGGTGACCGTGCAGGCCGTCGATCTCGCGAACGACACCACGCGCGTCGAGGTCCGGTACGACCTGCCGCGCGACGGCGACCTGCCCGCCCGGCCCGTCGCCGTCCAGGACGATGCCCTGGCGGTGACCCGGTGACCGCCGAGACCGTCGTCGCCCGCGGCCTGGCCGGCGCCGCGCCCGTCACCCTCGAGGAGCTCGACGCCACCGCCGCCCTCCAGACCCGCATCGACCGGAAGTACGTGCTCACGCCCGCCGAGGTCACGGCCCTGCTCGGGACGCTCGCCGCGCACGGCCCGCGCGTGCTGGAGATCGACGGCGAGCGGTCGTTCACCTACGCCTCCACCTACTACGACACGGCCGACCTGCTGACGTTCCGGCTGGCCGCGCGCCGCCGTCGCCGGCGGTTCAAGGTCCGCACCCGCACGTACGTCGACACCGGGCACGCCACGTTCCTCGAGGTCAAGACGCGCGCGGCCCGCGGCGTCACGGTGAAGGAGCGCCGCCCGTGGGAGCCCGCGACCCCGCTGGCCGGCGAGGGCCTCGACTTCGTCGACGACCGGCTCGCCGCCGCCCGCCTCGACGCTCCCCCGTCGCACCAGCTCGCCCCGGTGCTGCAGTCCGCCTACCGCCGCACCACCGTGCTGCTGCCCGACGCGCGCCTGACGCTCGACACCGGCCTGCGGTGGCGGCTCGCATCCGCCGAAGGCGTGCCGGACGCCGCCCGCGCCGACGTCGGCGACCTGGTCGTCGTCGAGACCAAGGCCGGCACCGCGCCGTCGTCCGCCGACCGCGCCCTGTGGCGCGGCGGCCACCGCCCCGACCGCATCTCCAAGTACGCGACCGGGCTCGCCACCCTGCGGCCCGACCTGCCCGACCACCCCTGGCGCCGCCTGCGGCGCGAGCGGCTCGGCGCCGCCTGACCTCACCACCCGAGAGGACCCGAACCATGCGCATCCCCCGCCCCAAGAAGACCTTCTGGACCCGTGCCGTCTCGACCCGAGCCGTGGCGCTCGCCGCCGCGGGCACCCTGACCGTCGGCGCCCTCGCCGCGTGCACCGACGGCTCGACGTCCGCCGCGTCGGACGGCTCCGGCACCACCGCCGCCGCGGTCGCCGCGACGGACAACTCCGGCCGCACCGCGCAGGACGTCCTCGCGGAGAATCTGTCCTCCGACGAGACGGCCGCCCTCGCGGACCAGACGTGGGACACGGCCGACGAGGTCGCCGTCTCGCTCGACGGCGACTCTGCCTCGATGTCAGCGTCGGCCTCCGGCGACGGCGTCACCGTCGACGGGTCGACCGTGACGATCACGCAGCCGGGCACCTACCGGCTCTCCGGCACGCTCGACGACGGCCAGGTCGTGGTCGACTCGTCGGCCGACGGCGTCGTGCGCCTCGTGCTGGACGGCGCGGACGTCACCAGCTCCACCGGCGCCGCGATCGACGTGCAGGACGCCGACCAGGTGTCCGTCGTCCTCGCCGACGGCTCCACCAACCGGCTCGAGGACGCGAAGGAGTACGCCGACACGACGTCCGACAACGCGGCCAACGCCGCGCTGTACTCGACGGCCGACCTGGCGATCTCCGGCAGCGGCGCGCTCGACGTGGTCGGGAACGCGAACGACGGCATCACCGGCAAGGACGGGCTCGTGATCGCGAGCGGCACCGTCACGGTCGACGCCGCCGACGACGCCATCCGCGGCAAGGACTACCTCGTGGTCAGCGGCGGCACGATCGACGTCACCGCCGGCGGCGACGGGCTGAAGTCCGACGCCGACGACGACGCCACCGCCGGGTACGTCGCGCTCACCGGCGGCGACGTCACCGTCGAGGCCGGGTCCGACGGCGTGCAGGGCTTCACCGACGTCGCGATCACTGACGGCACGCTCACCGTCACCGGCTCGGAGGAGGGCGTCGAGGCCGCGACCATCGCCGTCTCCGGCGGCGACGTGGACGTCACGTCCACCGACGACGGCCTCAACGCGACCGTCAAGGAGGCCGAGGACGACACGGCCACCGACGAGAGCACCTCGGACACCGCGAGCGACGACACGGCGACCGACGACACCGCGACCGACGACCAGCAGGCGCAGCCGGAGCCCCCGGCGGACGGCGAGAGGCCCACGGGCGAGCCGCCGGCGGACGGCCAGGCACCGGCCGACGGCCAGATGCCGCAGGGCGGCGGTGGCATGGACGCCGTCGAGGAGGGCGCGTCGCTGACGATCACGGGCGGCACGCTGCACGTGGACGCCGAGGGCGACGGCCTGGACTCCAACGGCGTCACGGTCATCAGCGGCGGCGACGTCGTCGTCGAGGGCCCGACGAACGGCGGCAACGGCGCGCTCGACTCCGCGGGCGGCAGCACGGTCTCCGGCGGCACGGTGCTGGCGGTCGGGTCGTCGGGCATGGCCGAGGCCTTCGACGAGGACTCGACGCAGGGCTGGGTGGCACTGACCGCCGACAGCACGCTGGAGGCCGGCACGGAGGTGGCGGTCGTGGACGCCGACGGGACCGAGGTCGCGACGATCACCTTGTCGAAGACCGCGCAGTCGGTCGTCTCCACCAGCCCGGAGATCACCGACGGCGACACGTACACGCTCGTCGCCGACGGCGACGAGGTCGGCACGGCCACCGCGGGCGAGGCGCCCGCCGGCGGCATGGGCGGCCCCGGCGGCGGGCAGGGCGGGCAGCCCGGCCAGGACGCCGAGGGCGCCCAGGGCGACCCGTCGTCGACCACCTCGAGCTGACCCTCTCGCGAGGTAGTACCAAGCTCGCCGAGGTAGTACGAGTCTGCGCGAGGTAGTACGAGACTCGTACTACCTCGCGCAGACTCGTACTACCTCACGGGGATGGGTACTACCTCGCGGGGGTGGGTACTACCTCGCGGGGGTGGGTACTACCTCGCGGGGCCGGTGGCCCGGGCCGCGGCGTCGTACGCTCGAAGGCGTGCAACCCGTGCCCCGGCCGCTCGCCCCGACCTACCAGGACCGGCGGTGGGAGCTCCCGCCCGACGCCGTCGTGCACCACGGCACGATCGACGACGCCGTCCGCTTGCTCCAGGGCGGCACGGTCACCGCGCTGACCGGCGCGGGCGTGTCCACGGACTCGGGCATCCCCGACTACCGCAGCCCGGACTCACCCAAGCGCGCCCCGATGACGTACCAGCAGTTCGTGGCCGACGAGGCGTTCCGCCGCCACTACTGGGCGCGCAACCACGTGGGCTGGCAGGTGGTGCACCGCACCGAGCCG
>Ga0180221_1002715_pt1 | contig 10054 bp, 7 predicted proteins | sample eDN5th37CKraftMG_FD_151339 | JGI IMG/M metagenome (GOLD analysis project Ga0180221, IMG submission 151339) | Enriched Miracle-Growth compost microbial communities from Emeryville, California, USA - eDNA 5th pass 37_C Kraft MG (version 2) (version 2) ...
CGGTGGGGCGGGTGCAGCTGATGTTCGATCCGCTGGTGATGCCGCAGGCCGAGGCGGGGCGCATCCGCATCCTGGCTTTCACCAATGCGCGCCGCTGGCCGGGTCTGCCGGAGATTCCGACGATGCAGGAGGCGGGCTTTCCCGGCTTCGTCAGCGCGGGCGGATTCTTCCTGCTGGGGCCTGCCGGTCTGCCGCCCGCGATCGTCGATCGCCTGAACGCGGCGGTCGCCGAGTTCCTCGCCGCGCCGGCCGCCCGGGAGCGCCTGATGCGCGCCGGGACCCTGCCGAAGCACAGCACGCCGGAACAGCTGTCGCAGGATATCGCGGCTGGCATCGCGCGCTACGGCGAGATCAAGCGCCGGGCCAATCTCACATTCGAATGACAGGACCGACCATGCCACCGCATGATGCTGTTGAAAGGCCGGCCGCACGCCTCCCGGTCGCCCGCATTGTCAGCCCTGGATCCATCGGGGTCATCGGTGCCTCCGACGATGTCGGCAAGTTCGGCGGGCGGGTGATCCATTACCTGATCAAGCACGGCTATGCGGGCAGGCTGCTGCCGATCAACCCGAAGCGTGCCACCATCCGGGAGCTTCCCGCCCATCCCAGCATCGGCGCGGCGCCGGGCCCGGTGGATGTGGCCATTCTCGCCGTGCCGGCGGCCAATCTGGCGGCCCAGATCGAGGAATGCGCCGCCGCCGGCGTGGGGGCCTGCATCGTCATCACCGGCAAGCTGGCGGAAGCCGGGCCGGAAGGCGAGGCGCTGCAGGCGCGCCTGCTGGCGACGGCACGCGCCGCCGGCATGCGGCTGCTGGGGCCGAACTGCCTCGGCATCTTCAATCCCGTGGACCGTGCCATGCTCAGCTCCAGCCTGGCACTGGAAGCGGAGGGGTTTCCGCCGGGAAATGTCGGCCTGGTGAGCCAGAGCGGCGCGCTGATGGGCACGCTGGTCTCGCTCGGCCATGACTACGGCGCGGGGTTCAGCCGCTGCATCTCGGTGGGGAATCAGGCCGACCTCGAGCTGTGCGATTTCCTCGAATATCTCATCGAGGACGACGCGACGAAGGTGATCTGCCTCTATGTCGAGGGGCTGCGCTCGCCACGGCGCTTCATGGACCTGCTGCGGCGGGCGCGGGCGGCCGGCAAGCCGGTGCTTTGCGTGAAGGCGGGGCGCAGCGAGGCGGGAGCCCGCGCCGCCCGTTCCCACACCGCCAGCCTCGCCGGCTCCTATGCCGCCTTCGAGGCCGTCTGCCGCGCGGCGGGCGCCGTGGTGATGAGCGATCCCGCCGCGATGATCATGGCGGCGGATGCGATGGCGCGCATGCCACCCCTTCCGGCGCCGGGAAAGGGCGTCGCGGTGGTGGCCTCCTCCGGCGGGAGCACGGCTGTGCTGGCCGACCAGCTTCCCGATGCGGGCCTGCGGCTGGCCGAGATCTCGGAAGCCACGCGGTCGGTCATGGAAGAATGGATGCCGCCCTCGCATGCCCACCTGCCGCTCGATACCGGCTCCTTCACGGCCGGCAGCACGGTTCCGGCGGTGGAGGGGTGCATCCGCGCCTTCATGGCTGATCCGGACATTGCCGCCATCCTCTACCCCATGACCACCCAGCCGCGCATGGCCGATTACGCCGCGCTGCTGCCGGTGCTGGCGCGGGAAGGGGGCAAGCCCATCCTCTATGCGATGATGGCCGGCAAGGTGGGTGATGGTGCCCGCAAGGCGATGGCCGCGGCGAATTTTCCCTGGTTCGACCGGACGGGCGACGTGCTGCAGGTGCTGCGCGCGATGGAGGCGGAGGCCGCGGGCCGCGACCGCGGCACCGCGCCGCCCGCGACGCGTCCGGCCGGCGCCGGCCCCCTGCCCGAGGGATTGCCCGAGGCGCTGTCAGCGGGGCCGCTGACCGAGCCGGAGGCCAAGCGGCTGATGGCAGCCTATGGCATCCCGGTGACCCGTGAGCGGCTGGTCACCACGGCCGGAGAGGCCGTCGCGGCGGCGGAGGCCATCGGCTTCCCGGTGGTGCTCAAGGGCGTCAGCCGCGCCGTGGTCCATAAGAGCGACCTGGGCCTGGTGCGCCTTCGCCTGCAGGACGCCGAAGCGGTGCGGCAGGCCTTCGCCGACATCCGGGCCCGGCTCGACCGCGCGGCGCCCGGCGGGGCGGAGGGCGTGCTGGTGCAGGAGATGGCGCAGGGCGGCGAGGCCGAGCTGATCCTGGGCACCACCTGCGATCCCGACTTCGGCCCGATGGTTCTGGTCGGCTTCGGTGGCGTGCTGGTCGAGGTGCTGAAGGACGTGCAGCTCGCACCCGCGCCGCTCTCCGCGCAGGACGCCGAGGCGATGTTGCGGCGGCTGGCGCTCTGGCCGGTGCTCGCGGGGGTGCGCGGACGCCCCGCGGCCGATGTGCCGGCGGCGGTGGACGCGCTGGTGCGCCTCTCCTGGCTGGCGCATGACCTCGGGGCACGGCTGGCCGAGCTCGACATCAATCCGCTGATCCTGCGCGCGGCCGGGCAGGGCGCGCTCGCGGTGGACGGCCGCGCCACGCTGGGCGCGACGGCCGTGGAGGGCAGGGAGCGCCTGCCATGATGCACGGGCGACTGTCCCGCCGAGACCTGGTGGCGGCGACGCTGGGCACGACGCTGGCCGCCGCCCATGGCGCCTCCGCGCAGGGCGGCTATCCCGATCACCCGATCACGCTCATCGTGCCCTTTCCGCCCGGTGGCACCTCCGACAACGTGGCGCGGCTGGTTGCACAGCGCCTGGGCGCGCAGATGGGGCAGACCTGGGTGGTGGAGAACCGGCCCGGCGCCGGCGCCACGCTCGGCGCCGATCTCGTGGCGCGGGCGCGGCCGGATGGCTACACGCTGCTCGCGACGACGACCGCGATCCTGACCATAACACCGCATGTGATGGCGGTGCCTTACGATCCATTCCGCTCCTTCACGCTGCTTGCCATGACGGCGGCGTCGAACGGCGTGCTGGCCGTCCATCCCTCCGTTCCCGCCCGCAGCGTGGCCGAGCTGGTGGCCTATGCGCGCGCGCATCCGGGCGAGCTGCGCTTCGGTTCCGCCGGCAATGGCACCATCACGCATCTCGGTGGCGAGCGGTTCGCGCAGGCCGCCGGCATCGAGATCGAACACATCCCCTATCGTGGCTCCGCCCAGGCGCTGACCGACCTGCTGGCGGGGCGGATCCAGATGATCTTCGATCAGGTGGCGGTGCAGGCCGTGCAGGAGGGGCGGCTGGTGGGCCTCGCCGTGACCGGTGAGCGGCGCAACCCCTTGCTGCCCGACCTGCCGACCCTGCGCGAGACCGGATACGGTGCGGAGGGCGGCGTGTCCTGGTTCGGCCTTCTCGGCCCGGCCGGATTGCCCGGGCCGATCGCGGCGCGGCTGACGCGCGAGATCGAGGCGGCGGTCGCCGCGCCCGAGGTCAGGGACACCATGGTCCGCATGGGCCTGGAGCCGCATTTCGAGACGGGTGAGGCGCTGCGCGCGCGCATCCGGGCGGATCACGAGGCCTTCGGTGCCGTGGTGCGCCGGGCCCAAGTCAGGGTGGATTAGGAATGGATCAGGTCAAGGTCTGGGACGACGGGCCCGTCCGCATCGTGGCGCTGAACCGGCCGGAGAAAGGCCATGCCATCACCAAGGGGATGGCCGAGGCCCTGCAGGCGGCGATGCTGGAGTTCGACCGCTCGGAGCAGCGCGCGGCCGTCATCACCGCGACCGGCACGCGCGCCTTCAGCTTCGGTGCCGATGTGACCGAGCCGCCCGAGTTGTGGCGCACCATTCCGACGGTCGGCTTCCGCACCCAGAAACCGGTGATCGCCGCGATCGAGGGCTGGTGCATCGGCGGCGCGCTGGTGCTGGCGATGATGTGCGATCTCGCCGTCTGTGGCGCAGGTGCGAAGTTCTACTACCCGGAGGCCAAGATCGGCCTGACGGGCGGGATGATCGCCGGGCTCGCCGCCCGCATTCCGCACAAGGTCGCCATGGAGATGCTGCTGCTCTGCCGCACCATCGAGGCGGAGCGCGCCGCCTCCGTCGGGCTGGTGAACGAGGTCGTGCCCGAGGGCCAGGCCCTGGCGAAGGCGATCGAATGGGGCGGCGAGCTGGCCGGCTTCGCGCCGATGGTGCTCGGCACGCTGAAGCAGATCGTCAATGAGGATATCCTGCCGAGGGGGCCGTCCGAGCAGATGGCGCTTCACATGCAGCGCATCTCCGCCGTCCGCCAGTCCGAGGACTTCAAGGAAGGGGTGGCGGCATTCCGGGAGAAGCGCGCGCCGAAGTTCCGGGGGCGATGACAATGATCCCCTCCGCCGCAGCCTGCCGCGGGGCGTTGCGTCACCTCACTGGCGGGATGTGAGTGTCGCAACCAAGACAGAGAAGGATCCGTGGACGTGAACCATCTTCCGAATTCCACCGCGGCGCGCGATATTGCGACGCTCATCCATCCCTATACCAACCTGGACCGGCACATGACGACCGGCCCGGTGGTCATGACCCGCGGCGAAGGCGTCTATGTCTACGACGATACGGGGAAGCGGTATCTGGAAGGGATGGCCGGCCTCTGGTCCACCTCGCTCGGCTTCGGCGAGAAGCGGCTGGTGCAGGCGGCCGTCCGGCAGCTGGAGGCGCTGCCCTACTCGCAGATCTTCGCGCACCGGTCGCACGAGCCGGCGATCGACCTGGCCGAGAAGCTGCTGTCCATGGCGCCCGCGGGACTCGACAAGGTGCTGTTCGCCAATTCGGGGTCCGAGGCGAATGACCAGGCCGCCAAGCTGGTCTGGTACTACCACAACGCCATCGGCAAGCCCCGCAAGAAGAAGATCATTTCCCGGGTCCGGGGCTATCACGGCGTCACCGTCTATTCCGGGAGCCTGACAGGGCTGCCCGGCAACCATGCGGATTTCGACCTTCCGGTAGGCGGCGTGCTGCGCGCCGAATGTCCCAGCCATTATCTCTATGGCCTCCCCGGCGAGAGCGAGGCGGCCTTCGTGGACCGCATCACCGGCAATCTGGAGCAACTGATCCTGCGGGAGGATCCCGAGACCATCGGCGCGTTCATCGCCGAGCCGGTCATGGGGTCGGGTGGTGTCATCGTGCCGCCGCGGGGCTATTTCGAGAAGGTTCAGCAGATCCTGCGGCGCCACAACATCCTGTTCATCGCGGATGAGGTGATCTGCGGCTTCGGTCGCACCGGCAGGATGTTCGGCTGTGAGACCTTCGGGATCCAGCCCGACATCATGACCGTCGCCAAGCAGCTGTCCTCCTCCTACATGCCGATCTCCGCGACACTGGTGAGCGCGCCGATCTTCGAAGGGATGCTGGCCGAGAGCCGCAAGCAGGGCACCTTCGCGCATGGCTTCACCTATGCCGGACATCCCGTGGCCGCCGCCGTGGCACTGGAGACGCTGAAGATCTACGAGGAACGGGATATCTTGGGGCAGGTGCAGAAGACCGCGCCGCACTTCCAGGCGCGGCTGCGCGCCCTGGCGGAGCATCCGCTGGTCGGCGAGGCGCGCGGCATCGGTCTGATCGGCGCCATCGAGATCGTGCAGGACAAGGCCGCCAGGAAACCTTTCGCGACAGAGGAGGGCATCCCCGCGATGGCGGCGGCCGGTGCTTTCCGGAAGGGCGTGATCGTACGTGGCATCCGGGACGCGATCGCCTTCTGCCCGCCGCTGATCATCACGGAATCCGAGATCGACGAACTGTTCGACGGTGTGCAGCACGGCCTGGACGAGGCGCTGGCGCATGCCAGGAGCAAAGGGCTGACCGGCGCAGGCTGAAGCGGAGGAGGCTCAATCTCTCCATGCTCTTCATCCCCCATGACCCGCGGCAGGGCTTCTGCCGCGGGCCATGGCGTGGATCAGGTTTTCTGCAGGTCGCGGTAGCTGGTCCCGTCAAAGAGCAGGCCGATCTTCAGGCCCGTGGTCCGGGCATTGGCGGCGACCGGCTCCACCTCCTGCAGGAGCCAGACATTCGGTCCGCGCTGCTGATCGAGGCGCTGCAACTCGTGGTACATCGCCAGCCGTCTTGCGGCGTCCCATTCGCTGCGCGCGGCAAGGATCTTCTGGTTCACCTCGGCATCCTGGAAGCTGTTGCGCCACGCGGCGTTGCGGGAGCGGCTGGCGTCCGTATTGTCCGCGTTGAACAGCACGAAATCCGCGTTGTTGTGGGGGTCCAGGAAGTCCGAACCCCATCGCGTCAACACGATATCGGTCTGGCGCCCCCGGTAGCGGGTGAGCATCTGCCGCCCCTCGCCGGGTGTCATGCGCAACCGGATGCCGAGATCCGCCAGATTGGCCTGAATGGCCTGCGCGATATCATTGAATGGATTGGAGGCGGTATAGTCGAAGGCTGCCTCGAAACCCTCCGCGAAGCCGCCCTGCTTCATCAGCGCCCGGGCCTTGTCCATCTGGCGGGAGAAGGGCTTGTCGTCGAGCGCCCCGGGAAAGCCGGTCGGCTGGTGGGACTGATGGACGACGTAGTTGCGGGGGACGAGATTCCGCTGGATGCCCTCGTAATCGATCGCCCATTTGATCGCCTGACGCACCTCGGGCCGCGACAGGGCCGGATGCCGGCCGGAAAGGCCGAGATAGAGAAGGCTGGCCTTCGGGCTTGAAGAGATCCGCAGCTTCTGATCGGCCTCGGCCTGGTTCAGCTCCTCCGCGCCAAGGCGGCGGGCGATATCGGCGTCTCCCTGCCGCAGGGACAGGAGCCGTGCGGAAGGCTCCGGCATGTGGCGGATGGCGACGCGGCGAATACGGGCCGGTTCGGCGGCATGGGGATTGGCCTCCAGCATGATATTGTCGCTGGGCTTCCAGACACGCATGGTGAATGGGCCGGACCCGGCCGTGTTCTGTTTCAGCCAGGCATTCCCCAGATCCTCACCCTGGGCATGGGCGAGGGCCACGGATTTCTCGACCACGCCGCCGATGCCGGCGGAAATGGAATAGAGGAAGAAGGTGGGCGCCACCGCTTCGCTGCATTCGATCACCACGGTCCGGGCGTCCGGCGCACGGATGCGTTTCTCGACATTGTCCGGGGCGAGGCCGAGCTGTGTCAGGATGAAGGATGGCGACTTGCCGAGCGTGACGACGCGCCGCAGCGAGAAGACGACATCCTCGGCCGTGACAGGGTTTCCGCTGGCGAAGCGCTGGTCCTGCTTCAGGTGGAAGGTGAAGACATGCCCGTCGGGAGAGACGTCCCAGGCCCTGGCGAGGTCGCCGACCAGCTGGCTCGCATCCTCGGCCGCGGGCCGCACGAGGCGCTGGTAGCAGTTCGCGGCGATTTCCCCCGTGGTGTATTCATAGGCCTCGGCGGGATCGAAGCTGACGGCGTCGTCGATGCGGTCTGCCGTGACCACGATATTCGCCGGTGTCTGCGCCAGCCCCCCGCGGCTGAAGGGGCCGGCCAAGGCGCCTGCGGCCGAGGCCGCCAGCACGAAGCGTCGCGTGGGCATGACGTGTTTCCTCCCTTTGCAGGCCATGAGCAGAGGCCGGCGTTTTTTCGTGGCGCAGGGAGCGGCAGAAACGAAGTTTCCTGCCGTCCTGCATTGTGGGACGCCGTTACGAGCTGCGTGGCTGAGGCTAATGATTTCGGTTGCGCGACGTCAAGGAGCGCGCATCGCGGCCCCGAGGCTGCATCGAGAATTCCGTTGCGAAACTGCCGGGATGGGCCGGTATCGGCAGGCCCGCCGGAGAGGCAGCCTGGTGATGGCTGATGCTCCCGGTCGGCTGCCCCGGCCATCGGCTCGCTCTCCGTCCTGAACGCGCCCTGGATCATCCTCCTGCGGGGCGACGGTGCAGATGCCGCTCCTCTTCGGGGAGAGGACGCGTCGGTTCTTTAAAGGTTGATATTTTTACGAGAACGGGAGAGAGTTGCTGCATGGTGTGGCAGTCCTCAACAGATCGACGCCGCCTCGCCCACGCCGGAAGCCTGCTCGCAGGCTCCTAGCCCCGGGTGGGCTGACGGCATACGTCAACTCCCGACCCGGGGGCTCCTTCGACAGCGGAAGAAAGCCGCCTCCCGCTCCTGTGCGGGATGCGCTCACCATGTCTTGGAGGACAGATCTGTGCCGCATTCCAACATCGCTTGCCCATCCTGTGGCGCTGCGCTTCGCGCGGCGCATGACGCTTGCCCGGACTGCGGGAAAACCGGCCCGGATTCCCGGCGCTTTCCGTTCAGGCTTCTCACTGGTGGGTCGTTGGCATCAGGCTCCTCTTCCGAGGCTGATGGCAGCGGGGACATCATCATCTCGACGCGGGACCATCTCGTGCTCGACGAAATCGTCTGCCTGCGGATGCGGGCCGGTGATCTCACCGCACGCATACTCATGGAGAAGCTGGAGCGCGGCAGGATTGTGCCTCCGGAGGATATGCCGGCCGACGTCGTCACCTTGGGCGCCCGGGTCGTATTCAGCATCGACGGAGAGGCCGCCGAGGCGCGCGTTCTGACCCATCCGGATGCGCACAGCGTCTCGGCCTGGTCCCTGCCGGTGACGACACCGCGCGGTGCTGCCTTGCTTGGCCTGCGGGCAGGCACAGCAACGAAGGCCGTTCGGCTTCGCGGCGGCATGGAGCGCATCGATATACTCTCCGTGATAGCCCAGCCGGAAAATGACCGGCGCCATCACGGCACGAGTTCTGTGGCCGGCAGGGGAACGGTGCCAACGATGCTGCGGCGACGAAGGAATGCGCGCTGGCCTGGGCAGGATGACGATCCACCGCCATCCGCGGCATGACGACGGTTCCGGCCCGGCATCCTTCCGATGTGCAATGGCTGCACGACGGCGGAGGGCGCCAGGGCCGGTGCGAGCCCTGGCGGGTTTGTGGGCGCGTTTTGGAGGGAAACACGGCACCATGATGAGGGAATGGCAGCGGCGGCGCCGTGCAGGAGGCGAGTTCGTCTGCCCGCTTGATTCTCGGGCCAGCTGTGCTCGCCGGCATCGTCGCGTCCAGGATCCCGCACTGGGATATTCGGTTCACCGGCCCATGGGGCGAGGAGCTTCTCTCGCAATGCCATCGGAATCGCTGAAGCCAGTGCGGGCCTCAATCAGAAGGCCGGGAGCCTTCCCCTGGGGCAACTTTGCTCGCGATACGGTCTCCCTCGCAGGCCGTCAGGTGCCGTGGGTCCGTGGAATCGTCCGGCGCCGCCTGGCGCATGGGGGAAGTCTGACCGCAGGCCTGTAGCCCCGGGCCAGCGGCGGTGCGCCTGCGCCCGCCCGGGCCCGGGGATGACCTCTTCCTGAGACGACAGACCGCGTGATCGCCCTCGCCGCCAGGCTGGGGTGCATCGCAACCTTCGCAAGGATGAAGCCCGCCGTGCCCAGGTCCCTTCCGCAGGGCCGCTTTCGGAGCCCCGCGATCTCCTCTCTGCCGGACAGCATTGCCGGCGCCATACCCGAGCCGGACCCCGATGCCGTGCCGGTGCTGACCTCCCGCGACTATTCCCGCCTGAAGGCGCTGGCCCGCCTTTGGCGCGATGCGGGCGACCCGGTCCATCAGGCGCTCGTCGAGACGCTCGGCCGTTGTCGTGTGATGTCCCCCGGCGCCGTGCCGCCCTCGATCGTGACGCTGGGTGCCCGGGTGACCTTCGTGGCCGAGGATGGCGCGCCGGAAGAGCGGATTCTGGCGATGCCGGGAGATGATGGGCCGGACGGATCCACGCTGTCCGTTGCGACACCGGTTGGCGCCGCGCTGCTCGGCGCCGCCGCCCGGCAATCCGTCAAGGTGGTGGAGCGAGATGGGCGGTGCATTGTCCTGCGCATCCTCGCGGTGCGCTCACCGCCCTGGGCGAGGGCTCGGGACAAGCATGGAGAAAGCTCATGAGCGAAGAGACCGACAGAGGCACCCTGCGCCCGCAATTGCTGATGACGACCGAGGACTGTGCCCGGCTGATGGCGCTGGCGGAAGCTGCGGCGCGGCACAGCCCGCTGGTCGCGAACCTGCTGATGGAGGAGGCCGACCGCGCCGAGGTGGTGCCCGCCGGGCAGATGCCCGCCGGCGTCGTCACCTTGGGATCCATCGTCGAGTTTCACGACGCGACGACCAGCGAG
>Ga0180221_1002717_pt1 | contig 10050 bp, 8 predicted proteins | sample eDN5th37CKraftMG_FD_151339 | JGI IMG/M metagenome (GOLD analysis project Ga0180221, IMG submission 151339) | Enriched Miracle-Growth compost microbial communities from Emeryville, California, USA - eDNA 5th pass 37_C Kraft MG (version 2) (version 2) ...
GAAGGTGGGCGTGGTGACGTATAAGCTCGCCGCCCATGCCGCCGACCTGGCAAAGGGCCATCCCGCCGCCAAGGTCCGCGACGATGCGCTGTCCCGCGCCCGCTTCGAATTCCGCTGGCGCGACCAGTTCAACCTGTCGCTCGATCCCGACACGGCCGAGCAATATCACGACCAGACGCTTCCGGCGGAAGGGGCGAAGTCAGCCCATTTCTGCTCCATGTGCGGCCCCAAATTCTGCTCGATGAAGATCACGCAGGAAGTGCGCGACTTCGCGGCCAAGCAGAACCAGCCCGCCACCGCCTTCATCGCGGCGGAAGAAGCGGAAAAGGGCATGAAGGAAATGAGCGAAATCTTCCGCGAAACCGGAAGCGAGCTTTATATGGGTGCTGGCGGGCGGGAGCATGATTGAGTGGGAAAGGGGGCCTTGGGAGGCGCCCTTTTTAGATAGGCAACCCATGGATGGTTTGCTCGATGCTGCGGCTTATGTTATAACTGCCGTATGAACATCCCGCTCAAGATCACCAAGGTCGGCAACAGCGCCGGGGTCATCCTGCCCAAGGAGTTGCTGGCGCAGCTTCGGGTAGGATTGGGCGATACGCTCTATCTTACCGAAGCACCCGACGGCGTGCGCCTCACGGCGGCCGATCCGGACTTCGAAACGAAGATGGCGCTGGCCGAACAGATCATGCGCGAAGATCGCGACATCCTGCGCGTTCTCGCCAAATAATCGCGCATGGGTGAAACGGGGACCGGCCGGCTGGCGCCGGTATGGATCGAAAAGGCCGTAGCGCTTGCGATCCACGACCGGCAATTGGCCGAACATGGCGGCAGTGTTGGAACGCGCGACGAGGGAATGCTGGAATCCGCCTTGGCGCGACCGGTCCATCAATGGACCTACGGTGAGGAGGACCGCTGCCATCTTGCCGCCGCCTATGCCTTTGGCATTGCCCGCAATCATCCGTTCGTGGACGGGAACAAGCGCACCGGCTGGGTATTGGCGCGCCTGTTCCTTGCGCTCAATCGGATCGAATTGCGTTTCGAGGCCGCCGCCGCGATCAAGGCCATGCTGGAACTCGCCGCAGGCAACCTTTCGCAGAAGGAGCTGGCCGACTGGTTCCGTGCCCATCTCCTCTCGTCCTGACGCCTCAATCCCTCTTGCCTCGCGCGTCGTAAAACCGCACCATTGAGCCAGCGATACGACAGGGGAGACGTTATGACCCGCAGCACGATCTTCGCCGGACTTCTGGCCGCCGCCGCTTTGCTCGCCGGTTGTTCGAGCGAGCGGAACGCGTCCGAAAACGCCGGGACCAATGCGGCCGAGGCCTCGAACGCCGCAGCCGAAGCGGCCAATGCCGCCGGCAATGCCGCGCCCGCCAACGAAAGCCCGGCGGCTCCCGCGGCCGATGCCTTCTCCCGCTATGTCGGCAAATATCCCTTCGACAAGGTCGGCGCGCATAGCTGGAACGACGATCCCGCCGTCAAATCCGCGATCGAAACGGCGGTTTCGGACGCCAAGGTCCGCAAATGGGTGCTCGCCGCCGAAGGGCCGTCCAGCCCGATCGAGATGATCAACGGCAAGGTCGCGGCCTGGACCTGCGAAACCCACAATTGCGGCCCGCATCAATGGGTGACGCTGATCGACCCCAAGACCGGCGCGGCGCAGGTCTGCTATTTCGACGAGGCGGTCGCCCCCGACAAGACACGCTGGTTCAAGAACGGCAAGGAGGAAAGCCGCGCGGGCAAATGTCCCGAAGGGCAGGGCTGACGCGGGAAATCCGCGTCTCGTAAGATTTCTCCATGCCCCAAACGAGCGTTCCGACTGGATCGGCGCGCATTTCACCCTAAATAGCAGTTGATGCCGCCTTCTTCCCCCGACAGCGCCACGCCCATTCCACCCGTCTGGGCCACGCTGCGCCGGTTCCTCCCCTATCTCTGGCCTGCCGACGCGCCCGCGCTGCGCCGCCGGGTCGCCATCGCCATGGTGCTGGTGCTGCTCGCCAAGCTGGTGGGCCTCGCCATGCCCTTCGCCTATAAGGCCGCGATCGACCGGATGGCGCCGGGCATGGAACCCGCCGCCACCCTCGCCATTGCGCTGGTCGCCGCCTATGCGGGTGCGCGCTTCGCCAGCGTCCTGTTCGACAACCTCCGCAACGCCGTGTTCGAGCGGGTGGGACAGGAGGCGGGCCGCCGTCTTTCCGACGATGTGTTCGTCCACCTCCATCGCCTGTCGCTGCGCTTCCATCTCGACCGCCGCACCGGGGCCGTTACGAAGATCGTGGAACGCGGCACGAAAAGCATCGACACGATGCTCTATTTCCTCCTCTTCAACATCGCCCCCACGGTGCTGGAACTGGCGGCGGTCTGCATCATCTTCTTCGTGAAGTTCGGCGTCGGCCTCGTCGTCGCGACGCTGGTGATGGTCACACTCTATATCTGGTTCACCCGCACGATCACCGAATGGCGCAACCAGCTTCGCCGCGACATGGTGGACCTCGACACCAATGCGGTCGCCCATGCCGTGGACAGCCTGCTGAATTTCGAGACGGTCAAATATTTCGGCGCCGAAGACCGCGAAGCCGCCCGCTACGCCCGCGCCATGCGCCGCTACGCCAATGCGGCGGTCAAGAGCGAGAACAGCCTCGCCTGGCTCAATGTCGGCCAGTCGCTCATCACCAACCTGATGATGGCGGGGGCGATGGGCTATACCGTCTGGGGCTGGAGCAAGGGCCAGTTCACCACCGGCGACGTGGTGCTGGTGAACACGCTGCTGAGCCAGCTCTTCCGCCCGCTCGACCTGCTCGGCATGGTCTACCGCACGATCCGACAGGGCCTGATCGACATGGAGGCGATGTACAAGCTGATCGACACGCAGGCGGAGATCACCGACGCGCCCGGCGCGCCGATGCTGCATGTGGAGGCGGGAGAAGTCCGCTTCGACCATGTCCGCTTCGGCTACGACCCGGAACGGGAGATATTGCACGGCGTCAGCTTCACCGTTCCCGCCGGGCATACGCTGGCCATCGTCGGGCCTTCGGGCGCGGGCAAGTCCACCATCGCGCGGCTGCTCTTCCGCTTCTACGACATTCAGGGCGGGCGCATCCGCATCGACGGGCAGGATATCGCGCAGGTGACGCAGCACTCCTTGCGCGCCTCCATCGGCATCGTGCCGCAGGACATGGTGCTGTTCAACGACACGGTCGGCTATAATATCGGCTATGGCCGCGAGGGCGCCACGCAGGAAGAGATCGAGGCGGCGGCGAAGGCGGCTTCCATCCACGACTTCATCATGAGCCTGCCGCAGGGCTACGAAACCCGCGTCGGCGAACGGGGCCTCAAGCTGTCGGGCGGGGAGAAGCAGCGCGTCGCCATCGCCCGCACGCTGCTCAAAGATCCGCCGGTGCTGGTGCTGGATGAGGCGACCAGCGCGCTCGACAGCCGGACGGAGACGGAGATTCAGGAGGTGCTGCGCTCCATTTCCCGCCGCCGCACCACGCTGATCGTCGCGCATCGGCTCTCAACGGTGGTCGACGCGGAGGAAATCATCGTGCTGGATCAGGGCCGAATCGTCGAGCGTGGCCGCCATGCCGATCTGGTCCGTGCCGATGGCCTCTATGCCGCCATGTGGGCGCGGCAGGCATCCGAGCGGGAGGATATGGACACGGAGCCGGTCATCGAAGACAGTTTTTCCGCCACCGCGCCCTAATCGAGGAAGCGCGCCGCGACCTCCGGCGGCACCCGCAGGATGCGGCCCGTTGCCTTGTCGATGATCGCCCAGGTGGATTTGGCCGATACCTTGACCTTGCCGTCCGGGCCGGTGAACTCCATCAGCCGGTCGAAGCGCGCGCCGCGCGGTCCCTCGGAAATCCAGGTGCGGACGGTGACGGTCTCGCCCTCTTTCACATTGCCGCGATAGTCGATTTCATGCCGCGTCACGACCCAGATATAGGCGTCGAGATGGGCGGGATCGGCGTCCCGCGTCCAATGCTCGGTCGCGACCTGCTCCATCCACTGCACCCAGACCGCGTTGTTCACATGGCCGAGTATATCGATATGCTCTGGAAGCGCGGTGATGGCGGTAGTGTAGCTAGCCGCCATCAGTCCGCCATGCCCAGTTGCCAGAGGATGAAGGCGAATTCCTCCGCCGTCTCATGCAGGCTTTCAAAGCGACCCGACTTGCCGCCATGGCCCGCGCCCATATTGGTCTTGAGGATGAGGATGTTGCCGTCCGTTTTGGTGGCGCGCAGCTTTGCGACCCACTTTGCCGGTTCCCAATAAGTCACGCGCGGATCGTTCAGGCCTGCCGTCACCATCAGCGGCGGATAGTCCTGCGCCGTCACGTTGCCATAGGGATCATAGGCGCGGATCGTCTCGAACGCCGTCTTGTCCTCGATCGGGTTTCCCCATTCGGGCCATTCGCCCGGCGTCAGCGGCAAGGTCTCGTCCAGCATGGTGTTGAGCACGTCCACGAAGGGCACATGCGCCACCACCGCGCCCCACAAGTCCGGGTCGCTGTTCATGACCGCGCCCATCAGTTCGCCGCCCGCCGATCCGCCGGAAATGCTAATCCGGCCCTTGGACGTATAGCCGCGTTCGATCAGGCCCTTCGCCACGTCCACGAAATCGGTGAACGTGTTGGTCCGCTTGTCGAGCTTTCCATCCAGATACCATTGCTGCCCCAGATCGTCCCCGCCCCGGATATGCGCCAGCGCAAAAGCGAATCCGCGGTCCAGCAGCGACAGCCGCGTGGTCGAGAAACCCGGCTCCATCGCGATGCCATAAGCGCCATAACCATAAAGATGCAGCGGCGCGCTGCCGTCGCGGGGCAGGTCCTTGGGATAGACAATGGAAACGGGGATCGGCGTCCCGTCCCGCGCCGCGATCATCAGCCGCTCGGTCTCATAACGGGTCGCGTCATAGCCGGACGGGATTTCCTGAACCTTCAGCACCTCCAGCTCGCCCGTCGCCAGATGATAGTCGTAAATGGTGTCGGGCGTGACCATCGATTCATAGCCGATCCGCAGCTTGGTCACATCATATTCGGGATTGTCGTCCAGCGACGCAGAATAGCTGGCTTCGGGGAAGGGGATGCGTTTCGCCCGGTGAGTGGCGTAGTCGCGCAGTTCGATCTGATCGAGGCCGTCCTGCCGCCCCTCTGTGACGTAGAAGCCCTTGAACAGTGTGAAATCGGTCAGGTAGAAATGATCGTCCGGTCCGATCACTTCCTCCCACTGATCGGGCGTTTCCAGCGATGCCTTCACCAGCCGGAAGTTGGGATGGGCGTCATTGGTGCGGATGTAGAGCGTGCCGTCATGCTCATCGACTTCATATTCGCGCCCCGGCTTGCGCGCCGACACCAGCAGCGGCTGCGCGGCCGGATTGTCGGCGGGGAGCAGCCACACCTCGGTCGTCACATGGTCGCCGGTCGCGATGACGATCCACTTTTCCGATGACGTAAGGCCCACCGACACGCGGAAGCCCTCGTCATCCTCGTGGAACAGCTCGACGTCGCTTTCCACGCTCTGCCCCAGCCAGTGCAGCCGCGCATTGTCCGTCCGCCAATTCTCGTTGGCGAGGCCGTAGAGCAGCCCCTTGCTGTCGCTCGTCCATACCAGCGCGGACAGGGTGCCGGGGATCACCTCCGGCAGCAGTTCGCCGGTCGCCAGATCCTTGATCCGCGCCTCGAACCGCTCCGATCCGTTATTGTCGATGGCATAAGCGAGGTAACGCCCGTCCGGGCTGACCGACATCGCGCCCAGCCGGAAATAATCATGCCCCTCCGCCAGCGCGGGTTCGTCCAGGATCAACTGGTCCGCGCCGCCCGCGGCGGGCCTGCGATACCATTGGCGATATTGCGCCCCGACCTCGAACGCGCGCCAGTAGACATAGTCGCCGTCCTTTTGCGGCACGGAGCTGTCGTCTTCCTTGATGCGGCCTTTCATCTCCGTGAAAAGGGCATCGGTCAGCGCCTTGCGCGGGGCCATGGCCTGCTCGAACCAGCGATTCTCCGCTTCCAGATAGGCCAGGACATCCTTGTCCTGCACATCGGGATAGCCCGGATCGCGCAGCCATGCCCAGGGGTCCTCCACCGTGATGCCGTGGCGGGCGAAGCTGTGCGGACGGCGTGCGGCGACGGGCGGCTTGGCGGTATCGGTCATGCAATTCCCATATTCTGTCATGCGGCGGGCGGACACTGGCAGAAGCGCCGCGTCCTCTCTATGTTGGCGGCATTACAGCCAATGCCAAGAGGCTCGTTAAACGAGGAAGCTTCCATGTCCACCTATGAAGATCGTCTCAAGGCCCTGCGCGCGCAACTGGCGCGCGACCGGCTGGACGGTTTCGTCGTGCCGCTGACGGACGAGCATATGAGCGAATATGTCGGCGCCTATGCCCAGCGCCTTGCCTGGCTCACGGGTTTTCAAGGATCGGCGGGCAGCGCTGTCGTGCTGCCGGAGGAAGCGGCGATCTTCGTTGACGGGCGCTACACCTTGCAGGTGCGCGAGCAGGTGGACTCCGCGCACTGGCAATATGAGAGCGTGCCGCAGACCTCCATCGCGGCGTGGCTCAAGGATCATGCGTCGCAGGGCGCGCGCATCGGCTATGATCCATGGCTCCATACCCGCGCATGGGTGCGCCAGGCGAGCGAGGCTCTGGCCGAGCGCGGCGCGGAACTGGTCGCGGTCGACACCAATCCGGTGGACGCGGTCTGGCCCGACCGCCCCGCGCCCAGCGCCGCCAGGCTGGCGGTGCATGAAGACCGCTACGCCGGAAAGAGCGCGGCGGAAAAGCGGCAGGAGATGGCCGACTGGCTGACGGCGAAACATGCCGATGCGGCGGTGCTCTCCGCGCTCGATTCCATTGCATGGACCTTCAACATCCGGGGCAAGGACGTGGACCGCACGCCGGTCGCGCTCGCCTATGCCGTCGTGAACGCCGATGCGACCGCCGATCTTTATGTCGCGCCCGAAAAGATCGACGAGGCCGTGGTGCAGCATCTGGGCAATGCCGTGCGCGTGCACGACCGCGCGGCCTTCCCCGACGCGCTCAAGGGCTTCGCGGGCAAGACGGTCGTAGCCGATCCCGAGCGTGCGGTTGCCGCGATCTTCGAAGGATTGGAGGAAGGCGGCGCGCATGTGCTGGCGCTGCGCGATCCCGCCATATTGCCGAAGGCGATCAAGAACCCGGTCGAGATCGCCGGACACAGAGCCGCGCAAAGTCGCGACGGGGCGGCGCTGTCCCGCTTCCTGCATTGGATCGCGACCGAAGCGCCCAAGGGCGGCGTCGATGAACTGGGCGCGGCGGCGAAGCTGGAATCCTTCCGCCGCGACACCGGCGCGTTGCAGGATCTGTCCTTCGACACGATCAGCGGCGCGGGGCCGAACGGCGCGGTCGTGCACTATCGCGCCGAGGAAAAGACCAACCGCCGCATCGAACGCGATTCTCTCTATCTGGTGGATTCCGGCGGCCAATATCGCGACGGCACGACCGACGTGACCCGCACCATCGCCATCGGCACGCCGACGCCGGAAATGAAGCGCCGCTTCACGCTGGTCCTGAAGGGGCATGTGGCGCTCGCCCGCGCCGTGTTCCCCAAGGGCACGCGCGGCGGACAGCTCGACGTGCTGGCGCGGCAATATCTCTGGGCCGAAGGGCTGGATTATGCCCATGGCACCGGCCATGGCGTGGGCAGCTTCCTGTCGGTGCATGAAGGACCGCAGCGGATCGCGACCTTCGGCGGCGGCGACGAGCCGTTGCAGGCGGGCATGATCCTCTCCAACGAGCCGGGCTATTACAAGACCGGCGAATATGGCATCCGCATCGAAAATCTGGTGCTGGTGGAGGAACGCGCCATCTCCGGCGCGGAAAAGGAGATGCTGGGCTTCGAAACGCTGACCTTCGCGCCCATCGATCGCAATCTTGTCGCGGTCGAACTGCTGAGCATGGAAGAACGCGCGTGGCTCGACGCCTATCATGCCAGGGTGCTGGATGTCGTCGGGCCGCAACTTGAAGGCGCGGCATTTGAATGGCTGACGGGGGCCTGCGCGCCGCTGTGAAGCTCAGTCGCGTCGCTGGGCGTCGCCGTCCCGGCCGGCGTCGGCTGGCTTCGATTCGGCGGCGTCCGCACGCGCCTGCGCCTTGCGGCGCCGCAGATTGTCGCGCAGCGCCTGTGCCAATCGCTCTTTGCGTTCGTCCTGTCCGCTGCTCATGGGATGCGCTTAAGCAAATTGCCGGACCCGTCGCAAGCCGCCTTGACAAGGGCAGCGCGCGCGGCCATAGGCCCGGCTCCGCCGCCTGATACGGGCCGCGCGAAGAACAGAGTGCTGCCGTAGCTCAGTGGTAGAGCGCATCCTTGGTAAGGCTGAGGTCGTGAGTTCAATCCTCACCGGCAGCACCATTTCTCCCCGACGGAAGATAAAGCGCAGCGGCGTTCGGCGGATGCCTTCAGAACGGGAACCCGTTGCGCCCGTCATCCCGCGAATTTGAAACCGATCCAGAGCGTGCGCGGCGTGCCGAGGTCCATGGACCCGCCTGCATTGCGTGTGACGACCTCTTCATCGAACAGGTTTTCGCCGCGTGCGACAAGGGTGATCCCATGGCCCAGCGGCAAGCTGGCGACCGCATCCACCGTCAGCGCATGGGGCAGCACATCGGTCTGAAGATCGTCCTCATATTGCTTCGACACATAACGCAGCGTGGTCGATAGCGCCGGTCCCTGCGCCGGTTGCCATGCCAGCGTTGCGCTGGCGGCATGACGCGGGCTTTGCGCGGGCCTTAACCCATCGAAGTCCCTGCCCGGTGCCCGCACCTTAGTGCGGCTATAGGCATAGGAGGCCGACAGCAGGAAATCGCCGATATGGCCCGAAGCAGTCAGTTCCACGCCCCTGGCGATCACCGCGTCCACATTCCGGCGCTGGCGAAGATTGGGATTGGCCGGATCGGTCACATTGGCGATGGCGTCGTCCAGCCGATTGTAGAAAGCGGTCGCCGCCAGCGTCAGGCCGGGCAGGGGGGTGAAGTCGACTCCCGCCTCGACCCCTTTCAGCTTTTCCGGCGTGAGCGCCGCATTGGCTTCGGTCCTGACCGGAAAAACGGTGAACGGCCGGTATAATTCGTTGAGCGTAGGCAGGCGAAAGCCGGTATAGCCCGCCGCCCGCAGCGCCAGCGTCTCGCTGACCCGGAACAGCGCGCCCGCGCGCCCGGAAAACTGCCAGTCGGACCGGTTGCCGAAGTCGTCGTTCACCGTGACGACGCCATTGGCCCCGACCTGCCGGTAAAAGCCGCCGCTGATGCGCCAATAGTCGGCCCGCACGCCGCCGGTCAGGATGAGGCTGCCGATCGTCCAGTCATCCTCCGCGAAGAAGCCGGTCGTGATCTGGTCCCCGCCCGCATGGCGGCGGGCCGTTATCGGATTGGCGGGGTCGCCGGCATCATAGGCGTCCTCATACATGTCGCCCGTGGCGAAGCGCGTGTCGGCGCCGATGCGCAGCACATGGTCCGGGCCGACCGGCGGCCGCAGCTCGATCTTGCCGCCGATGCCGGTGGAGGGTGTGTTCCGCTGATCGAGCGACTGGCGATAGGGCGCGTTGGACGAGATCACGATATTGGAGAAATTGCGCGCCTGGATATAGGCCAGCGCATCGACCTGCCATGCGCCGCGCGCGATATAGCGGATCGAGGCGTCCTGCCCCTCGCTCATGCTGTCCGCGCCGCGAAAGCGCAGCGTGCGGTCATCGTGGAAGACGGTCGCGCGGAATTGCAATTCGGAGGTGGCCGACAGGGGCGCGACGGCGCGCAGATTGCCGGACCAGCCATCATAGGCGGCTGGCACGGTAGCCGCGACCCGCTGATCGCGCGGCGTGGTCATGAAGCCGTCGCCCCGGTCCCAGCGGCCCGACAGGGAAACATAGCCGCCGCCCAGATCGGGTGTGAGGGCGGCGGCCAGTTCGGTCGCATCCTTGCTGCCGTAAAAGGCGCTGGCGGCAAAAGAAGGAAGCTGATCGCGGGTGGCGCTGGCAAGCTCGATGGTGCCCGCGACCGCCCCGGCTCCAAAGG
>Ga0180221_1002718_pt1 | contig 10050 bp, 8 predicted proteins | sample eDN5th37CKraftMG_FD_151339 | JGI IMG/M metagenome (GOLD analysis project Ga0180221, IMG submission 151339) | Enriched Miracle-Growth compost microbial communities from Emeryville, California, USA - eDNA 5th pass 37_C Kraft MG (version 2) (version 2) ...
CCCCGGACAGCGAGCTGAGCCTGGCCTACACCCATGGCTTCGAGGAGAAGGTCAAGGGCGACGGTTCCATTCCCCAGGCCTTCGGCGGCGGCGAGGTGAACCTGAAGATGAGCCAGGACATCTTCGGCCTGGGCTACGCCTGGAAATTCTGAAGGCGGTTGCAGCGGGACAGCCGGCCTACAGTGCAGCTGGAGCCCGGCCCCAGACGCTGGTGGAACAGGGATTGCGCCGGGCGTCACGGCGCGATCCCAGGAACACCTCGCATCGCTCCCTTCTGGCGTGCCAAGCACAACTGGCCAGGCTCATCACGCACTCCCCCGGAAGAACCGGTTCTCCGGTCGCGGCAGCCCCAGGTGCTCGCGGAGCGTGGTGCCTTCGTATTCATGTCGGAAGATGCCGCGACACTGACGATGCTCCAGCAACTCTAGAGGCGAGGATGACGTTTTCACTCACACAGCCAGGGCCGGAGGCGGAGGTTCAGGTACACCGATAACGGTTGATTCACCGTGTTTTGAACACGCCGCTCAGCACAAACGCATAGCGCTCAGGTCGGATGAAGAACGTTGAGCGGTCGCAGCAGCGCTCGTCGTCAAACCAAGACGTCCGCTCCATCACCAGCAGCGCCGTGCCACGCTTCACCCCTAGGTGGGCGGCCAGCACCTTGTCCGCCTCGCGAGCACGGATGGCCATGTCAGCACGTATCACCGCGCGCCCTGTCACACGCTCGAGCACCGAATACAGCGGTACCTCGGCCATCTCGTCCCAGTCCACCTCGTTCAGCTCATCTATCAGGTAGCTGCAGGCATAGGCGATGGGCTCCTGATCAACCTGATGCAGGCGCTCGACCTTCACACAATAGCCATTGAACAACGCCTCGACATCCGTGGGAACCTCGACGCGCTTGTGCCCCAGCATGCGCATCGTCGGGCGCAGCCCCTGGAGCAGCAGCGATTCGTGGAAGCTGCGCAACGCATCGAGGTTGTGCCTCACCTGCTGCGCCGCTACGAAGGTGCCCTTGCCCTGCTTGCGCTCGACAACTCCATCCTCCTCCAGCTTGCCGAGCGCCAGACGGATAGTTACGCGGCTCACCTCAAAGCGCGCCATCAACTCCACCTCGGACGGCAACTTGCCGTCGGCGCCGTAGTCGCCTCGCTGAATTTCCTGCAGCAATTGCTGGACGATCTGTTCGTAGAGAGAGGTGGAACTTGCTCGCTGGAGAATCACGTGTTTACCGATCCGCTGGAATGAAGCCGAGCGATGGCGCTTCGCTTCTAAGGTTATGACCATTCGGTCTTGGGACAACTTATATTAATACGTATTATTACAAATATCTTCCATTCTAGATGACTCGATGCCGCTTGCCATGTCCCACGCCGAACTTTACCTGCCGCCCGATGCCCTCAGCGTGCGGAACGTCGAATTCGCCTACCCGAATGGGCACGCCGTCTTCAAGGGACTGAACCTGTGCGCCCGGCCCGGCGAGTTCGTCGCGATCCTCGGTCCCTCGGGATGCGGCAAGACCACCCTGCTCAACCTGCTCTCCGGCTTCCAGAAACCGGGCGCCGGCCAGGTGCTGGTGCATGGCGAGGCAACCAGGCCGGAGCTGCCGCGACTGGGCTATGTATTCCAGAGTCCGCAACTCTTCCCCTGGTTGAGCGCACTGGAGAATGTACGTTTCGGCCTCAAACTCACCGGCCGCGGCGATGCCAAGGCGCAGCGTCTCCGCGCGCTGAAGTACCTGCGCCTGGTAGGCCTGGAGCATGCAGCACAGCAATTGCCCCGTCAGCTTTCCGGGGGCATGCAGCAACGCGTTTCACTCGCCCGCGCCCTGGTGCTGGAACCCGAGGTGCTACTGATGGACGAACCGTTCGCCGCCCTCGACGCTATCAGTCGCGCAGCCATGAACGAAGAGACCTTGCGACTCAGGGCCACGCTGGGACAGACGGTGCTGTTCATCACCCACGATATCGATGAGGCAGTGTTCCTGGCCGACCGTGTGGTAGTGATGAACATCGCACCGGGAGGCATCCATAGCGAACTGGCCATCAACCTCCCGCGTCCGCGCAACAACCTGGAAACCCGACGCCTGCCGGCGTTTCTCGAGTACCGCAACGACCTGATGGCACGCATTAGCGGAGTCATGGCTGCCTCCCCTTTGCGCATCGACACCCCCCTCTGACAACGAGTCCCGCATGATCAAGAAACTGCTCCTGCCCATCGCCCTGGCGGCGACCTCCTGGCTGACCTGTGCTCAGGCCGCCGAACCGCTGCGAATTGGCTATGTCTTCGCCATGGCCAACGCACCGGTGCTGATCGCCGACAAGCTCGGCTATTACCGCGACGAAGGACTGGCCGTCGACATCAAGCCGCTGGGCGATGGCCCGGTGATCCAGCAGACCCTGGCGGCTCACGAGCTCGACGTCGCCTATGTCGGCGCCCCGCCGGTGTACCAGTGGTATGCGCGCGGGCTCAAGAGTGTAATCCTGGCCAAAGTGAACTACGGCCAGGCAGCCGTGCTCGCCGGCACGAACAGTCCGATCCACGGTCTAGGCGAACTAAAGGGGCACAAGCTAGCCGGTGTGAAGAAAGGCAGCGGGATGGACGTGCTGCTGCGTGGCTACGTGCTGGGCGAACGCGCGGGTCTGAACCCGGACACCGACTTAGATATCGTCGACATGCCGCCGGGCAACATGAACGCAGCGCTGGATCGCGGCATCGTCGATGCGGCGTTCTCCTGGGAGCCCTTCGTCAGCCAGGCGCTGCTGCGCGGTTCCGCGCGGCTGCTGCTGGACGTTAACCAGGCTCTGCCGCAGTACCCCTGGTACGTCGTCATCGGCCTGCCGGAAACCCTACGCGATCGTCCTGACGATGTGGTGAAGTTGCTCCGGGCCCACCGCCGCGCCATTGCCTATTTGAATGAACACCCGCAGGAGTCCGACGCGATCATCGCTGACGCGTTCCGCCTGGAATCAGTGCAGCGCCCCGACGGCAGCCAGGCCGATGGCCGCGCTATCGTCGCCGAAGCGCGCAGACGCCTGGGCTGGTCGGCCGACCTGAACGCTACCGACCTAGCGTTCATCGAGCGCCTGATGGCCTATTCCAACGCGCTGAAGTTCATGAACACCACCGTGCCGATCAAAGATCTGGTGGATACCTCCTTCCTGCAGAAAGCTTCCCGCTGAGCCAACCATGACATTGCCAAGGCCCAACTGGGGCTGGGCCTCCCTGCCCTTTCTGCTGCTGGTATGGATCGTCCTGGCCAGCTGTTTCCCGAGCTACGTGCTGCCGCAACCCTGGGTGGTCGGTGCCGAAGCGTTGCGCTGGATCGAGGACGGTTCGCTCTGGAAGCAGTTCCGCGCCAGTGCCTTGGAGGAACTGACCGGCTTTGGCAGCGCATTGGTCATCGCCGTCATCGTTGGCACTGCCGCCGGCCTGGCGCGGCGCTTTCGCGAGTTCGTCGCGCCGCTCAACAGCTTGTTCATGGCGATCCCTCCGATCGCTTGGGCGCCACTGATCCTGATCATCTTCGGCCTCGGGTTCTTCTCGATCATGCTGGTGATCTTCATCGCGGCGGTGTTTCCGATGATCGTCACCCTGCAGGAGGGCGTACTCGGCATACGCGACGGAGAAGTCCGCGCGGCGCGGACGCTCGGAGCCACACCCACACAACTGCTCGTGCACATCTACCTACCAGCCTCCCTGCCCTTCCTCACCGCCGCCCTGCGCATCGGCTTCAGCCAGGGTTGGCGAGCTCTGGTAGCCGCCGAAATGATCGGCGCTTCGCAGGGCATCGGCTGGATGGTTTCCATGGGCGGGCAGATCGGCAACAGCAGCCAGGTGCTGCTGGGCATCGCCATCATCGGCCTGCTCGCCTGGATGATGGAGAGCCTGGTGTTCCGTCGCCTGGAACGACACTACCAATCCTGGCGGGCCGCCTGAGGCGTCCCGCCGTCCTGTCCTCTTTCGCAACGAGGTATCCGCGTGAGCCAGACCTTCGATCCCCGCGACGCTGGCGAGTACATCGCCCCGACCGGACTCTACGAGCGCAACAAGGCGCGACCGTTCCTGGGCAGCATCCGCTGTGATCGCCAGACGCTAGTCGCCGGCCAGTGGGACGAGATCACATTCATCTACGAGGTGGGTGCTAGCGGCCTAGCCGACGGCGCCTGGCTCAAGCTTGCGTTCAAGTTCTATTCGGACTGGGCGCTGTTCCAGACCTCCGACCCGACCGCCGCCAACTATGTCAGCGTCGAATACCAGGCCGGCGATCTGGTGCCGGGCCAGAGCCCGGCCACTGTGCAGCACCTGAAGGTACGCTTCGACCAGAAGGGCCACGAACGCCCCTTCCAGAAAGCCATCCTGATCGACATCGTAGACGGCTACCTCAACCCCGGTGACCACATCGTCATCCGCCTTGGCGATCGTCGCCAGGGCGGCGCGGGCACACGCGTGCAGAGCTTTGTCGAGAAGGACTTCCGCCTGCGCCTGTTCATCGACCCGCTGGGCAGCTCGAAGTTTGCCGAGGTGCCCGGTGATCTGCTGCTGGACATCGTGCCCGGCTCGCCAGAGCGCTTGCAGGTCATCGCGCCACGCCTGGTGGGCGAAGGCCAACCGTTCGACCTGCTGGTGCGGGCAGACGATGCCTGGGGCAATACTTGCCGGTTCACGCCGCTGAGCGGCGAAATCACCCTGGCCGGCCCGGCCGGGCATATCCGCAACCTGCCCTTCACCCTCGCCAGCGAAGGATGGGCCATCCTGCGTGTACCGGCGATCGATCTGCCGGCTCAAGGCGAATGGTCGATCCAGGCCACTACCGCGCAAGCCGGCGTACTGCCCGGCACGGCCTTCGTCAATGTCGATGCGGAGACGTCCGGTCTGCGACCGCTGTATGCCGACCTGCATGTACATTCCGACGATACCGTGGGCACCAACGACACGCTGTACAACCTGAGCTACGGTCGCGACGTTGCCGGTCTCGACGTACTCGGCTACACCGCCAACGACTTCAACATCACCGAACAGCGCTGGGATGCGGCGGTTGCCCTGATCCACCAGCTCAACGAGCCAGGGCGCTTCGTCTGCTATCCAGGCACCGAGTGGTGCGGCAACTCCTGCGCGGGCGGCGACCGCAACGTCGTCTTCCTACACGACCGCAAGCCGGAGTTTCCCTTCGACGCCCAGGGCCGCCTGGTGCGCTCCTTCGAATGGAACGAGTTCACCGCTGGCACCATCAAGCCTGGCGCCTGGCCGGTGGACGAGTTGTACGCCGCCTATGCACACGATCCCGAAGGTCACCTGATGATGCCTCACGTGGGCGGTCGTCGCTGCAACCTCGACTGGCACCATCCTCAGTTGGAGCGCCTGGTGGAAGTCAGTTCGGCCTGGGGCCAGTTCCACTGGGTCTACGCCGAGGCCCTGCAGCGCGGCTACCGCGTCGGCGCCGCCGCCAATAGTGACGAGCACCAGGGACGCTGCGGTGGCGGCGTGCCGGCGACCGCCGTGTTCGGCTCACGTGGCGGGCTCACCGGGGTAATCGCCGACAGTTTCGACCGCGCCGGCGTGGGCCGCGCACTGCGCGCCCGGCACACCTTCGCCACCACCGGTGAGCGAAGCTTCGCGCTGCTGCGCCTGGGCGAGCACCTGATGGGCGACGTGGTGAAGACCACCCGCGAGGCGGCGCTGGATTATCGCCTGCTAGGTGATGCAGGCTGGGAGCATATCGAGCTGTTCCGCGGCGAACAAAGCCTGTGGTCGCACAACCTGCATGCAGAGGCTGGCCTGTCGCCCCGTCGCATCCGCCTGCGTTTGGGCGGCGCACGTATAAAGGATCGCTACCGCGGCGCCTACTGGAACGGTGAGATCAGCATCACCGGCGCGACCATCAACGCCTTCCGCTTCCTCGGCGACGACCATCCCGAGCAGGTGACCTGGCGCAAGGACGTCACTACCCTGGCATTCAGAACCGACACCAATGGCGACACCGACAGCCTGGAAATCGATGTCTCCCACCTGGCGGCAGCGACCATTCGCGTGCACTGCCGGATCGATGGCTACGTGAAGGTCGGTGACTCGTTGGAGCCGCATCCGCACCCCCACGCACCCACGGTGGCGCTGGAGCTATCGGGTGACGAATTGCTCACCGTCGGCGCAATCGTCAAGCACCTGCCGGGCGCGGAATTGCAGGTTGCACTGGAGCAGGTCAGTGACGTCGTTCTGCCCCGCGACGTGTCGGGGCGCATCGACCTATGTTCGCTGGGCCTGGAACCAGGTCGCGAGCATCCGCTGTTCATCAGCGCCCGCCAGCGCGACCAGTCGCGCGTGTGGACCTCGGCGCTGTTCGTTACGCTCTGAGGGCCGGTTACTGTCGGGTCGGAGAGCCGGGATGCAGCGCCAAGGCGATCACGAACAGCGTCCCGGCCGCCCCGGCAGACACGATCAAGCCCTGGTCGCCCAGCATACCAATGGCTGCACCAGTGACGATCGGGCCGGTGATGCTGCCCAGGGTGTAGAACAGCGCAATGGCGGTCATAGCAGTCGATAACTGTTTTTCGCTGACCCGCTCACCGGCCTCAATCACGGCCAGCGTATTCATTCCGCCAATGGCACCACCCCAGACGAACGCGGCCAATGCGGCGAGCCAGGGATAAGGCTGACACAGCGCAATGAGCAGCGCCCCGCCAACCAGCACCAACCCACACAGCAGTTGCGCAACCTTGTAGGAGCTGCGGTCGGCCACCCAGCCGATGGGCAACTGGAGCACCGTGCCACCTGCTCCGAATGCGGCAACCAACAGCGTGGCGGTTGCCAGGAGGTACCCCGCCGCCAAGCCGTAGCTGGCGAGGAAGGTGACCGAGGAGGTTTCGCTGAACCCGGCGATGAACGCTCCACACAGGGCCAAGGGAATCATTCCGAGCACGCCCAGAGGCCGTTTTTCCACCGGGATGCCGGGCGCCACCGCGACGTCTTTCAAGGTCCAGGCCAGGGCCCCGGAGGCACCGGCAAGCGCCGCGCTGGCATAGTAAGGTAGGGCGCTGTCGACACCCAGCAGCGACAGCAGCAGTGGCCCTACGGCAATTCCAAGTCCCATCAAGGTTTCATGAACGCCGATGGCGCGCCCGCGCTCATTTCTCTGCGCGACCAGCACTATCCAGGTGTCGCTGGCGATCCAGCGCAGGATCAGCCCCACTCCCAGTACAAAGTTCAACGCGAAGAGCATCAGCGGATTATGGGTCAGGGACATGCCAAGCACCGACGCCACCGTCAGGACCGCGCTGATCATCACGGCCCTGGTCAGTCCGAGCAACACTAGCAGACGCGGAACCACTCGGTAGAGGAGCAGGATGGCGAGCCATGAGGCGCTGACCACCAACCCGATCCGTGCTGGCTCGGCTCCCTGCCGCTCCATAGACAAGGACAGCAGTGGCGTGATGGTGCCTATCTGCACAATCTGGGAAAGCACCGAGGAGGCGTTAATCCTCGCCAGCACACTCCAGCGCTGCCGATCGGTGAGTTCGATGCCCGGACTCTCCACGGGTCCTCCTCTAGGGGATTGGACTCGATACCGCGAATTGGGCGTCAGTACCGTGGTACGGCGTCGGATGCCTGCACTCACGGCGGTGTTAGCGCACTAATGCAGAATCCATAAGCCGAGGTAAAAGGCCGTTTCTTCATATCGATATGAATCCCCCGGCGATACACGACAGAACAGCACCGGATCGCGAGGAAGGCATCAGGTTGCGATGCGCGACAATCCAATCAGTACCGCTTCGTCGTACCGAAAGCCCGTCTGCCCCTGCATCGGTGCCTGCCCTTCCAACTGCAGCGTCCATATCCGCGAGCGGTACCCCGGGGGACTCGAGATAGCGTGCATGGGCCCTTTCAGCGAGCTCGCCGCCCATACCCCTGGGTGACGCGATCGATCACCACCGCAAGTGCGACGATTGCCAGCCCCGCCTCGACGCCACGGCCGACGTCGAGGGTTTGGATGCCCACCAGCACATCTTCGCCGAGGCCGCGAGCCCCGATCATCGAGGCGACAACCACCATGGACAACGCCATCATCACCGTCTGGTTGAGCCCGGTCATCAGGCTCGGCAGAGCCTGCGGCAACTCGACGTGGCGCAGGCGTTGCCAGCGATTGGCGCCCAGGCAGCGTGCGGCTTCGAGAACCGAAGGGTCTACCTGGCGCAGGCCCAGTTCAGTGAGCCGTACCAGCGGCGGCAGCGCGTAGATCAGCGTGGCAAAGATCGCCGGTACTTTGCCCAAGCCGAAGAGCATCAGCACCGGAATCAGGTAGACGAAGCTGGGTAGTGTCTGCATGACGTCCATCAGCGGCATCAGCACGCGGCGGGCCAGGGGACGGTAAGCCAGCAGCACGCCCAGCGGAACACCGATGAGCACGCAGAGCCCGGTGGCGACCAACACCAGCGCGCAGGTCTGCAGCAGTTTATCCCAGAGCCCGACAACGCCGATCAGGAACAGCAGCACCACCAGCACCAGCGCGCGCCTCCAACTGCGCCCGGCGTGCCAGGCGAGCAGGCCCAGCAGTGTCAGGAGTAGCCACCAGGGCGGCAGGCGCAGGAGGTTTTCCAGCAGGGTCACCAGTTGCAGTAGGCTTTCGGACAACTGCCGCAGTTGGTCGCCATAGTTCAACACCAGGCCGTCCACCAACTGGTTCACCGGCTCGGCGATGGAGTGATGCAGGCCTTGCGGAAAGCTCGAACTCACAGCGCCGCCTCGACTTTGGCGCGGACCGGTTCGCTGACCCACGGGTGCCAGACCTGCGGGTTGGCCCTGAGGAAGTCACGGGCGGCTTCGCGCGGAGCCTGGCGTGTCTCGCTCATCTTCGCCAGGGAGGCGTTGAGCAGGCCGATGGGGAAGTCGACCTTCTCGAAGACTTCGACCAGTTCCGGGTAGTCCCGGTGGAAGGCCGCGGAGACGCCCACCGACAGCCGCGCCGGCATCGAGCGAGTGCCGCGTGGGTTGGGGTTCTTCGCGTCGCTCAGGGTCTTCCAGGCCTCGGCATCGAACGGCGGCTCTTCCAGGCGTATCAGCTTGTAGCGGCCCATCAGCGGGGTGGGCGACCAGTAGTAGAACAGCACCGGCTTGCCGCGACGGATCGACGAGGCAATCTCGGCATCCAGTGCCGCGCCGGATCCGGTGCGGAAATTGGTGAAGCTGTCGGTCAGCCCGTAGGCCTTGAGCTTCTGCGAGTTGACGATTTCCGAGGTCCAGCCGGTGGGGCTGTTGAGGAAGCGTCCCTTGTCCGGCGATTCCGGGTCACGGAACACTTCGCGGTAGCGCGGCAGGTCGGTCACCGAGTGCAGATCGGGCGCCAGGGGGGTGATGCCGCGCGCCGGGTCGCCCTTGATGACGTACTCGGGTACCCACCAGCCTTCGTCCGCGTTCTTAACCGTGTCGCCCAGGCCGAACACTTTGCCCTCGGCCTGCGCCTTGACCCAGGCGGGACTGCGCCCGGCCCATTCTTCGCCGATGACCTGGACGTCGTTGCGCGCCAACGCCGCTTCGAGGCTGACGGTGCTGCCGGGCAGCGTGTCGGTGGGGTAGCCGTAGCCCTGCTCCACCAGCAGGCGCAGCACCTCGGTGATCAGGCTGCCGCTCTCCCAGGTGAGCTCGCCGAAATGAATTGGCGTCTTCTCGTCGGCGGCCTGCGCCCCGGAGGCCAGCAGGCCCAGGATAAGCGCGGCACCGCCGAACCAGCGTTTGAACGATTGCATGCAAGGTTTCCTCGTGGAAGGTGAGGTCATGGGCGCGCCAAGGCGCTCCCGTTCCGGTCAGAAGTCATAGGTGAGCTTGGTGTAGTAGAAGGCGCCCTCCGGTGCAGCCGGAGACAGGTAGCTGTACTGCTGGGCCGGGGTCTGGCGCAGCTGGTCGTTGTACTTGTCCGGGTGACTGTCGAAGAGATTGTTGGCGCCCACCGAGACCTTGAGGCTGCGATTGAACGCGTAGTTCAGGTCGAGATCGGTGATCCATTGCGCGGAAAAGGTCTGGTCATACTGCGCGGCGCTCTCGTCGGCGGCGTACTTGCGG
>Ga0180221_1002721_pt1 | contig 10037 bp, 10 predicted proteins | sample eDN5th37CKraftMG_FD_151339 | JGI IMG/M metagenome (GOLD analysis project Ga0180221, IMG submission 151339) | Enriched Miracle-Growth compost microbial communities from Emeryville, California, USA - eDNA 5th pass 37_C Kraft MG (version 2) (version 2) ...
CACGCGGGAACCGGCACGGCGCTCGGCTCGCCTTTTATGATCATCGAGCGCATTGCCGGGCTCGACACGCGCAAGGTGATGGCGGCCGGCGGCGGAACCGATCGCGGCAAGATTGGGAAATCCCTCGTCGCCGCACTTGCCCGGCTTCATGCGCAGCAGGCTTCTCTCATAGCTGATCTCATTTCGGGTGATGGACGCGACGCCCCGGCGCGCGAACTCGCGAAATGGAAGGCTGTCATTGCTGCCTCTGGCGATCGGAGCGCCACGCTGCGGATAGCGACTCAATGGCTTGAAACCAATTCGTTCACGGTCGAGTGTCCAGTAATCGTCCATGGCGATTACAAGGCCAATAATATCCTCCTGAAAGCCAACGCGGAACCGGTCATCATCGACTGGGAATTGGCCCATATCGGCGATCCTGTGGAGGATCTCGCATGGACAATGCTCTGGACAAGCCCGGATGATCTTGTCGAAGGCATGATGACGCCAGACGAATTTCTGTCCGAATATGAACATCAGACCGGCACAACCGTCGATCGGCGTCGGCTGCTCTTCTGGAAGATTTTCTCCCTCGTCAAGCTGGCGGCAATTTTCCTGAAGGGGCTCGAAACGCCACCTGGTGGCGTAGTACCCCGCCCGACATTGCTGATGCTGGGACAAGCCATCCCCTGCATCGAACAGGCGCTTGGCGACCTCCTGCTGCGGGAGCTTGAAGGGAGCGTTGGACCATGACCGCAAGCATCTTCGAGAGGCTGGCCGGTATCCGGCAATTCCTCGGCGAGGAGATTCTGCCATGCGTCCCAGGCGACAAGCGAGGGGACCTTCGCGCTGCCCTCAAAATGCTTGAGGACATGGCGAAGGAAATAGATCGCCTTCCCGGATTGCTGGAACTGGAAATCGCGGAAATGCTGCACCTGTGCGATGCCGCAGTGGCTGCGCTTGGTTGGGACGGCGTCGATCAGGACGACTTGCAATCGCTTAAAGAATTCGCCTTGGAATTCGACAAGCCGGGGAAACGCCTCTCCGAGCTTCTGGCGCTTCACACCGGTATTTGCGTGCTGGTCAGCAATCTCGCAATCCAGTTGACCGCAAAGGTTGCAATCGAACCCGAAGACCAGAAATGCCTCTCCGGACCGAGGGTCGTACTGGCCAAATCCTATCGATTGCTGCGTCGGCAAGCGGAAGCAAGGACATCTTGGCAGTCCGTCTTCCCCGGAGGAAGGCTTTACCCTGCAAGTGGCACCCCGATTAAAACAATTGGAGATGGATGATGGACGCTTCCGACAATCAGATCGATGGTCTGCGATTGTTCCTCGCGGGCAAATTGATGGATGGGGCCGATACCGTCGACGTCGAAAACCCCTCGACAAATACGCTTCTAGCCAAGGCTCCGCAGGCCTCGCACGCCCAGCTTGACAACGCGATCGCGGCGGCAACGCGCGTATCCGACTGGAAACAGGATGACGCGCTTCGGCGCGCTACTCTGCGTGCGATGTCGGAAATCATGAGCGCCAACCGGGACAGCCTCGCGCGCACGCTCAGCCTTGAAATCGGCCTTCCCTTCAAGGTCGCTCAGGATGAAATTTCCGCTTCGGCCACGTTCCTTCTCTATCGAGCCGAGATGGAAGCGCCGCTGGACGTTCTGCATGACGATGCCAGGCAGCGGGTCGAGGTGGTGCGCAAGCCGATCGGCGTTGTCGGCGCGATCATACCTTGGAACGCGCCGATGCTGATCGCCTGCGAGAAGATCGCCACCGCGTTCGCCGTCGGCAACACGGTGGTCATGAAACCGTCACCCTTGGCGCCGCTCACCCTCCTCCAATTCGGAGAGTTGGTCAGCGATGCCGTTCCGCCTGGGGTTTTGAGCATCTTGCCGGGAGGAGCAGAACTGGGAGCCGCTCTCGTAGCACATCCTCAAGTCGGCATGATCTCCTTTACCGGCAGCATCCGTGCGGGCCAAGCGATCATGGTCAATGCCGCGCCGGGATTGAAGCGGCTGTCGCTCGAACTGGGCGGAAACGACGCCGCGATCGTTCTTCCCGATGCCGACATCGACAGCGTGGCCCCCAGACTGTTCATGGGCGCATTCTATCGCTCTGGGCAGGTCTGCGCCGCGATCAAACGGCTATATGTCCATCGGGATATCGTGGCTTCCTTGATCGAGGCGCTCAGGAATGTCGCCGAAACGGCGGTGCTTGGCGATCCATTCGATCCGGCCGTGACGTTTGGCCCCCTATCCAATCGGCAACAGTTCGAGATCGTCAAAGGACTTGTCGATACGGCGGTCTCCCAGGGCGGTACAGTGGCGACCGGCGGCTCGCCACTGTACCGACCCGGCAATTTCTTCCCGCCAACGCTGGTCACCGATGTCGATGAGTCCAATCCCCTGGTGCAGCAAGAGCAGTTCGGCCCCGCCCTTCCGATCCTTTCCTATGACAGCATTGATGACGCCGTGGATCGAGCGAACTCTACCCAATTCGGGCTCGGCGGGTCGGTATGGACGTCCGATGTCGACGCCGGAACCGCCGTCGTCCGTCGGATCCAGAGCGGATCGGTCTGGGTCAACCGCCACGGTCTGGTCCTGCCCGATACTCCCTTTGGCGGCATGAAGCTGAGCGGTTTGGGCCGCGCCAACGGAAATGTCGGATTTGACAGCTATGCGGAGTTGCAGACGGTAAGCGTCGCGAAGCCGCGTGAAGCAAAATCCCGGTAAGCGACACACGACCTATCGAACAGGAGCGACGGCTATGGATCTGCTTTTGAGCGGCGGCCATTTTTATGAAGGTGCGCGATGGCACGACGGCCATTTTTGGGTTTCTGACCTTTATGCCGGTCACGTTTTGAAAATCACGCCCGGTGGTCATGCGCAGGTCGCGGTGGAACTCAATGATCAGCCTTCCGGGTTGGGATGGTTGCCCGACGGCACATTGCTGGTCGTGGGGATGAAAAGCCGCAGCGTCTGGAAATGCCCTGCCGGGGAGCCGCCGAGACTGCATGCCGACATCACAGCGCTTACCGGCGGCTTTACTAACGATATGATCGTCGATCGCCATGGGCGGGCCTATGTGAGCAATCTCGGCTTCGATCTTTTTACCGGCGCGCCGCCCGCGACCACGACGCTGGTCAGGGTCGGTCCCGATGGACAAAGCACAATCGTCGCCGATGGTTTGCAATTCCCCAACGGCCTGGTCATTTCGCCCGATGGCAATAGCTTGATCGTCGCGGAAACTTTTGGAGGTCGGTTGTCCGCCTTCACGATCGAGGATGACGGATCTCTTTCCGGTCAGCGCTGCTGGGCGCAGATCGGACGCGAGCCATCATGGGAAACACCCCACAGCCTGCTGGACACGGATTTCGCGCCCGATGGATGTGCGATTGACGAAGAGGGCTGCGTTTGGGTGGCCGATGCTCTTAATGGCCGCGTCGCGCGAGTAGCCGAGGGCGGAGAGATAAGGCAGCAGATCAAGGCGCCGGACGGTTTTGGCCTCTATTCCTGCGCCTTGGGCGGGCCTGACGGTAGGACGCTTATATTATGCACCGCACCCGATTTTGATGACATCAAGCGCAAGGCGACTCGGGAAGCACGATTGTATTCAACAAAAATTTAGGGGATCTATTATACCTGATTGGCCCAATCTGGAATTAAGGGAGCTACTGATTGAAGTAGCTCCACACGAACTCCTTGCCTTTCGCGGCACCGCGATCTTCTTCACCTTCTCGGCAACGGGAAGGTTCTCCGGCCCAATCCGTCCGCGCCGCGACCACATCTTCCTGCGAAATCAGACCGGGAATTGGCTTTAGCCTTTGGCCAAGCTCCGGATGTTGTCGCAACCATCCTGTCCCAATGCGAGTGAGCGCCAGACCGAGTTGGGGCATGCCGCACTCCCAAGCCGTATAAAAGCCACGGCGCTGCTCCCGCCACTGGAGGTACCAATCCCAGACGGCCGGAAAGATCAGCATAGCCATGGATAGCCTTGCCCTTGGAACGCCTCTTCCGGCAACCGGGGATGCCGGCGATGCCGCCAATGCACCGAACAACAACCCCAGATATTCGACCTGCTGCAGCACCGTCTGCTCGTTCCATACACCGCTACGCAGATATCCGATCTCGGTTAGCGTAGCTGTCTTGAAACGGACGAATTGCGCTACTTCTTTTGCGAGATCTGCTGGCGCATCCCTGCTCGCGGCGGCCAGTTCGCATTCGACATCGGTGAGTGGATCGCGATCCTCTTCATCCGGCATTTCGTCCGATGACGGCTTTCGGCCGGTCAGTTCAGGAAAGCGCAGCGCGTAGCGGTGTTTGAGTGCCTGCGCCTGGAAACGGCGATATTCGGTCGAGCCGGTAATGATGACACGCCGTATCCATCCCACGATCTCGGCGCGTTCGGCCGGTGTCCGTCGGTCAAAGTCATCCGGTAGATGCCAGGCCAGCCGACGCCGCTCAGAGGCAGAAATACCTTCGAGATTTCGGTGCCCGCGAGGCGCATGGGCGCGATTTGGAAGTTTCGCCCGAAAATAGCCTGTCGGCAGTTGGTAACGCCGTTCGATTCGAGCGAGCATGTCCAGGCTCGTCACGGTGCGCGGCGTCTTGATGCCGGCCGCCCATTGGGCGATGATCTTGCGGTCGGTGCGGTCATCCGGCCCTGCGATCGCCTGAGCAGACGACCGGCCGTTTCTCCATGCCGCGCCATGTGCAGTGCGAGTGCTTCATGGAAGGTGGCCGGATCCTTCCAGCTCAACGATCGGGGTTTGGGAAATTCAATGAACGGATGAGGCTTGCGTCCCCGTTTCTTGATTCTGTTTTCTGCATTCTGTCGGACTGCCTGTTTTTGTCCTGTTCGGAAATTTGACTTTATACGCTTGAAAATACCCCCTCTTGAAGCGAGCGAGGCGCCCTAGCAGAGCGGCATTCTCTGCAGGACGAAAAGGGAGTCTCGACGACTTTAATCACGATACGAGGATAGTTGCGCGGTTTGGAGTTTGGGCAACCTATCTCGCTACGAGGCATTGCCAGAAGACGAATCTTCCTGATCGGTAAGATTTGCCTCAGTTGTTCAGCGATAGTACTGTAATCTTCCCGATCGGGAAGAATTGTGCTTGCACAGTGTTCCCTTATATGCAATCTTACCGTTCGGGAAGATCGTATGATTCGTAACGCACAGGAATTTGGCGCCGCAGTAGCGCAGGCCCGCAAGTCGCTGGGGCTGACCCAGCGCGAACTGGCGCTTGCCATCAACAGTGGTGAGCGTTTCATCGTCGATTTGGAAGCGGGAAAGGCAACAGCGCAGCTCGGAAAGGCGCTAGCCGCTGCCAAAGCCGTCGGCCTTCGTCTGGACATGCACTAGCGTGCAGCTACCCGTCCACTATGAAGGCCGACAGGTCGCGACCATCGTAGCCGATGCGGAACAAGTCCGGCTCGACTACCAAGTAGACTGGCTTGAAGCACCTGATCACTTTCCGGTCTCGCTCACCATGCCGCTTGGCGAGGCGGGCTACGGACAGGATGTCGTCCTGCCATGGCTGATGAACCTGTTGCCCGAAGGCGAGCCGCTACGCGCCATGTCAAGGGCGCTAGGTGCCTCCCCCGAGGATGTGCTCGGCCTCATCATGGAAACCGGCGGCGATCTCGCCGGTGCATTGACGATCGGGTCCGTGCGCCAGGATGGACCACCGGGCTATCGTGCCGTTCCGGACGAGGTCGCGCTCGAGCGCATCATAACCGACTTGCCGGCGCGCCCATTTCTGGTCGGGGAAGATGGCGTGTCGATGAGCCTCGCCGGCGCGCAGGACAAGCTCCCTGTCGCCTTACAGGGCGATGGCTTCACCATTCCAATCAATGGGGCACCTTCGACGCATATTCTGAAACCCAACAATCCTAGGCTGCTGGACAGCGTACAGAATGAAGCCCTCTGCATGGCTCTGGCGAACCGCATCGGCCTGCCTACCGCACCGGTGACGACCGGCAAGGCTGGTGAACGCAGCTACCTGCTCGTCACACGATATGATCGCAGGAGCGGCGAAGGTGGAACGCGGCGTATCCATCAGGAGGATTTCTGCCAGGTGCTGGGACGGGCGCCGGCGGCCAAATACGAGTTCAATCGCACCGGCAGGCGCGGGCCGAGCCTTGCCGACATGTTCGCGCTGGTCCGCGAGCATATGACCGCACGCGACATCAACCGGCTGCTTGACGCGGTGATCTTCAACATCGCGATCGGCAATGTCGATTCCCATGCGAAAAACTACTCGATCCTCCTGCAGCCAGAGGGTCCGAGCTTGGCACCGCTGTATGATCTGATGTCCGGCCTTGCCTGGGACGGCATCACAACCAACCACGCCCAGGCCATTGGGGGTCAGCGCCGCGGCCGCCATATCTATGGCCGCCACTGGCACCGCATGGCCGAAGCCTGCGGGCTGGCGGCGAGGGCCACCGTGCGTCGCGTCGAAGGTGTCACGAGGCGGATGGCAAGTGAGCTACCGAAGGCCGTCGACGAGGTCGCGGCCATGCCGGCTGGCCGCGGGATCATGCTCGATGTGTTTGCTAGGGCGATGGATGAACGCATTCAGGAAGTTCAGGCGCACGCCAAAGAAGCTGGCGACATCGACCAGGACGAGCAGGTCGATACGAGCGCGGAAACAGACGACACTGCTTACTAACATCAAGGTTTTGAGGCAGGTGCAAGCAGCTTGCTCTCTGCAATTTTACTGGCATCCAAATGAAATCTGCCAGACGCCGATGCGATATGGCCGAGATCCTCCAGTCCTGCCCTGCACCAAACATCACCAGTCAGAGTTATATATATAGGACCACTGATGGCTGAACGGCCAAATCTGAATTCAAATGTCAGCTTCGGCGGACGATCCGGAACGACGGCTTGGCGACCACGAAATTGGATAGCGGACATTCCAATGCGTCGGCGCCGACTTCCGGAACCGACCAAAGTCGGTCGTTACTTCATCTGCGATGAACGTCCGCTCTTGACGCAAACTGCTGTTAATCGATGGAGCCGAGTGACCCGCATGTATACTTCCCTATTGCCGACCATTCCAACCAACCAGCGCGATCGGCTCGCGCACCCGAGATTTAGGCATCAGCTGGCAGAGCCGGGCTCTATCGGCTGCAGGATGAAGCCAGGAAAACTGACAATGTTGGCATTGTCACCTAATGTCGCGCTGACTGCTTCATACGTCTCCGATGTGGAGACAAGGACCTGTTGTCCATTTTGTGCCGACTGCGACGCGGAACGCAGAAACTCGAAAAGGCTGAACGATTCCACTTCCTGCTGGTCGGGTTCGTCAAAGATCACCAGCCCAGGATGATTCACACTGAAATCGCGCATCAATTCCATGCAGGAAAGGTAGGCCGCGCGCAAGGCCGTAGCGAACGCCAGAACGGCCAACACGATTGCCGCGATTTCATCGGAATTCCCCCCGAACTATTGGCCGCAACCTCACTTAGGTTATGGAACGCTGAAGCGTTACCGAAATTACTGTCGTATTTTCAATCAGATATAGAGCATAACAGCACGTCGTCGCGCCCATGATAAGGACCGGCACAGGACGACGTTCGATTTCGCAGCATTCTCGCGACGTATCAAACGCGCGGCTTGCCCGACCATAGACGAAATTCGAAAGGCTCTTTTGGTCGGTTCGGCTTTCGTCCTAGGTCGTCGCGAATGGCGAAGATAAGGACGGTCAACAGTTCGTCGTGACGGTCAACGACCTTGCCGCCGTTCGAATCAGCCGTTTCGTCAAGGTAGGCGCGAAGGGCAACCAACACGTCGGGCGAACCGACAAGGAATATGTCGTTGGCCGCGTCGGCGAACGTAATCCGTTCTTCAGCCGTGGGCGTCGGTCCAACAATCGCACTTAGCGCCGTCATAAATCGCTTGTAGTGTGCCAGCTTCGCCGACCGCCATTCGGCTTCCCGGTCCTTCGCTTTCGTAAGATACGACGTGATAGCGGCGGCAAGGATGCTGCCAACGACCGTGATTATCGCGACGATTATCGTTCCGTTCATCCGAATTACCCCGCTTTGGCCGCTTCGGTCTTAGTGCCAAAGGGCGTGTCGGAACGGATGATGGGCAGCAATGTCGCTTCCAGCGTTTCGATGGCCCCGTTCACAGCATCGGCGATTTCATCGGCGGCGTTGCCTTCCTCGCCTGCCCAAATATCGCCACCCGTCCAAATGACCCCTTCAAGCTTGCCCTGCCGCTTCATTTGGGCTTCCTGCTCTTGCTCGCTTCGCGGGGCAGGTTGATGGACTAAACGGGCGTAGCTTTGGGCGCTGGCAATCATCTTGCCCCTTTGCGACCAAATCGCGTTTAGCGCCTTTTCCACTTCATCGCCAAATACGGCCTTCGCGGTCGGCATGGTATCAAACAGCGCATCCCACAGGGGCTTGTTGGCGTTCGACCTAGATAACGTCGCTTGGGCCGTCGCCAGAATGCCTTTGTGACCTTCGGGCGTTTGGTCGTTGATAAGACCGATTTTCCGAAGTTCGTCATGCACGGCGTTGATTTCTTCAGCCCACATAGCGGGAGAACGAATGCCTTCGATTGCGCGGCGAAGCTTGTAGGCCAGCGTCAAAACCTGTTCGGCTAGTTCGATGCGACGTTCTTCGTTCTTTTGCCGCCGCCATAGTTTAAAGGTATCGGAGCCCTTGTGGGCAGCATAGACAACCGCCCCCGCGCCGAACAGCGTTGCCCAACCGGACAGCATTGAACCCGTCGCCGCCCAATCCACCGAACTGCAAATCGCTATTGCCATCCCCCATACCCCCATGTGGTTCGCGGCGGTTCTTACCGAAATCCATGACGTGATTCGGGTCGAACGCTACAGCATTTCTTACTGACAACGTAAGGAGTTGAGCCTTGAATACCCTATCTATCACCATTGCCGCCGCAACGCTTGTCGTTGGCGCGGCCTGCCTGTTCGTAGCATGGCTTCAGTATCGCCGTATGCCGAAGCCGCCCGAACCGGCATGTCAACCGTCCGTCATCGCATTCGACGTAGTGCCGATGAAGCAACCGCCCGGCCTGCCCGGATATGACGGAAAGTGCCGCAATGTGGCTTCAATCGCCTCGCTGATTGACCGACACGCCTTTTCCGCCACGTCCTTTGCCGGTCCTTGTTTGGAACCCGGCCTTACCGGAACAGAACCTCAAAGGGCGGTTAAGCAATTGATTTTCTGTCGGAAATCTGGAGCGGGCGAAGGGATTCGAACCCTCGACCCCAACCTTGGCAAGGTTGTGCTCTACCCCTGAGCTACGCCCGCTCTGGCGGCCGGAGGAGCTTCCTCTCGGCGGGTGAGGCGGGCAACTAGCAGCGGTTTGACGGCTCGGCAAGGGAAGAATTCGCTTTCCTGCAAAATTCTACTCCCCCAACGCCTCCTCCAAATCCATTGTGCCGTGCCGCTTGCATCGTCATCAACAGGGATGCTCCGCTGCCGGCCGCGTTTTCCAACGTTGCGGCGGCATCGACATGTCCCGCCCGTTGAAGGTCTGCCGCTTGACTCGGATTCAGCCGTCGCCCTACGTCCGCACAAATGATAATCGGGGCAGGTCGAGCCCCTTTCGAGCCGCGCCAACCGAGTGGAAAAGGGAAATCCGTCGTGAAATATCTGCCGTTTTCCATCGCCTTGGCAGCGGTCCCCGGCATCGCGTTCGCCCAGACGCAGCCTGATACGGCATCGCAGGCGAATATCGTCGTCACCGGAGCGGGCCTGCCTCTCCCGCCGGGCAGTCCCGCTTATGGCTCCGTGGTGATCGATCGGGACCGGCTGATCAACGGCGCGTCGGGGCGCATCGAAAATATATTGGGCGACGTGGCGGGTTTTCAGCAGTTTCGCCGATCCGACAGCCGGTCGGCCAACCCGTCCGCCCAAGGCGCCACGTTGCGGGCGCTGGGCGGCAATGCCTCCAGCCGCACGCTGGTGCTGCTGGATGGCGTGCCGATGGCCGATCCCTTTTTCGGCTATATTCCCTTCAGCGCGCTGGTCCCCGACCGGCTGTCGGTGGTACGGGTCACGCGCGGCGGCG
>Ga0180221_1002722_pt1 | contig 10034 bp, 7 predicted proteins | sample eDN5th37CKraftMG_FD_151339 | JGI IMG/M metagenome (GOLD analysis project Ga0180221, IMG submission 151339) | Enriched Miracle-Growth compost microbial communities from Emeryville, California, USA - eDNA 5th pass 37_C Kraft MG (version 2) (version 2) ...
ATTTCGAGATCGTCGACCACGGCTTCTTCCCGCGCGACGCGCTGCCGGAGGGCACGACAGCCGCGACCCGCGCGCGGCTCGCGGAGATTTTCGACGGCACGCCGGTCAGCGAGACGTGGTGAGCGAACAGCACTCCACTCATTCCCGCGAACTGACATCGGGTATACCCGATGTCAGTCTTTAGAGTGCGCATGTCGCGTAGACTGCGACATGCGACCGGGAATCCATTTGTTATCTGACTGGATCCCCGCTTACGCGGGGATGAACGCAGAAAATTTTCGTGACCGAGCTTTATCAAAACCGTCCGCGATCGTGCGGCCGGCTGTAGTCGAGCTCCGGTCCGATCGGCACGATGCCGCTCGGGTTCACCTTGAGCTGGCTCGCATAGTAGTGGAGCTTGATCTCGCCGAGCTTCACGGTGTCGGCGACGCCGGGCTGCTGGTAGAGATCGCGCAGATAGTTCGAGAGGTTCGGGTAGTCCTCGATCCGGCGCCAGTTGCACTTGAAATGGCCGTGATAGACGGCGTCGAACCGGATCAGCGTGCAGAACAGGCGGATGTCCGCCTCGGTGATGTCGCGGCCGGTGAGGTAGCGATGCTTCGCCAGGATCTGCTCGAGGTCGTCGAGCGTGTCGAACACGCCGCGTGCCGCCGCTTCATAGGCGGCCTGCGAGGCCGCGAAGCCGGCGCGGTACACGCCGTTGTTGATCGCCGGATAGATGATGTCGTTGAGGCGGTCGATCTCGGCGCGCTTGTCCTGCGGGTAGTAGTCGCTGCGCACATTGGTGAAGGCGTCGAACGACGCATTCAGCATGCGGATGATCTCGGACGACTCGTTGTTGACGATCGTTGCGTTCTTCTTGTCCCACAGCACCGGCACGGTGACGCGGCCGGTGTAGCGCGGATCGGCCTTGACATAGACATCGGAGAGTTTCGCCGCGCCGTTCACCGCGTCGCCGGTCGAGCCTTCGTCCGTGTTGAAGGTCCAGCCGTCCTGCAGCATCAGCGGCGACACCGCCGACAGCGAGATCACGCTCTCGAGGCCCTTGAGCTTGCGCATGATGATGGTGCGATGCGCCCAGGGACACGCATAGGAGACGTAGAGGTGATAGCGGCCGGCCTCGGCCGGAAAGCCGCCTTTGCCGGAGGGGCCGGGGCTGCCGTCGTGCGTCACCCAGTTGCGGTAAGACGTGGTGGGGCGGACGAACTGGCCGTCCTTGGCCGTGCGTATGCCGTCCTGCGTCCAGACGCCGTCGACAAGATGTCCCATCGCGCACTCCTTCGGGGCGGTGTGTGGACGCGCAATCTAGCCGTCTCACGCCCCTGAGATAGGTCAAATTCGCATGATTGCGAGGCGCGCAAAGCCGGACATGTCGGCCGGACCATTGGACCGGAATCCTGCGAAATGCTAATCGCGGTGCGCCGGCTGCCTGCCGGCTCTGGGGCCCGATGAGCGAACTCGCACTGACCATCCAGCCGGAGACCGCCGCCGACGAGCCGGCGATCGAGCGGCTGCACGAGCGCACCTTCGGCCCCGGCCGCTTCGCCCGCTCGGCCTACCGGCTGCGCGAGGCGCGCGATCACCTGCTGGCGCTGTCCTTCACCGCGCGGGTCGGCACGCTGATGGTCGGCTCGGTGCGGCTGACGCCGATCCTGATCGACACCACGCCGGCCTTGCTGCTCGGGCCGCTTACCGTCGAGCCGCCGTTCCGCGACCGCGGCATCGGCAGGGCGCTGATCGAGCGCGCGCTCGACGACGCGAGGAAGCAGGGCCACAAGCTCGTGCTGCTGGTCGGCGACGAGCCCTATTACGGCAAGCACGGCTTCAAGACGATCCCGAAGGGGCAGGTGAAGCTCACCGGACCGGTCGATCCGGCGCGGCTCCTGGTCGCCGAGCTCGTGCCCGGCGCCTTCGAGGGCGTCAGCGGGCTGATCCGGCCGTTGTGGGAAGTTCGCTGACTGTCGTCCCTCGCGAAGAGGTGAAGATGCCCGTCATGGCCGGGCTTGTCCCGGCCATCCACGTCTTCTCTTCCTGCAAGCCTTAAAGACGTGGATGCCCGGCACAAGGCCGGGCATGACAGCATTAATTCAGCGTCCTTGGCACGCCATCGAAGGCCGGTTTACCGCCCTTCGCGCGCCCACGTCAGCGCCAGCGCGCCGACCAGCAGCAGCAGGCCGATCAGTCCGGCGAAGATCGGCAGCACGCCGATGCCGCGCACCACGCTGGCGTCGCGCATCTTCAGTCCGATCCAGTCGTCGCCCCTGTAGGTGGTCGAGGAGCGCACCGGCACCACGCGCGGAATGGCGAGCGAGCCGCCGTCGGCGAGCCGCCGCGCGCTGCCGCCGGTCGCTTCGGCGAGCGCCCGCACGCCGTCGGTCGTCGAGGTGACCTCGGCGAACTCGCGCGGGTTGGCCGGGCCGACATTGCCGAGCGCGGTCAGCTTGCCGTCGGTCGCCCGCCACAGGCCGAGTTCGTCGGCCTTGATGGTGGCGTTCCACACGCCCGGCTCCTTGCTCTGCAAGGTGAGCTTGCGCTCGGCGCCGCCCGGCGTCGTCAGCGTGATCTGGTTGACGCTGTCGCTCATGGTCTGCCGCTGCACCGTCAGGTCGCGGCCGCGCACCATGATGCGCAACGCCTCTTCCTCGAGGTCGGGCTGCTTCATCAGCCAGTGCGACAGCCGCCGCAGCAGGTCGAGATGCGGCCCGCCGTCCTCGTAGCCGCGCGCCCACAGCCAGATGTGGTCGGACAACAGCAGCGCGACGCGGCCGGCATCCTGACGGCCGAGCACCAGCAGCGGCTTGCCGTCGCCGCCTTCCATCACCGTCGTGCCGGTGGTGCGCCTCGTGTCGACCAGGCGGAACCAGCGGCTCCAGTGCGGCGGGTCGCTCTGCGAGCCTTCGAGCCCGCGCGTCACCGGATGGCGCTTGCCGAGGTCGGTGAGACGGGCGCGGAACGGCGTCTCGGTCATGGTGCCGGACGGCTCGGCCGGCAGGATGGCGTCGAGCGGCGTGCGCCAGATGCTGGTCGGGCTCGCATAATCGGGGCCGGCCGCGATCAGCACCGCGCCGCCGTCGCGCACGAAATTGGCGATGTTGTCGAAATACACGATCGGCAGCACGCCCTGCCGGGCGTAGCGGTCGAAGATGATGAGCTGGAATTCCGAGATCTTCTGCTGGAACAGCTCGCGGGTCGGGAAGGCGATCAGCGACAATTCGTTGATCGGCGTGCCGTCCTGCTTCTCCGGCGGCCGCAGGATGGTGAAGTGGACGAGATCGACCGAGGCGTCGGACTTCAGAAGATTGCGCCAGGTGCGCTCGCCGGCATGCGGCTCGCCGGAGACGAGCAGCACGCGCAGCTTGTCGCGCACGCCGTCGATCGACACGACGGCGCGGTTGTTGACCAGCGTCAGCTCGTTGTCGAGCGGCGAGGCTTCGATCTCGATGATGTTCTGCCCGGCATGCTTGATCGGCACGCTGACCTTGAGGTCGGTGCCGGCGGCGGCGCTGCGCCGCTCGATCTCCTCGCCGTCGCGCCGCACCGTGACCTGCACCGGTCCCGTTGCGCCCTGATCCTCGACGCGGAAGCTGATGGTCTGCGGCTGGTTGACGATGCCGAAGCGCGGTGCGTTGGTCAGCACGACGCGGCGGTCGCGCTCGTTCGGCTGGCCGGTGATCAGCGCGTGCAAGGGCGCCGAGAAGCCGAGCGCCGCGGCGTCGGCCGGAATGTCGTGGATGCGGCCGTCGGTGATCATGATCGCGCCGGCGACGCGGTCGGGCGGCACGTCGGCGAGCGCGGAGGACAGGGCCGAGAACAGCCGCGTGCCGTCATGCTCGCCGTCGGGCTCGCTCGCCTCGACGGTGCGCACCTCGAGGCCGGGAATGCGGTTGAGCCGCTCGGTCAGGGCGGCGCGCGCGGCCTCGGTCTGCTGGTTGCGGTCGCCGAAATCCTGGCTCGGGCTCTTGTCGACGACGAGCGCGACGACGGACGGGATCGGGTCGCGGTCCTCGCGCGTGAAGGAAGGGTTCGCCAGCGCCAGCACCATCAAGGCGAGCGCGAGCGCGCGCATCAGCGCGCCGCGGCTGCGCGCGGCGAGCAGCATCAGCGCCAGCACCGCGGCGACGGCAAGCCCGGCCCAGATCACATAGTCCGGAACGAGCGGAGCGAAGGAGATGCCGAGATTCATGGGCGCGCTCCTACTGCCCCAGCCGTTCGAGCAGCGCCGGGATGTGCACCTGGTCGGCCTTGTAGTTGCCGGTCAGCACATACATCACGATGTTGACGCCGGCGCGGAACGCCATTTCGCGCTGGCGCGGCTCGCCCGATACCATCGGCAGATAGGGCTGGCCGTCGGGATGCATCGCCCAGGCGCCGGCCATGTCGTTCGAGGTGATCAGGATCGAGGAGACGCCGTCGCCGGCGCGGGCCGGGCGCTGCGGGTCTTCCTCGCTGTCCGGCGGCAACGCCTCGACCCAGAGCTGGCCCTCGGCGAAGCGGCCGGGGAAGTCGTGCAGCAGGAAGAAGGTCTTGGTCAGCACGTGGTCGCGCGGCACCGGCTCGAGCTCGGGGATGTCGAGCGAGGAGAGAATAGTACGCAGCGCCACCATGCCGGGCGACTGCGCCGGCCCGCCATTGCCGGGCGTCACGTTGATAGCGTCGCGGGTGTCGAACAGGATGGTGCCCCCGCGCTTCATGTAGGTGCCGATGCGCTCCAGCGCCTGCGGCGAAGGCTTCGCCGCGGTCGGCACCACCGGCCAGTACAGCAGCGGGAAGAAGGCGAGCTCGTCGCGGCCGGGATCGATGCCGACCGGCTCGCCGGCCTCGAGCGCGGTGCGCTGGCCGAGGAACAGCGTCAGGCTCTGCAGCCCGGCCTTGCTGATGGCGTCGACCTCGCTGTCGCCGGTGACGACATAGGCGAGCCGGGTCTGCAAGGTCGCCGCTTCGGCGAACTGGTCCTTCTGCGACAGCGCGGCGTTCGGCGCTTTCGCCGGCGCGTTGCGCAAGGTCTGCGCGTGGCCGGCGGCGGTGGCAAGGACGAGGCCGAGCGCGGCGGCGAGCACGAGCGCGGCGGTCGCGGCGCGGCGGCGGCGCGCGACCAGGCTCAAGCCGCCGGCGAGCCAGAACACGATGAGCGCATCGAGCGCGAGCAGCGCCAGCGCCACGGTGAACACCGGCCCGCGCAGGTCGAGCGGCTCGCCGAAGCGATAGGCGTCGCGCCGCGCGTTGAGCGGCGCGTAGTCGATCGGCGCCGGACGGTCGGCGGCGGCGAGTGTGTTGACCGCGACGAGCCCTTCCGGCGGGCCGTAGAAGCCGGGCGGATGATCGAGCGTTGCGCGCGCGGTGGTGCCGGTGGCGACCGGACGGGCGGTCGGCGGCGGCGGAATGAAGGCGCCGAAGCCGTCGAGCACGCGGGTCGGCGGCACCATCTGCGTCGCGGGATTGCCGGAGCCTTGTCCCGCGCCGGCGGTCTGCGCGTTGCCGCTGTCGGTCGCGACCGCGGTGCCGGCGATGCCGACGATGCGGCGGAGCATGTCGACGAAGGCGCCGGACAGCGGCAGGTCCGACCAACGGGTGTCGGCGGTGACATGGAACAAGACGATCTCGCCCTTGCCGCGGCGCTGCGCGGTGACGAGCGGCGTGCCGTCGGCGAGCGAGGCCCAGGTGCGCTCGGTGAGGCTCGCATCGGGCTCGGCCAGCACCTGCCGGGTGACGGTGACGTCGTTCGGCACCGGCATGCCGGCGAACGGGCTTTCGCGCGCGAACGACGTGAGCGGCTGCGGCTTCTCCCAGCTCAGGGAGCCGCCGAGGATGCGGCCGCCGCGCCGCAGCTTGACCGGGACGAGGTCGTCGTCGGTCGCGGCGAGATGCGGGCCGGCGAAGCGCACCAGCACGCCGCCGCCGTCGATCCAGGCGTTGAGCCGCTCGCGCACTTCCGGCGCGATGTTGCCGACGTCGGCCATAATCAGCATCGGCAGGTTCTGGTCGAGGAACTGCTCGACGGCCTGCGTCGGCGACACGCCTTCGGCGAGGCGGATGTCGGCGAACGGGTTGAGCGCGCGCGACAGATAATAGGTCGCGCCGATCAGCGGCTGCGAGCGGTCGGCCGCCGAGCCCGAGATGACGCCGACGGTGCGCCGCCGCCAGCGCTTGTCGAGCAATTGCACCGCGCCGGAGGAACGCTCGCCGGCGATCTCGAGCCGCGCCACGTCGTTGCGGATCTCGACCGGCAGGTCGATCACCGCTTCGGTTTCGAGGTCGTTGCCCTTGAAGGTGAAGGCGGCCTGGCCGAGCGGCAGGCCCTTGAGGTCGATGGCGTTGACGGTGCCGGTCGCCGGACCGTCGGCGCGGCTGCGCAACACCTTGACGGTCAGCGCGCCGGCGGCGTTGTCGGCGGCGGCGAGCGCGCGCGGCGAGGCGATGCCGCCGTCGATCACGGTCAGCGGGCGGTCGCCGATCGTCGTCTTCAGGTCCTGCACGAACTGCGCGGCCTTGCCGAGGTCGACGCCGTCGGCGAGCCAGACCATCTCGACGTCCGGCGTCTTGGCGAGGAAGCGGGCGAGCGCCGGCAGGCTTTCGCTGCGGTCGGGCGTGTGCGGCTTCGGCTTCAGCTGCTGCATCTGCACGCGCAGCGCGCCGGCCGGCTGCAGCGACAGGTCGCGCGTCGGATCGGAGAAGGTGAGCAATGCGACGCCGCGCCCATCCGCGTCGGCGCGCGCGATCATCTCGTCGGCGGTGCGCAGCCGGGTGTCCCAGGACGACGCGGCGGCCCAGCCGTCGTCGAGCATCAAGAGCAGCGGCGCGGAGCGGTTGGCGCCGGCGAGCGGCGGGTTCCACAGCGGGCCGGCGGCGGCGATGATGACGAGGGCGGCGAGCATCAGCCGCAGCAGCGTCAGCCACCACGGCGTGCGCGACGGCGTCTCTTCCTTCGGCGCGATCTCAAACAGCAGGCGTGTCGGTGGGAAGTTGACCTGGCGCGGGCGCGGCGGCACCAGCCGCAGCAGCCACCACAGCACCGGCAGCGCCAGCAGACCCAGCAGCACCAGCGGCTGCGCGAAGGCGAGCGGGAACCCTGCGATCATGCGAGACCTGCCGCGCCGCTGCGCGCCGGCTGCCGGTCCGCCGCGAAGGCCTGCATGCCCTGGCCCATGCGGGCGTGGATCGCGAACAGCAGTTCGGTCGGGCCGCGGTCGGTGTGGTGGACGGTGAAGCTCCAGCCGAACCGGTCGCATTCGGCGCGCAGCGCGGCGCGATGGCTGGCGAGGAGGTTCTGGTAGTCCTTGCGCCAGGTCTCGGCGCGGCCGGCGGTGACGCTGCCGAGCCCTTCGGGCTCGATGAATTCGACGCGGCCGGAATAGGGGAAGGTCTCCTCGGCCGGATCGACGATCTGCACCACATGGCCGCGCGCCCCGTTGGCGGCGAGCTGGCTGATCGTCTTGTGGAAGTCGGCGACCGGGCTCCAGAAGTCCGACACCAGCAGCACCTCGGAGAACGGCGCCGGCGAGAAGTTCGGCGGCAGGCTCGGCCGCGCGGTCTCGTCATGGACCAGCACCTCGGCCATCTTCTCGATGATGTTGTGATGCGCGGTCGGCCGCATCAGCTCCGGAATGCCGACGCGCTCGCCGCCCTGCACCAGCACCTCGGCGAAGGCGAAGCACATCACCAGCGCGCGGTCGAGCTTCGACCACTCGGTGAGGTGCGAATTGAAGTCCATCGACGGCGAGCGGTCCGGCCACATCCAGATGGTGTGCGAGGCTTCCCATTCGCGCTCGCGCACATAAAGGTGGTCGTCGCGCGCGGAGCGGCGCCAGTCGACATGGCTCGCCGGCTCGCCGGACACGAAGCGGCGGTATTGCCAGAAGTTCTCGCCGGCGCCGGCGCGGCGGCGGCCGTGCAGCCCGTGCAGGATGGTGGCGGCGACGCGGCGCGCTTCGAGGATGAGACGCGGCACGCGCGCGGCGAGCTTGCGGCTCTTGCCGACGGCGTCGCGGATCGCGTCCTGCTCGGTGTCGCGTTGGGGCTCGGCCATTCGCGCTATCCGATGCGCCCCTTCAGCCGCGTGATCACGCCGGTGACGGTCTCGCCCTCGGCGCGCGCCGAGAAGGTGAGCGCCATGCGGTGCTTCAGCACCGGCTCGGCGAGCTCGATGACGTCGTCGACCGACGGCGCGAGACGGCCTTCGAGCAGCGCGCGGGCGCGCACCGCGAGCATCAGGGCCTGGCTGGCGCGCGGGCCCGGACCCCACAGGATCAGCCGGCCGGCATCGCCGGCCTCGGGGCCGGGACGCGCCGAGCGCACCAGTTCGAGGATCGCGTTGACGACCGACTCGCCGACCGGCAGGCGGCGCACCAGCCGCTGCGCGGAGAGCAGGTCTTCCGCCGTCATCGCGGCTTTCGCTTTCGTCTCCTCGGCGCCGGTGGTGTCGAACAGGATCCGACGCTCGGACTCGAGGTCGGGATAGTCGACGTCGATCTCCATGATGAAACGGTCGAGCTGCGCTTCGGGCAGCGGATAGGTGCCTTCCTGCTCGAGCGGGTTCTGCGTCGCCAGCACATGGAACGGTTTCGGCAGGTCGTGGCGCGCGCCGGCGACGGTGATGTGCTGCTCCTGCATCGCCTGCAAGAGCGCCGACTGGGTGCGCGGGCTCGCGCGGTTGATCTCGTCGGCCATCAGCAGTTGCGCGAACACCGGGCCCGGAATGAAGCGGAAGTTGCGCTTGCCGCCGGCGTTCTCCTCCAGCACCTCGGAGCCGAGAATGTCGGACGGCATCAGGTCCGGCGTGAACTGCACGCGCCGCGCGTCGAGACCGAGCGCGATGCCCATGGTCTCGACCAGCTTGGTCTTGGCGAGGCCGGGCACGCCGACCAAGAGCGCGTGGCCGCCGGACAGCACGGTGACGAGCGCGCGCTCCACCACGGTGTCCTGACCGAAGATCACGGTCGCGATCGCGGCCTTGGCGGCGCGCACATTGGCGGCGGTGGTTTCCGCCGCGCGAACGATCATGTCTTCCAGTTTTTCGATGCTTTCGCCGCTTGCCGCCACCATGGGCTTCCTGCTCCTTCCGGGCGCGTCACGAGCCAGCTCGGAGTGCGGTCGATCCGCGCGATCCGGCCGATTCTGGCTGAATATCAAGGCAATCTTACGCTATCTTCGGCGTTCGGTACGGGCCATCACGAAGATGCGAACAGGCCCAACGGCACTGACCTCGGATGCGGATTCACCGGGAGAACAATGGCAAACAAAGGGCAAGCCGGCCTCGAGGCCATCGTCGCATCGCTGCCGCGCGCGGGCGACAGGGGGCCTGCGCCGGTCGAGCGCTGGAATCCCCCGTATTGCGGCGATATCGACATGCGGATCGCCTCCGACGGCACGTGGTTCTATATGAAGACCCCGATCGGCCGGCCGGCGCTGGTCAAGCTGTTCGCCTCCGTGCTCAAACGCGAGGGGGACAGCTATTTCCTGGTCACGCCGGTCGAAAAGATCGGTATTTCGGTCGATGATGCGCCGTTTACGGCGGTCGAGATGACGGTGAGCGAGGCGGGCGACACGTTGAACTTTCGCACCAATGTCGATGAATGGATCGCCTGCGGGCCGCGGCACGCGCTGCGCTTCGAGCCGGAGGCCGATACCGGCGGGCTGAAGCCTTACCTGCATGTCCGGCGCGGGCTGTGGGCGAAGGTGACGCGCGCTTTGTTCTACGATCTGGTCGAGCGCGGCGAGGAGCGCGCGGTCGACGGCGTCTTGAAATTCGGCGTCGCCTCCGGCGGCGCGTTCTTTCCGATGGCGGACGCCAGCACGGTGCGGAATTGGGCGTGATGGATCAGGCCGCGGCGGATCGGGTGTTGTCGGCGCAGGAATTCTTCGCGCGCGCGCGCGAGCGGCTGACGCTCGAGGTGCCGCCGGGGCTTACCGACCCGAAGGTCACGCCCAAGCGCGGCGACCACGACGCCGATCCGGTAATGGCGAAGATCGCCGACGTGCGGCCGATCCGTCCGGCCGCGGTGCTGGTGCCGGTGATCGAGCGCGACGAGCCGGTCGTG
>Ga0180221_1002724_pt1 | contig 10029 bp, 8 predicted proteins | sample eDN5th37CKraftMG_FD_151339 | JGI IMG/M metagenome (GOLD analysis project Ga0180221, IMG submission 151339) | Enriched Miracle-Growth compost microbial communities from Emeryville, California, USA - eDNA 5th pass 37_C Kraft MG (version 2) (version 2) ...
GGTGCCGGACGTCTCCGCGCGCATCAATCTCATGATGCGGCTGACGCCTTATCTGCCGCTGCTGCTCGCGCTGTCGAGCTCATCGCCGTTCTGGCAGGGTCACTTCACCGGCCTGCACGCCTACCGCCTCGCCGCTTACGACGAGCTGCCGCGCACCGGCCTGCCCGAGCTGTTCCGCACCGAGATGGACTATCAGGACTACATCGCCGCACTGTCCGGCGCCGGCGTCATTCCGGACGCGAGCTACATCTGGTGGGCGATCCGCCCGTCGCTGAAATTTCCGACTCTCGAGCTGCGCGTCGCAGACAGCTGCACGCGGCTCGACGACGCCGTCGCGATCGCCGCCCTGTTCCGCTGCCTGGTGCGCGCGCTCGACCGCGACCGCAACCGCAATGCCGGCTTCGACCGCGTCGGCCGCGCCATCACCGCCGAGAACAAATGGCGGGCGCAGCGTTACGGCCTCGCCGGCAGCTTCGTCGAGCCGATCGAACGGCAGACCATGACCATCGGCGAATGGCTGGAGAGCGTCCTCGCCGTGGTCGCCGCCGACGTCGAGGCGCTGCGCTGCGAATCGGAGGTGGCGCGGCTGCGCGCGCTGGTCCGCGACGGCGCCAGCGCCGACCATCAGATCGCCACCTACAAGACCGCGGCCGCCGCCGGCAAACGGCGGTTAACCGCGCTCCGAGATGTCGTCGATTGGGCGGCCGAAACCACCGCAAGAGTCTAGACTTTCCCTCCGCCGTCAGGGCACCTATAAAGCGCCCGGTATACGACTTCTGCGCGTCCTGACCCCAAGGCGGATTCGGTGGCGACACTCTATATCCTGAACGGCCCCAACCTGAACCTGCTCGGCACCCGCGAGCCGGAGAAGTACGGCCGCGCGACGCTCGCCGAGATCGAGACGCTGTGCCGGGCGGCGGCAAAGGCGCACAAGCTCGACATCGTGTTCCGCCAGTCGAACCACGAGGGCGAGCTGGTCGACTGGATCCAGGAAGCGAAGGCGAAGAACGCCGCCGGCATCATTCTCAATCCGGCCGGCTACACCACCACGTCGGTCGCGCTGCTCGACGCGCTGCTCGCGGTGCAGCTGCCGGTCATCGAGATTCACCTGACCAACATCCACGCCCGCGAAGAGTTTCGCCACCACTCGCTGATCTCGAAGGTGGCGACCGCCGTCATTTGCGGCCTCGGGCCGGGCAGCTACGAACAGGCGATCGCCGGCATGGCCGGCCTCATCGCGCGCGCCAAACAATAATCCTCAGGACGAAGCGACGCACAGACAAGGCAAATGGCAAAGTCTCCGAAATCCATCGCGGTCGACCACGATCTCATCAAGGAGCTGACCAAGCTGCTCGACGAGACCGGCCTGACTGAAATCGAGATCGAGCAGGACGACCAGCGCATCCGCGTCGCGCGCCAGTCTGGCGTCGTCGCCACCGCTCCGGTCGCCGTCTCCGTTCCGGTGCCGCAGACTGCCGCCGCGCCGGCGGGCGCCGCCGACCCGGCCAAGCATCCGGGCCTCGTGGTGTCGCCGATGGTCGGCACCGCCTACATCGCCTCGGAGCCCGGCGCGCGGCCCTTCATCGAGATCGGCACCAAGGTGAAGGTCGGCGACACGCTGCTCATCATCGAAGCGATGAAGACCATGAACCAGATTCCGGCGCCGCGCCCCGGCACCGTGGTGCAGATCCTGTTCGAGGATGGCCAGCCGGTCGAGTTCGGCGAGCCGCTCGTGATTATCGAATGAACTTAAACCGCTCCGCAATCGATCTACGTCACCCTGAGGTGCGAGCGAAGCGAGCCTCGAAGGGTGACAGCTCGGGCCGTCATCCTTCGAGGCCCGCCTGCGGCGAGCACCTCAGGATGACGGGTTAGGAACGTCTGCCGATGTTCGACAAGATCCTGATCGCCAATCGCGGCGAGATCGCCATGCGGGTGCTGCGCGCCTGCAAGGAGCTCGGCATCCCGACCGTCGCGGTGCATTCGACCGCCGACGCCGAAGCCATGCATGTGCGCTTCGCCGACGAGAGCGTTTGCATCGGCCCGCCGGCCGCGAAGGACAGCTATCTCAACGTGCCGGCGATCCTCGCCGCCTGCGAGATCACCGGCGCCGACGCCGTGCATCCCGGTTACGGCTTCCTGTCCGAGAACGCGCGCTTCGCCGAGATCCTCGAGGAGCACCGGATCAAGTTCATCGGCCCCAAAGCCGAGCATATCCGCGTGATGGGCGACAAGATCGAGGCCAAGCGCACCGCCAAGCGCCTCGGCATCCCGGTCGTGCCGGGCTCGGAAGGCGGCGTCACCTCCGACACCGAGGCGATGAAGATCGCGACGGAGATCGGCTTCCCGGTTCTGGTCAAGGCGGCCGCCGGCGGCGGCGGGCGCGGCATGAAGGTGGCGAAAAGCGCCGAGGAGCTGTCGAGCGCGCTGTCGACCGCCCGCGCCGAGGCCAAGGCGGCGTTCGGCGACGACGCCGTGTATCTGGAAAAATATCTGCAGAAGCCGCGCCACATCGAGATCCAGGTGCTCGGCGACGGCCGCGGCAACGCCATCCATCTCGGCGAACGCGACTGCTCGCTGCAGCGCCGTCACCAGAAGGTCTGGGAGGAAAGCCCCTCGCCCGCGCTCAACACCCAGCAGCGCGACAGGATCGGCGAGATCGTCGCCAAGGCGATGCGCGACCTGTCCTATGAGGGCGTCGGCACCGTCGAATTCCTCTACGAGGACGGCGAATTCTATTTCATCGAGATGAACACGCGCATCCAGGTCGAGCATCCGGTGACCGAGATGATCACCGACATCGACCTGATCTTCGAGCAGATCCGCGTCGCCGCCGGACAGGCGCTCACGCTGAAGCAGAGCGACATCAATTTCCGCGGCCACGCCATCGAGTGCCGCATCAATGCGGAAAACCCGGTGTCGTTCCGCCCCTCACCGGGCAAGATCCGCCATTACCACCCCTCGGGCGGGCTCGGCGTGCGCATCGACAGCGCGGTCTATCAGGGCTACACGATCCCGCCCTATTACGACTCGCTGGTCGGCAAGCTGATCGTCCACGGCAAGACCCGCACCGAATGCCTGATGCGGCTCAAGCGGGCGCTGGACGAACTGGTGGTCGACGGCATCGAGACCACCGCCCCGCTGTTCCGGGCCTTGGCCCGCGAGGCCGACATCATCAACGGCGACTACCACATCCACTGGCTCGAGCAGTATCTCGCGCAGGGCGGCGGCGCCGAATAAGTCGGGTTTCCGACCTAGAAACCTACAAAATGGCGTCTTTTCGCGGAACCTTTTCCGCATTCGGGCGTTACTTGCGGCTATTCTATCGCCCAGTGCGTCCACGCCAGCGCGGATTACCAGAATACCGATTGCCGGATGGTTTCCTTTACGCAAGCCTTCGAACGCTATTGGCAACCCGCGCTTCTGAGCGTCGCGTTCCTGATCCTGGTGGGAATCGGCGTCATCGCCGCCAGCCTGGCGGAACAGGCCGACACCAACGCGCGGCAGGTGGCGGACTCCATCTCGCTGCAGAAAACGCTGGGCAATCTGCTGCTCACCATCCGCCGCGCCGAGTCCGGTCAGCGCGGCTACGTCATCACGGTCGACCGCGGCTATCTCGACGACTACCGCAGCGGCGAGACGCAAGTCGCGCAGATTCTGGAGCAGATCAGGCAGGCTTTCCAGGGCCACCCGACCCGCGAGGCGGAACTGGCGCAGCTGCGCGACAACGTCGCAGCCAAGTTCGACGAGCTCGACGCGGTGGTCGAGTTGGTCGATGGCGGCCGCCTCGACAAGGCGCGCGATGTGGTGCGGACCAACCGCGGCCGCGATCTCATGGTCGAGATCTCAAACGGCGTGACCCGCATGATGGAGGAGGAAGACCGCATCCTCGCCACGCGGTCGCAGGTTTTGATCAATAGCAACCGCAACCTCCTCTACATCCTGCTGATCGGCGTCGCGCTCATCGTGGGGATCGGCGTTCTTGCGGTCGCCATCGTCCAGCGCACCAACCGCGCCCGCCACCGCGCGATCGTCGAGATGGAATCGACCAACGCCAACCTGGAGACCATCATCAGCCACCGCACCGCGGACCTCACCGAGGCCAATGAGGAAATCCAGCGGTTCGCCTATATCGTCAGCCACGACCTGCGCTCGCCGCTCGTCAACGTCATGGGCTTCACCAAGGAGCTTGACGGGCTGCGCGACGATCTCATCAACGAGATCGCGGGCATGCGCGACACCCGCCCCGTCGCGGCCGAGGCGCAGGACGCCCCCGCCGGCGACAGGATCGCCGCCATCAGCAAGGAGTTCGACGAGGCGCTCGGCTTCATCAAGACCTCGATCGCCAAGATGGACCGTCTGATCAATGCTATTCTGCGGCTGTCGCGCGAAGGCCGGCGCGAATTTACGCCGGAGCATATCGACATGAAGACGCTGATCGGGAATATCGAGAAAACGCTCAGCCACCAGGCCTCCGAGAAGGGCACGGCCATCAACATCGGCAATCTGCCGCCGATCGAAAGCGACCGGCTGGCCCTCGAACAGATATTCTCCAACCTGATGGACAACGCGCTCAAATATCTGCGACCCGGCACCCCCGGCCAGATCGATATCGGCGGCCAGGAGACGGCCACTCTGGTGACTTATGAAGTGCGCGACAACGGGCGCGGCATCGACCCGGCCGACCATCAGCGCATCTTCGACCTGTTCCGGCGGGCCGGCCCGCAGGACGTGCCGGGCGAAGGTATCGGCCTCGCCCATGTCCGCGCTCTCGTCCGCCGCCTCGGCGGCTACATGGGCGTCAGCTCCGAACCCGGACGGGGCAGCATTTTCACTATCACTCTGCCGAAACGCTTCGGCACACGCGGAGAAAGGAAAACGGCATGACCGGAAGTCAGCCAGTCAGCATCGTCATGATCGAGGATGACGAGGGGCACGCCCGCCTCATCGAGAAGAACATCCGCCGCGCCGGGGTCAGCAACGAGATCCTGCCGTTCACCAACGGCACCGACGCCGTCAACTACCTGTTCGGGGCGGACGGCTCGGCCAAGGTCAGCAAGAACCGCGCGCTGCTTATTCTTCTCGACCTTAACCTGCCCGACATGACGGGCATCGACATCCTCAGGCGCGTCAAGAGCAACGACATATTGAAGCGCGTTCCCGTCGTCATCCTCACCACCACCGACGACGCGCAGGAGATCCAGCGCTGCTACGATCTCGGCTGCAACGTCTACATCACCAAGCCGGTTGATTACGAGAATTTCGCCCAGGCCATCCGCCAGCTCGGCCTGTTCTTCTCGGTCATCCAAGTGCCAGCCTGAGCGCCAACCCGACCCCAGTCATGCCGCGACGCATTCTTTATATCGACGACGACCAGGGAATTTGCACGCTGGTGCAGCGCGCGCTGCAGCGCCTCGGCGTCGAGGTGGTCTGCGCGAATGACGCAACCGCCGGCCTCGCCCTGCTCACGAACGGCGAAGCCTTCGACGCCGTCGCGCTCGACCACTACATGCCGAGGATGGACGGCATGGCCGCGCTGATGGAGATCCACAAAATCCCCAACCATCCGCCGGTCATCTTCGTCACCGGCGCGGAGGACACCGCCCTCGCTGTCAAGGCGCTGAAGGCCGGCGCGTTCGACTACGTGGTCAAGGACATCCAGGGCGAGTTCATCGCGCTGCTGATGAACGCGATGCAGACCGCGGTCAACGCCATGCGGCTGCAGCGCGGCAAGGAAATGGCCGAGGCGGAACTGCGCGAGCAGCGCGACCGGTTCGAGGCGCTGGCCGCGGAACGCGCGCTGCTGCTCGGCGAGGTCAATCACCGGGTCGGCAACAGCCTGCAGCTCATCGCCTCGCTGCTCACCCTGCAGCGCAACGCGACGTCTCATGAGGAAGCCAAGGCCGCGCTCGGCGACGCGATCAACCGCGTGCACGCCGTCGGCGAAATGCATCGCCGGCTGAACACCGCGCAGAACGTCCAGGAAATCGGCCTGACTAGTTACCTCAAGCAGGTCGTCGACGACCTGCGCAACTCCTCGGAAAGCGCGCAACTCGCGACGGTGTCGGTGACCGCCGACGACATCGTGTCGCGCTCCGATCTCGCGGTGTCGGTCGGCATGATCGTCAACGAGCTCGTCGTCAATGCGATGAAATACGCCTATCCCGGCCGCAGCGGGCCGATCCGCGTCATGTTGAAGAAGCTCGAGAACGGCCAGGCCGCGGTCACGGTCGAAGACGACGGCGTCGGCTTCGTGGAGCGCGGGAGCGGGCATTCGGGGCTGGGCACCCGCATCGTCACCGCGATGGCGCAGAAGATCGACGGCACCATCACCCGCGACCCCGATCACCGCGGCACGCGGATCACCGTCATCTTCACGCCATGACCGATAGAGTCTGATTCAACATCGTTGAATCAGACTTGTCGCCTATCTTTTTGATCGAGCATGATCTTGTCCGAAAACCGGTCCCACTTTTCGGGATCATGCTCTACGCGGATTCGGTCATCCGACGCAGCAGCGCGCTGACCTCGCTCGGCGCGTAAGGTTTCGGGACGAACATCGAGCGCGACACCATCGGCCGCAGGCTCGCCTCGGTGCTCAGCCCCGAGGAATAAACGATGGGCAGTTCCGGCCGGCGTGCGCGCACCACGCGCGCGAGGGTCGCGCCGTCCATCCCGTCATCCAGATTGACGTCGGTAAAGATCACGTCGACCTGTTTGCCGGTGTCGATATGATCGAGCGCCTCGTCCGCGTTTCGGGCCGCCGCGACCGCGAAGCCGTCGTCGCGCAGCGCCCCGCAGATCATGTCGCTCAGCAGGAACTCGTCCTCGACAACGAGCACATGCACGTTTCGTTTCGATTCCATGACCGGGCCTCTTTTGCCGGTTGCTCCTTCTCAGTCCAGAACAACGCGCCCATCCGGCGATCGTTCAATATTTAGAGAAATTCCGGCCGCTCGTGGTTACTACCCCCTAATTTTGGCCGGGATTCCACCCCCGCCGTGAAACCGCCCCGGCACCCGTAACGCGCGAATAACCGACGCCCCGCTCGCGCCCGGCATTCACGTTTTCCGCAATTTTATGCCGGGATGCACGGTCCGAGACTGTCGGGGACCGGAACCGGGCCCTATAATTGCACCGTCGGGGCCTGCTGGACCCCGCCGCGAACGACCCTGCACGCAATCGAAGCCCGAAATGACCGGTCGGGTCGGGACGGCACGGCTCGGCGGGGCATGAATCGCATTTGGGTCGGGTTTGGGGTGGGGTTGTCGGTGCGGCGTCCAGGTTTTTCGAGCGGACTGCGAGTGCTTGCGTCACTCGGCGCGGCCCTCATCGTTTCCATTCTCCTCGTTACCGCGCGCCCGACCCCCGCGCTTGCGGCCTGTACGCCGACCGCCGGCGCCGGAACGCCGGCCGCGGGCACGACCGTCACCTGTAGCGGCACGACGACCGACCAGAACGGCGGCGCGGGCGCGGGCTATGGCGACGGCTCGCAGACCGGCATCACCATCAACGTCCCGCCGGGCGCCTCGGTCACCGGCACGGCCAACGACGGCCTGTTCATCGGCGACAACAATACGGTCAACAACGCCGGCACCGTCGAGGGCCAAGGCGGCAACGGCATCACCGCCGGCGTCAATCTCATCGTCAACAACGCCGCAACCGGTGTGATCGGCGGTCCCGGCAGCGGCATCACCGCGGACAGCGCGACAATCACCAACGATGGCACGATCGCCGGCACCTCGTGCTGCGCATTCGGCATTGGGCTGATCACCCGCGGAACCATCGTCAACCACGGCACCATCTCCGCCACCGATGGCGGCCTGGCCATCTTCGCCGGGACGGACATCACCGTCGCCAACACCGGCACCATCATCGGTGGAATGGCCGGTGTGCTGTCCAGCGGCACCGGCACGATCGTCAATTCCGGGACCATCGCCGCCACGGACCCGAATGGCGCGGCCGTCGTCATCAACGGCGCTGGCATCATCACCAACACCGGCACCATCACGGCGCCCGGCGCCTTCGGGGCCGGTGTCGTCATGGGGAGCGGCACGCTCACCAATCGCGGCACGATCGCCGGCGGCGATACCGGCGTCGTGTTCGGTCCGTTCGGTCCGTCGTCGCTGATCAATGCCGGCACCATCCGTGGCGACTTCGCCGCGATCGACGCCTCGCTGACCACCGACGCCCAGCTCACCTTCCTGCCCGGCAGCCGCATCATCGGTCCGATCCTCGTCGGCGTCAGCACGACGCTGAACATCGCCACCGGCGGCGACGTCGGCAGCCTGCTGAATTTCGGCTCCTGCGGTTGCGGCGGCCTTGCCGATGCAACGATCATCTTCTCCAACGGCACCATCGGCGTCGTCTCCGGCGACCGCATCGCCACGCTCGATCCGACCGCCTTCGCCTATGCCGACCGCACCATGCTCGATTTCACGACGGCGCTTTCCGCGGTGTTGAACGGCCGCCTCGGCGTCAGCCCGGCCGGCGGCGCCACCGCCTTTGCCGCCGGCGGCAGTTCGGTGGCGGCCGAAGCAAACGAGGCCTTCGCCCATATCCCGGCGCTCGCCTATGCGAACGAAGGTCACCTCGCCAACGCCGCGAGCTACGACCGCGCGAGCGGCATCGGCGTCTGGTCGCGCGGCTTCGCCAGCACACGCCACCAGAACGCCGACGGCGCCTTGCTTGCCGCCGGCACCACGAGCTATGGCGGCATGATCGGCCTCGACAGGATGGTCGCCGCCGACCTGCGGCTCGGCGCCTTTGTCGGCGCCGGCGAGGCCCGCCTCGGCGTCGACCGCGACTCGCAGACCGTGAAGACCAATGTGCTGTTCGCCGGCCTCTATGGCCGCAAGACTTTCGACAGCAATGCCTGGGGCGCGCCGTTCCTCGACGCAATGATTTCGGCTGGTCGCACCGGCAACGATTCCCGCCGCCTCGTCGCCTCCAACATGGCGCCGAACGGCTATGAAACCGCGACCGGCGACTACAACGGCTGGTTCGTCAGCCCCGAGGTCGCTTATGGCATCGTGATGCCGCTCGGCGGCCGCTATACGCTCACGCCGTCGGCGCGGCTGCGTTATCTCGCCAGCCACTTCGACGGCTATGACGAGACCGGCTCGACGCAGACGCTGTCGGTCTCCGGCCGCACCACGCACAATCTCGAGCAGCGCGCCGAGCTTGCGCTCACCTATCACGGTCCCGGCCTGCGCACGACATGGACGGCCGGCGCGCTCGCCGCCGAGCGGATCGGCGGCGGCACCGTCGACACGACGCTGATCGGCACGCCGCTGAGCTTCACGACGCCCGGCGACAAAACCGTGTTCGGCGTCTATGGCGGCTTCGGCGTCGACGTCCGGATCACCGGCGCGACCGTCGCCTATGTGGCGACGCAAGGCACGCTGACGAGCGACAGCGCCCGCACCGCGCTGATCCAGGGCGGCCTGCGCGTCGCCTTCTGAGCCGACAGGGTTTCACGAAACGCCCGTCCTGCTCTAAACTGCGCGCATGGCGAACCGCGACACGCCCTCGGTCAGGATCACGCCGGATGTGCTGCTCAAGGCCTATGCCTGCGGCATCTTTCCGATGGCGGAAAGCGCCGACGACCCGACGCTCTACTGGGTCGACCCGGAGCATCGCGGCATTTTCCCGCTCGAGGGCTTTCACGTCCCGGCGCGGCTCGCCCGCACCGTGCGCACGACGCCCTTCACCGTCCATGTCGATCGCGACTTCGACGCGGTGATCGAGGGCTGCGCGCAGGTCGCGCGCGGCCGCGACCGCACCTGGATCAATGCGCGCATCCGCGCGCTCTACCGCCAGCTGTTCGACATCGGCCACTGCCACACCGTCGAGGTCTATGACGGCGAGGCTCTGGTTGGCGGGCTTTACGGCGTGTCGCTTGCCGGCGCGTTCTTCGGCGAGAGCATGTTCCACCGCGCCCGCGACGCCTCGAAGATCGCCCTCGTCCATCTCGTCGCGCGGCTCAAGGCCGGCGGCTATACGCTGCTCGACACCCAGTTCGTCACG
>Ga0180221_1002727_pt1 | contig 10025 bp, 8 predicted proteins | sample eDN5th37CKraftMG_FD_151339 | JGI IMG/M metagenome (GOLD analysis project Ga0180221, IMG submission 151339) | Enriched Miracle-Growth compost microbial communities from Emeryville, California, USA - eDNA 5th pass 37_C Kraft MG (version 2) (version 2) ...
AGGCGCCCGAAAAGGCGGACGCTCTGACGAATCGGCCATGCGGCGGCTCCTGCAACGGGCCGCCAGTTTAGCCCGGGCGGAGCGCGGCGAAACCCGGGGCAGCCTGGCCCGCTCCCTCCCGGGTTACGCTTCGCTCAACCGTTCGACGAGAACCACCGGCGTTACCGCGCGATAGACGGCCGTCATGCCGGACGCCGCGTCACCAGCGATCCTGAATCCAGAATCAAGAAAATTCACGCGTTCTGGATTGCGGCTTCGGGCGCGAACGCGCGGCCCGGAACGTTAGCCCGCCGAGACTTTCGGCGCCGGCTGCTCGGCCTCGATCATGCGCTGGATCAGCATGCGGGCGCGCTGCGGCGCGCGGTCGATCGCCAGCCGCACGAACTCGATCACGCCGGTCTTGTCCTGCTCGACCTGGATCGCTTCGAGGATATCGCGGTCTTCCTCGAAGGTGAGCTGGTAAAGCCGCGCGATATCGGCGTCGACCTCGGCCGCGCCGACCGCGTAATTGCGCAAATGCAGCCAGAAGTAATGCGTGCTGGCCGCCGTCTCCGGCGTCAGCAGGCTGTAGGTGAAAGAGCGGAAGCCGCTGTCCTTGCCGGCCTCGTCGCGCGCGCCGCCCGCGGGCACCGCGCCGAAGTCGACATAGGAGTTGGTCGGCAGCAGCAGGTGATAATACTGCCAGCGGTCGACATTGCCGGTGAAGTTGCCGAACGTCTTCATGATCGGCACCGGCTCGCTGTTCTCGATCCAACGGAAGGCGGTGACGCGCTTGTCGGAGTGTTCGAGCTCGACCGGCACGTCCGCGCCGCCGGCACTGCCGATGGTGCGCTTGTGGACGTAGGACGTGTGCGCCGGATCGACCAGGTTGTCGGTGAGGTTGAGATAGTTGGTGCGGATGTGCAGGTACTGGCCGTCGACCAGGCCCCAGCCCGACCGGCCGTGATGCGCAATGTCCGGTATGCCCGCCGGATCGGCGAGCGCGACGTCGCCCATCCAGATCCACAGCAGATTGTACTTCTCGACCAGGGGATAGCTCTGCACCCGCGCCGCCGGCGGGATCGGCGGCTGGCCGGGAACATGCACGCAGCGCCCGGCGCCGTCGTACTGCATGCCGTGATAGCCGCACTGAACGAGATCGCCGACGAGCTCGCCGCGCGACAGGGGCGCGAGCTTGTGCGGACAGCGGTCGGTCAGGGCCACCGGCGTGCCGTCCTGCTTGCGGTAGAGCACGACGTTTTGCCCGAGCAGCGTGCGCGCCAGCAGCGAGCGGCCCACCTCCTTGCTCCAGGCGGCGACGTACCAGGCGTTGCGCACGAACTGTCCGTTGTCTTTCATCGTCTCACCTCACACTCGCCCGGCACGAAGTCATCCGGCCGGCACAACGCGCGCCGTTTTGTCGCACGGAAAACAAGACGCCGCGCACCGCCGCCCCAACAGGGCCGGCGCGGTGACGCAGCCGCACATCCCCATCTCGCACGCCCGTCGACGCTGTCACACTGACATTGCCGCGCGCGTCCAATCGCACCTGTCTCCACAATGACTTACCATGGGCGACCGCCACCCTTTGAAGCAAGACGCGTGCAAGCGGTGCGGCATCGACCCTTCGCCGCTTTCCCCAAGCAACCACCTACCGGCCGATTAGAAATCTGGCACTTCGCCTGTTTTTTGAGCAGGATCGCCCCGCGCGCTCAGGGGCCGCTGCCATTTTCGGCGGCACACTCTTTGCTAACATATTCATCGGCTGAACTTGGCCTGCAGGACTGCTGCGGGCGAGATCGGATCGGCCAGCACGCTGGGGAACAAAGGTATGATCATGAGTAAGGGTAAGGCCGGGTTGGCAGGGTTGGCTTTTGCGGCCGCATTGATGAGCGCAACGGCGCAGGCGCAGACGCCGGTCAAGTTCTCGCTGGACTGGAAATTCGAAGGCCCCGCGGCGCCGTTCACCGTCGCGATCGACAACGGCTACTTCAAAGCCGAAGGCCTGGACGTCACCATCGACACCGCCGGCGGCTCGCTCGAGCCCATCAACCGCGTCGCGTCGGGCACCTACGGCATCGGCATCGGCGACATCAACTCGCTGATCAAGTTCCGGGACGCCAACCCGAACGTCCCGCTCAAAGCCGTGTTCATGTTCTACAACAACCCGCCCTTCTCGATCGTCGGCCGCAAGAGCCGCGGCGTAACCACGCCGAAGAGCCTGGAGGGCAAGAAGCTCGGCGCGCCCGCCCCGGACGGCGCTTACGCCCAGTGGCCGATCTTCGTGCAGGCCAACAACATCGATGCGTCCAAGGTGACGATCGAGAATGTCGGCTTCCCGGTGCGCGAGCCGATGCTGGCCGCCGGTCAGGTCGACGCCATCACCGGCTTCTCGTTCTCCTCCTTCATCAACCTGAAGGACAAGGGCGTCCCGGTCGACGACATCACCGTGCTGCTGATGTCCGATTACGGCGTCAACCTCTACGGCAACGCCGTGATCGTTAATCCGAAGTTCGCCGCCGACAACCCCGAGGTGGTGAAGGGCTTCCTGCGCGCGCTGGTGAAGGGCATCAAGGAGACGGTCAAGTCGCCGTCGACCGCGGTCGACTCGGTGATCAAGCGCAACGACGTCGCCAAGAAGCCGGTCGAGCTCGAGCGGCTGAACATGGCGCTGCGCGACAACATCGTGACGCCCGAGGTCAAGAAGAACGGCTATGGCGGCATCGAGGAAGCGCGCTTCAACAAGGCGGTCGAGCAGATCGGCCTGACCTACAAGTGGAAGAACGCGCCGCCGAAGGCGGAGGACATTTTCGACCCGTCCTATCTGCCGGCCGCGGCCGACCGCAAGTTCGAGTAACGGCGCATACATGACCGGTTTTGTCGCGCTCGAAGGCGTGGATCACGCCTATGGCGCAAGCACGCAGCTTGCTGTCGAAGGACTGTCGATCGAAGTGGCGGCGGGTGAGTTCGCCGCCGTCGTCGGTCCTTCCGGGTGCGGCAAGTCCACCTTGATGAAGCTCGCCACCGGCCTGCAGTTTCCGCGGGCCGGCACGGTGACGGTTGCCGGCGAGCGCGTGACCGCACCGGTCAAGATCGCCGGCATGGCCTTCCAGGCGCCCACCTTGCTGCCATGGCGCAGCACGCTCGAAAACCTGCTGCTGCCGCTGGAAATCGTGCAGCCGCACCGGCGCGAGCTGCATCGCAAGCGCGCCGAATACGTCGCGCGAGCGAAGAACCTGCTCACGTCGGTCGGCCTGCGCGATCAGGGCGACAAATATCCGTGGGAGCTTTCGGGCGGCATGCAGCAGCGCGCCTCCTTGTGCCGCGCGCTGATCCACGAACCGCAGCTCCTGATGCTGGACGAGCCCTTCGGCGCGCTCGATGCCTTCACGCGCGAAGAGCTGTGGTGCGTCATCCGCGACCTGCACGCCTCGCGCAAGATCACGGTCATCCTCGTCACGCACGATCTGCGCGAAGCCGTCTTCCTGGCCGACCGCGTGTTCGTGATGTCGGCGCGGCCGGGCCGGGTCATCGTGGAACGCAAGATCGAGATACCCCGGCCGCGCGATCTCGAAGTGACCTATACGGCGGAGTTTCAGGACATCGTGCACGAACTCCGCGCGCATATCGTGAAGGCGCGGCAATGACAGTCGTCATCGTGGCAAGCATGCCGTCATTGCAGAAAGCATCGAAGGCTCGGACGCGGGCTCCAGGCGCTTGCGCGGTCCTCGCCGCTGGATTCCCAATTCGCACTTTAAGCGCGCTCCGGAATGACGGGGGATACGGGCTATGAATCAGTCCCTGCTCATCCGCCTGTCGCCCTGGCTGTTCACCATCGGTCTTGTCATCGTGTGGGAAGCGGCCGTTCATATTTTCAAGATTCCGGTCTTCTTCCTGCCGCCGCCGAGCGCCATCGGCCAGGCCTTCGTCGACTATTCCGGACCGATCCTGCGCAATTCCTGGATCACGCTCGAAACCACGCTGATCGGCTTCGGGCTGGCTGTCGGCTTCGGCATGCTGCTCGGGCTGCTGGTCGGCTGGTCGCGCGCGATCTATGCCGGCCTTTATCCGCTGATGATCGGCTTCAATGCCATCCCGAAGGTCGCGGTGGTGCCGATCCTTGTGCTGTGGTTCGGCATCGGCTTCATCCCCGCCGTGTTGACCGCCTTCCTGATCTCGTTTTTCCCGATCGTGGTGAACGTCGCGACCGGTCTTGCGACCATCGAGCCGGAGCTGGAAGACGTGTTGAAGGCGCTCGGCGCGAGCAAGCTCGACATCATGCGCAAGGTCGGCATTCCGCGCACGCTGCCTTACTTCTTCGGCTCGCTGAAGGTCGCGATCACGCTCGCCTTCGTCGGTTCGGTGATCTCGGAAAGCGTCGCGTCGAACTACGGCATCGGCAACCTGATGCTGCAGGCGCAAGCGCAATTCCAGGTGCCGCTGATCTTCGCCGGGCTTGTCGTGCTCGCCATCGAAGGCATCGCCATGTACGCGGCAATGGCCCTCCTCGAGAGGCGCATGACCGGCTGGGCGCAGCGCTCCGGCTTCAGCCAGAACTGATTGTCAGGCGGCGGATTCGTGCGCGCGCATGACGCCGTTGAATAGCTGGACCCGCGACGGCCCGAACAGCATGTCGGCGATTTCGTCGGCGAGCTGTTCGTAGGTCGCGCGGTCCCCGCCCTCGCGCACATAGATGCCGCTGTAGACCGGCGGCATGACCGGCAGCGGCGTGTCGTCCCACACGGGCATACCCACTTCGCGCGCGCGGCGGCGCGTGATCGGCATGACGCCAAGGCCAGCCCGCACAGCGTTGCTGAGGCTGTACATGCTGGGGCTGGTGAAGACGTCTTCCCAGTGCAGGCCGGCTTCGCGCAGCATCTGCACCGCGAGACGGCGGTAGATCGACGTTTCGCCACCGGAAACTAGCGGTACGGGCTCTGATGAATCGATCCGCATGTTCGGACTGCGGGCCCACACGACTTCCTGCTCGACGAGGTGGCGCGCATCGTGCGGCGGCGCCATGGTCTGCGCGACCATCACGTCGATCTCGCCGCCGTGAAGCTGACGCACCAGCGGATCGTAAGGCTGCGTGCGCACGCTGAAGCGCACGTCCGGCCAGCGCGCGCGGAAGCGCGCAAGCGTGTCCGGCAGATACGAAGCGATGAAGTCGCTCGGCGTGCCGATGCGGATCAGCAGTTCCGACTTGCTCTCGTTACCGCGCGAGCCCAGCGCCATGATCTGATCGTTGATCGAGAGCAGACGGCGCGCTTGCGAGACGACCGACTGGCCGTGCGGCGTCAGGCTGACGCCTTGCACGCCGCGATCGAACAGATCCGCGCCCAGCAGAAACTGGAGTCGTTTGATTTGCGCGCTAACAGCCGGCTGAGTGACGCCGAGGAAAGCCGCGGCTTTGGTGTAGCTGCGCAAGTCGACGACGGCGACGAGTGTGCGCAGCAGATCGGTCGGGATGTTCGTCATGCGATACCCGTCCTCTTGATCCGAGCCTAATTCGAGTAACGTTCCGGAACGATGTCTTCCCATCCTGTAACTAATGTAACAGGTATTCCAGCACGATCAATTTTGCCGAGCCCCAAATCGTTGGGACTACAACTAATTGCCAATGCGCACGCAACGCGCGAGACAAAGTGTTCAGGTAGTAAGCGGATGGTACTATTTTATCCGCTCGAGAATGCTCACATAGTTCGCCACTGCGGCGCCGCCCATGTTGAAGATGCCGGCGAGTTGCGCATCCTTCACCTGTAAATCACCCGCGCTTTGCATTAGTTGCATTGCAGCAAGAGCGTGCATGGACACGCCCGTGGCGCCGATCGGATGACCTTTTGCTTTCAAGCCGCCAGAAGGATTAACCGGCAGTTTGCCGTCCTTCTGAGTCCAGCCTTCCTTGATGGCAATCGCGCCTTGCCCTTCGGGCGTCAGGCCCATCGCTTCGTATTCGATGAGTTCAGCAATCGTGAAGCAATCGTGTGTTTCGACGAGCGACAAATCGTTAAGCGAAAGACCCGACCTCGCCAGCGCGCGCTGCCACGCGAGCGCACAGCCTTCGAATTTCAGAATGTCGCGCTTCGACATGGGCAGGAAGTCCTGCACGTGCTCGGTCGCGCGGAAGGCAACCGCCTTCTTCATGCTGAGCGCCGTTTCGATGTCGGCAAGCACAACCGCCGCGGCGCCGTCCGACACCAGCGAGCAGTCGGTGCGCTTGAGCGGACCCGCGACAAAAGGATTCTTCTCGCTTTCGGTTCGGCAGAATTCGTATCCTAAATCCTTGCGCATTTGAGCATAGGGATTCCCTACGCCGTTCTTGTGATTCTTCGCGGCGATCATCGCGAGCGCATCGGACTGGTCGCCGTATTTCTGGAAATAGAGTCCGGCGATCTTGCCGAAGACCCCGGCGAAGCCGCCTTCGATATCGGCTTCTTCGCGCACATACGAAGCCTTCAGGAGGTTGCGACCGATCTCAGGTCCCGGCGTCGCGGTCATCTGCTCGACGCCGACCGCCAGCACGATGCGCGCGGCGCCCGCGTCGATCGCCTTGATCCCTTGATGGACCGCCGCCGAACCGGTCGCGCACGCATTCTCGACACGCAGCGCGCGCTTGAAGCGCAGATCGGGCGAGGCCTGCAGCACCAGCGAAGCGGTAAAATCCTGGGGCGAAAATCCTGCATTGAAGTGGCCGAGGATGATCTCGTCCACGTCCTTGGCGGCAATGCCGGCATCGGCCAGCGCTCGCTCCGTGACGTTAACGATGAGGCTCTCGACGCTTTCGCCAGTCAGTTTACCAAACGGAGAATGGGCCCAGCCCACGATCGCGGCCGTCATGGATGTCTCCTCTGCCGAATTTTGGTCGTATTGGTCGGCGATTGAGCGCCGGTCACCGTAAAATCACGGGTGACAGGGCCGACTTTGCCTCTTATTTGAAGCTTAGATAACCTAGCAGCATTAGCTTTGGAACTCCCCCCACGTGCGGGCATGGGAGCCCACCGGAATCGCGAACGATGAGCTTTGGTTCAAGCCCCCGCCTTCGCGCCCTGCTCCTGGCCGCAGCCGCCGGCGCTTTCTTCACCGCCGCTGCCGCCTCCCCCGCCCACGCCGAAGCCCAACTCCTGATCGAAGCTTCAACCGGCAAGGTGCTGCACGCGGAGAACGCGACCTATCCCTGGTACCCGGCATCCGTCACCAAGCTGATGACCGCCTACACGGTGCTGCGGGAGATCAAAGAAGGCCGCGTTACGTTCAACACCCTGTTGACGGTGACGCGCGACGCCGCCGCGCAACAGCCGACCAAGATGGGGTTCAAGGTCGGCACCACCGTCACGGTCGATAACGCGCTCAAGATGCTGATGGTGAAGTCGGCCAACGACATCGCCGTGGCGATCGCCGAAGGCGTCGGCGGTTCGCTCGAAGGCTTCGCCGACAAGATGAACGCCAATGCGCGGCGGCTCGGCATGACGCAGTCGCACTTCGTCAATCCGAACGGCCTGCCGGCGGAGAACCACGTCTCCTCCGCCCGCGACCTCGGCATTCTCGCGCGCGCGCTGATCCTCGAGTTCCCGCAGTACGATTTCTACTGGCACATCTCCTCGATCCGTTACGGCAACCGGGTGATGCGCAACTACAACTCGCTGATCGACCGCTATCCCGGCGCCGACGGCATGAAGACCGGCTTCATCTGCGCGTCCGGCTATAATCTGGTCGCGTCGGCGACGCGCAACGGCCGCCGTCTCATCGCCGTCGTTCTCGGCGCGTGGTCGGGCGCGGTGCGCGCGCAGAAGGCGGCGCAGTTGCTCGAGCGCGGCTTCAACAGCGGCAACCTCACATGGCTGACGCCGTCGCTCGGGACGGTCGACGCGCTGGCGCCGATCGACGCGCAGCCGGCCAATCTGCGCGATGAGATGTGCGGCGGTCACCGCCGCAAGCCGCCGTCCGAAGAGAACGAAGAAGAGGCGCCGGAAGAGGCAGCCGCCGCGGCCAATGGCGGCGAGGCCGGCGGCAATGGCCAGGCCTTCATGCTGTCGGCGCTCAAGCCCGCCGGCAAATTCGTGCTCGGCCCGCCGGTCGAGACATCGGCGCCGATCCCGGTGTTCACCGGCCCGGCCGACCATCCGGATACGGTGCCGCAGGTCGCGTCCGGCGGCGGCAAGAAGAAAAAGAAGGTCGCGGCCAAAACCGAGGGCAAGCCCGACGCAAAGGCCGAGCACAAGCCGGCGCAAGCGGGCAATGACAAGGCCAAGGCCGCGCCGAAGCCCGCGCCGAAGGCCACCGCCAAGAAGCCGGCCGCGGCGGCGCCAGGCGCCAAGACCGCCAAGCCGAAGGTCTCTTCGGCGAACCAATGAGCACGACCGACAGCAATGCCGACCGGCGCCAGCCGCCGGTGCCCCTTCCGCTCACCGTGCTGACCGGGTTTCTCGGCGCCGGCAAGACGACGCTGCTCAACCGGCTGCTCAAGGACCCCGCGCTCGCGGACACCGCCGTCATCATCAATGAATTCGGCGAAGTCTCGCTCGACCATCTGCTCGTCGAGTATGTCGGCGACAACATGGTGCTGCTGCAGTCCGGCTGCTTGTGCTGCACGCTGCGCGGCGACCTGGTCGACGGGCTCGAGAAGCTGCTGCGCGATCTCGATAACCGGCGGCTGACATTCAAGCGCGTGCTGCTGGAGACGACCGGCCTTGCCGATCCCGCTCCCGTGCTGCACACCGCGATGGCGCACCCTTATCTGATGCTGCGCTTCCGGCTCGACGGCGTCGTCACCGTCGTCGATGCCGTGAACGGCGAGGCGACGCTCGATGCGCATCAGGAAGCGGTCAAGCAGGCGGCGATGGCCGACCGAATCGTGCTGACCAAGACCGATTTGGCGAGCGCCGCGCAGCAGGACGGCATTCGCACCCGCCTGCACGATCTCAATCCGGCCGCGCCGATCCTCGACGCCGCCAAGGGCGAGGCGACGGCCAACCGCATTCTCAACAGCGGGCTCTACGATCCCGACCGCAAGATCCCGGACGTGAAGCGCTGGCTGGCGGAAGAGGCTTACGCCGACGCCCATGACCACGGCCACGCGCACGACCATGGCCACAGCCACAGCCATCATGAGCATCACGACCACGGCCCTCTCGACCGCAACCGGCACGACGACCACATCCGCTCCTTCGTGGTCGCAACCGATAAGCCCATCCCGGCCGGAACCTTGGAGATGTTCCTGGAGCTGCTACGCGCCAACCACGGCACGCAGCTCCTGCGCCTGAAGGGCATCGTGAAGCTCGCCGAGATGCCGGATACGCCGGTGGTCGTGCACGGCGTCCAGCACGTGTTCCACCCGCCGGCGCGGCTCGAGCGCTGGCCGGACGACGACCACCGCAGCCGCCTCGTCTTCATCACCCGCGACCTGCCCGAGCGCACCGTGCGCGAATTGTTCGATGCCTTCATGGGCGTGCCCGGCGTCGACCGCCCGGACCGCGACGCATTGACCGATAATCCGCTGGTCCCCTTCGGCGGACGCTGAGCGGCCTTGCGCCGCAGGCTGACTCGCCTGATGCTGGCATAAAACACCGCCGGTCACTCAACCTTAATGGCCGGGGGCTAGGGGATACGCCATGGAACGGATCTGGCTGCGACATTACCCGCCGGGCGTGCCGGCGGACATCGAACCATCCCGCTTTCCCACCCTCGTGGCGATGTTCGAGGAGAGCTTCCGGGCGAACCGCGATCGCACGGCCCTGATTTGCATGGGCAAGGCGATCACCTACGCCGAGCTCGACTTCGCCTCTCAGGCATTCGGCGCCTGGCTGCAGAGCCTCGGCCTGCCGCGCGGCAGCCGCATCGCCCTGATGATGCCAAACGTGCTGCAATATCCGGTGGCGATCGTCGCCGCGCTGCGCGCCGGCTACACCGTGGTGAACGTCAACCCGCTCTACAAGCCTCGCGAACTCGAGCTGCAGCTCAGCGACAGCGGCGCCGAGGCCATCGTCGTGCTGGAGAACTTCGCCGCGGTCCTGCAGGAAGCGCTCCCGAAGACGAGCATCCGGCACGTC
>Ga0180221_1002733_pt1 | contig 10018 bp, 7 predicted proteins | sample eDN5th37CKraftMG_FD_151339 | JGI IMG/M metagenome (GOLD analysis project Ga0180221, IMG submission 151339) | Enriched Miracle-Growth compost microbial communities from Emeryville, California, USA - eDNA 5th pass 37_C Kraft MG (version 2) (version 2) ...
GAGCTGCACGGTGGCGAACTCGACCATCTTGTTGTTGCCGCCGGCCACCGCACCGCGTGTCGCCCGGCCGCCGACCTGTTCGATGAAGCAGGCCAGCGCGCCGCGCGCCATGCCAAGCACGGGCGCGAGCAGACATTGCGGCACGACAGCAAGCATCGGCTGCCGGTAGAGCGGATTCGGATTGATCTTGCTGCCGGGACCCTGCCCCGTCAGCAGATCGGCAAACAGAGCGGTGCGATAGGCCGGGACGAATACATCGTCCACCACGATGGTCTTGCTGCCGGTGCCGGCGAGGCCCATGGCGAACCAGTCGTCGTCGATCGTGAATTCGCTGCGCGGCACCAGGAGGAAGCCGGGCTTGACGCCGCCCTCGACGGGCAGCAAACCGCCGATCATGCCCCATTGCACGTTGTCGACGCCGCTCGCGAAGCTCCAACGGCCGCTCAGCCGATAGCCGCCCGGGACCGCCACCGCGCGCCCGCTCGGCGCATAAGACGCCGCCGCGATCGCATCCTGGTTATCGTCCCAGACCTCGCGCTGCGCCTCCATGGGGAAACACGCGATCAGCCACTGATGCACGGCGCCGAGGCTGTAAACCCAGCCGGTCGAGCCGTCGCCGCTGGCGATGGTCGCCACCGCCTCGACGAACACGTCGTAACCGAGCTCGTAGCCGCCGAAAGCGCGCGGCTGCATGATCTTGAAGAGTTCCGCCTCGCGCATCCGGGCGACCAGTTCCGCGGACACCTTGCGGTTCTTCTCGGTCTCCTGCGCGGAAGCGCGCGCCAGAACGGCGATTTCCTCCGCCCTCCGCAGCAGCTCGGCAACCTCGGGCCGCGACCGGCCTTCTTTGAGTACAGCTAGCGCCATCGGACAGTCCTCGTCGCAAAGACGACTTCGATGCCGGGACGATAACGCGGCCGCAAAACGCAGGCAAGAAACAATTTGCATTTGCAAGTATTATTCGCCTGCACGCTGCGCCGCAGCATCAACAGTCGCCAATGAAACGATTATGCGCGACACTTGCGCGCACCGCCCGGCTCTTTTATTATCATTTGCAAATATCAGGGAGACGAGCATGGCTGAAGCACCGCAAGCCGCCGACGCTTTCCGGCTCGCCATGCGCCGCTTCGCTTCGACCGTATCGGTCGTCTCGGCGCTGAAGGACGGCGGCCGTCACGCGATGACCGCGACGGCCGTGACGTCCCTCAGCATGGCGCCGCCGTCGCTTCTCGTCTGCGTCTACCGGGAATCGCGCTTCCACAAGATCCTGCAGGAACAGGACCTGTTCTGCGTCAACGTCCTCTACAGCGATCAGGCCGAGGCATCGCAGGTCTTTTCCAAGCCGGCGACGGCGGAGGAGCAGGACCGCTTCAACTGGAGCCATTCCGACGGCTTTTGCTATCTGGCCGACGCGCAGGCCAACCTGTTCTGCGAGAACACCCGGCAGGTCGCCTTCGGCTCGCACACGATCTTCATCGGCACGGTGCGCGACGTCATCGTCCGCGAAAGCGTCGCGCCGTTGATCTTCCAGAACGGTCAATATGGCGCGCATGCGCCGCTCGCCACGCCAAGCACAACTTAGTGGCGGGATGAATCGGCTTGCACCAGCCGACCGCGTGCTTTAGTTGGGTCTGCTCGTACTTTTGCGAATGAGCCTATGTCGCGACGGCTGGTCCTCCAAGACTTCCTCCCTTATCTGCTCAACCGGGCCGGTATGAAGATCGGCTTGGTGTTTTCGCGCGACGTCGAGCCCTATGGCGTCACATTGCCGATGTGGCGAGTGCTCATCGAGCTCTGGCACAAAGGCGATCACCGCCTGGGCGAGCTCGCCGAACGCACCACCATCGACCTTTCGACGCTGTCGCGGTTGATCGTCTCGATGCAGCGCAAGCGCCTCGTGGTGCGCCGCAGATCCGGGCTCGACCGTAGGGCTTTGAGCCTTGCGCTCACCGAGAAGGGGCTCGAGCTGGTCGAGCAGGTCGCGCCTTATGCGCTGCATTACGAGCAGGTGGCGATCCAGGGCATGAGCAAAGCCGAAATCGCGCAGCTCAAGCAGTCGCTGCGCAAGGTGTATGAGAACCTCGAAGCGGCAAGCCGCCAGAAGTCGACGGCGCCCCCGGCCAAGACCGGGGCGCGCCGCGGCCGCCGCGCCAAGAGCGTCACGCCCGATCAAGATCCAACTTGAACAGATCGATCGCGTTGGTGCGGCCGATCTTGATCCGGTCGGCTTCGCTGATGCTCGTCGTGTCGAACCAATCCGAGGCGTGATCGACGTTCTCGAAAGGCCAGTCGGTTGAGAACAGGATGCGGTCCGCGCCGATCTCCAGGATCGCGTCGATCAAGGTCTGCGTGCGGAAATTGCCCGACGTCGTCAGATAGAAGTTCGCCTGGAAGTATTCGGCGAGCTTCTTCTTGGCCGGATAGCTGGGCCGCGCCTTCGCCCAGCCATTGCGGTTGTCGACACGCCACATGTTGTAGGGCAGCCCCTCCCCGAGATGGCCGAGAATGATCTTGAGCTTGGGATGCTGATCGAAGAGCCCCGACGCCATCATGCGCAGCGCATGGACGGCGGTCTCCTGCGCGAAGGCCCAGGTCGGCCCGAGCAGCCACGGGTGGCCGTCATAGATCTGCGCCATGCTGGGCAGCGGATTGCGCGGGTGCAGATAGAACGGCATGTCGAGCTTCTCGACCTCCGCCCAGAACGGCCAGTATTGCGGCAGATCGTAATAGACGGCGCTGATTTCCTGGTGCACCTGCGAGAAGCCGTTCACCAAAGCGCCCTTGAAGCCGAGGTCGCGCACGCAGCGCTGCAGCTCGCGCGCCGCGAGATCGGGATCCTGCATCGGCAGCGCCGCAAGGCCCTGGAAGCGGTCGGGACGCTTGGCCACCTGCTCGGCGAGATAGTCGTTGGCGCGGCGGGAAATCTCGTCGGCCTTCTTCGGGTCGGGAATGGCCTGCACCGTCGGCGCGTTGAGCGACAGGAGCATCATCTCCATGCCGTGCGCGTCCATTTCGCGCAGCCGCGCGTCGTGGATATCGAGCAGCCGGCTGCTCAGCTCCTTCCAGTAGATTTCAGGCAGGAAGCCGGCCGAGTCCGACAGCGTCTCCTCGATGGCAAAATGCTCCTCCAGCCCGATCTTGCCCTTCATCGCAAACCTCCCTTGTGCTTTTTTGAGCGCGCCGCATGGCACGCCGGGTCTTGCCAGAACGGCTATCGCGTTTTATTTTCATTTGCAAATATATTCGCTCGCGACAAAGACGAGCAGCGGGAGGAACGCGATGGAAGCATTCGTCTATAACGGGCTGCCGACCCGCGTGATCTTCGGCAGCGGCACGTCGCAGCGCCTGCGCGCGGAGATCGAACGCACGCCGTGCCGCCGCGCTTTCGTCATCGGCACGCGCGAGCAGTCCGCGAGCGTCGAGGCTGTCGCCGCCTCGCTCGGCGCGCTGGCGGCGGGCACATTCGCGGGCGCGGCAATGCACACCCCGACCGACGTGACGCAAGAGGCGCTCGCGCGCTTCAACGCGTGCGGCGCCGATTGCACCGTCGCTGTCGGCGGCGGTTCGGCCACGGGCCTCGGCAAGGCGATCGCCTTGCGTACGGATGCGATGCAGTTCGTGCTGCCGACGACCTATGCCGGCTCGGAGATGACGCCGATTTTGGGCGAGACCGAGAACGGCCTGAAGACCACGCAGAAGACGCCGAAGGTGCAGCCCGAAGTCGCGATCTACGACGTCGACCTCACTCTGACCCTGCCCGCGAAAATGTCGGCGACGTCGGGCATGAACGCCATCGCTCACGCGGTCGAAGCGCTCTATGCCGAAGACAGCAACCCCATCATCTCCGTGATGGCCGAACGGGCGATCGGCGCGCTCGGTCACGCTTTGCCCCAAATCGTCGTGGACCCGCAGAACAAAGCGGCGCGGTCGGACGCGCTCTACGGCGCCTGGCTGTGCGGCATGTGCCTCGGCTCAGTCGGCATGGCGCTGCATCACAAGCTGTGCCACGTGCTCGGCGGCTCGTTCGACCTGCCGCACGCCGAGACGCACACGGTCGTTTTGTCCCACGCTTTTGCCTATAATGCCGCCGCCGCGCCGGCCGCCGAACAGACGCTGCGCCGCGCGCTCGGCGGCAACGACGGCGCGCGCGCTTTGTTCGATCTGGCGGTCGCGCTGAAGGCACCGACCAGCCTGCGCGCGCTGGGTATGCCGGAAAGCGGCATCGATCGTGCGGCCGATCTGGCGGTCAAGAACCCGTATTGGAACCCGCAGCCGCTCGAGCGCCAAGCCATTCGCGAACTCATTGCCCGCGCCTGGGCGGGCGAACCGCCGCCACCGCTCGCGAGCGCCTGAAGCCGACGAATTTGGGAGGAACACCATGCGCAATTTCAACGAGAATACGATCACCGACGCGGTGCTCGATCGCATCAAGAACACATCCGACCCGCGCCTGAAGGAAATCTTCACGTCGTTGGTGCGCCACCTGCACGACTTCGTGCGCGATGTGCGCGTCACCGATGCGGAGTGGGCCGCGGCAATCGATTTCCTCACGCGCACCGGCCAGAAGTGCGACGGCAACCGGCAGGAGTTCGTGCTGCTGTCGGATACGCTCGGCGTGTCGATGCTGGTCGATGCCATCAACCACGGCCGCCTGGGCAGCACGGAGACGACGGTGCTCGGACCGTTCTACGTGCCCAACCCGCCGGAGTATCCGCTCGGCGCCGATATCCACGGCGGCATGAAAGGCGATCCGCTCTACGTGACGGGCCGCGTGACGTCGCTCGACGGCAAACCGCTCGCCAATGCGATCGTCGACGTCTGGCACTCGGACGACGATGGCTATTACGACGTCCAGCAGCTCGAGAAAGTCGGCGGCCTGTCGGGCCGCGCCCGCTTCCGCACGGACGACACCGGGGCCTTCCATTTCTGGACCATCAAGCCTGCCGCCTATCCGATCCCGTACGACGGCCCGGTCGGCGAGATGCTCACGGTGCAGGCGCGCCATCCCTGGCGTCCCGCCCATGTGCATTTCATGATCGATGCGCCGGGCTACGAGAAGATCGCCACCCACGTGTTCGTCGACGGCGACCAGTATCTCGACAGCGATGCCGTGTTCGGGGTGAAGGATTCGCTGATCGGCAAGTTCGTCAGCCACCCGCCCGGCATCGCGCCCGACGGCAAATCCATGGCGGGCGAATATCATACGCTCAGCTACGATTTCGCGCTCGCCCCCAAGGCCTAGACCGACGAGAGAGGGCGGCCGGCGCGGTCGCCCTCTCTTGCGCCCGACTGTCGTCGCCTAGCGCGCCCCTGGCAGGTCTACGTCCAGGGTGCAGACGAGCCCGGTCTTTTCGAACACGCGCGTCACCGTCGCGCCGGGGATGGCCTGGTCCAACAGCGCGCTGCCCGCGCCCGCCCTCGCCACGTCGCCCGGTGCGGGCCCGTCGGACTCGCGCCACACCAGCGACAGTCGGCTCCCGCCGTCCCGCGGGACGAGCGACCAACTGACCTCGACGCGGCCGTGGGCGGCCGACAGCGCGCCATATTTGGCGGCGTTCACGGCCAGCTCGTACAGGACCAGGCTGAACGGCGTCGCCAAGGACGGCGGCAGAAGCACCGGCACGCCACGCACGCTCACGCGGCTATGCGATTTGGAGACGTAGGGCTCGAGCTGCTTGCGCGTCAGCGCTTCGAGATCGGCCCCCTCCCAATCGTTCTGCACCAGCAGGTCGTGGGCGTTCGAAAGGGCGGCCAGGCCGCCGCGGAACGCGGCGAGGAATGCCTCGGTCGTTTCCGCTTCGCGCGAGGCCTGATTGGCGACCGCGCCGACGACCGTGAGGATGTTCTTGACCCGGTGCTTGAGCTCGTTGAGCAGCAGCTCCTGGCGGCGCTCCCAATTCTTGCGCTCGCTCACGTCGCGGGTGCTCTCGAGCACGAAGCGACGCCCGTCCATGACCTCGAGCTGGGCGATGGTTTCCACCGTGATCTGCCGGCCGCTCTTGGCGGTGTGCAGGAGTTCGCCCGACCAGTTGCCATCGCGGAGCAAACGCGCACGAAGCTCTTCGAAGGCTCCGCCGGGCACCACGGTCTTCAGCAAATGCTCCTTGCGTTTGCCGATCGCCTCGGCACGGCCGTAGCCGTAAAGCACCTCGCAGCCTTTGTTCCAGTCGAGAATGCCGTCGTCGAAGTCCCACACGAAAATCGGATCGCGCGAGAGATCGACGAGCTGCTTCTGCTGCCGCAGATGCTGCTCGCTTTCACGCAGCGCTTCTTCGACGTTGCGGCGCTCCGTGATGTCGACGAAGGTCATCACGACGCCGTCGACCTTGTCGTCGACGGTTCGATAGGGTCGGATGCGCACGTCGTACCACTGCCCGGCGCGGCTGCGGACCTCCCGCCGCACCGGCGCCAGGTCGGACAGGACCGCCTGCGCGTCCTTGATCAAGTCGTCATAGTCGAGCTGATGCGCGAAGTCCGTGATCGGCCGTCCCTCATCGGCGGGCTTGATGGCGAACAGATCCGTGACGCGCTCGGTAAACCGCTTGATGCACAGCGTGGTGTCGAGGAAAAGCGTCCCGAAATCGGTCGCCGCCATCAGGTTCTGCAGGTCGCTGTGGGCGCGTGAAATGGCTTCGAGCTTCAGCTTGAGTTCGCTGTTGACCGTCTGCAGTTCCTCATTGATGGACTGCAGCTCTTCCTTGCTCGTCTCCAGCTCTTCGGAAGTCGAGCGGTACTCCTCGTTGATCGATTGCAGCTCTTCGTTCGCGGCGCGAAGCTCCTCGTTCGCCGCATCGGATTCCTCGCGGACGGTGCGCAACCGCACCTGCGTCAGCTCCAGCTCTTGCGTCAGGCGCCGAACGGTTTCGTTGGTAGCATCCGGAGCCGCGACCGCTTCCTCGACATCGTCGCCTTCCACGAAGATGATGATCGCCGCGCCCGCCTCATCGCCCTCCTCGGCCTGCTTGACCTGCAGCACCACGCGCTTGGTGCTGCCGTCGACGCGAACGTGGACGGGCAGGCTGAGCGTCGAGACGCGCTGCTCGAACAGCCGGTTCAACGCCGAGCGCAATTCGAAACGCAGTTCGGGGCGAACCAGATCGACCACGTCGCCGCTCAGCGGCCCGCCGGACGGCAGGAGATAGCGGCCGGCGTGATCCGACAGATGGATCACGCGATGGTTCTCATCGACGAGAATGCTCGGCGGCGCCACGCGCTCGATGGCGCGGCGGTGCATGGCGGCGTCGCTCAGCGCCACCGACGGCGTCACGCCGCGCGTGAGTTGGCCGAGCTGCTCCCTGACGCGCACTGGGCCCAGAAGGCGCGGCAAAAGCCGCGGCCTTTCGCCGACATGCGCCGTCGACTGATAGAGACGGGCGGCCCGATCCAGCGGGCGGAATAGCCCCGCCGGATTTTCCGCCATCTCGGACGAGCCGAGGTAGAGAAAGCCGCCGGGATTGAGCGCGTAGTGGAACGTCCCGCAGACCTGCTCCTGCAGCTCGCGGTCGAGGTAGATCATCACATTGCGGCAGGAGATCAGATCGACGCGCGAGAACGGCGGGTCTTTCAGAAGGTCATGTACCGCGAACAACACCACGTCGCGCAATTCCTGGCGCACGCGATAGCCGTCCCCCTCCTTGATGAAGAAACGGCGCAGCCGCTCTTCACTGACGTCCGTCTCGATCGATGAGGGATAGCGTCCCTCACGGGCCGCCGTCAGCGCACGCGCATCGAGATCCGACCCGAACACCTGGATCGGCGGGCGCGAATCATGTCGGCCCGCCTCCTCCAGCAGCAGTATGGCGATGCTGTAGGCCTCTTCGCCGGTCGCACAGCCGGCGACCCAGACGCGGATCGGCTCTTCGCTCTTGCCGTCGAACAACTGCGGCACGACCAGTTTTCTCAGCGCCTCGAAGGCGTCGCGGTCGCGGAAGAAGGTCGTCACCGAGATCAGCAGGTCGGCGAGCAGCGCGCCGGGCTCGTCCGCGTTTTCACGCATGTAGTCGTAATACGTCTTCAGGTCGTCGCTCCGCGTCACCTGCATGCGGCGCACGATGCGGCGCAGGACGGTCGAGCGCTTGTACTTGGAGAAGTCATGGCCCGTGCGGATGCGAAGGTGCGCCATGATCCGGCGCACGAGTTCCTCATCGACCTTCGGCCCCTCGGCGAAGGGCTCGCTCTGCTTCAATTTGATCAGGTCGGCGAGACGCAGGCTGAGCTCGCGCACCGGCAGGACGAAGTCCACGATGCCGGTCGCCATCGCGCTGCGGGGCATTGTCGAGTAATCGGCCTCGGCGGGGTCCTGCACGAGGATGATGCCGCCGGCCTCCTTGATGGCGCGCACGCCGAGCGCGCCGTCCGCATTCGCGCCGCTGAGCACGACCGCGAAGCCGTCGCCGAGGCGCTCCGCGGCCGAGCGGAAGAAGCTGTCGATGGGCGAGCGCCTGCCGCGCGGCTCCTCGAACTCGGCCGGTTCGATTTCGTGGTCGACGATCCGCAGGCTGCGGTCGGGCGGGATGACGTAGACGTGGTTCGGCTCCAGCTTCATGCGCTGCTCCACCTGGAGCACGGGCATGGCGGTGCGGGCGGCTAAAAGGTCGGAAAGCTGGCTGCGCCGCTCGGGATCGAGGTGCACGACGACGACAAATGCCGCGCCCGTATCGGCAGGAATGGCGGCGAAGAACGCCTGCAGGGCACGCAGACCGCCCGCGGAAGCGCCCATAGCGACAAGGACGGGACGATTATCCTCACTCCGCGGCTGCTCCAAAGCGCGACCGTCACTCTCCGCCATACGTCGTCGTTCCGAAAAAGCGCCCCGATATCAGAACCATAGCCTCGCCCCCGGAAGCTGACAAATTTTTCTTGCTCGGCTCTCTTGGAACTCGAACCGACGCTGCACTCGACGATTTAACTCGCGAGACAGTGCGGAGACGGCTGATGGGCAACCGGAATATTCTTGCGATCGGCACCTCCGCCGGCGGGGTCGAGGCGCTCCAGTTTCTGGCATCGCGATTCGATGCGGATTTGCCTGCGGCGGTCCTCGTGACCATTCACTTGCCGAGTGGCGGGGGCTCCACGCTCGACAAATTGCTGAGCCACAGGGGCGCGCTCCCAGCCAAATTCGCCGAAGACGGCGAGAGCCTGCGCCACGGCGTTATCTATCTCGCGCCGCCCGACCGGCATTTGCTGATCGCGGACGGGCACGTTCGGCTCGGCCACGGCCCGCGCGAGAACAATTCGCGCCCGGCCGTCGATCCGATGCTGCGCTCGGCGGCGCTCTATGGCGCGGACCGAACCATCGGCGTGGTCATGACCGGCACGTTGGGCGATGGCGCCTCGGGTCTGTGCTCGCTCGCCGAGTGCGGCGGCTTGATCGTGGTGCAAGACCCCAGCGACGCCGCCTTCGCGGAGATGCCGCGGAATGCGCTCCAGCGCGTGAGCCCGGACCACATCGTGCCGCTCGCGCAGATGCCCGAGTTGTTGACCCAGTTGGTGCGCCAGCCGGCGGGCGAAGCCAGGATCCCCCCAAACCTTTTGAAGTACGAAGTCGAAGTCGCTTTAACGGGACACGCCGGCATCATGGAAATCGACCGCTTTGCACGACGATCGCCGCTCACTTGCCCGGACTGCCACGGTACCATGTGGGAAATCGACGAAGGCGATCTTTTGCGCTATCGTTGTCATATCGGTCATGCCTATACCGTCGACTTGATGAGCATTGCGCTCGACGAAAGCCTCCGTCGTGCGCTGGCGACGGCGCTCCGGACGCTGGAAGAGCGGGTCGCGCTCGCCCGCAAGCTGGAGGCGGATGCGCGGCAGAGACAGAAGATGTCGGTTGCCGCCGACTGGGAACGGCGCGGCAAGGAATATCAGAAAGAAGTCGGCGCTGTTCGCGCGGCCATCCTCCGGATCGACTCCCTGGAGGTCTCGCAACGCACTAAGCGCGCCGGCTGATACTTGCGACGAATGTTTAGAACACGATGCAGCTTGATGTGATGATGGGCCGACCATGCCTCAGTAT
>Ga0180221_1002734_pt1 | contig 10018 bp, 10 predicted proteins | sample eDN5th37CKraftMG_FD_151339 | JGI IMG/M metagenome (GOLD analysis project Ga0180221, IMG submission 151339) | Enriched Miracle-Growth compost microbial communities from Emeryville, California, USA - eDNA 5th pass 37_C Kraft MG (version 2) (version 2) ...
GCGCGGTGGCGCTGATCGCGGACAAGGTGGATTGCGCGGTGCTCAACGCCGGCGACGGGTGGCACCAGCATCCTACGCAGGCGCTGCTCGACGCGCTGACCATCCGGCGGCGCAAGGGCGGCTTTGAAGGGCTGATCGTGGCGATTTGCGGCGACATTCTCCATAGCCGGGTGGCGCGGTCGAATATGTTGAGCCTTGCCGCGCTGGGGGCGCAGGTGCGCGCGGTCGCGCCGCCGACCTTGATGCCGTCGGAGGTGGAGATGCTGGGCGCGACGCCCTACACCCGCATGGACGAAGGGCTGGACGGCGCGGACGTGGTGATGATGCTGCGACTTCAGAACGAGCGGATGGACGGGGCCTTCATCCCCTCCCCGCGCGAATATCATATGCTCTACGGACTGACGCCGGAGCGGCTGGCGATAGCGAAGCCCGACGCGCTGGTGATGCATCCGGGACCGATGAACCGGGGCGTCGAGATTTCAAGCAATGTGGCGGACGATCCCGACCGTTCGGCGATCACCGAGCAGGTGGAAATGGGCGTGGCGGTGCGGATGGCGTGCCTGGACGTGCTGACACGCCGGGCGCGGGGCGTGGAGGGATGGTCTTGAACATCCCGGCCAACAACAGGGACTCGATGGGCGTGAGCACGCTCGCCATCGTCAACGGGATGCTGGCCGATCCGGCGGGCGCGGCACTCACCGCCGGGACGATCCTGATCGAAGGCGACCGGATCGTCGCGGCGGGCGATGTCGCGGTGCCGCAGGGCGCGGAGACGGTCGATGCCGGGGGACAGGTTGTCGCGCCGGGGCTTGTCGATCTGGGCGTCTTTGCCACGGACAAGCCTGCCTTTCATTTCGGGGGAATCACGCGGGCGGCCTTGATGCCGGACCAGTCCTCTCCGCTGGACGATGTGGGCCTGATCCGGCAGGCGGCGCGGGCGGGGAAGCCCGATTTCTGGGTGCATCCCATCGCGGCGGCGACGCGGGGCCTGAAAGGCGCGGAACTGGCCGAGATCGGCATGATGCAGGCGGCAGGCGCGAAGGCCGTGGGCACGGGGCGGCAGTGGATCGCGGATTCGGGCGTGATGCTGCGGGTCTTGTCCTATGCTTCCGGGCTGGGACTGACGGTCATCACCCATGCCGAGGATAGCGGCCTCGCGGGCAAGGCGGTGGCGACCAGCGGGGAGACGGCAACGCGGCTGGGGCTGTCTCATGCCCCGGCCTGCGCGGAGGCGATGGCGATAGCGCGCGACATCATGCTCGCACGAGAGACAGGCGCGGCCGTGCATTTCCGGCTGGTGACGACAAGGACGGGCTTCGACCTGATCCGCGCGGCGAAGGCCGAAGGGCTGAAGATCACATGCGGGATCAGCCCGGCCTATCTGTTTCTCAACGATCAGGCGGTGACAGATTTCCGCACCTTTGCGCGGTTGTCGCCGCCGCTGCGGCCGGAGGAGGATCGCAAGGCCGCGCTGGAGGCTGTGCGCGACGGGACGGTGGATGTCATCACCTCCAGCCACGATCCGCGGGGGCCGGAGGATAAGCGGCTACCCTTCGCGGATGCCGCGCCGGGCATGGCGGGAGCGGAGACGCTGCTGGCGCTCTCGCTCAATCTGGTGCGCGACGGGCTGGTGTCGATCAACCGGCTGATGACGCTGCTCAGCGCCAATCCGGCGCGGATTTTGGACGTGAATGCGGGGAGCTTCGGCGCAGGGAGCGCGGCGGACCTGATCTTCGTCGATCCCGATGCGCCCTGGATCGTGGATTCCGAAAAAATGGCCGCGCAGGCGGGCAATACGCCCTTCGACCGGGTGCCCGTGCAGGGGCGCGTGCGGCGGATCATGAAGGGCGGCGTGTTCTTTTAGGGAGGACATGGACCATCGAAATTCGGGAGCTTTCCATGTCGCTGACGAACCTCCTCGTTCCGACCTATGCACAGATGCTGCGGACGCTTTCGGCCTTGCTGGACAAGGCGCAGAAGCAATTGCCCGGACCGGAAGCGGAAGCGCTGCTGTCGGCACGGCTCGCTCCCGACATGTATCCGCTTTCATCGCAGGTCCGATTCGCCTGCCTCCAGGCGCAGGAAGCGATTTTCCGACTGAGGGGCGAGCCTTTGCCGGAACCCCTGGAGCAGCTTGCCGGGGAAGGACGGCTGGCGGGCGAGGAGCCCGGCTCGATCAGCGACGCGCAGGCCCGCATCGATGACGCGCTGTCGCGACTGGGCACACTCGAACCCGATGCGCTGGACGCCGGAGCGCAAAGGCAGATCGCGCTTGAGTTGCCGACCGGCATGATCTTCGACATGAATGGCGACCAATATGCGCGCGATTGGGCGCTGCCGCAGTTCTATTTTCACCTCGTCACCGCCTATGCCATTCTGCGAAGCCGGGGAATCGAACTGGGGAAGGCCGACTATGTGCCGCACATGTTCGCCTATGTTCGGCCCGGAACCGGCGCAAGTTGATGGAACCCCCTTTCCCCTCATGCGCTTGCCTATGGTAGAGCCGCACCAGACGGGGGAACCGATGAGAGAGACGGTCGCGCAGCAGGTTCATGTCGATGCGCCGTGGAAGATTCCACCGCGCGCCTGGTGGGAAATCCTCAAACGCGTCTATGTGGCGATTTCGGACAATCATCTGACTCTGCTGGCGGCGGGGGTGGCCTATTATGCGTTCCTCAGCCTCGCGCCGCTGCTGGCGGCTGTCGTCATGACCTATGGCCTGTTCGGCGACCCGCAACTGGTGAGCCGCCACATGCAGGCGATCATCACCGTGGTTCCGGCCGACGCCGCATCGCTCATCAACGATCAGTTGCTGGGGGTGGTGACGACCGCGAAAGGCGTGGCGGGCGTGGGATTGGCGGTCGCGCTGGCGCTGGCGGTCTATGGCGCGACGCGGGCGGCTTCGGCGGTGATGGAGGCACTCAATGTCGTCTATGGGGAGAAGGAAGGGCGCGGCCTGTTCGCCTTTTACCGGGTGTCGATGGGGATCACCTTTTCCGCCGTGCTGATCGTGGTCGCGGGGGTGTTCACAGCGACGGTCATCGGCCTGCTCCAAAAGCTGTTGACGGGTTGGGGACCGGGCGTGCTGTTCGCGATCAAGGCCGCGACATGGCTGAGCGCGGGGCTGCTCGCGAGCGCGATCTTCGGCCTTGTCTACCGCTTCGGACCGAACCGGCGGCGAGCGCAGTGGCAATGGCTGACAGTCGGGTCGGTGGCGGCGACGCTGTGCTGGCTGGGCGCAACGCTGGCGGTTTCGCTCTATGTCTCGCATTTCGGCAATTATAATGAAACCTACGGGTCACTGGGCGCGGTGGTGGTGTTGCAGCTCTGGCTGTTCGTCTCCGCCTTCGTCGTGCTGCTGGGCGCGCAGATCAATGCGGAAGCCGAGCGGCAGACCAGCGCGGACACGTCCGTCGCGCAGGCCTCGGCAGAGGCAGGGGCGACGGCGGCATAATCCCGCTTGCCCTGCCCGCCCCGCCACGCTAAAGCGCCCTCCTTCGCCAGTACAGGAGTGTAGCTCAGCTGGTAGAGCGTCGGTCTCCAAAACCGAATGCCGGGGGTTCGAGTCCCTCCACTCCTGCCACGCGAACCTCCGCTTTCTCTTGTTTTCATAGGGATTTGCGGATAGGAGCGCGGGCGAAGAATTGGGTCGCGGAGCGCGGCCGCACCCCCGGACGCCACATAGGGCGGGATCGGGAGGGCGGACTGTTGCTTCGCGAATTGGCGTTGTTACGAAGGTTTTGAGGCAAGCGATGGCGAAGGTTTCTCCGGGCGAATTCGTCAATCAGGTGAAGACCGAAGCGTCGAAGATCGTGTGGCCCACGGGCCGCGAAACGGTGATGACGGCGGTGATGGTGGTCATCATGACGACATTGCTGGGCCTCTTCTTCTTCGGCATCGACACCTTCTTCGGCGCGATCGTCCAGTGGCTGCTGGGCTTTGCGTCGGGTCAGGGCTGATATGTCGGCTTTTTTGGGAGTTTGAGACGGTAACATGGCGCGCTGGTACATCATCCACGCCTATTCGGGCTTCGAGAACAAGGTGAAGGAATCGATCCTTTCCGAAGCCGAGCGCATGGGCCTCTCCCAACTGGTCGAGCAGGTCGAGGTGCCGACCGAGACGATCACCGAAGTGAAGCGCGGCAAGAAGGTGCAGGTCGAGCGCAAGTTCATGCCCGGCTATGTCCTTGCCAAGCTGAGCCTGAACGACGACATCTACCACCTGATCCGCAACACGCCCAAGGTGACGGGTTTCCTGGGGTCGAGCGGCAAACCGCAGGCGATCAGCGAATCCGAAGCGGCCCGCTATTTCGGTGCGCAGCAGGAAGCCGCCGCCGCGCCCAAGCACCAGGTCAGCGTCGATTACGAGATCGGCGACAGCGTCAAGGTGCTGGACGGCCCCTTCGCCAGCTTCAACGGCACGGTCGAGGAACTGGATTTCGAAAAGAACCGGGTCAAGGTGTCGGTGTCGATCTTCGGCCGCGCCACGCCGGTCGAACTGGATTTCGAACAGGTCGAACTGTCGAAATAAGGATTTTCGGGCTTCGGCCCGGAAGTGTCGCGGGAGGATCGCTTCGGTGATCCGTCAAGACCGCTAAACTTGAACCGGAAGGCCGGATTTTCGTCCTTCCAGCAATAGAGTGAGTGACAATGGCCAAGAAGATTACGGGCTATATCAAGCTCCAGGTGCCCGCTGGAGCCGCCAATCCCTCGCCGCCGATCGGCCCTGCTTTGGGTCAGCGCGGCGTGAACATCATGGAATTTTGCAAGGCGTTCAACGCGCAGACGGAAAAGATGGAAAAGGGCACGCCGCTGCCGACCATCATCACCGTCTATGCGGACCGCAGCTTTTCCTTCACCACGAAGCAGCCGCCGGCCACCTACCTCATCAAGAAAGCCGTGAACCTCAAGTCCGGTTCGAAGGAACCCGGCAAGGTCGCCGCCGGAACGATCAAGCGCTCGCAGCTCGCCGAAATCGCGCAGGCCAAGATGGCCGATCTCAACGCGAACGACATCGACGCGGCGACGAAGATCATCGAAGGCTCCGCCCGCGCGATGGGCCTCGAAGTTGTGGAGGGCTGAGATCATGGCAAAGCTGACGAAGAAGGCGAAGGTCCTGGCCGCTGCCGTGGACAAGGAAAAGCTGCACGGCGTTGACGAAGCGCTGGGCCTCATCAAGACCCACGCGACCGCGAAATTCGACGAAAGCGTCGAGATCGCGATCAACCTGGGCGTCGATCCCCGTCACGCCGACCAGATGGTCCGCGGCGTCGTCACCCTGCCCGCAGGCACAGGCAAGACCGTGCGCGTCGCCGTGTTCGCCCGTGGCGACAAGGCCGAAGCCGCGACCGCCGCTGGCGCCGACATCGTGGGCGCGGAAGACCTGCTGGACAGCATCCAGGCGGGCAATATCGACTTCCAGCGCGTGATCGCGACCCCTGACATGATGGGTCTGGTCGGCCGTCTGGGCAAGGTCTTGGGTCCCAAGGGCCTGATGCCGAACCCGAAGCTGGGCACCGTCACGCCAAACGTCGCCGAAGCGGTCAAGGCCGCCAAGGGCGGTCAGATTGAGTTCCGCGTCGAAAAGGCCGGTATCATTCACGCGGGTCTCGGCAAGGCCAGCTTCAGCCAGGACGATCTTCGCAAGAATTTCGACGCCTTCGTCGATGCGATCGTCAAGGCGAAGCCCGCCGGCGCCAAGGGCAAATATGTCCGCAAGATCGCGCTCTCGTCCTCGATGGGTCCGGGCGTGAAGGTCGACGTGGCGGAAGTCGCCGCCGCCTGATCGGACGTTTTTAACGGATAGGGGAGCCTCCTTCCTCCGCGCGGGGAAGGAGGCTTTCTTCTTTTTCGGGAAGTCTGCTAAGGGGCTTTCCGATTTCGCCTTCCTTCGGGAAGGCGCCAGGATCGCCTCGCCGAAGCTGAGCGAGGCCAGAGGTCGTTCCACCTTCTGCAACTTCAAAAGAAAGAGCGGAGCCTTCACAGGTTCAGCCCGAACGGATGAGGGGGATGGGACGTTACCCGGATGGGACGCTGGGAACCTGGCCCGGCACAGATCAAGATACCGTCGGCAGAGGCGGGTCGCTTATTCCGACGGAAAAACAGAACATGACTTTTGAACATCTCCCTCCCCTCCTCGCCGACGCGCTCGGCAAGAAGGGCTATGAAAGCCTAACCCCGGTGCAGGCGCAAGTGACGCAGGCCGAGGCGGAAGGCCGCGACCTGGTCGTTTCCGCGCAGACCGGATCGGGCAAGACCGTGGCCTTCGGCCTTGCCATGGCGGGCGAATTGCTGGGCGAAGCAGGGAAGCTGCCGGTGGCCGCGCTGCCGCTGGGGCTTGTCATCGCGCCGACGCGGGAACTGGCCTTGCAGGTGAGCCGGGAACTGGAATGGCTTTACGGCGCGGCGCGGGCGCGGATCGCGACCTGCGTGGGCGGCATGGACGCGTCCAAGGAGCGTCGGGCGCTGTCCCACGGCGCGCATATCGTCGTCGGCACGCCGGGACGCCTGCGCGACCATCTGGAGCGCGGGGCGCTGGACCTGTCGGCCTTGCGGACGGTCGTGCTCGATGAAGCGGACGAGATGCTCGACATGGGCTTCCGCGAGGATCTGGAGGAGATATTGGACGCAACGCCGGAGGGACGGCGAACGCTGCTGTTCTCCGCCACCATGCCCAAGCCCATCGTGGCGCTCGCGCGGCGCTATCAGAAAGACGCGCTGCGCATCTCCACCGTCAGCGATGAGCGCGGCCATGGCGATATCAGCTATCAGGCGCTGACGGTCGCGCCCGCCGATATCGAAAATGCTGTCGTCAACCTGCTGCGCTTTCATGAGGCGGAGACGGCGATCCTGTTCTGCGCGACCCGCGACAATGTGCGGCATCTGCACGCCAGCCTGACCGAGCGCGGTTTCGCGGCGGTGGCGCTGTCGGGCGAGCATAGCCAGAACGAGCGCAACCATGCGTTGCAGGCGCTGCGCGACAAGCGGGCACGGGTATGCGTGGCGACGGACGTGGCGGCGCGGGGCATCGACCTGCCGAACCTCTCCCTGGTCGTCCATGTCGAGTTGCCGCGCGACGCGGAGACCATGCAGCATCGCTCCGGCCGCACGGGGCGCGCGGGAAAGAAGGGGACAGCCGTGCTGATCGTACCCTATCCGCGTCGCCGCCGGGTCGAATCCATGCTGCGGGGCGCGAAGATCCCTGTCGAATGGGGCACGCCGCCCAGCCGCGAGGCCATTCAGGAACAGGATAATGCGCGACTGCGCGCTACCCTGATGGAGCGGGCCGAACTGGACGAGGCGGACTGGGCGCTGGGCGCGGAACTGCTGGCGGAAAAGAGCGCGAAGGAAATCGCGGCGATGCTGGTGCGCAGCGCCCGCGCCGCCCTGCCCGCGCCGGAAGAACTGCTCGACGCCAGCGAAGCGCCGCCGCGCCGCGACGGGCCGCGTCCGGGCTTTGAAGATACGGTCTGGTTCCGCATGGACATCGGACGGCGGCAGAATGCCGATCCGCGCTGGATATTGCCGCTGGTCTGCCGCCGGGGCCATGTGAGCCGGGGCGAGATCGGTGCGATCCGCATCGCCGCCAATGAGACGCTGTTCGAGATTCCCTCCGCCATCGCATCGCGCTTCATGGCGGCGGTGCTGCGCACCGGGCAGGCAAGCGACGAAGGCGCGGAAGTCGCCATCGAGCAGGTCGAGGGGACGCCGCGCGAACAGGCGCGCGAGCATCGCCGCGAGGGGAACAGGGGCAAGGGCCGCCCCAATGGCGAACGCCCGCCGCATAGCGCAAGGCCGTTCAAGGGGCCGAAGCGGAACGGGCCGCGCAAGCCGAGGGGATAGGCTTGGTGCTTGGTTCCTGCCTTCGCAGGAACACACCCTCCTGAAGGGGAAGAACTTCATTGATTCACGCGGAGGCGCGGAGAAGGCGCGCCCCGCGCCAACCTCGTGCCGGAAGACCGCGGGCCGGGCGCGGAGCGCGGGGGTAGTCTGCCCGCTCCGCGTCTCCGTGTCTCAGTGTGAACGAATTTTCCCGTCCCTACCCCGCGCCGCACAGCGTCAACATGCGCGACGCCAGTTCCCGCTCGCCCATGACGATATGCGGCACGCCCAGCCCTTCCAGATGGGCGACCTCCGCATCGCTGTGGGCGCGGGCGATGACCTGGATTTCAGGATTCAGGCGGCGGGCATGTTCGTGGATCGCGCCGCCTTCGAACCCTTCCGGCACGGCGATCAGCAGGCGGCGCGCTTCGGTTATGCCCGCCGCTTTGAGGTGCCGGTCCTCCAGTGCGCTGCCGCGCACGACGGACAGGCCCGCTTCCTCGGCTTCTTCCGCGCGGTCGGCGTCGCCTTCGATCAGGACGAAATGGACCTTGCGTTCCATCAGGCGCGCCGCGATCAGCTTGCCGACGCGGCCATAGCCGACCAGGATCACATGGCCCATGCGGGGCTTTTCGGGCACGGCTTCCTCCTCTTCCTTCTCCTCATCCTTGCGGTCGCGCACGACGAAGGAGAAGATGATGGGGTTGAGGAAGATGGAGATGATCGCGCCCGCGAGGATCAGGTCGCGTCCTTCCGCAGGCAACACGCCAAGCCCCGTGCCCAGCGAGGCGAGAATGAAGGAAAATTCGCCGATCTGCGCAAGGCTCGCCGAAATGGTCAGCGCGGTGTCGGTGGGATGGCCGAAGGCGCGCACGATGGCGAAGGCCGCGATCGACTTGCCGACAATGATGATCGCGACGGTGGCGAGCAGGAGCAGCGGCTGCTGCACCAGCACGGCGGGGTTGAACAGCATCCCCACCGACACGAAGAACAGCACCGCGAAGGCGTCGCGCAGGGGCAGGGTTTCTTCGGTGGCGCGGCGGCTGAGCGGCGTTTCGCCCAGGATCATGCCCGCGAAGAAGGCGCCCAGCGCAAAGGACACGTCGAAGGCGATGGCCGCGCCGAAGGCCACGCCCAGCGCGATGGCGAGGACGGCGAGGCGGAACAGCTCGCGCGATCCGGTGTGGACAACCCAGTGCAGCGCCCAGGGGATAATGCGGCGGCCGACGATCAGCATCAACGCGACGAAGCCCACGACCTTGAGCAGGGTGCCGAGCAGCGGGGCAAGCAGCGCCTCCATGCCGCCGCCCGCTTCGGCATTGTTCATGACACTCGCCAGCGCCGGAAGCATGACGAGGGCCAGCACCATCACCAGATCCTCGACGATCAGCCAGCCGACCGCGATCCTGCCCCGCCGCGTTTCGATCAGGTCCGCACCTTGCAGCGCACGCAGCAGGACGACGGTGCTGGCGACCGATAGCGCCAGGCCAAAGACGAGGCCGCCCAGGAGCAACCAGCCCTGGAAATGGGCGAGCGCCATGCCGAGCAGCGTCGCGACCGCGATCTGGCCGATGGCTCCGGGCACGGCGATATTCCTCACCGACAGCAGGTCGCGCAGGGAGAAATGGAGGCCGACGCCGAACATCAGCAGAATGACGCCGATCTCCGCCAGTTCGTTGGCCAGGCTGGCATCGGCGACGAAGCCGGGCGTAAACGGCCCGACCATGATGCCTGCGAGCAGATAACCGACCAGGGGCGACATTTTCAAACGATGGGCGATGGCGCCCAGTATGAACGCGACGACAAGACCGGCGACGACGGTGCCGATCAGCGGCGTGTGATGGGGCATAGAAATCCTTTGTTTCTGTCCATCGGCGGACGGTCCGGCCGTCCGCCGACGATATTCTTTTATTCCATGGCCGTCAGCAGGGCCGCTGACAAAAGCGCGGCGGCCGCGCCGAGGCCGGACATGACGGCGGGCATGAACCACCAGGGCGGACGGCGCCGCCCTCGCTTGCGGGACATGAGCGCACTCCCTTGTTCAGGAAAGAACAAGCCGGGCCGCATGAGAGAAGCGGACCGGCTGCGGTTGTCGGTTCAGGAGAGCGGCGGCGCGCGCGCCGGCGGGCGATGGCCGATGGCGGCGGATGCGAGAAGACGCGCCGCATGGGGGGAAAGCGAGGCCGGCGCGCGCAGGA